>ENA-OWPI01000605-OWPI01000605.1-marine-metagenome-genome-assembly--contig:-NODE-605-length-48441-cov-3.556240_pt1 | contig 48441 bp, 40 predicted proteins | sample MGYA00238138_ERZ651775 | MGnify/ENA primary metagenome ERZ651775 (study PRJEB26906, sample SAMN06265043) | marine metagenome | isolation source: Helgoland LTER site | place: Germany:Helgoland, sampling...
TGGGAGTGGTATCCGGTCTCGCACAAAGACAGACCCGACCCTTCATCTGCTTCCCAAAAGAAGTAGATTCTCACTAGCAATAATCACGGGTCGTTGGCTCGGCTTTTCCTACATTCGGTCATGTCACGGATACAGAACTTTATCAATTCTCGTTTTCAGGATGCGGTTTCCGGCGAGACGCTAGATGTCGTCGAGCCGGCCACCGGTGCGCGATATACCACGGCCCCTGCCTCGTCGTATGCAGACATCGAGGCCGCCTTCCAAGCAGCATCTGCGGCGTTTAAAGCGTGGAGCACTACCCCACCCGCTAAGCGGTCTTTTTGGTTGAATCGCTTAGCCGATGCCATAGAAGAGAACCTAGATGCATTCGCTCAAGCCGAGTCGAAAGATTCCGGGAAGCCCATTTCGGTAGCGCAGACAGTAGATATTCCTCGAGCTATTGCAAACTTTCGTTTTTTTGCCACGGCAATCTTGCAAGATGCCTCGGAAGCCTACACAGACGTGAGCGGTCGTATTAACTTCACTGTGCGACATCCATTGGGTGTTGTAGGCTGTATTTCGCCCTGGAATTTACCTCTATACCTTTTCTCCTGGAAAGTGGCTCCTGCACTCGCAGCAGGTAACTGTGTTATTGGAAAGCCGTCGGAAGTGACGCCCTATACGGCCCACCTTTTAGGCGAAACGCTGGAAAAAATCGACTTCCCGGCTGGCGTCTTCAACATTGTGCATGGGCATGGTCCCGAAGCCGGAGCTGCACTGGTGGCTCATCCTGGCATCAAAGCCATTTCCTTTACCGGTGGCACCCAAACCGGCCGTCTCATTGGAGAACAAGCTGGTAGAGACCTCAAAAAGGTGTCGCTCGAACTCGGTGGAAAAAACCCAACCCTTGTTTTTGCAGATGCTGATCTAGACGAGGCTGTTGATGGTGCAGCACGAGCTGCATTTTCCAATCAGGGGCAGATCTGTCTATGTGGATCTCGAATCCTGGTCGAACAGAGTATCTATCCTCAATTCCGGGATGCACTCGCAGCTCGCGTTCGCTCGCTGCACGTTGGCGACCCATCGGAAGCTATGACGCAAGTCGGAGCCCTCGTATCGGCCGCCCATCGCGACAAAGTGCTCTCTTATATTCAACTAGCTAAGGATGAAGGAGGGCATATTCTCTGTGGAGGGCTATCAAAAATCGTGGAGGGTCGATGTGAAAAGGGCTACTTCGTCGCTCCTACACTCCTTGACGGCCTGCCAGCTGATTGTCGTACCAATCAGGAAGAAATATTTGGTCCTGTTCTCCCTATTAAGACTTATAAAGAGGTTTCTGAATCTGTTGACTATATAAACAGTAAAGATAGACCTTTGGGGCTCTATTACTTTGGTGGCGATGATAAAGAAAAAGATTATGTTTTGAATAATACAACTTCTGGAGGAGTTACGGTAAATGACGTAATTTCTCATATACAAATGGAAGACTTGCCTTTTGGTGGCGTAGGACCAAGCGGAATGGGCTCTTATCATGGATACGATGGGTTTAAGGAATTTAGTCATGCAAAAGCCGTTTATAAGCAAACAAGATTTAATTTAATGAAGCTAGCAGGACTAGTACCACCTTATAAAAAGAAGGAAGAAAAAGCTAATACCGCTTAAATAAACTTAAAATTGGTATAGGATTCGTATGAAAAATATATCTATTTTTTTAGCATTCAAATATTTTCTTCCTAGAAGAAAAGGGTTTGTTTCGTTTCATTCTGGGATGGCCATATTTGGCATCACACTGGGTCTTACAATTTTAATATTGGTTACTTCAGTAATGAATGGCTTCCAAAGAGAATTAAAAGATAGGATCTTAGAAACTATTCCCCATGCCTCGATACTTGGTGATATAAAGATTGATAATTTTATCTCTATCAGAAATACACTTTATGAAAATCCTGAAGTACAGGGAGTTGCTCCTTACATAGAAACACAAGGATTAGTAAGTTCAGGTTCTTTTCTTAAAGGTATTTATTTATTTGGAGTTGAACCAAAGTATGAAAAAACGGTTTCAGCTATAAATGATCATATAGTAGAGGGCACTTTCAATAGCCTTGAAGCAGATGACTATAATCTCATAGTTGGTGACATTCTTGCCTTTCAACTCGGAATAAAAGTAGGAGATTCTATAAATGTTCTTGTTCCTGATACTGGATTGGGCCTAGCTGGAATCTTTCCAAGAACTAAAAAATTTAGAATAAGTGCAATTTTTAGCGTCGGTGCACCTGAATTGGATCAAAGTTTTGCCTATATGAATATTTCAAATGCTTCAAAATTATTGAGAATGGATGATTCTATCAACGGAGTTAGAATTAAGTATCGAGATCTATTTACTGCTGATTATCAAGTAAAGTCAGACCTAGCAAATTTACAAGAATCTAGAAAACAAAGATATCAGTCAAGTACTTGGAAGCGAAACTACGGCACTTTATTTGAGGCAATACAGAATGAAAGATTTTTAGTGGCTTTAATGCTATTTATGCTGATAGTACTTTCAGCATATAACTTGATGTCTATGCTGGTAATGACAGTGAATGAAAAAAAACCTCAGATTGCTATTCTCATGACTATGGGTGCAACAACCGCAACGATTAGAAATATATTTTTAATTTTTGGAAGCTTGGTTGGATCTATGGGAATATTAATAGGTTGTTTATTAGGTTTAATGGTTTCTTTAAACTTTGGGCTGATAATAAATTTCTTGGAGTCCTTAACAGGCGTAAGCTTTTTGCAAGTTTACTTCATAGACTATTTTCCAATTGATATTAGATTCGAGTGGGTTTCTACAATTTGTATTATTACGTACTTATTCTGCTTAATATTTACAATTTACCCCGCAAGACTAGCTTCTAAAATTGATCCAGTAGAGGTTTTAAAGTATGAGTAGCCCAATACTAGAAGTGCAAAATATTTCTAAAATTTTTGAGGCAAATGATTCATCTTTAACCGTTTTAGATAACTTTTCTCTGTCTTTAGATAAAGGAGAAAGTCTAGGATTAATAGGAGCATCGGGTTCAGGGAAATCTACGCTTTTACATATTATTTGTGGATTAGAGCAACCAAACTCTGGCAAGGTGATCGTCAAAGGAGAAAGTATCACGGAGTTAAACTCTGATGAAAGATCTATTTTCAGGAACAAAGAAATAGGATTTGTTTATCAGTTTCATCATCTTCTGTCGGAATTATCAACATTGGAAAATATAGCCTTGCCGGCAATGCTATCTGGCAAATCAAAAGATGAAGCTCTTTCCAAGGCGCAAACTCTGTTGTCTAAAGTAAATCTGGCTGGTAAGGAAAAGAATAATCCAAATCAATTATCGGGCGGAGAAAGGCAGCGAGTAGCTATAGCTAGATCTATGTCCAATGATCCCTCGTTCCTTATAATGGATGAGCCGACAGGTAATTTGGATAGTCAGAATGTTCAAAATTTTATGGACCTTTTAATGAATATGATTTCCGAACAAGATATTACTTTGATTATTGCAACTCATGACCAAAACGTCTCTAGTCGACTGAATAAGCTCTTAAGCTTAGAATAGTGAAATGGGTAAAAGAAATAAGGAGTTATCCAGCTTAAAACTATACGGTAGATTGCTTTCTTATGTCTTGCCTTATATTCCTTTGTTTATATTGAGTATCTTAGGTTTTGCTATTTATTCTGGCTCTCAAGTAGCGGCTACAGAATGGTTAAAAAGAGTTATAGATCACGTTAATAATCCAGTTGCCGATCTACGATTAATACTTCCTCTGGCCTTAATCGCAATAGCTTTTGTTAGAGGCTTGGGCTTCTTTGTTGGTAATTACCTCCTATCTTCAATTTCCAATCGATTGGTTCACAACATCAGAACAGAACTTTTTCGTAAGTTAACTGTACTCCCCAGTTCTTATTACGACCAACATAGCTCTGGTCATTTAATTTCAAGAATTACATTTAATGTAATGCAAGTAACTGGTGCTGCAACAAACGCACTAAAGATTTTCATAAGAGAAGGCCTGCTTGTGATTGGCTTGATCACATACCTAATGTTTTTAAATTGGAAACTTGCTCTTTTCCTTTTTATCGCTGCTCCTTTTATTGCTTTAATTGTCGGTATTGCTGCGAAAAGGTTAAGAAAGATAAGTGGAAAAATTCAAACAGCCATGGGGGATGTAACACATGTAGCATCTGAAACGATTAATGGATATGAAGAAGTTAAGTCCTTTGGTGGAGAAGCGTATGAAATAAATAGATTTAATCTGGCAAGCGACAATAACAGAAAACAAAACTTAAAATTAGAGGCTACAAATTCTATTGCATCGCCATTAGTACAAATGTTTGTATCAGCAGCTCTAGCACTAATAACTTGGTTAGCTTTAGATGCTTCTGTTGTTTCTGAAATGACACCTGGGACTTTCATTGCTTTTTTTAGTGCTGCCGGCATGCTTGCTAAACCGGTTAGGCAACTTTCTGAGATAAATAGTCAGATACAGAAAGGTCTTGCCGCCGCAGAGGATATCTTTGATCAATTGGATGAAGAACCAGAAAAAAATGAAGGCGAACATACAGCTACAAGTATTGAAGGAAAGATAAGTTTTAATGACGTTTCTTTTTCTTACAAGGGACTTTCAAATTATGTACTAAGTGATATAAATCTTCAGATAGAAGATGGTGAGTCTGTCGCTTTCGTTGGTAAATCTGGAGCAGGTAAAACAACCTTAATGAGTTTATTGCCAAGATTTTATGACGATTTTGAGGGAGAAATTAAAGTTGATGACATCTCGTTAACGGATTACGAAATCAAAAATCTTAGATCACATATATCCCTTGTCAGCCAAAATATTACCCTTTTTAATGACACTATTGCCAACAACATAAACTATGGTGCCTCTGAAAGAAGCCTAGAAGAAATTAAGATAGCTGCAAAGAAAGCAAATGCCCATGAATTTATAGAAGCACTTCCGGATGGTTATGAAACAACGGCAGGTGACGATGGAGTCTTGTTATCTGGAGGCCAGAGACAAAGAATAGCAATAGCAAGAGCGATCTTAAAAGACGCGCCTATACTAATTCTTGATGAAGCTACATCTGCTCTTGACTCTGAATCAGAAAATTATATTCAAGAAGCGCTTCAAGAATTAACTCGTAATAGAACTACTCTAGTTATAGCTCACAGACTATCAACGATTGAAAATTCTGACAAAATCGTAGTGCTAGAACATGGAAAGATTGTTGAAGTTGGTAATCATGAAACGCTCATTTCTCAAGATGGTAAATACGCAGAGTTGCATAAAAATCAATTCAAAGATGATCCGTCTGAAACTAAAGATAAAGACTTAATGCCAACACTAGTAGAGCAAGATATTAATGATTTATCTTCTGTAAGTTTTATTGAACAAAGCTGGTATCAAAAAAAATTATGGCTTTGGCTATTATGGCCACTTTCGATCTTGACTAAATTTGTTGCTCAGCAAAAGAGAGAAAGATTTATCTCTCAACCAAAATTATCATGGAAACCAGATGTACCTGTGATTGTTGTAGGTAATATTGTTGTGGGTGGCACAGGTAAAACACCTATGGTGATTTGGCTTACTAAGCTTTTAGAGGGTAGGGGATATAAGCCTGGTATTGTCTCAAGAGGTTATGGAGGTAATTCTTCAAAAAAACCAATAATTGTAGATGATGATACCTCGGTCAAACTCAGTGGTGATGAGCCAATCATAATCTTCAAGAATACCTCTAGGCCAGTTTGTATCTCTTCAAATAGGATTGCTGCCATAAGAAAATTATTGCGTGATACGGACACGGATATTGTTATTAGTGACGATGGTTTGCAGCACTACAAGATGGATAGAGACTTAGAGATTGTGATATTTGATGGTAACAGAGGAATAGGAAATGGATTATGTTTACCTGCTGGCCCATTACGAGAACCTCTTGAGCGCATAGAGGCAGCTGATTTCGTTGTGAGCTCTTCTAAGATTGTAGATCTAGAAACTAAACACAATAAGTATTTAATGAATTATCAACCCATTGAATGGGCAAGGATAGTGGACAACAAGAGATTTAAGGCAGATGAATGGCCTTTGTCAAAAAATGTTCATGCTGTAGCTGGGATAGGTAATCCAGCTAAATTTTATAAAACACTCTCTAGTTTAGGCTTAAATCCTATTCATCATAGCTTTCCTGATCATTATCAATTTCTTGAAGAGGACCTTGATTTTAATGATTCGTTACCCATTATAATGACAGAGAAAGATGCTGTCAGATGCCTAGATATGGATAATAAGAATCTGTGGTATTTATCTGTTGAAGCTAAGTTTGAAGACGTGGAGATTGCAGATAAAATTATAAATAAACTTGCGAAAAAATAATGAATAAAATTGATAAAAAACTTTTAGATATTCTAGTTTGTCCTGTATCTAAAGGTCCTCTAGAGCAAATTGATGATGAGCTTGTTTGTCAGACAAGTAAGCTTGCTTATCCTATTAAAGACGGTATCCCTGTGATGCTTCCTGAAGAGGCTAGAAATCTCTCTGATGAACTATAAAGTTCTTATTCCTGCAAGACTTGGCTCAACGAGACTACCCGGCAAACCCCTAAAAGAAATTGAAGGTAAAACGTTAATCCAACGGGTTGTAGATCAGGTTAAAGAGAGTAAGGCTGATTCAATACACGTAGCCACAGATTCTCAAGAAATTATCGAACATTGTAATCTGAATGGGATAAAAGCAGTTCTAACTAGCATCAACCATCAAACAGGTTCAGATCGACTTGCTGAAACATGTGATGTTCTTCAATTTATGGATGATGATATTGTTATTAATGTTCAAGGTGACGAACCTTTTATAGATCCAAAAGATATTGATAATTTAGCCAGTCTTGCTGCAGAAAAGAACGCAAACATGGTCACTCTGTATTCTGATTTAAAAGAAAATGATCTAAATGACAAAAATGTAGTAAAAATCTGGATAGGATCAAATAGTTTAGTTGAAGACTTTTCAAGAGAAGGGCATAAGTTAGATATTAGAAGAGCTAAAAAGCACCTAGGAATTTATGGATATAAAGCTAGTTTTCTAAGGTCTTTTGTTTCATGGCAGCAAACACATAATGAAATTGAAAGGAATTTAGAGCAAATGAGGGCTATGGATAATGGAGAGATGATTTTTGCGACTGAATCAGTTGGCAAATACCATTTAGGAGTTGATACTGAAATTGATCTAAAAAGAGCAATTGAAATAGCTAAGCAAATTAAATGAAATTTGTAGAAAAGTACTCGTTATCGAACTTGAATGCTTTAAAAGTTAACGAGAAGGCAGAATTCTACTGTGAACTTACTAAAGAGAATGAACTGGCTGATATTTTAGAGTTTTCAAAAATTAATAATTTACCTATTATTTGGATAGGAGAAGGGACAAATATAGTCCCGATCAATTCAATTGAAGGGTTGGTGGTTAAAAATTCTTTAAAGGGGATTAAGGTTATTGATGAAGACACAACGGAGGTAGCTTCAGGTGAGAATTGGCATGATTTTGTAAAATGGACTCTTCTGAATGATAAATTTGGATTGGAAAATCTAGCCTTAATACCAGGCACTGTTGGTGCAGGACCGATACAAAACATAGGAGCTTATGGATCTGAAATATCAAATTCAATAAAAGAAGTTTTAGTTTTTAATGTCGATACTAATGATTATGAAATTCTAACAAATGAGCAATGTGAATTTGGCTATAGAACTAGTGTTTTTAAGGAAAGGTCAGAACTTTTAATCTTATCGGTAACTTTTACTACAAACTCTCACGCTACAGTTAATACAGCCTATCAGTCGTTAAAAAATGAGATCAGTTTTCAGGGACTGAATGATTCTGATATAACTCCGATAAAGGTCTTTGATTTAGTGGTTGATGTTAGAAAGCGTATCTTGCCAGACCACCACGTCTATCCTAATGTAGGAAGTTTCTTTAAGAATGTTTTTATTAATAAAAAAGATATTGATAGTTTAAATTTAGATGCAGAAATTCCTATATATGATGCTGGTGATTCAATAAAAATACCCTCTGCATACCTTTTAGAGAAACTTGGATGGAAGGGAAAAAGAAAAGGGGATGTAGGCATGTCAGCCCAACATTCACTAGTCTTAGTTTCTTATAAACAAGTTACAGGTAATGAAATTCTAAGTTTTGCAAACGAAGTCATAAACGATGTGAATTTGAAAACTAATATTCAATTAGAAATTGAACCAACTTTATTATGACTGAGTTTATGACTGTAGTTTTTCTTCATATGTTTGCTGTTATGAGCCCAGGCCCTGACTTTTTTTTAATTACCAGGCAAAGCTTACGGCATGGGAGAAATGTAACGATATGGACTTCATTTGGAATTGGATCAGGCATTCTTTTCCATTCGATACTAGCTATTACAGGTATTGTAATTTTAATCACTTCAAATGAATTGTATTTATCCATTCTTAAATATATCTGTTCTGGTTACCTCTTGTATTTAGGAGTTTCTTCTGTGGTAAGAACTTCTAGTTTTGAATATGGTTCTATTAACAGCGGTAAATGGTCAAATACTAATGGCTTTATGGTCGGTTTAATAACTAATGTTACCAACATCAAAGCATTGTTATTCTTTATTACTTTATTTGGAGTAGTTTTGAATACCGATAACACTGAAAGTCTAATTCTTTATGGTCTTTATATGGCTTTAGCTACTTTCATTTGGTTTTCTTTTATTGGCTATATTTTTACAAGTCAGGTATTTAAAAGCAGATTTATTAAATTTTTTGGGTATTTTGAGAAGGGCTTGGGATTAATCTTAGTTATAATCGCAATCCAGATAATAATATCTGAATATATATAAAAATGAGCAACAACTCTTTATCGTCAATTTTTACAGAACTATCAAAATTAGATGAGGACAGCTACCCGCCAGTTGAAGATTGGAATCCCCCCTTATGTGAAAATGTCCATATGAAAATAGACAGGGCAGGGAAATGGTATTTCATGAACTCACCCATAGGAAGAGAAAGGATGGTTAAGCTATTTAGCAGAGTTCTGAGGCTAGATGGAGATGAATATTATTTAGTTACGCCTATTGAAAAAATTAAAATAGAAGTGGAAGACAAGCCATTTCTGATTACTGATTTTGAAGTCCAGGAGGTTGAGAAGAATCAAGTCATCACTTTTAAAACCAATACTGACGAATTGTTCGAATTAAATGATAGTCATCCGCTTAGAGTGGAAATAAATAAAAATTCAAGTGAACCATCTCCTTACATTGTAGTGAGAAAAAATCTAGAGGGATTAATAACAAGAAATATCTACTATAAGTTAATCGATCTATGTGAGGAGGTGGATGGTCAGCATGGAATTTATAGCCATAAAGTCTTTTACAAACTTAACTGACAAAAAAAAACAGAGCTTATGCTCTGTCTTAGTTCGAGTTCGAAAGCGTCTAAACTGAGATTTTGTTTAGCTCCTTGATTGATTTCTCTTTCAATCTTGGTGGTCTAAAAAACTTTTTTTGCTAGCTGTTTTCTAGAGCTTTCACTTTTCGTTCTCTAACCTATCTTTCTCTCTCTTTCTTCGTCTCGAGTTGGTTCTAAGTCGGTCTGATAGGTAACAACGTATATTATAGTCTTTTATTTTTTTTGCAACTCTTTTTAACTAAATAAGTAAAATAAATGAGCATTATTTAAGAAAGTATCTTAAGTAATTGTTTTTATTACATATTTGGATAATTTGGACCGCCAGCACCTTCAGGTGTTACCCAATTAATGTTTTGAGAGGGGTCTTTTATATCGCAAGTTTTACAATGCACACAGTTTTGAGCATTAATTTGAAATTTCTTTTCACCGTCTTTTTCTACTATCTCGTAGACACCTGCCGGGCAATACCTCTGAGCTGGCTCGTCATATTTGGGCAAGTTTACTAGTAAGGGAATAGATGGATCTGTTAATACAAGGTGACATGGCTGATCTTCTTCATGATTGGTATTCGAAAGAAAGACAGAAGATAACTTATCAAAACTCAAAACACCATCTGGTTTAGGATATTCAATTTTTGGCATTTCTGAGGACTCTTTTAAACATTCGTGATCAGGAGTGTCATGATGAAGCGTAAAAGGTAGTTTACCTCTAAAAATAAGTTGATCTGCTCCCGCTAGCGCTACTCCAAGTAGAGTTCCATATTTATGAATAAAAGGTAGGAAATTTCTAGCAGTATGTAATTCTTTTTCTAACCAAGATGTCTTTAAATTAGAAGAGAAACTCGATACATCATCACTCGGTTCTTCTTTATAAAATTCTTCAAAGAGACTCTCGGCTGCAATCATTCCAGATTTCATTGCTGTGTGAGTTCCTTTAATTCTAGGAAAATTCATCGTGCCAGCATCGTCGCCTACTAACATGCCACCAGGGAAATGCATCTTTGGCATGGATTGATGGCCACCCTTTATTAATGCTCTAGCACCATAAGCAGTCCTTGTAGCACCTTTTAGATATTTTTGAACAGAGCTATGATGTTTCCATTGCTGAAACTCATCAAAAGGACTAATAGAAGGGTTGTCATAATCAAGAGGAACTATGTAACCAAGGAATACTTGATTATTTTCACCATGATACAAATAGGAGCCGGATAGCACTCCCTTTGCGGCGGGCCACCCCATGGTGTGGACGACTAATCCTTCTTCGTGGAGTTCAGGGTCTAAATCCCATACTTCCTTAAAGCCTATGCCGTAGTGCTGAGGGTCACTGTTAGCATCAAGATTGAACTGCTTAATGGCTTGCTTCCCTAAATGTCCTCTACATCCTTCAGAGAGGATGGTGTATTTTGCCAGCAGATTAATACCCGGTTCAAAAGATGGTTTTTTTTCACCTGCTTCATTAATTCCCATGTCTCCAGTAGAGATACCCACAACTTTATCATTATCATAAATTAATTCAGAAGCTGTAAAACCTGGAAAAATATCTATCTCTAGACCTTCTGCGTATTCGGCCATCCATCTACAGAAATTAGCTAAGCTCATGATGTAGTTTCCATGATTCTTAAACGTCGTTGCAAATAATGTCGGAATAGAGAAATTGAGATTCTCATTAAGCAAATACCTAACTGAATCTTTCTTTACAGGTGAATTTAATGGAGCTCCGAGCTCTTTCCAGTCTGGAATCAATTCATTAAGTGCCTTAGGATCAAATACATTACCAGACAGTATATGCGCTCCTACTTCTGATCCTTTTTCAACAACACAAATAGAAATCTCTTTAGATTGCTCATTTGCTAGCTGTTTAAGTCGAATTGCTGTAGATAATCCCGCCGGTCCGGCACCAACTACGACAACATCATACTCCATCGATTCTCTTTCTATATTTTCCATACTTTTTATTTATTTGTATTGAGAGGGGCAGCAGTTATAGAATACGCACTTGAATTTTACCATAGAAGGAAAAATAATATGAAGATTCTCGTACCAATAAAAAGAGTTGTAGATTACAACGTCAAAGTTAGAGCTAAATCTGATGAAAGTGGTCCTGATCTAAGCAATGCCAAGATGGCAATAAATCCATTTTGTGAAATAGCTATTGAAGAGGCTGTAAGGATAAAGGAAGCAGGTAAGGCAGAAGAAGTTATTGCTGTTTCTGTAGGCGATGCTACTTCGCAAGAACAATTAAGAACTTGCTTAGCCTTAGGAGCAGATAGAGCCATTCTAGTTGAAACTTCTGAGGCAGTGGAGCCATTAGGAATCGCGAAAGCCTTAAAAGAAGTGGTTGCAAAGGAAAGCCCCGATTTAATAATCCTAGGTAAGCAAGCCATTGATGGTGATGCTAATCAAACGGGTCAAATGTTAGCTGCAATGCTGGACGCGCCTCAGGGCACATTCGCATCTGAAGTGGACATAAAAGATGGAAAAGTAGAGGTGACTAGAGAGGTAGACGGTGGATTGCAAACTCTCTTACTTGATCTTCCGGCTATTGTAACTACTGATCTAAGACTAAACGAACCAAGGTACGCCTCTTTGCCGAATATCATGAAGGCTAAAAAGAAACCTTTAGAAACTCTTCTATCAACAGAGTTAGGCTTAGACTTAACGCCAAGGCAAAATACCTTGAAAGTCAGTCCACCTCCAGAAAGAGCAGCAGGAATAATGGTTGAGAGTATTGACCAATTAGTGGATAAATTAAAAAATGAAGCAAAGGTGATTTCATGAGTATATTAGTGATAGCAGAACATGATAATTCTGAATTAAAAGTAGCAACTCTTAATGCAGTTGCAGCAGGAATGGAAATCGGTGGAGATATTGACATCTTAATAGCTGGATCAGATTGTGATGCAGTTGCCGATGCCGCATCTCAAATACCAGGTATCAATCAAATTTTATTAGCTAATAAAGAAAGCTATAAAAATGCATTGGCAGAAAATATAGGAAACCTAGTAGTTGAGCTCGCTGATGGTTATTCTCATATCATCACAGCAGCAACAACAAATGGAAAAAATTTCATGCCTAGAGTCGCTGCCAAATTGGATGTCTCGCAAGTGTCTGATATCAGTGCTGTTGTTTCTGAAGATACTTTTGAAAGACCAATATATGCAGGAAATTGTATTGCAACCGTTCAAAGCACAGATTCTGTCAAAGTTATAACAGTTAGAACAACAGGTTTTGATGCATGTGCTTCAACTGGAGGTAGTGCAACTATTACACAGGTTGATAACGATGCAGATGCCGCTATATCCTCATTCATCAAAGAAGAGATTGCTGAATCTGATAGGCCAGAGCTTACAGCAGCTGATGTTGTTATATCCGGCGGTCGAGGAATGCAAAATGGAGATAATTTCAGTTTATTGAATGGTATTGCAGATAAATTAGGTGCGGCCATAGGTGCTTCCAGAGCAGCTGTAGATTCCGGGTTTGTTCCTAATGATATGCAGGTTGGTCAAACTGGAAAGATTGTTGCACCTGATTTATATATTGCTGTCGGTATTTCTGGAGCCATTCAGCATCTAGCTGGAATGAAAGATAGTAAAGTCATAGTAGCAATCAATAAAGACGAAGAGGCTCCTATATTCCAGGTTGCAGATTATGGATTAGTTGCTGATTTATTTGATGCCCTTCCTGAGTTGGAAGCCAAGTTATAGATATTTAAACCGGTGCGATTCTTTCAAGAATTGCGCCGGACTCTATATGGTCTGTATAAGGAAATTGGTCGAACATTGCAGTTCTCACAATTTGATGAGTTTCACTTAGTTCATTTAGGTCTCTTACAAAAGATTCAAAACCACAAGATATATATATTATATTTTTCATATTCTTTAATTCTTCAAGTGTATTTTTATCAAGTCCTTCACGAGGAGGGTCCAAAAAAATAGTCTCCACATTGAATTCGTCTAAATTTATTCCATCCAGTCTTCTGAAGGATCTCTTTCTTCGATAAGCCTCTAAAGTTTCCCTGCCAGACAACCTTCCAAAATATATATTTTTTCTTTTATTTAAATCTATATTTAATTTTAAAGCTTTGATACTGGGCCTACTGTTTTCAGTGGCTAAAACTTTATTAGATATATGACTTAAAGGTATTGTGAAGGTTCCTAATCCGCAATGCAGCTCCATCACATCTCCCAGTTCTTTCTGAGAATATGTAGAAACCCAATTTAACATTTCATCACAGATATCCGGGTTGGTTTGACTAAAGCATTGATCATATAACCTTAAAGGAAAAGTTTTATTTGAATAGTTATAGATTTCAGTTACAAAATCCTTTCCTATAACTTCTACCTGTTTTTTACTCCTTCCTATGATTGAGATCGAATATTCTTTTGAAATTATGCTTGCTATATTTAGCCAATCTTGGTCGAGTTGTTTATGGTAGATAAGACTGATCATTGCTTCCCCGTTTCTTGAGGACTGAAATTCAATTTGAAATAGCTTGCTTGAAAGTTCTGTATGGTTGTTTATTTTATCCAATATTAGAACCATCAGTTCTTGTATGAGATCGCTCGCTATAGGAAAACTACTTACAGTTTCTTTTTTCCCCTCGACTGTCATCCCATAGAATATTTGATTATTTTTTCTCAGAATACTAAATTCAGCTCTATGCCTAAAAGCACAATAATTTGATTCAAAGTAATCTCTAGGTGCATCGTTATCAATCTGCTCATCAAAGAAAGCTTTTTTTTCTATAAAAAGTTTTTTGTAGTTACCTTCGGAGATATCAGTCAAGATTAGGTCTTAAATGTTTTTTGGTTATCTCTAAATCTTCCTGACGAGATTCTGAAATAAATTCAACCTGATCCATTCCAATTTTACCCACACCAAAATATTTGCTTTCAGGATGAGAGAAGTACCACCCACTTACTGAAGCAGCAGGGTACATTGCAAAATTCTCAGTTAAAGATATATCGACTAAATTTTTGGCATTCAATAAAGCAAATAATTTATTTTTTTCAGAATGATCCGGGCAAGCTGGATAGCCTGGTGCAGGTCTTATCCCTACATATTTTTCTTTAATTAAATCTTCATTAGTAAGTTGTTCTTCGGTGGCGTAACCCCAAAATTCTTTTCTTACTCTTTCGTGAACGTATTCGGCCATAGCCTCAGCCAATCTATCTGCAAGTGCTTTAAGCATTATAGAAGAATAGTCATCGTTATTTTTTTCATACTCAAGACATTTTTCTTCTACTGATTTCCCTGCTGAAACTGCAAATCCACCAATGAAATCATCTGCATCGTGCTCGGCTGGTGTAATAAAATCAGCTAAACAGAAATTGGGTCGAATCCCTTGAGGTTTTTGTTGTCTCAAACAATTCAGTCGCAAAATTTCATTCTCTTTATTGATGTCAAAGATACTGATTTCATTATGATTTACCTGATGAGCCGGCCAGAAACCAATTACCGCTTCTAATTCTATAAAGTCTTCTTTTTGTATTTCATCGAGCATCATTAAAGCATCTTCATAAAGGCTTGTTGCCGCTTCTCCCACAACATCATCTTTTAATATTTTTGGGAACTGACCAGCAAGATCCCAAGACCTAAAGAATATAGTCCAATCTATATAAGCTCTTAAGTCTTGAATTTTTATTCCTGTTATTTTCTTTTCCCCTAAAAAAGTTGGGATAGTTGCTTGGTAATTTTCCCAGTCAAACTGAAATTTATTATTAATAGCTTCTGACAAAGTAAGTAATGGCTTGGAATCACTATTTTCCAATCTCAATCTTGTTTTTATGTAATCTTCTTTGATGCCTTTTATGAATTCATCTCTTGAATCTATGGAGACAAGATTCTGTAACACTCCAACACTTCTTGAAGCATCAGTTACATGAATGGTTTGGCCTGAAGTATAGGATGGCTCGATCTTCAGAGCTGTATGAGCTTTAGAGGTTGTTGCACCTCCAATGAGTATCGGAATATTCAAATTCTTTTTAGTCATCTCTTCACCGATATTTATCATTTCATCAAGAGATGGAGTTATGAGTCCACTAAGACCGATAAAATCTGCTTTTTCATCTATGGCTGTTTGTATGATTTTTTCCGCTGGAACCATTACCCCTAAATCAATAACTTCAAAGTTATTACATTGCATGATGACACCAACTATATTCTTACCAATATCGTGAACATCTCCCTTTACAGTGGCCATAACTACTTTGCCGTTTGATGATGATTTTGTATCTTTTGATTCTTCAATATAGGGAACAAGATACGCTACAGCCTCTTTCATGACTCTGGCGCTTTTTACTACCTGTGGAAGGAACATCTTTCCTTCACCAAATAGATCTCCAACTATATTCATACCATCCATCAATGGACCTTCAATAACTTTTACAGGGGAGGGCAATTTTATTCTAGCCTCTTCAGCATCCTCAATGATAAATTTATTAATTCCGTTAATAAGTGCATGAGATATTCTATTTTCAACAGAATCATCACGCCATTTTTCATCATTTTTAGAAATCTTCTTGTCTGTATTTAGATATTCTGAAGCTTTATCTACCAGTTTCTCTGTCGCGTCAGGGTTTCTATTTAAAATCACATCTTCCACTAGAGCTTTTAGCTCGGGTTCTATTTCTTCATAAACAACTAACTGACCGGCATTTACTATCCCCATAGACAATCCATTTTTAATTGCATGATAGAGAAATACTGAATGCATGGCCTCTCTGACCGTATCATTACCCCTAAAGGAGAAAGAAACATTGCTAATGCCTCCGGATATCTTAGCCTCTGGAAGGTTATTGATAATAAACTTACAAGAATCAATAAAATCAACGGCATAGTTGTTATGCTCTTCCAGCCCTGTAGCAACAGCAAAAACATTAGGATCTATAATTATATCCGAGGGATCAAAACTAATTTTTGTAAGAGTTTCGTATGATCTTTTAGCGATTATATTTTTTCTTTCTAGTGAATCTGCTTGTCCTTTTTCATCAAACAGCATGACAATAACTGCAGCTCCATATTTTTTGCATAACTTAGCTTTATATAGAAAATCTTCTTCTCCTTCTTTAAGGCTAATTGAATTAACTATGCATTTGCCTTGGAGGATCTTTAAACCCGCTTCAATGACTTCCCATTTAGAAGAATCAATCATTACTGGCACTTTGCTAATTGCCGGTTCAGTTGCGAGCAATTTCAAGAAATAATCCATCTCATGCTTGGCATCGAGCATGCCCTCATCCATATTTATATCAATTATTTGAGCGCCAAGTTCCACTTGCTCTCTTGCTACCTCAAGCGCTTCATCATATTGTTTTTCTTTTATCAGGCGTGCAAATTTCTTTGATCCAGTGACATTTGTTCTTTCTCCTACGTTTACAAAAAGACTTTTTTGTTCAATATTTAAACGCTCTAAACCACTCAAAAAAGTAGTAGGTTTATGGTTAGGTATCTTTCTAGGCGGTTTCTTTGATATTTTGGATGCAATTGCTTTTAAGTGATCGGTTGTCGTTCCACAACAACCTCCCACAATATTAATAAATTCATCATTACAGAAATCTTCAATAAAGACTGACATCTCACCGGGTGACTGGTCATACCCACCCATTTCGTTTGGCAGACCCGCATTTGGATGAACACTGACGGCCGTATTTGCAATTTCACTAATTCTTTTGATATGCGGTCTAAGCTGTTCAGCTCCTAGGGCACAATTAAAGCCAATTGAATCTGGTTTCGCATGTGACACTGAAGCCCAAAAAGCTTCTACGGTTTGTCCCGATAAAGTTCTACCTGATGCATCGGTAATAGTACCGGATATCATCAGTGGAATTTCGAAGTCTATTTCTTCACATTTTTCAAGATAAGCAAATATAGCTGCTTTTGCATTTAGAGTATCAAAAACTGTTTCAATTAAAATTATGTCAGCTCCTCCATCCATAAGACCATTGATACAATTTTTATAGTCCTCTTTCAAATCATCAAATGAAGTATTTCTGGCAGATGGATCTGTAACATCTGGAGATAAAGAACCTGTTCTGTTAGTCGGTCCAACAACACCTGCTACGAGTATTTCCCTAGTAGATTCATTCGCAGCATCCTTGGCTAGTTTTGAACCCTCGTAATTGAGATCGTAAACAATATCTTCCAAACCATAGTCTGATTGAGAAGTGCTATTAGAGTTGAAAGTATTAGTTTCAATAATGTCACAGCCCGCAGCTATGAAACCTTGATGAATTTTTTTTATTAACTCAGGCTTTGTTAATGTAAGCAGGTCGTTGTTACCTTTTACTTCAGAGCTCCAGTCTGCAAATTGCTGACCTCTAAAATCTTCTTCGGTAAGCGTGTGCTTTTGAATTTCAGTACCCATAGCACCATCCAGAATGATAATTCTGTCGTTGAGTAATTTTTGAAATTCAGTTTTTGTAAACACTGTTAGAAAAACATTTTAACATATCTGCTGTGACTAGATAATTTTGATAGAATAACTTTATGGAAGAAATGTCAATTACACCGTCAGCTGAAACATATTTGCAAGATTTACTCTCATCGCAAGAGGATGGAACTTGTGGGATAAAAATCTTTGTGAGTGAACCCGGAACTCCTAGGGCTGAAACTTGTATTGCCTATGCTAAAGATGACGAAGATCTATCAAAATTTAGACCAATTAATGAATTTGAATTTAGTCTCTTTCTAGAAGAAAATTCTATTAATTTTCTTCTAGATGCCGAAGTAGATTATTCTCCAGATAAATTTGGTGGCACTTTAACGATTAAAGCTCCGAATGCGAAATTACCCCAAATTAGTGAGAACGCAACAATAGAAGATAAGATCAACTATATTCTTTATGCTGAAGTTAACCCTGGTCTCGCATCTCACGGAGGTGAGGTTTCATTAATTGAAGTGCTAGATGGGGAAAAAGCCATCCTTCAATTTGGAGGAGGGTGTCAAGGTTGTGGAATGGTTGATTTAACCCTTAAAGATGGTGTTGAAAAAACACTACTGGAACAAGTTGATGGTTTAAAAAGTGTTCAAGATGTAACCGATCATAGTTATAGAGATAACGCTTATTACAAATAATTTATGTCACAGTTAAATGCGGATGCTTGCTATATTTTTACAGATACAGAAACAACTGGTTTAGATATAAATTTTTCTCAAATAATACAAGTAGGATCAATTCTAACCGATGAGTCTCTCTATGAAGAAAACTCACAAGACATAGGCTGCAAAATGCTTCCATGGGTTGTTCCATCTCCAGAAGCTTTTTTAGTTCATAAGAAAGTTGAATCACTCGAAGAAGATGCCATGTCGCACTATGACATGATGAAACTTTTAAGATCCACCTGGCTAGATTGGTCTAAAGGAAGAAATGCTGTATACATTACATATAATGGACATAGATTTGATGAAGAGCTTTTCAGGAGGCAATTCTTCTGGAACCTATTACCTTTGTACATAACCAATACTTCAGGTGCCTCTCGCTTAGATATGCTTAGCACTCTTCAGCTGGTTGCTAATTTTTTCCCTCACAGTCTTAAATTACCCATCACCGAAGAGGGTGATATAAGTATGAAATTAACCGACTGGTCAAATGCTAACTCTATCGAGATAGAGAACGCACATGATGCATTGGCAGATTGTGTGCAAATGCTCGAACTTGCAAAAATTATCCTTAAGGAAGCAAAACCAGTTTGGCAAGCCTCATTAAAAGGTGCATCAAAATTTGGAAATCTTGAAATTCTACAAACCGAACCTTTTGCCATGATAGGAGAGGTTATCAGAAGAAAGAAATTTACTTATCCTGTAACTTTTTGCGGTCAAAATCCTAAAATGAATAACGAAGTGGCTGTTGCGGATCTTTACTTCGATCCAGACCAGCTCGATGAATTAACGGATGCAGAACTCCTAGAGCAAATTGGAAACAGCGGAACTGCTATTAGAAAAGTAAGAATCAATAAAAGTTTGCCTGTCATGCCATCTGATCTGATTCCAAATATTGATGAATATCTAGACATTCCGCATGAACAACTTGTTGAGCGAGCAAAGAAAATTCAAAATAATGTTAGATTGCAAACTCGTGTCAGTGAACTTTTAGCAAGTAATCAAATGAATTATCCACCTCCAAAACATCTCGAACAAAGTGTGTACTCAGGTTTCCCTTCTGATGCTGATGATCTTTGGATGGAGCGTTTTCATAGTCTTCCTTGGGAGGAGCGTTCAAAGATTTTGGATGGTTTTGAAGATTCACGTTTTAAAGAGTTGGCAGAAAGACTCGTTTGTGTAAATAATCCAGAATCTGTATCTAATCAAACTTTTGAAAAATATCAAAACTTTGTAAACCAAAGGTTATACGACAAAGGACCTTGGCTATCTTTAGAAAAAACTCTTGATAAGACTAGATCGTTATTGCTTGAAGCGACAGGTGAAAAGAAAGAGATATTAGAAAAATTAGAAAAAAATCTTTCTGAAAAATTAGATCTTAATTAGCAATCTCTTCCACTTTTACCAACACTGAAAAGTATGGATGATCAATGAAATTAAACTCTCCTGCTTCAATCTTAATTTCTTTATTTATCTCATATAAATCTCGATAAAAATAGTCGGGTTTGTCTATTAATTCATCTGTATAAATTTTATCTTCCTTTGGTATTTCGTAGCTTGAATCCAAGAGTCCTAAGCTTACTTTATTAAATATCGTCTCAATCCAATAATCATCCTCCAAAGGCTTTGACTCTTTGTTATAACTCATTTCTTCCAGAAGTGATTGAAAGTTAAAGGTATTAGGTACGGCATTAATCATATAATTGTCTTCTGACTTTTCTCCAAGCCTTAGTCTCCCTGCAATATGAATAAACCTTTCTTTATATATCATTATTTCACCATAGAGCCTTTTATCTTTCTTAAATGACTCAATTGCTATAGGTATAGACTTATCTTTATTAAAAGCAGGTTGGTACCAAGAATTGTAATACAGCACTCTATAGTCTCTACTTCTGTTCAAGTTATTTTCTATTTCCCGCATATCATTTTGAAATGGAACTCTTTCGTATAGTAATGGTTCTATCTTGATATCTTTTTTTACTATCTTTTCTTCCTGGGGATTCTGAATAATCTCTATGTTATTGGCGGTAAAAAAATTATTTTCAACACTTAAGTACGTCGGAGAAGAGATTAATTTTGTTGGTTCTTCCTGGATAGTAATTAAATCTTTAGAAAACAAAAAACTATCTAAGTTCTTCCATTCTTCTTTTAAATCATCATCTTCTATAGATAAATTCTGAATAACGAAGAAATCTATCTTTAGTAAGGAATTCTTATCTGAGCGATCAATAAAATGATTGATATATTCATTAGATGTCATTGAAGAAATTAGAGTTTGGGAGAGCAACAAAAATGTAAATATACTAGGATACATTGCTACTTATCGCTCTTATAACATCAGTTGTCATTTGGACCTTTTCTTCTAATTTACCATCATTAAAAAAGGAAGTATCTAAATCTCCATTTTTGAACTTAATGCTTATTTTATTTTTGTTGAAATTAATTTTTTCTATTGAGTTATTTTCAGAAAGAATTTTTAACTCGGCTTGTAAAAAGAAGTTTTTTAATTCTTGAGGTATAAGACCAAATCTATTGATCATTTCAATCTGAATATTCTTGAGATCTTCATTAGATTCAGCCAGTGCGACCTTGTTATACATCAATAATCTGACGTTTATGTCGGGTAGATAATTTTCAGGGATGAAGCAGTTATAATTGAGGTTTATCTCTGGCTGTTCATTAAGCGATTGAAAATCTACTTCACCACTCTTTATAAATTCTGAAGCCTTACGAATCATCCGTGTATAGAGCTCTAAACCAATAGATTCAAAAACTCCACTTTGGTTAGAACCCAGAATTTCTCCGGCACCTCTTATTTCTAAATCTTTAAGTGCTAATAGAAATCCAGCTGATAGGGAATCAGTGCTCATAATTGCATCAAACCTCTTGTCTGCATTTTTCCTGTTGAGAATATTTCTCGATCTTAAGAAATATGAATATGCTTGTTTTTCTGATCTACCGACCCTTCCTCTGAGTTGATGTAATTGAGATAAACCAAATCTATCGGCCTCTTCAACTATCAATGTGTTTGCATTTGCAACATCAATTCCGCTCTCTATGATGGTAGAGCAAACTAGGATATCTATTTTCCCCTGATTAAATCTGAGCATTATTTCACTTATAGATTTTGGCTTCAGTTGTCCATGAACTACCTCAATCACTAAGTTACTAAATTTTTTCTGTAGTCTAAATCTTCTGTCTTCTATGAGACCGAGATCATTGCATAGATAGTAGACTTGTCCGCCTCTAAGATTTTCTCTTTGTATAGCCTCATGTATTAGATTCTCATTAAATGAGTATGTGAATGTCTTAACAGGCAATCTATCATCTGGTGCTGTAGCAATAATTGAGAGATCTTTAAGTTCAGATAATGCAAAATTTAATGATCGTGGTATTGGAGTTGCCGATAAACTTAATACCTCGACTTCTTCTTTCAGGGATTTTATTTTTTCTTTTTGCCTGACTCCAAATCTGTGTTCTTCATCAATTATCAGTAAACCTAGATTTTTAAAGCTTATATTTCCTTGTATCAATGCATGTGTCCCAATAATAATGTCTATCTCACCATTAGAGAGATTTTGAAGAAGCTCAGTTTTATCTCTTGTATTGATATTTCGCGATAACAGTCCAATATTTATTCCAGTCTCCTTAAATCTTTCTTTAAAACTGGAGAAGTGTTGAGAAGCTAGCAATGTAGTAGGAACTAGTATGCATGTTTGTTTGTTATTCATGGCAGAGATGTACGCAGCCCTCATGGCTACTTCCGTTTTGCCGAAACCAACTTCACCACAGACCAATCTATCCATGGCTTTCAACGATTTCATGTCACTTAGAACTTCTTCTATCGTTCTCTTTTGGTCAAAAGTTTCAGTATAAGGAAATTTCTTTGTAAAATTATCAAACTCCGCTTCATCAATATTGAATGAATAACCTTTTGTTTGAAGTCTTTTGGCTTGAACCTCGAGAAGCTCTGCTGCTGTATCAAAGGTTTGCTTCAAGGCTTTGTCTTTTCTCTTCTTCCATTTTTTAGAGTTCAAAGAGTCAATATCTCTATCATCAGGTCCAAAGTATCTAGATACTAAATCCATATTTTCTATGGGGACAAATACCTTACTTCTATCTTTATATTCAATTTCAAGACAATCACTTATACCCACAAATGTATTTAATTGTTTAAGTCCTATAAATTTTCCTATCCCGTGCGTTAAATGGACAACCAGATCACCTTCGGAGGGCATTTTTGATGTTGATAGGTCAGCTTTTTCATTCCTTTCCAAAAATTTTTCTGATTTATCTATCTCCTGCTCTTGTATTTTTTCTAAATCAAAGTGGATAGTCTCTTCCAGGTTCTCTTGAAGTTCTGCAAAACTTAGAAATAATTTTTTGGGATCTAGTAGTGGCCTCTTTTGGTCATATCTATATTCTTCATATCGCTGTTGTATCAGTTCTTCAAATTCTTGAGCTTTAGTATCTGTATCTCGTTGAACGAATACTTTTTTTACATCTTTTAAAAAAGGCAGGAATGTAGTTCTCTTTCCAAAGAAGAGGGGTAAATAGATTTCTACACCTTCCGCATGCCTTAAGTTCATTGTTTTTGTAAAAATCTCTGAATCCTCTTCAAAGACATCAAATGCATCTCTCCATCCTTGTTTAAAAGTATCTATGGAAATTTTATTAACAGGGTATTCATAAGAAGGTAAAAAATTTATAGAAGAGATTTTTTCATTAGCTATTTGTGATTCAGGGTTAAAAGTTCTAAGAGTCTCTATTTTATTATCAAAGAATTCTATGCGTACTGGACTTTTTCCGCTTGTAAGAAAAATATCTAACACTGATCCTCTTAATGCATATTGTCCTGGTAGCGATACAAAATCTTCTCTTACATAACCACTTAAAATTATATTATCGATCACTTCTTGGACATTAAAATTTTCTCCAATGCTTAGATTGTTTAATGGAGTAACATGATTTGGATCAGGGCAGGGTGATAATAAAGTTGTAATAGAAGCTACTAAAGTTATTTCACTAGGCTTTAGGAATGATGAAAAAGAACTTATTCTTTTAGCTCTGGTTATAGGAGCCATTGAAAAGAAGTCATAAGGAAGAAGTTCTGAGTTTTCTAAAAAAAACACATTTGATAAGTCTTGGATATTATTCATCAACTGCATTGCAGACTGAGAATCTTTAGTAATGATCAGATTTTTTTTAGACGAGTCAATACCCAGATTAATAATATCCGTAGAGGAGTTTATGACTTGTGCCAATTTATCTATGGTTTTTTTCTAAAAAAAAAGAAAATTATATATGGAAGTGTATAATTATTTTTTTTTAATTACTTAGGACTCAAATGGACTTAAAATTTTCAGAAGCAGATCTTACATTTAGACAGGAAGTCGTCAACTTTTTAGAAGCAGAATATCCAGAAGATATTAAGGCTAAACAAGACAAGAGGATTCCTCTTGAAAAAGATGAAATTGTAAGATGGCAAAAAATTCTCAACCAAAAAGGTTGGTTTGCAATCAATTGGCCCACAGAATATACGGGGCAAGAAAACCTTTCTGTCACGCAAAAATACATACTTCAAGAAGAACTAGCTAAAGCAAATACACCTACTACCATTCCATTTGGTATGGGAATGTGTGCTCCTGTCATTTACTCATTTGGTACAGAGGAGCAAAAAAATAAGTTTTTACCTTCTATCTTGAATAGTGATGTTTGGTGGTGCCAGGGTTATTCAGAACCAGGTTCAGGTTCAGACCTTGCCTCGCTTAAAACTAAAGCTGAATTGAAAGGGGATAATTATATTGTAAATGGAACTAAAACTTGGACCACTCTAGCTCAACATGCTGATTGGATATTTTGTCTTGTTCGCACAGAAACTACTCCTATCAAACAAGAAGGAATAAGTTTTTTACTTATTGACATGAATACACCTGGAATTGAAGTCAAACCTATCATTACTGTTGATGGTTCACATGAAGTTAATATGGTCTATTTTGACAACGTTGAGGTGCCATCAGAAAATCTAGTTGGAGAAGAGGGTCAAGGTTGGAATATTGCTAAATTCTTACTTGCACATGAAAGAAGCGGCATCGCAGGTATAGCAGCATTAAAAAGAGAGCTCTCAAGATTAAAGGATTTGTCATCAGACATTCCTATGGGTGAAGGTACTTTGCTTGAGGATCCTCAATTTAGAAATAAAATTGAAGAAACCGAAATAGAGTTAACGGCTACTGAATTTACCGAGCTTAGAACTTTGGCAGCGATGTCTCAAGGTGGCTCACCAGGAGCTGAGTCTTCAATACTCAAAATTAAAGGAACAGAATTACAACAAACCATTTCAGAGTTATTTGTTGAAATGTTAGCTTATTATGCTCATCCTTTTTATTTGGAAAATGAGATTGGTTCAAATGAAACAGTTGGACCAGATTATGCTGCCCCTGTTATGCCACATTACCTAAACTACAGGAAGGTAAGCATTTATGGTGGAAGTAATGAAATCCAAAGAAACGTCATATCTAAAGCAATACTGGGGCTATAAACATGGACTTTACATTTAACGAAGAGCAGACCTTAATACAAGATCAAGTTGACCAATTTATTCAAAAAGAATATGACTGGGAAACAAGACAATCTCTGTCTAACTCAGATCTAGGTTTTGGTGATGATAATTGGCAAAAATTTGCAGAACTAGGATGGCTCGGAATAAGCACTTCAGAAGAATGCGGAGGTTTTGGTGGTTCAGCTATAGAATCAATGTTGATCATGGAGGCATTTGGAAAAGGTTTAGTAGTAGAACCATTTCTTGAAACCATCATCATGTGTGGCGGTCTGATAGATGAGCATGGCACAGATCAGCAAAAATCTTCTATTCTTGAATCAGCAATCGAGGGCAAAATGCATCTAGCTATGGCTTATGCTGAGCCTCAGAGCAGATTTAATCTTTCTGATGTTGTTACTGAAGCAAAAGAGGACGGAGATAGTTTCGTTTTAAATGGCTACAAATCTGTTGTTATGAATGGACCATCGGCCAATAAATTAATTGTGTCTGCCAGAACTTCGGGAGCTCAATTAGATGAAAATGGTATAACTCTTTTTCTCATTGATGGTGATGCAGAAGGTCTCAATAAGACAAATTACAAGACTGTTGATGGAAGACGTGCCTCTGACTTAACGATTGAAAATGTAAAAGTTACCAAAGATGACATTATAGGTCAGATCAACGATGGGTTTACGCTATTAGATTCTTCTATAGATAGAGCGATATTGGCTATATCTGCTGAAGCTGTTGGTGCTATGGAGGTTCTTTACAAGACAACAGTTGAATATACCAAGACTAGAGAGCAATTTGGAACTTCAATAGGTAAGTTCCAGGTACTTCAACACAGAATGGTCGACATGTTTATGGAATATGAGCAATGTAAATCTTTGCTTTATATGGCTACTATGAAACAAGAGGAAGGGTCAATTGATTCAAAGAAAGCTATTTCAGGACTGAAGTACCAAGTAGGGAAGGCTGGAAAATTTATCGGGCAACAAGCTGTACAACTTCATGGCGGCATGGGTGTAACTGATGAATTAAATGTAGGTCATTATTTCAAGAGACTTACGACTATAGGCACTATCTTTGGAAATACTGATTATCATCTCAAAAAATATTCTTCTCTATAGATGAAAAAGGAACAACCAGACAAACGAATCAGACCTGATCTCCCCAAAGATCCTTTTGGGGATTTCCAATATAGACAAGCTTTAGCTGAAGAGATGCTACCTATGATAGGTCGTATCTATAGAGATAATGTCCATCTGTTGTTGTATGGAAAACCACTAGTCAACTTATCTGTCTCAGAGATCATGAATGCGCATAGGTTTGTTAGAGAAGCTGAAAATAATGAACTGAGTGAGTTTGAAACCTATCAGGTTATAGTTGCTCTTAGCGAACTAGAGCTAGGGCCTGCTGAAATTGATATAGGTATTATTGCTGCTGCATATTTATTCGATGACAAAGATCTCTCTTTGGAAGCCTTTGTTAATGATGCTATTGCTGATCTTATAGGAAAAAAGGGATCTATACTTGATCAGGCACAAGATGTTGTTTTGTATGGTTTTGGAAGAATTGGAAGATTACTTACCAGAATGCTCATAGAAGATTCTGGTGGTGGAGACAACTTAAGATTACGAGCAATTGTTGTCCGAAAGGCTGTAGATGGCGATATCATCAAAAGAGCAAATTTAATGCGAACAGATTCTGTTCATGGCCCATTTAAAGGAACAGTTCGAGTTCTAGAAGAAGAAGATAAACTTATTATTAATGGTAATGAAATAAAAATTATATATTCAAATAATCCTTCTGAAATTGATTATACGGATTACGATATAAACAATGCCTTATTAATTGATAATACAGGGGTTTGGAGAACTAAAGATGATTTAGGAATCCATCTCAAATGTAATGGTATTGCGAAAGTTCTTCTAACGGCACCAGCCAAAGATGGTATCAAGAATATTGTCCATGGTATCAATAATGAAATCATTGATAATGACAGCATTCTTGGAGCTGCTTCTTGTACGACCAATGCTATTGTTCCGACCCTGAAAGTTCTAAATGATGAATTTGGAATTGTTTCAGGTCATATAGAAAGCGTTCATTCTTATACAAACGATCAAAATCTTATAGATAATTTCCATAAGAAAGAGAGAAGAGGAAGAAGTGCCGCTTTGAATATGGTCATTACAGAAACTGGAGCGGGTAAAGCTGTTGGACAAGTTTTGCCGGAATTAATTGGAAAACTTACTGCCAATGCAGTTAGGGTTCCTACACCGAATGTGTCTTTAGCTATTATGAGCCTTCAACTCGGTAAAGAATTATCTGCCGAAGAACTCAATAATTTCTTAAGACAAAAAGCATTTCATTCAAATTTAAAAGAACAAATAGGGTTTACAAATTCTCCGGAAGTCGTTTCAACTGATTTTGTTGGAGATAGACATGCTGGAATTATAGATTCAGCAGCTACTATAGTTAACAATGATAAGTGTGTTTTGTATGTGTGGTACGACAATGAGTTTGGTTATACTGCTCAATTATTAGGATTAGCCAAGGAAATGGTTGGATTAACCTATCAAAGATATCCAAATTTTGGATAATCAACCTAGTAAATTTCACGTTAGATCATTATAATACCCACGCGCTCAAAGGGTAGTTTCCCCATATATCAGTTAGGGAATGATAAAAATAAAAAAAGGTTTAAATATACCCATACACGGCATTCCAGCCGGAGAGATAGTTGACTCCAAAAAAAGTAGATCTGTTGCTATTCTAGGTAATGATTACGTAGGTATGAAGCCTACTATGCTGGTCGAAGAAGGGGATCTTGTCAAATTAGGGCAACCTCTTTTTGAAGATAAAAAAAATCCTGGGGTAATGTTTACTTCTCCTGCGGGCGGCAGAATTGAATCAATTAATAGAGGTGATAGGCGTGTTTTGCAATCAATCGTAATTGAAGTTGAACAAAATGAAGAATCCTTAGGATTCAATAGCTTTACTGAGGATGAATTGAATCAAGCTTCTCCTGATGACATCAGGTCTCAATTGATTTCATCTGGTTTATGGACAGCATTTAGAACAAGACCTTACAGTAAAATACCCAGTGTTGACTCATCACCATCGAATATCTTTATATCTGCTTTAGACACCCAGCCTTTAAGCGCTAATCCTGAGGATATTATAAATCTAAAAAAAGATGATTTCCTTTTCGGTATCTCGGTACTAAAAAAACTAACTAACTGTCAAATACACATATCTGTAGCTGAAGATTCTTCGCTAACAATAATAGATGATGAGCTACTTAAGATGCATGTTTTCTCAGGACCGCATCCAGCAGGTTTAGTCGGAACTCAAATGCATTTTATATCTCCTGCAACCCTGACAAACATAAACTGGAGTATTGGGTATCAAGATGTCATTGCGTTTGGTCAACTTTTTAAAACAGGTCATCTCAATGTTGAAAGAATAATTTCTTTAGCAGGACCACAGGTAACAAATCCAGCATATATAAAAACAAGACTAGGTGCTTGCACTGACGAATTGACAGCTGGCGAGTTAACACCAAGAGAAAATAGAATTATATCGGGATCTGTAATATCCGGTAGAGAAGCAATAGGCCCTTATGCTTATTTGGGTAGATACCATAATCAAATTTCTGTTGTATCAGAACCTAATTCTAAAGATAGAGATTTTATGAATTGGTTAACACCGGGCCCAAGAAGATTTTCTAAAATACCTCTTTTCCTTTCTTCTCTTTTCCCAAAAAAAATCTTCAAGTTTAAGGCCCTAATGAATGGATCAGACCGTCCTATTGTACCAATTGGAATTTATGAAGAAGTGCTTCCGCTAAGGGTACTGCCTACTGTGTTACTTAGAAATGTGGTTCTAATGGATACAGAAAAGATTCAAGCATTAGGTGGTTTGGAGCTAGACGAGGAAGATCTTTCTTTATGTAGCTTTGTTTGCCCTGGAAAGTATGATTTTGGTTCTTTATTAAGAGCTGGACTAACTAAAATAGAACTAGAGGGATAAATGAAACCTTTAAGAAAGCTTCTAGACAACTTAAAACCAAACTTCACCAATGGCGGTGCTCTTGAGAAATACTTTCCTTTATACGATGTATTTGAGAATCTATTTTATTCTTCAGATAAGAGGACCTTCGGTTCCGTTCATATCAGAGATAGCATAGATTTACAGAAAGTGATGGTTGTGGTCTGGATGGCAACTTTTCCAGCTATGTTCTATGGGATGTACAACTTAGGTTTTCAATCTCTTTCGGCTTTTCAAGAAATAGGTTCTATCAATAAAGATGATTGGCAATTTATATTCATAGACCTTATTTGCAATTACGATCCAAAAAATATTCTAGATTGCATTTGGTTTGGAGCCTGTTATTTCATTCCTATTTACTTGGTTACGTTTATTGTAGGAATCTTATGGGAAGTAGTTTTTGCTATTGTAAGAGGGCATGAAATCAATGAAGGAGCCTTCGTTACAACAGTTCTCTTTGCACTTTGTTGTCCTCCAGATGCACCATTATGGCAAGTAGCTGTAGGAATAAGTTTTGGAATAGTAGTGGCTAAAGAAATCTTTGGAGGAACTGGAAAAAATTTCTTAAATCCAGCTTTAGCTGGAAGAGCTTTTTTATATTTTGCATATCCTGTTCATTGGTCGGGAGACTCCGTGTGGGTGGCAGTAGATGGTTATAGCTCACCTACAATTTTAGGTATAGGTGCTCAAGAAGGACTGAATGGAATACAAGCTCAATATTCATGGACTGATGCCTTTTTTGGATCCATTCCAGGGTCGATAGGTGAGACTTCAACATTATTTATACTTTTAGGCTTAATGATATTGCTCTATACAAGAGTTGCCTCTTGGAGAATCATCGTAGGTGTTTTACTCGGAACTTTCTTAACTTCTGAGCTTTTCAATTTTATAGGCTCTGATACAAATCCCATGTTTTCATTACCATTCCATTGGCATGTGGTGGTCGGGGGCTTTGCATTTGGGCTCACATTTATGGCCGTAGAGCCAGTCTCTGGTTCCCATACAAATTTGGGTAGATGGTATTACGGTATTTTAATAGGAATAATGGTTGTGCTAATTCGAGTTGTTAATCCCGCTTATCCTGAAGGAATGATGCTAGCAATTCTATTTGCTAATCTTTTTGCCCCTCTGATCGATCATTTTGTCCAAGAAAGAAATATTAAACAAAGATTAAGGCGAGTAAGCTAATGAACAATAACGATACTATTAAAAAGACATTGATTGTGGCCATTTCTCTTTGTCTTGTCTGCTCGGCTTTAATTTCATTCTCTGCAGTTGAATTAAGAGATCTTCAAGAGGCGAACAAAACATTAGATAAACAAAACAAAATCCTTTCTGCTGCCGGCTTGTTAGAGGAGGGAATTGATACGTCTATTTTATTTGAGTCAATCAACACTAAAATTGTTAATTTAGAGACAGGTTTATTTGACCAAAACATCAATATCGCAGATTATGAAGAAGGTTCTTTTTCTAGAAATCCTTCAACATCTATAGAGTTACCATCTGACGTTGATATAGCACTTCTTAAAAGAAGAGAAAATTTTCAAACAGTTTATCTTCATTACGAGGGTGAATTATTGAATGCTATCATTCTACCGGTTCGAGGTTACGGACTATGGGGAACGATGAAGGGTTACTTGGCACTAGAACCAAATTTCAAAACCATAATTGGTTTAGAGTTTTTTGACCATAAGGAAACACCTGGTTTAGGAGGTGAAATAGACAATCCGAAATGGAAAGCTATTTGGAAAGGTAAAGAAGTTTACTCAGATAATGGTGATGTTCTAATCTCAGTAATTAAAGGCTCTGTAGATAAGAGTAGTAATAATTCTAAATATCAAGTTGATGGCTTGTCAGGAGCTACAATAACCAGCAATGGGGTTTCTAATTTACTTTCCTTTTGGTTAGGTGATATGGGATACGGACCTCTAATAGATAATATGAAATTGCAGGAGACTAAAGATGTCTAAAGCAAAAGAAGCCTTACTAAATCCTATCTTTAATGATAATCCAATAGCTTTGCAGATATTGGGTATATGTTCTGCTCTTGCTGTAACGGGCAATTTATACATAACATTAATTATGTGTGTGGCTTTAACTACAGTTGTTACTCTATCCAATTTATCTGTTTCTTTGATAAGAAATCATATCCCAACAAATATTCGTATCATTGTTCAAATATCTATTATCGCTACATTGGTTATGTTGGTCGATGAAGTCCTGCAGGCATTTGATTATGAGAGCAGTAAGACTTTATCTGTATTTGTGGGGCTGATAGTTACAAATTGTATCGTTATGGGTAGGGCAGAAGCTTTTGCAATGAAAAATGGGCCTTTATTGAGTGCCATTGATGGTTTTGGTAATGGACTAGGATACAGCATCATTTTGATTATTATAGCCATCATAAGAGAATTTATAGGTGCAGGTACCTTCTATGGTATAGAAATCATGCCCTTAACGACTAATGGGGGATGGTATCTTGCTAATAATTTCTTTTTAACACCTGCTAGCTCCTTTTTTATAATAGGATTTACTATTTGGGCTTTAAGAGAGTGGAAGACAGATCAAATTGAAAAACCTGAATTCAAAATTTCTGAAAATAGTCTAGAAGCTGAGAAGAGGGCTGTCTGATGTTGGAAGCTTACTTAAGTATCTTTATAAAGGCTGTATTTATTGAGAATATAGCAATCAATTTTTTTCTTGGCATGTGTACTTTTCTAGCGATTTCAAAGAAAATACAACCTGCCATAGGTCTTGGGATAGCTGTAATAGTTGTGCTTGGACTTGCTGTACCAATCAATAACTTAATCTTTAATTTTTTCTTAAAAGCTGACGCGTTATTTCCGGGTTCTGATTTGCACTTTGTAGGTTTAATTTGTTACATAGGTATTATTGCAGCACTTGTTCAGATATTAGAAATGTTTCTAGATCGATATATACCTTCGCTCTACAATGCCTTAGGTGTATTCCTACCTTTAATCACAGTTAATTGTGCCATATTAGGAGGGGTCTTATTTTCTATAGAAAGGAATCTACAATTTACAGAAAGCGTGGTGTACGGTCTTGGTGCTGGGACTGGTTGGGCTTTGGCGATTGTTGCTCTTGCAGGTATAACTGAGAGGCTTAAATATGCAGATATTCCACAAGGTCTTCAGGGGCTGGGTATAACTTTCATCACCGTTGGGCTCATGTGTTTTGGTTTTTTATCATTTGGAGGTATTTCTTTATAAGATGGACTTTTTACAAAATGAAATTGTTCTAGGCGTTCTTGTTTTTACTATAGCTGTAAATATGATGGTGTTTGTCATATTGGGTGCTAGAAAACTATTGGTTTCATCTGGCAATGTCAGCATTTCAATGAATGATGCTGCAAAATCTGTAGATGTTGAATCAGGCGGAAAATTGCTTCAAACATTAGCTTCGCAAAATTTATTTTTATCCTCGGCCTGTGGCGGTGGTGGAACCTGCGCACAATGTAAGTGCCAAGTAATCAGCGGCGGTGGTTCCATACTTCCTACTGAAGAGTCTCATTTCACAAATAAAGAAAAAAAAGAAGGGTGGCGTTTATCGTGTCAGGTTCCAGTTAAAGATAATATGGAAATTGTTGTACCTAACGAGGTATTTGGTGCAAAAAAATGGGAATGTGAAGTTGTATCAAATGAGAATGTTGCAACTTTTATTAAAGAGTTGGTTCTAAAGCTTCCAGAAGGTGAGGAGGTTGGATTTAAAGCAGGCGGGTATGTCCAGATGGAAATACCTCCTTATGAACTTGAATATAAATCATTCGACGTTGACAAAGAGTACCATGAAGATTGGGATAGATTTGGAGTATGGGAAAATACGTCAAAAACATTAGAGCCTGTTATTAGAGCTTACTCTATGGCTAATTATCCAAATGAGAAAGGGATCATGAAATTTAATATTAGAATTGCTTCCCCGCCACCCGGTACAGATTTTCCAGCTGGAGAAATGACTTCTTATATTTTTAATCTCAAAGAAGGAGATAAGTTAACTATTTTTGGTCCATTTGGTGAATTCTTTGCAGAAGAAACTGAAAGTGAAATGGTCTTCATAGGCGGCGGGGCTGGCATGGCTCCAATGCGCTCTCATATCTTTGATCAATTACTCAGGTTGAATACAAACAGAAAGATTACATTCTTCTATGGAGCAAGAAGCCTCAGAGAAATGTTTTATACAGAAGAGTATGACAAGCTAGCAGAAGAGCATGAGAATTTTCAGTGGCATGTTGCACTTTCTGATCCTCTTCCTGAAGATAATTGGGAAGGTCATACAGGATTCATTCATCAGGTTATACATGATCAGTATCTGAAAGATCATCCAGCGCCCGAGGATTGTGAATATTATATGTGTGGTCCCCCTATGATGATGGATGCTTGTTTTGATATGCTTGACCGACTGGGTGTAGAACCAGAAGCTATTAAATTTGATGACTTTGGCAGTTAATACTTGATAAAGAATTATCTTCCAATTTTCCTTTTAATTTCCTTTGTTTTTATAATTTCGATTTCTTTTTTATATGAAGAAGAGATAGTTGCAAAAAATATTTCTGGTTCAGTGATGGGGACTACCTATAACATTAATCTCCAGATTGATAATCCTGAAAATATAGAATCTTCAATAGGAAATATTTTTGGCAATGTGAATGAAGAGATGTCAACTTATATAGAAGACTCAATGATTTCTAGAGTTAATAAATCTGTAATAGGTGAGTGGACTCCAGTAAACAAAGACTTTATAGAGGTTTTGGCTTACGCAACAACTTTGTGCATAAAAACTGACGGAGTTTATGATGTAACCATTGGCAAGATAGTGGATTCTTGGGGTTTCGGTCCAGAAGAAGTTAAGGAGAAGCCAAAAAAAAATGATCTGAGATATTTTCAAGACCAAATAGGGTGCAACTCAATAGAATTTGATCACGAAAGATTCCTGGTAAAAAAACTTAAAGATATCGCTTTAGATTTTTCTTCAATAGCCAAGGGCTTTGCGATTGATAAGGCTTTCTTGTATCTAAAAAATGAAGAAAAAATAAAAAGCTTCATGGTGGAGCTGGGTGGAGAAATAAGAACAACGTCTTTAAAGCCCGACAGGAAAGCTTGGAAGGTAGGAGTTATCAATCCTTTAAACCCATCAGTATTCATTCATATTTTTTACTCCGATAATCATGAATCCTTTGCAATGGCGACTTCAGGAGATTATATGAATATAAGAATATTTAATGATGAGAAATATAGTCACACAATAGATTCAAATGCCTTGCCAAGAGAATTCAAGAAAAAATCAGTCTCTGTTATATCAACAAATACAATGAAAGCGGATGCGTTAGCTACAGCGTTAAATGCAATGGAATTAAATCAAGCCATAATTTTTGCAGACAAAAATAATATCAAGGCTCTGTTTGTGACTGAAGAAGATAATGAAGCCAAATTAATATTTTCTAAAGAACTACAAAAGGTTAAAATATAAATATGCTAGAAACACTAATAATATTTCTCATATTAATGACAATATTTTGCATCATGTCTGTAGGATTATTCTTTGGAAAAAAACCTATTTCAGGGTCATGTGGAGGCCTGGCTAATTTAGAGCCTGGGAGAGATTGCGAGCTCTGTGGAGGAAATCCCTCTAAATGCGTGGAACAATAAAAAGGGAGCTACAAGCTCCCTTTTTATTTAATCTGTAAGTATTCTAGAATTGATTCATAGTGTTGTCCTCACCAGAAGCTTTTAAAGCAGCTTCACCAGCAAAGTATTCTTTATGATCATCTCCCATGTCAGATCCTGCCATATTTTGATGTTTAACACAGGCTATGCCTTCTCTAATTTCCTTTCTCTGAACTCCTTCTACATATCCAAGCATCCCTTTTTCGCCAAAGTATTCTTTAGCTAAGTTATCAGTAGATAGGGCTGCTGTGTGATAAGTTGGAAGTGTTATCAGATGATGGAAGATACCTGCTTGTTTTGCAGCATCAGCCTGGAAAGTTCTAATTCTTTCATCTGCTTCTTTAGCTAATTCTGTAAGATCATAATCTATGCTCATCAAGTCTTCACGTTCATATGCAGAGGTATCTTTTCCTTCTTCAACCATTGAATCAAAAACTTGTTGCCTGAAATTTAATGTCCAGTTGAAAGACGGACTATTGTTGTAAACCAGCTTTGCATTAGGTACCACTTTTTTGATTTCATCCATCATTGCACCAATCTGACCTATATGAGGTTTTTCTGTTTCTATCCATATTAGATCAGCCCCATTTTGAAGACTAGTTATAGAATCTAATATACATCTAGCTTCTCCTGTTCCTTCTTTGAATCTATAAAGATTGCTTGGTAATCTTTTGGGTCTTACGACTTTTCCGTGATGGTTAATAAGCACATCACCATGATTCATTTCACCCTCAGCAACTTCTTCTAAATCAAGAAAAGAATTATATTGATCGCCTAAATCTCCCACTTCTTGAGTAATGGCAATTTGTTTGGTTAAACCTGCACCTAGTGAATCTGTCCTAGCAACAATCACTCCATCATCAACACCAAGTTCTAAAAATGCGTAACGAACAGCATTAATTTTTGCTAAAAAGTCAGAATGAGGCACGGTTACCTTACCGTCTTGATGTCCGCATTGCTTTTCATCGGATACTTGATTTTCTATTTGTATGCAACAAGCCCCAGCTTCTATCATTTGTTTCGCCATCAAGTAAGTCGCTTCTTCATTTCCAAAGCCCGCATCAATATCAGCAATTATTGGAACTATGTGTGTCTGAAAATTATCTATTTTATTTTGAATTTCTTCTTTTTTATCTTCTGCACAAGCATCCAGTTCTCTGAATAAACCACCAAGTTCTCTGGCGTCAGCTTGTTTCAAGAATGTGTATAGTTCGTCAATCAATGAGGCTACTGTTGTTTTTTCATGCATAGATTGATCGGGCAATGGGCCGAAGTCAGATCTTAGAGCCGCTACCATCCATCCAGATAAATATAAATATTTTTTGTCAGTATTTCCAAAATGCTTTTTAATAGATATAAGTTTCTGTTGCCCAATGAAACCATGCCAACAGCCTAAAGATTGAGTATAAGATTCTGGGCTAGCATCATACTCTTCCATATCCTTTCTCATTATTGCAGCTGTATATCTTGCAATATCAAGCCCTGATTGGAATTGATTCTGCATTCTCATCCTGGCAGCATTCTCTGGGTTAATGTTTACATTTGAGCTTTTGTCCTTACTTTTTAGTTCAGTAAGCTCTTTAATCAAATCTTTGTAAGAGGCCATAATCCTTCCTATTTAATAATTGAAGTCACTTAAAACCTTAAATCTTATTGCTGTACCTGTTGAGTAAAAAAGGAAGATTTATAGGATTTTAAAAAAGGCGTCAGTTTAACGGGAAATGTCTATAAATCAACTATCTTTTAGATCTTTAGCAAGTTTTGCTGCTAAGCCGATATATAAACTTGGCGTAAGCTTCGATAGATTTTGCTTATCACTATAAGGTACATCCATTTCATCTATAAATTTTGCCAAGTCTTCTCTAGAGATTTTTTTTCCTCTAGAAAGTTTTTTCATCAACTCATATCCGTTGGGTATATTATTTTTTCTTATAACTGTTTGAACGGCCTCTGTTAATACTTCCCAGGAATCATCTAGATCTTGTTTTAATTTTATTTTATTAATCTCTAATTTATTAAGTCCTTTTAGTAAAGAGTACAAAGCTAAATTTATATATCCAAAAGAAGAGCCTATGTTTCTCATTATTGTTGAGTCTGTAAGATCTCTCTGCCATCTTGATATAGTTACTGTATTACTAATGTGAGTCAGGATAGCATTGGCTATACCAAAATTACCTTCTGCATTTTCAAAATCAATTGGATTGACCTTGTGAGGCATAGTCGAAGATCCAACTTCTCCTTCTTTTAATTGTTGTGAAAAGTAGCCTAATGATATGTAACCCCAAATATCCCTGCATAAGTCTATGAGTATATTGTTTAGTTTTACATAATCACCTAGAAGTAATGCGATTGTATCTTTAGGCTCGACTTGGGTTGTGTGTTTATTAAAATCAAGCTTTAGATTATTAACAAAACTTTTAGCAACCACTTCCCAGTTAATTTGAGGGTAGGCCACCATATGAGCATTATAGTTACCTACAGCACCATTGATCTTTCCGCTCATTACGTGTCTATTAATCTCATTTTCTAGTTTTTTGATTCTATGGAAGAAATTAGCAAATTCCTTTCCCATTGTTGTAGGGGATGCGCTTTGACCATGTGTCCTAGATAGCATAGGATTATTAGAATATTGCTTGGAAAGAAATTTAATACGATTAGTGATTAGTTTTAAAGATTTCTTAGTAATCATTGAAGCATCTTTTATCATCAATGCGTATGCTAGATTATTAATATCCTCAGAAGTGCAAGCGAAGTGTATAAATTCAGTATAGGGAGCTAAATTCTTATTTAGTTTAAATTTCTCTTTGAGAAAATATTCTACGGCTTTCACATCATGATTCGTTCTACTTTCTATAGATTTAATTTTTTTTGCGTCTTTAATATTAAAATTATCAATCAAATCATTAAGATAAAGAGTATCTTTAATATTCAAAGAAGGGAGTTCCTTTATTTTTGAATTTTTAGATAAGTGAATGAACCACTTTATTTCAACAATAACCCTATAGCGTATTAAGCCATATTCACTAGCTATACCTCTTAAGTCTGCAACAGAATCACTATATCTGCCATCTAACGGAGAGATAGATAGAAGTTTTTCAATTTTCATTTGGTTATTATAGCTTATGTTTTTTAGTGCTTGCCTTAGAGGTGAACAGGATACAAACTAGTTGAATGAAAAAGGTTCTATTTACTCTAGTAATGTCTTTATTTTATCTTGCCATACATGCCAAGACGGTAATACATGCAGGTTACTTGTTTGATGCTGATACTGCTTCATTAGAGCCGGAAATGACGATTGTGATCGAAGAAAATATAATTTCAGACGTTGTAGCTGGTTACATTTCCCCTGAATCAGATGATCTTTACATAGACCTAACTGGCTACTATATTTTACCGGGTCTTATAGATATGCATGTTCATCTCACCAGCCAAAGCTCTTCAAAGGCATACATAGAAAGAACTACACTCAATTCAGCTGATTATGCAATTAGAGCAACAAAAAATGCAGAAAAAACACTGCTTGCAGGATTTACTTCCGTAAGGAACTTGGGCGATGCAGATTCAATAACTATTTCACTTAGAAATGCCATAAACAATGGAGTGACATTCGGACCAAGAATCTTTTCTTCAGGTACCACTATATCAACAACAGGGGGACATGGTGATCCTACTAATTCCTTGAACTTAACTTTAACTTCTGATCCTGGACCAAGAGAGGGAGTGATCAATGGCAAAGAAGATGCATATAAAGCAGTAAGACATCGTTACAAGCAAGATGCAGATCTCATTAAGATAACGGCAACTGGCGGAGTTCTCAGTAATGCTAAAAATGGTCAGAATCCTCAAATGACAGTAGATGAAATAAAAGCAATTGTTGCATCTGCTAAGGACTATGGTTTTAAAGTTGCGGCACATGCTCACGGATCTGAAGGCATTAAAAGAGCGACATTGGCTGGTGTAGATTCAATTGAACACGGAACACTTATGGATAAAGAAGGCGCATCTCTTATGAGAGAAAGAGGAACTTATTACGTGCCAACACTTCTCGCAGGAAAATGGGTTGCAGATAAAGCCTTGATCGAAGACTATTACCCACCTTTTGTTGAAATAAAAGCACTCGAAATCGGACCTCAACTTCAAGCAACCTTTTCTATGGCCAATCAGGCCGGTTTGAAGATTGCTTTCGGTACAGATACTGGTGTATCGCCACATGGAGAAAATGCAAAAGAATTTAAACTCATGATCGATGCTGGGATGTCAGAGAAAGAGGCTATTTTAAGTGCTACACTTAATGCTGCAGATTTGCTTGGAAAAAATAATGAAATAGGTAGCCTCTCAAAAGGTAAGCTAGCAGACTTAATTGGAGTCTCAAAAAATCCATTAGAGGATATCACTATTCTTGAGACCGTAGATTTTGTAATGAAAGGAGGAGTGGTTGTAAAACAACCTTAAATAAATATGAAGTTATATAATTCAATTGGGCCAAATCCACATGTTGTCAGGATGTTTATAGCGGAACTTGGGATAGATATTGATACTGTCGAAGTAGACTTATTGGGCGGGGAAAACAGACAGACATCCTACTTAGCTAAAAATCCATCAGGTCAAACACCATCATTAGAGATGGATGATGGCAGTTTTCTAGCAGAAATAACCGTTATTTGTGAATATTTAGATGAGATTAATGGATATAGTGATCTTATTGGCAAGACACCTCAGGAAAGAGCAGAAACAAGAATGTGGACTAGGCGGATAGATCTTCAAATCATAGAACCCTTAGCCAATGGTTTTAGATATTCTGAAGGGTACGAAATCTTTAAAGATCGTTTGCACCTTATTCCTGAAGCAGCAGATGATTTAAAAGCTATTGCCCAAGAAAGACTCACTTGGCTTGATAAACAACTAGATGGAAAAGACTATATATGCGGAGATAGATTTTCTTTAGCTGATATTATGTTTTATTGCTTTATTAAATGGGGCACAGAGGCAGGACAGCCTCTCAATCCAGAAAATATCAATGTAGTAAAGTTATTAGATAAACTTGATGCACTAGATAGTGCCTCAGCTTAATGGATAAAGAAGAAAGGATCCGTGCCTGGTTGACTACTGGGGCTGTATTTATAATTGCAGTGCTCTGGATACTATCTATTTGGATTTAATGTCTTGGGCGGTTTATATTCTTGAATGTTCTGACGGATCTTTTTACACAGGCATCAGTAATAATGTTGAAGCCCGAATAAATACCCATAATGCCTCTAAAGGAGCTAAATACACTAAAAGTAGACTGCCAGTGACCTTGGTCTTTCAAGAAAATACTTTTAATAAAAGTGAATCGTTAAGAAGAGAAATAGAGATAAAAAAACTTACAAGAAAAAAAAAGAGAGAGTTAATTGATACTTTTAATTTCCCCGCCACCTAAACATTTTTCATCCTCATAAATTACAACTGACTGACCTGGCGTCACAGATCTCTGAGGTTCTCTAAAAAATAGTTTCATCGATCCTTCTGAGAGCTCCACATGACATTCTTGATCTTTCTGTCTGTATCTTACTTTAGCAGTTCCATCGAAAGATTTAGGCAAGGATTCTTCAATTAAGAACGTATTCTTGGTTTCAAGTTCAGAAGAAAATAGAAGGGGATTTTCGTTTCCTTGAACACAAATAAGTTTATTTGATTCTAGGTCTTTATTAGCCACATACCACGGCAAGTCAGGAGCATCTTTTACTCCGCCTATACCTAGACCTTGTCTCTGTCCAAGGGTATAAAATACAAGACCTTTATGAGTTCCAATAACTGAATCATTGTCATCTACGATTTCACCTTCTTCTCCGCTAAGATAATTTCCCACGAACTCAGGAAATGGCCTTTCTCCTATAAAACATATTCCAGTACTGTCTTTTTTTTCACTTGTAATAAGATTATTTTCTCGCGCTATTACTCTTACTTTGTCTTTCTTTAATTCCCCTAAAGGAAAAAGAGTATGTTCTAGGACTTCTTTATCTATGGCATGGAGGAAATATGATTGATCTTTTGAATTGTCTTTGCCTTTAAAAAGACTCACATTATCTGTTCGAGCATAATGACCAGTAGCAATGTAATGATAGTCATTGGATCTAGCATAGTTATAAAACTCTTTAAATTTAATTTCTTTATTACAAAGAATATCAGGATTAGGCGTCCTGCCTGCTTCTAGTTCAGATAGAAAATAAGAAAAAACTTTTTCTTTGTATTCTTGAGAAAAACTAATTTGTATAAGCGGGATATCTATTTGATCGGCAACAAAAGCTGCATCCATGAAATCTTCTTTGATGCTGCAATAGGGAGACCCGTCATCATCATCCCAATTCTTCATGAACAATCCATGCACCTCATAGCCTTGCTCTTTAAGCAACAGTGCAGAAACCGATGAATCCACTCCACCAGATAAACCTACTAGTACCTTTTCTTTTGTCATTTAGGTCAATTAACCTTATTAGTTAAATAATATATAATGCGCTCACATTTAATTATACAGAGCAATCATGAAGTTTGAGCACATAAAAGAACCTGCTACAGGTTCAAAAATATCTATCGACTCCTCAGGGCAATTAGTTGTCCCTGATAATCCAATAATTCCTTTTATAGAAGGAGATGGAATAGGTTCAGATATCACACCTGCCATGATCAAAGTTGTCGATAGTGCAGTTGAGAAGTCCTATGGTGGAACTAAAAAAATAGAATGGATGGAAATATACTGCGGTGAGAAATCAACAGTAGTTTACGGTGAAGATAAGTGGTTACCTTCTGAAACATTAAAAGCTTTAGAAGAATATGTTGTTGGAATAAAAGGGCCATTAACTACTCCAGTAGGTGGAGGAATTAGATCTTTAAATGTAGCTTTAAGACAAGAACTAGATTTATACGTCTGTCAGAGACCAGTGAGATATTTTGAAGGCGTACCAAGTCCAGTGGTAGCTCCAGAAAAAACTGATATGGTTATCTTTAGAGAGAATTCAGAAGATATTTATGCAGGTATAGAGTGGGAAGCTGGATCGGAAGATGCTGATAAGGTAATAAAATTTCTTACTGAAGAGATGGGAGTTACTAAAATTAGATTTATGGAAAATTGTGGAATAGGTGTTAAGCCTGTATCTAAACAAGGAACAGAAAGACTTGTAGACCAAGCTATACAGTATGCTATTGCAAATAATCGTGATTCAGTAACCTTTGTTCATAAGGGTAATATTATGAAATTTACTGAAGGATCGTTTAAAGATTGGGGCTATCAATTTGCCGCATCAAAATATGGAGCAATAGAGCTTGATGGAGGCCCGTGGCACTCTTTAACGAACCCTAATACTGGAAAGGAAATAATTATAAAAGATGTTATAGCCGATGCATTTCTTCAACAAATCTTAACAAGGCCAGATGAATACAGCGTGATAGCTACATTAAATTTAAATGGTGACTACATATCTGATGCTTTGGCTGCAGAAGTTGGAGGCATCGGTATAGCACCAGGAGCTAATTTAGGAGATAAAATAGCATTATTTGAAGCTACTCACGGAACTGCACCTAAGTATGCGGGCTTAGATAAAGTCAATCCTGGTTCTTTAATTCTTTCAGCAGAAATGATGCTTAGACATATGGGTTGGATGGAAGCTGCAGATTTGATTATTGAAGGTCTCGCTAAGACTATTAGTCAAAAAACAGTCACATATGACTTTGAAAGATTAATGAATGGTGCAACACTACTTAAGTGCTCAGAATTTGGAGAGGCTATTATCTCTAATATGGATTAATGCATTTATTCGTAAATAAGAATAACGACGACCAAGATAGCAATAGAGATTCCTCTACAGTTGCTACTCTAGAGAAACCTAAAACAAAGAAACCTCCTCTATATAGAATCGTTCTGTTAAACGATGACTATACTCCCATGGAGTTTGTTGTTTATGTCCTACAAGTTTTTTTTGGATTCGATGGGGATAAAGCTCAACAAATTATGTTGGCTGTTCATACACATGGAAAGGGAGTTTGTGGTATCTTTACCAGGGAAGTGGCTGAAACAAAAAGCGCTCAAATAAATAACTTCGCTAAGGAAAATGGACATCCACTTCTTAGCGACATTGAGGAAGTCGGAGAAGATGATTAATCAAGAATTAGAACAAAATCTAAATAGTGCATTTAAGATTGCACAAGATCAAAAGCATGAATTTGTAACAGTAGAACACTTACTGTTAGCTCTAGTTGAAAACTCAGACGCCCAAAATTTATTCTCTTCAAATAATATTGATATCAATCAATTGAAATCAGAATTAGAAGAATTCATCGGCTCAACCACTCCAAAGATAGCGAAAGAAAATGATATTGAAATACAACCCACTTTGGGTTTCCAAAGAGTTATTCAAAGAGCAGTTTTTCATGTTCAATCTTCTGGAAAGAATGAAGTAAAGGGAAGTAATGTTCTTGTAGCTATCTTCAGTGAAAAAGAATCTCAAAGTGTATATTTGTTAGAACAACTTGGACTGACTAGATTAGATGCAGTTTCATATTTAAGTCATGGCAAGAGTGATTCAAGTGAGTCTGAGTATACCGAAGAGGGTGAGTCTAATGAACCTGATTCTAATACAGCTTTAGAGCAATTTGCATCAAACTTAAATCAAGAGGCCCTAGAGGGCAGAATAGACCCTTTAATAGGAAGAAGTTCTGAAATTGAAAGAGTTGTTCAGATTTTGGCAAGAAGAAGTAAAAATAACCCCTTACTTGTAGGTGAGTCTGGAGTAGGTAAAACAGCTATAGCAGAAGGTTTAGCAAAATTAATAACAGAAAATAAAGTACCGGATCTGATAAAAGATAGCGTTATTTATTCCTTGGATATGGGAGCCTTGCTGGCTGGAACTAAATATAGGGGAGACTTTGAGGAAAGATTAAAATCTGTTCTTAAAGAACTAGAAGAAGATGAATCAGCAATTCTTTTCATAGATGAAATTCATACAATCATAGGGGCGGGGGCAACTTCTGGTGGTGTCATGGATGCATCTAATTTACTCAAACCGGCCCTTGCAAAGAGAGGCCTGCAATTTGTAGGTTCAACAACTTATAAAGAATTTAGAGGTATTTTTGAAAAAGATAGAGCTCTATCTAGGAGATTTCAAAAGGTGGAAGTCATGGAACCTTCTGTTGATGAAACCTATAACATTCTAAAAGGACTGAAAGAGAGATTCGAAGAACATCATGAGATTAAATATACAGATGGATCTTTAAGGGCTGCTGCTAACTTAGCCTCTAAACACATAAATGATAGGTTTCTTCCAGATAAGGCGATTGATGTTGTAGACGAAGCTGGAGCTAGACAAAAACTTGTATCATCTAGTAAAAGAAAGAAAACTATCAACGAATTAGATATAGAAAAAATTGTAGCATCCATAGCCAGAATACCTGAAAAAACAGTTTCTACCTCTGACAAGAAGTCATTAGAAAAATTAGAAGAAAATCTAAAACGTGTAATATTTGGTCAAGATGAAGCTGTAGAGACTTTATCTGCAGCTATTAAGCTTTCAAGAGCAGGACTTAGAGTTGAAGAGAAGCCTGTAGGGTCCTTTTTATTCTCAGGTCCGACCGGAGTTGGTAAAACTGAAGTCAGCAAGCAATTAGCTTCAATTATGGGCATAGAGTTTGTAAGATTTGATATGTCTGAATATATGGAAAGACATACTGTATCAAGGCTAATAGGAGCTCCTCCAGGTTATGTTGGGTATGATCAAGGAGGCTTGTTAACGGAGTCTGTGAACAAACATCCTCATTCTGTAATTCTTCTAGATGAAATAGAAAAGGCCCACCCCGAGGTGTTTAATATACTTCTTCAAGTCATGGATCACGGTACATTGACTGACAATAACGGAAGAAAAGCAGATTTTAGAAATACTATCGTTATTATGACTACCAATACCGGTGCACAGGACATGAGTAGGGCAAGTATGGGTTTCCAATCTCAAGATCACTCAAGTGACGCCACTGAAATGATCAAAAAAACATTCTCTCCTGAATTTAGAAATAGGTTAGATGGCATTATTAATTTCAATCCGTTGCCTACTGAAGTCATAAGAACTGTAGTAGATAAATTCTTAGTTGAATTACAAGTCCAATTAGAAGTTCAAAAGGTTCAGTTGGAAGTATCTGATGAAGTAAGAGAATGGCTATTAGAAAATGGTTATGATAAAAATATGGGCGCTAGGCCTATGCAGAGGCTCATTCAGGACAGCATTAAGACCGTTTTAGCCGAGGAGATACTTTTCGGTAAACTATCTAAATCAGGAGGGATTGCTTACATTTCTCTGTTAGATAATAAAATCCAAGTGAAATTTAAAGAGAATTCTAAGAAAAAAGAAAAAGTTTGAAGATGAAGTGGCTTCCGATCCTTTTCTTTTTCCTTTCAACATATATTTCTAGCTTCGAATCAAATACAGGTAATCAAAACCCTAGTAATATCCTTTCTCCTAAAACTATTCTTTTCTGGAGCACGGAGGAAAAGTTGTATGGTTTTAAGAATATGGAGAAAATTCTCCCTACACGTTTAATAGAAAAAAGTGACTCTCCTTATCCTCTAACTTATGAATTAAGGGAACTAGATAATCTTACTTACAATTACAAGGGCAAAAAATATACTATTGATGACTATATCCAAACTTTCAAAGTGGCTGGGTTAATCGTAATACGCGATGGAAAAATACTATATGAAAGTTATAACTTCGGAAATAATGAAACATCTAGATGGGTTTCATTCTCTGTTACTAAATCAGTTACTTCTATGCTTCTTGGTGCGGCGATTAAAGACAGACATATAAGCTCTGTAAAGGATCCGATAGTCACTTACTTGCCTCAATTAAGAGATAGCCATTATAACGATGTATCTATAGAGCAAGTCCTGCACATGTCATCAGGTGTAAACTGGAATGAAGACTATAGTGATCCTAATTCCGACGTCAGCATAGCCTCTGCACTAAATTCCTCAAAACTATATGATTATTTGAGAGAGCTGGGAGCATTTTCAGAACCTGGAAATAAGTTTAATTACAATACCGCTGAATCAAATCTAATCGGAGGCTTGGTAAGATCTGCAGTTGGAAATAACCTGTCTAAATATTTAGAACAAAAAATATGGAAACCTTTTGGAATGGAATTTGATGCTCATTGGGTATTGGATTATGACTACAATTTAGAGTTAGGAGGGTGTTGTATCAACGCGACATTAAGAGATTATGCCCGTATAGGTATATTTGCTTTGAATAATGGAAGTCTCGATAATAACATTAATGTACTTCCAGATAATTGGATGAAGCAATCTACAACCTCTTCACCTAATCTAGAATATTACGGTTATCAATGGTGGCTTGATGGTTCGGACTATAGTTCCTTTTATGCTGATGGTATCTTTGGCCAGTTTATTTGGATAGACCCTGTCTCAAAAACTATTGTAGCTATGCATAGCGCTAGAGACGATGCAGATGTTGATCTGTATGTAGGCGGACATAGATTAAACTTTATGATATCTCTGCTACAGGAGATCAATAGATAGTTTATCTTTCTCTAAAGATTATTCTTCCTTTAGATAGATCATATGGAGTAATTTCAATTTTTACCTTGTCTCCAGTTAATATTCTTATGTAGTGTTTTCGCATCTTTCCAGAAATGTGTGCAGTAACTACATGATCATTGTGAAGTTTTACCCTGAAAGTTGTATTTGGAAGAGTTTCAATTACCTCTCCCTCCATCTCTATTAAATCTTGTTTAGCCATATATAATGTATTTTCTTATAGTTGAACCAATTACTAAAGCAAAACATGAAAGAAAAGGAATTTAAATTTAAAACATTATTACTATTTTTAGCTTTAGTTACTATTTTTATAGCATTTGTTGCTTATATATTAGACAGTTTTATCTTAGTCTACTGATCGAATCACATCATCATTCAAGAGTTGATTGATTTGATCCTTGTCATATCCGGACCAGTCTATAAGTATATCCTTAGTATGTTTACCTAAATGAGGAGGAGGGGAGTAAGACTCTTCATCAGTGTGGGACATCTTTACTGGATTACCAGGCATTGTTACTTTACCGCCGTCAGGATGATCAACATCAACCATCATATTTCTGTGTAATACCTGTTCATCATTCAATGCATCGCTAAATTTATTTATTGGGCCACAAGGCACTTTTGCGGCATTTAATTTTTTAACCCAATATTCTGATGTTTGAGTGGATAAAATCTTGTTTAACTCTTTTTCTATAAAAATTTGATTATTTAATCTATCAACAGATAAATTAAATTTTTCGTCCCTTAAAGAATCTACATTTACAACATCTAGCAATGACTGCCAGAAAACATCTGTAATAACTGCAATAACAACAAATCCATCTTGAGTGGTGAATGTGTTGTAGGGTACGTGGACGAAATGTGCATTACCTATTGGTTCAGGATTTTTACCAGATAAAGTGAACATTGTAGCCATGTATGTCAGTAAGGATATTTGAACATCAAGGAGAGAGATATCAATATGCTGTCCGATATTGGTTTTCTCTCTTGAATACAAGGCTGATAGGATTCCAATTACGCTATATAAGCCTGATCCTAAGTCACCAATCGGAATACCTGCACGGGTAGGGGTATTAACATCTGGACCTGTTATGGACATACCACCACTATAGGCTTGTACGATTTGATCATAGGCCGGTCTATTAGCATGAGGTCCAGTCTCTCCAAACCCTGAAATTGAACAAGTAATGATACGTGGATTTATCTTAGATAACTGTTCGTAATCAACACCAAGTTTTGTTACTACACCAGCACTAAAATTGTTTAATACAATGTCCGCTGATTTCACGAGATCATAAAAGACACTCAGTCCCTTATTTGACTTTAGATCTATAGAAACACTTTTCTTGTTTCTGTTTAGTGTCAAAAAATAAGCTCCAAATTCTTTAAAAGAATAATCAGGATCATTTTTAAGAAGACCACGTGTCATTTCGCCTAAAAGAGGCTCAACTTTTACAACTTCTGCACCGAGATCAGCTAGAACCATGCCAGCATAAGGACCTGCAAGCATGTGCGTTAGATCAATTACTTTAACTCCCTCTAAAGGTTTCATAATTGAATTGTACATTATCAAAGGGGGAGAATACTTCCTCTTATGTATAAGATTGTGGATAAATCTTTAATTTAACATAATATATATTATACGAACTTATAATAACTTCATATAGTAGTTATCTATAAAAAAAACTCTATATATAGAGATACTTGGCTATCTTAATTGATATTTAATATACATATCTAGCCGTTGGTAAGTCATTTATAACTATAGAGGTGTACTAAAACTCTGCATAAGTAGAGTTTCAAAACCTATAGCTGTACTAGATTAAGTTATTTGCATGTAACCATCTATTGCAAGTTTTTGCTGACTCCTGTGCCTTTTCAGGTTGTCCAAAATAATAATGGTTTGCATTTTGAATCCAGATCAATTCTTTATTTTTATTTCCTACTGCATTATATAAATTATGAGTATGAGATGGAGTAATTCCATCATCTGCTGTATTGCCAATTACTAAAGTTGGTACTGAGATATTCTCTGCAGACTTAATTCCATCACCTTGTG
>ENA-OWPI01000611-OWPI01000611.1-marine-metagenome-genome-assembly--contig:-NODE-611-length-48338-cov-8.711900_pt1 | contig 48338 bp, 41 predicted proteins | sample MGYA00238138_ERZ651775 | MGnify/ENA primary metagenome ERZ651775 (study PRJEB26906, sample SAMN06265043) | marine metagenome | isolation source: Helgoland LTER site | place: Germany:Helgoland, sampling...
TGGCCTATGGTGTAACTGGCAACACGTCTGATTTTGGTTCAGAAGAGTCTAGGTTCGAGCCCTAGTAGGCCAACTCTAATCGCCTGATCTCTTTGCTTTTAAAAAAGTAAGAGATGATATAAATAACATGACCGTTGTTAAATTTTTTGCTGGAAAAGGAACGCAAGCATTAGCTGAGAAGATAGCTATTGCTTATGACAACCCCCTAGGCGCCATTACCTCTCAAAAGTTTAGCGATGGTGAGCTTCATGTAAGTTACGATGAGTCCATAAGAGGCTGTGAAGTCTTTTTAATTCAGTCCACTAATCCTCCTGCCGATAATATCTTAGAACTGCTTTTGATGATCGATGCGGCACGCAGAGCCAGTGCCAAATATGTGACGGTCGTGGTTCCCTATTTTGGTTATGCCAGACAAGACAGGAAAGACAAAGCTCGTGTCTCCATTGGTGCAAAACTGATCGCTAATCTGCTCTCCGCATCTGGAGCGGATCGACTTATGACTATGGATTTGCATGCCGGTCAAATTCAAGGCTTTTTTGATATCCCCGTAGATCACTTAGATGCAAGTGCTATTTTCGTACCTTATCTCAAGACTAAAAATCTAGATAATCTCGTGTTTGCTTCACCAGACGTTGGAGGAAGTGCTCGAGCAAGGATTTATGCAAAGTTTTTTAATGCAGAAATTGTCATTTGCGACAAACAACGAAAGCGAGCCAATGAAGTCGCCTCTATGCAAGTCATTGGTGATGTTGTAGGAAAAAATGTGGTTTTAGTGGATGACATGATCGATACAGCAGGGACCATCTGTAAAGCGGCTGGATTGATAAAAGAAAAAGGAGCGAAGTCAGTAAGAGCGGTTTGTGCCCATGGTATATTATCAGGAAAAGCCTATGAAACGATTGATTCATCGGTTTTAGAAGAGGTGGTGATATCAGATTCAATTCCTCAAAAGCAACAAAACGATAAAATAAAGATATTGAGTGTAGCCGGCTTATTTGCCAAAGCAGTACGCCGAGTACACAGTCATGAATCAATAAGTGAACTTTTTATTTAAAAACAATTAATTAATTATTATGAAAACAGTTGAGATTATAGGGTATCAAAGAGCAAATCTTGGCAAAACAGAATCCAAAAGATTAAGAGGTGAAAGTTTTGTTCCTTGTGTAGTATATGGTGGTAAAGAGCAGATTCATTTTTCTGCACCCATGATACTTTTTCGTGATGTGGTTTATACGCCAGAAGCACGTTTCGTTGAACTTAATATTGAAGGAGAAATTAAAAAAGCCATCCTTCAGGATATTCAATTTCACCCAGTAAGTGAAGTCATCCTCCACGCGGATTTTTTAGAGCTCTTTGATGACAAGCTTATCAAAATGAGTATCCCCGTGGTCACTCAGGGCATTGCTCCCGGTATACAAACAGGAGGTAGATTGATTATGAAAATGCCGAGGTTAATGATCAAGTCACTTCCCAAAGATATGCCAGAGAGCATTAATGTAGATATTTCTAAACTTGAGTTGGGTAAAACGATCAAAGTAGGAGATTTGGCACCACAAGAATATGAGGTTTTGACCAATCCACTGGTATCTATTTGTTCTGTTGATGTACCTAGAGCGATGAAAGGTAAGACTGAAGAAGAAGAAGCTGCAGAAGCCGCAGAAGCTGCAGAAGCTGCAGAAACTGGGACCTCTGATGAAAAAGAAGATTAATCTTTGAATCAATAGCGATTGACAATGAAAAAAAACCCGCCATCAAGGTGGGTTTTTTTCTTTTATGAATAAATTGATGAACAAGAAAAAAGAACCTCTATATTGATCAGCTAACGCGCTACAAAAAGGGTAGCACATTTAATTCAGAATGAGTTTTAAAAAGTATTCATGAAATATTTAATCGTTGGACTAGGTAATCCAGGTGTAGAATATGAGCTCACCAGACACAATATTGGGTTTTTAATTTTAGATCGAATGGCTGATCAAAAGAAAATTAAATTTGAACAGGGTCGACATGGATTCTGGACACTTTTAAGGCATAAGGGAAGAAGTATCTATCTGCTCAAGCCCACTACCTTCATGAATTTAAGTGGACGTGCGGTGCACTACTGGATGCAAGACTTAAAGGTAGCGAAACAGAATATAATGATTATCACCGATGACTTAGCCCTACCCTATGGGAAATTAAGAATGAGGCAAAAAGGGTCTGCAGGAGGTCACAACGGTCTTAAAAATATTGAGGAATTGATCGGTGGCCAAGATTATCCAAGACTAAGGTTTGGGGTGGGCGATGACTATAGCCAGGGTAGACAAATAGATTATGTCCTTTCTCCCTTTAACCAGAAAGAAATGGAAGCCCTTGTCTTAGATATGGATTGCGCCATTGATGCCGCGCTTACCTTTTGTACCCAAGGTGTTGAAAATGCCATGAATCAATTCAATGGATAATATTTTATGGCCATACTCGGTTATCGAATCCTACAATCCATAGCTGATGGAGAAAAGAATCATTGTAATCGGTGGGGGTGCTGCAGGCTATTTTTCAGCCATCAACATCAAAGACAAAAATCCAAAATATCAAGTTACCCTTATCGAAAAAACATCAAAAACCCTTACCAAAGTAAAAATATCAGGAGGTGGCAGATGTAATGTGACCAATGGACGCCAAAAACCAGGTGATTTGATCAAGTTCTATCCCCGCGGTCAAAAAAAACTCTATAAGCCTTTTGAGCGGTTTAGTACCAAGGACATGCAAGAATGGCTTTATAAAAGAGGGGTAGCTACCCATGAAGAGGTAGATCAACGCGTCTTTCCGACAACCAATAATTCGCAAACGATTATCGATTGCTTTGAAAAAGAAATGGATACTTTGGGTATCGAATTGATCCGAAATTGTGCGGTAAAAAAGATAGTTAAATCCACCGATTGGCTCATACATACAGACACAGAAATACGCACCGCCGATGCCGTTGTATTCAGTACAGGTGCAACGAAAAGCGGCTGGCGCCTACTTACCGAACTAGGTCTAAAGACGACGCCGATTGTCCCATCCTTGTTTACCTTCAACATTCAAGATGATAGAATTAATGAATTACCCGGCACCTCCTTCCCTGAAGCTACCGTACGGGTAATCGGTAGTAAATTTACAGAAACAGGACCCTTACTCATAACCCATTGGGGTCTCAGTGGACCTGCGATTCTAAAACTATCATCAGTCGCTGCGCTACACCTCAATGGGTGCCATTATAACTTTCAGATACAGATTAACTTTTCAGGACAAACGGCTCAAGCATTGAACGAAATCATTGATCAACTAAAAAAAGTACATCCCAAAAAGTTGATCAAAAATTATAAAACGAATCAAATACCTCATAGGTATTGGGAAAGATTGGTTCAAAAACTTGAACTTACCGAAACTCCATTTGCTGAATTGACTAAAAAATCTCAAAATCGATTGATAGAGGAACTCACCCAAGCCCTTTTTCAAGTAACTGGAAAAAGTACTTTCAAAGAAGAATTTGTATCCGCAGGTGGAATTGATTTGAGTGAGATTAATTTCGAAACTATGGAAGCCAAAAGATATCCGGGTTTATACCTCGCAGGAGAAGTTTTGGACATTGATGCGCTGACGGGTGGATTTAATTTTCAAGCTTGTTGGACGGCAGGTTGGATCATTTCCGAAGCAATTTAGTATTTTTGTCCAATGACAGATCATCTCATTACCCTTGGTATTCAAATTGTTCCTAAAAGTAGTTCTCACGACACCTATGCCTTGGTCGATCGTGCCATTGATATCATCCAACAAAGTGGAGTAAAATACGAAATAACTCCTTTTGAAACCGTAATGGAAGGTAAGTATGAAGACCTTATGATGATTTCTGAAATTGCACAGAAGGCTGTGTTGGAGGCAGGAGCCGACGAATGCTTGGTCTATTACCGTATTCATTATCGAAAAAATCAAGATGTGACCTTTGAAGAGAAGAGGTTGAATCGTTGATGTTCGGTTGCTGTAATTATTGAAAAAATTATCTCTGAAAAAGTCCACTTTTATTTGACGACATACACTGACTTGACAAATGATGATGATACTGATTTTATTCAAGTGGCTTTCTTTACTACAGCCGCAGGACGAAATTTCACATTGATCCTTGATAAAAAGAAGAATAAAAATTAAATCATAGGCATATCTTCAGCCATCAATAAGGCTCCTTTCTTATCCTTAAAATCATTTCTTCCAACATAGTCTTTAACCTCATTGCAGAAGGGGATTATAACTAGCCTGCGGTGCATTGATTCATTCTGAACCTTCGGATCATAATGAATCAATGAGACCGACGAAATACTTAGACAAAACGTTCTAGACTGGGCTTCATCAACTGGGGTTACTTTCAGTCAAAAATTATGAATCCAAATGTCTCAAAGCGCTGTCCCCCAAACCCTAGCGCTTGTTAACTAATCCCTGCACCATTGGTGGCAGTAGTATCTGGTGCCACTGATTTAAGGCTCCCATCCTCATTTTCAGCAAAAAGAAGCATCCCCTCTGAGGTGATGCCCATAATCTTGCGAGGTGCCAGATTCAATAGAACTGTTACTTTTTTTCCAATCATCTCTTCATGACTAAAATGCTTGGCTACACCACTCACTATGGTCCGCTGATCCAATCCTGTGTCAACGGTAAATTTGAGTAGTTTATTGGATTTCGGAACTGGTTCTGCCGTCAATATCTCCCCTACTCTCAAATCTATTTTCATAAAATCATCATAATTGATTTCTTCTTTAATAGGTGTTAACTGCACGGCTGCCGCTTCATTTTCTTCTTTAGTATCCATAAGTTTTTTTATCTGGGCTTCAATGACCTCATCTTCTATCTTTTCAAATAACAATACCACAGGACCCAATACGGTCGCTTTTTTTAAATTATCTGAACGACCTGCATCCTGCCAATTCAAATCTCCAAAATTCAAAATTTTGCTTAATTTATCATGAGTATTCGGTAAAAAAGGTTTCGAAAGTAGCCCCAGCGAAGTGGCCATTTGTAAACTTATGTTTAAAATGGTTGAAACCCGTTCTGGATCTGTTTTGACCAATTTCCAAGGCTCCGTTTCTGCTAGGTATTTATTGCCCAAACGGGCTAAATCCATGAGGTGATTGAGCGCTTCTCTAAATTTGAAACGTTCCAGAGCACCTGCTATTCTCTCTGGAAAGCTACTCAAGGCCTGCAACGCATCTTCATCAACCTTTTGGAGTTCTTGTTGCTCGGGGACTTTTCCTTCAAAAAACTTATGGGTAAGTACGACGGCTCTGTTCACGAAGTTTCCATAAATAGCCACTAACTCGCTGTTATTTCGAGTTTGAAAATCTTTCCAAGTAAAGTCATTGTCTTTAGTCTCTGGGGCATTGGCGGTGAGTACATACCGCAGGACATCTTGCTTGTCAGGGAAATCTTCCAAATATTCATGAAGCCAAACGGCCCAATTTCGGGAAGTAGAAATTTTATTTCCTTCCAAGTTCAGGAACTCATTGGCAGGCACGTTGTCTGGTAAAATATAACTGCCCTCGGCCTTCAATATGGATGGGAAAATAATGCAATGAAAGACAATATTATCCTTACCTATAAAATGAACCAGTTTGGTGTCTTCTTTTTTCCAATAATCTTCCCAATTTTTACCTTTGGCCGCTGCCCACTCCTGGGTCGCAGAGATATAACCTATCGGTGCATCAAACCAAACATAAAGCACTTTTCCCGAAGCTCCCTTGATGGGCACCTTGATCCCCCAATCCAAATCTCGGGTCATGGGTCTGGCTCTCAATCCACCATCTAACCAACTTTTGCATTGACCCGAAACGTTGGATTTCCATTCTTTATGATCTCGTAAAATATATTCTCTTAAAAAATTTTCGTATTTGTCCAATGGGAAATACCAATGCTTGGTAGCTTTCATAATCGGTACTTCTCCTGATAGCATAGATTTGGGATGTATCAATTCGGTAGGACTCAAGGTGGAGCCACAATGTTCACATTGATCACCATAAGCTTCGGCAAATGAACACGTAGGACACGTACCCTTGATGTAGCGATCCGCCAAGAATTGTTCTGCTTTTTCATCATAAAACTGCTCGCTCTCTTTTTCTTCAAATACCCCTTTTTTATAAAGGTTGTCAAAGTATGCTGAAGCCGTTTTGTGATGTTGCGGTGAACTGGTCCGCGAATAGATATCAAAACTAATGCCGAAAGATGCAAAAGAGTTTTTAATCATCTCGTGATATCGATCTACAATTTCCTGCGGGGTTTTACCTTCCGTTCTTGCCTTCAAAGTAATGGCTACTCCATGTTCATCGGAACCTCCGATGAATGCTACATCTCTACCCACACCCCTTAAATACCTCACATAAATATCAGCAGGTACGTATACACCAGCCAAATGCCCTATGTGCACAGGTCCATTGGCATAGGGTAATGCGGCAGTAACGGTATATTTATTAAACTTTTTTTCGGTCATCTAAAATCTTATTTCACTGGCAAATATAAAGGATGCCAAATCACTTGAGCGCGCAATTAATTTTTATTTAGAGATTCCATAAGTATTTTCATTTATAATTAAGCTAATTTTGCGGCTGATTGAAATAGACTATGCAAGAGATTCGAAACATTGCCATCATCGCACACGTTGACCATGGAAAGACCACTTTGGTGGATAAAATTATTTATTATTCTCAGCTTTTACGGGAAACCGAAGAAAAAGTAGATTTAATTCTGGACAGTAATGACCTAGAGCGTGAAAGAGGAATTACCATTTTATCTAAAAATGTTTCGATAAACTACAAAGGAATTAAAATCAATATCATTGACACCCCAGGTCACTCTGATTTTGGCGGAGAAGTAGAGCGCGTTCTCAAAATGGCAGATGGCGTGATTTTATTGGTGGATGCCTTTGAAGGTCCCATGCCGCAAACCAGATTTGTTTTGAGTAAGGCCTTAGATTTAGGGTTAAAGCCAATCATTGTGGTCAATAAAGTAGATAAAGAAAACTGCAAGCCTGATGAAGTACATGAGCAAGTATTTGAATTGATGTATTCATTGGATGCTACAGAAGATCAATTAGATTTTCATACTTTATATGGTTCTTCAAAACAAGGCTGGATGAGCAATGATTGGAAGGAGCCGACGACCGATATCACCCCACTCCTCGATAAAATAATTGAAATCATCCCTCCTGCACCCATCAAGGAAGGCGTTCTTAAAATGCAAATTACTTCTCTAGACTTTTCGGCTTTTACCGGACGAATCGCCATAGGTCGCGTTTCACAAGGTACGATCAAAGAAAACATGCAAGTAGGCCTCAGTAAGCGAGATGGCAGTATGAAACGCGTCAAGGTCAAGGAACTTCATGTTTTTGAAGGCTTGGGTAAAAACAAAATTTCTGAAGTTCATTGTGGTGATATTTGTGCCATTACAGGTATCGAAGACTTTGAAATTGGAGATACGGTGACGGATTTTGACCATCCAGAAGTGATAGAAAGAATTGCTATTGATGAGCCTACCATGAGCATGATGTTTTCCATCAATGATTCCCCCTTCTTTGGAAAAGAAGGCAAGTTTGTCACCTCTCGCCATCTTAGAGAACGTCTCATGAAGGAAATAGAGAAAAATTTAGCGTTAAGGGTAGAAGAAACGGATACTGAAGATAAGTTTTTAGTCTATGGCAGAGGAGTTTTGCACCTTTCGGTCCTCATAGAGACCATGCGTAGAGAAGGCTATGAATTTCAGATTGGCCAGCCTCAAGTAATGTTTAAGGAAGTGGATGGTGTGAAAATGGAACCGATCGAACATCTCGTGGTAGACGTACCAGATGCATTGTCTGGAAAGGTAATCGAATTGGCCTCTCAAAAGAAAGGCGAACTCAACATTATGGAACCCAAAGGCAATATTCAACATTTGGAATTTGACATTCCGGCGAGGGGACTGATTGGGCTCAGAAATAATATGCTTACCGCAACCTCGGGAGAAGCTGTGATGACCCACCGATTCAAGGAATACCAACTTTTCAAAGGTGAAATTGCTGGACGTATCAATGGATCCCTCATTTCTATAGAAAATGGCCCCGCAACGCCCTTTGCGTTGGACAAATTATTAGATCGTGGCTCCTTTTTCATAGATCCAGGTGTAGATCTTTACATGGGGCAGGTGATCGGTGAACACAGCAGAAGCAATGACCTGGTCGTGAATGTTCAAAAAGGAAAGAAATTGACCAATATGCGTACCTCAGGTACAGATACGAATGTAAAGTTACCCCCTCCCAAAAAATTCAGTTTAGAAGAAGCTTTAGAATACATCCAAAAAGATGAATACGTAGAAGTTACGCCCAAGTCCATCAGATTAAGGAAGATCTATTTGACAGAGCATGAACGCAAAAGAAGCGGGACGAAATAAGTTATGTTCGATTTTAACGTAGTTTAACTTACCATTCATAAATTTTCTAATCGAAACAAAAGCTAAATGAGCAAGGTAAACTACATTAGCTTTTGAATTTTTGATATGAAAATAATTTTTTATCTATTCGCCTCCTTTCAAATACTCTATGCGGCCGCTCAAGGCCCTTACCAAATTAATCTAGATCTCACCGCTTCAAAAGAAGATCGATTACAGGTGGTGATGAACTTACCTGACATCCAAGAGGATGAGGTAGAGTTTCATCTACCCAAAATCGTACCTGGGACTTACCGCATTTCAGATTTTGGAAAATTTGTGTCTACTTTCGATGCCTTTGATCATCTAGGGAATCCCCTCGAAGTATCTAAGATTTCAGTCAATAAGTGGCTAATCTCAGGGAAGCCCAGTCGTATTGAATATTGGATTAACGATACTTTTGACCGTATGAAAGGCTATGATGAGAATTTTCTTTTTGAGCCAGGGGGCACTAGTTTTGAAGCCGATAGGAATGTTTTTGTACTCAATAACTTTGGTATCATTGGGTACATTGATGGCTATAAAGAAATCCCCTTTGAACTCCGTGTCCTTCATTCAAAAGATACCTATGGGGCTACTGCACTGGACAAGAATGTCCTAAACGATTCGCTTGATCTATATTTCGCTGCTGATTATCATTTTTTGGTGGACGGTCCCATCATGTACAATCAACCCGATACCCTCACCAAAAATATAGCCGGTGCCGAAATTCTCATTTCAGTGTTCTCCCCACAAAAAGTTGTCAGTGCAAACGACATCATGGAAAATATTGAAGACTTAATGGTAGCCCAAAGCAATTATCTTGGCGGAACCTTACCGGTTAAAAAATATGCCTACCTTATTTATCTCATGGATTACCCAAGTTTATCAAAAGGTATGGGTGCATTGGAGCATTCTTATTCCTCCTTTTATACACTCCCAGAATCAGTAGCCGACCAATTACCTCAATTTGTAAGAGACGTAGCTGCCCATGAATTTTTTCATATTATTACCCCACTAAGCATTCATTCTGAGCAAATCCATAATTTCAATTATATCAATCCTGAAATGTCGCAGCACCTTTGGCTTTATGAAGGGGTGACGGAATACAATTCTATGCATATGCAAGTGCAGCAAGGACTCTATGATAGTGAAACCTTTTTAGAGGAAGTTCAAGAAAAAATCACAAATGCTTCAGCCTATCCTTTGGTTTCATTTACCGAAATGAGCCAAAAAATCCTTGACCCTGAATTCAAGGATATGTATCGAAATGTCTATGAAAAGGGTGCGCTGATAGGAATGTGCTTGGACTTGGCCTTGATCAAATATTCCGAAGATACCTTAAATTTAGCAGGGCTTCTCAAACAACTATCCCAGAAATATGGCAAAGAAAATGCCTTTAAGGACAGTGAGTTTATCGATGTCATCACCGCCATGACTTATCCTGAAATTGGGACGTTTTTCAGTCGATATGTTCAAGGCAATGAACCATTACCTATCGAAGAATACCTCTCTTGGGCGGGGATATCAACACGAGAAGGTGGTGAGAAAAGAATGGCCTTGTGGGGTAATTTCAAATTGGGTTTAAACGACAACAATCAAATCATCGCATTGGCTACCGATCAGCTTGATGCTTTTGGAACCCAAATTGGCTTCCAAGAAAACGATATCTTCTATAAACTCAACGGCAACGAACTGAACCTTGACACTTGGAGAGCGCTGCTTTATGATTTTCAAGAAAATACGATCGATGGCTCAAAAGTGAAGATTGAGTTGATCCGAGAAATCAAAGGCAAAACTAAAATCATAAAAAGAAAGGCCAAAGCAGAGACCTATCTTTACCAATACCCCAATGAGTTAATTATTTCAAATGAATCTACTCCACAAGAAAATAAAATAAGATCTTACTGGATGAATGGTTTATAAAAAAAATAGACCTACGGATTCGATCTCATTAAAAAAAATCAATTAAATACCTCAAAATGAATAAAAAAAACATCCGCATCAGTATCGCCGTTTCAATTGTAATCGTAGCTAGTCTTTTCTTACTCAACCGGCCCATAAAAAATAGTGACAACATCCTCGTAGAAGTCAAAAAAGGTGTATTCATTGTTGATGTTATCACTACCGGAGAATTAGAAGCGAAGCATTCAGTAGAAATCCAAGGACCCAAAGGGTTAAGGGCCCATCGTATCTGGCAAGTCACTATTCAAGACATGATTGACGAAGGAACCTATGTGAAGAAGGGTGATTATGTCGCTCGACTGGATGCATCAGAACTTACCAATAAACTAAGTGAATATCAGATTGAATATGATAAAATTCAATCACAATTTATTCAAACCCAACTGGATACCACCCTCCAAATGCGCCAGTCGAGAGACGACCTCATCAACCTAGCCTATGAAATCGAAGAACGTGATATGACCTTAGAACAATCCCAATTTGAGCCCCCCGCAACCATCAAGAAAGCCGAAATTGAAGTAGAAAAAGCAACCAGAGCATATCAACAAGCCCAGGAAAATTATTTTATTAAGCAAAAGCAAAATATTGCTAAAATGACTGAAGTCACAGCTTCACTCCAAAAGCAAGGTCTAGAACTCAAAGGATTAAAAGAATTGACACAAAAATTTATGATTTATGCACCTGAAGATGGCATGCTCATCTATTATAAAGATTCTGAAGGTACAGTAAAAATTGGTTCTCAAATTGGTGCATGGAACCCTATCGTAGCCACCCTTCCGGACTTGTCCGTCATGTTGTCCCAAACCTACGTCAATGAAGTAGATATACGTAAAATCAAAAAAAGTCAACTGGTTGAAATCGGTTTGGATGCCTTTCCCGAAAAAAGCATAGAAGGAAAAGTTATCAAAGTAGCCAATGTGGGAGAGCAAAGACCCAACTCTGATGCGAAAGTATTTAAAGTAAGCGTTGAACTATTAGGTGCAGATGAATTGATCAAGCCGTCCATGACTACCTCTAATAAAATCATTACCCAAACCCACCAAGATGCCTTGTTTATTCCACTTGAATGTCTATATAACTATCAAGACTCGATCACCTACGTCTACCAAAAAAATGGTATTAATGTCATAAAAAAGGAAGTCACTATCGGAGAAACCAATAGTGATGAAGTCATCATTCTTGAGGGTTTGGCCTTCGGAGATGAAGTGTATTTAAGTAAAATTAAAGAAGCCGAAGATCAAGACATCATTCGCTTATCTGAATCAAAAACAGAAGTATCAGCACAGCTAGGTTTAAATTCACCATCAAAAACTTTTTGATCATGAAGCCTCCCATGGAAAATAATTTTCCCGACAAAGAACGCTTGATCGCCAATCTCACTATTGCTTTTGAAGCGGTACTTTCTAATCGTGTTCGATCCATATTAACGGGCTTAGGTATTATTTTCGGGGTAGCGGCAGTAATTGCCATGCTTGCTATTGGTAATGGTGCTCAAAAAGAGATTATTGACCAAATAAAACTAGTGGGTCTGAACAATATCGTGATCAAACCTATCATTGAACAAACAGAAGAACAAGTTTCTTCGGATGATCCTTTCAATAAAGAAAAAAATAAATACTCTCCTGGACTCACATTAAAAGATAAAAACGCTATCGCTAAAATGCTCCCTAACATTCAGGCCATAAGTCCAGAAATTGTAAAGGATACCTATATTATGAATAAGGGCATTCGAAGGTCGGCCAAACTCGTAGGCGTGGAACCCCCCTATTTCAAACTCTTCAATTTTGAACTTGAAGAAGGAACTATGTTCAACGAGCAAAATTTAATTCATGGAATGCCCGTCTGTATCATTGGTAAATCTATAAAAGCAAAATTTTTCCCTTCAGAGAATCCCATAGGTAAAAAGCTAAAATGTGGTAACCAATGGCTCACCGTAATGGGAGTTCTCGAGCAAAGAATTATTTCTGAAAATAGTATCAAGCGATTGGGTATACGAGATTATAATATGGACGTATATGTACCACTTAAAACTGTATTGATCAGGTATGAAAACAGAGACCTCATCACCAAATCAATGATCAAAAAGGCAGATAAAGACAATACCACCACTACCAATTATCACCAGCTGGATCGCTTGGTGCTTCAAGTAGCAGAAACAGAAAAATTATCTGCTACTGCCGACATCATAGCACGGATGCTGGCACGAAAACATTTTGATGTAGTAGATTATGAGATCGAAATTCCAGAGTTATTGCTCAAACAACAACAACGTACCAATGATGTTTTTAATTATGTTTTAGGAGCCATAGCAGGCATCTCTCTACTGGTAGGTGGTATTGGCATCATGAACATCATGCTCGCTTCCGTACTGGAACGGATCAAAGAGATCGGACTGAGACTATCCATTGGAGCAAAAAAAACAGATATTGTTTTTCAATTTATGTTTGAGGCCATCATGATCAGTGCCACAGGAGGTGTTATTGGTATTTTTACAGGTGTTCTGATGGCCTATGGAGTAAGTGCCTTTGCTGATATTCCCACCATCATCTCCTTTGGCTCCATTGTGATCTCCTTTGGTGTTGCTACATTAATTGGTCTGATTTTCGGTATTGCACCTGCAAGAAAAGCGGCCCAACAAAACCCTATAACCTCGTTGAGATATGAATAAATATCTGGTCACATTATGGATTACTTTTGGATGGATATCCTCTTATGGGCAAATCAATTACTCACTCGAGGACATCATTCAGAAGGTCAAGGCACAATCTACCCGATCTAAAGAAGCCGAAACGAGGAAAGAAAATAGGTATTGGCAATATAAATATTATCAATCTAATTATAATCCTCAACTTAGACTACAAGGTAATTCTCCTGGTTATAATAGAGACTTTAACCAAAATCGCTTGGACGATGGTACCATAGTATTCCAAGAGCAAGAACAAACTTTTACCTATGCCAATCTCAGTCTTCAACAACCGTTGGCTATTTCGGGAGGGCAAGTATCCATCAATTCTGATGTTTACCGATGGAAAAATATCCCACAAAATTCGCGCTCATGGAACAGTACATTGATCAATATTAAGATTGATCAACCCATCATCGGATTCAACCCGTTAAAATGGGACAAAATGACTGAACCCCTGAGATATGAAGAATCTAAGCGTGCCTACGTAGAAGAAATGGAATATATTTCCAGTTTAACCGTGGACCTATTTTTTGACTATCTCGACGCGCAAATTGGATATGATATTGCCAGCTTCAATCTGGTCCGAAATGACACGATTTATAATATAGAAAAAGGCAGATATAATATTGGAACTACCTCTCGAGACAAACTACTACAAGTAGAGCTTCAACTCCTCAGATCTCAGCAGCAATTGACACAGGCCAAGCTGGATTTACAATCTTCTGAATTGGAAATCAAAACATTCATTGGTATTGATGAAGCCTTCGATCTCATCACCCCTAACCAAATACCTGATTTAAAAGTTAACATAGATGAAGCAATCAATTATGCCTCTGCCAATAGATCTGACTTTATCGCATTTGAACGACGTCAATTGGAAGCAGATAGACAAATCGCTCAAGCCAAAAATAATCGCTACCGACTCGACATGACAGCCTCTTATGGCCTGACGGGAACGGGTCAAAATCTAGGGAATTCCTTTCAGGAACCGAATAATCAGCAAAGACTCAATATCCAGTTCAATATCCCCATCATAGATTGGGGTCGAAATAAAGCCAGCATGAAAACTGCCTTGGCCAATAAAAAATTAGAATCTTATGTAATTACCCAAGATCAGCGGAGTTTTCTTCAAGAAATAACTACACTTGTCGCCCAATTTGAGGTATTGAAATCACAAATAGAAATTTCTGAAAAATCTGATTTAGTGGCACAAGAAAGATACAATGTTTCTCAAAATCAATACTTAATTGGTAAAATAGACATCACCAATCTAAATATTGCGCTCACTGAAAAAGACGAAGCCAAGCGGAGCTATTTAGCCGCACTTCGAAGTTATTGGAAAGCTTACTTCGATTTGAGAAGATTAACGCTTTATGATTTTTCTCATGATGAATTACTCTATCAGGAAGATTAAGGATCTTCTGATGGAATTGTTTAAACTCCTGTCATACTTTCTCATTAACTTTGCGCAGCTCAATTTCTAAAATATGTCTTTAGCCAAAGAACTTAATAAGCAAGGCAACTTGTTATTCAAATACAGAGGAACCCTTCCTTTGATCATCTTATCGGTAGCCTTGCTGGTTTTTGTTTTGAAGCTGCAGGCACCTAACGCCTTTGTCACCTACCATTATTATGCCTTTGGTTGCTTAGCCGTGGCTTTATTTGGCCAATTCATCCGATTAATCACAGTAGGGTATACTGCAGATCTAACTTCGGGTAGAAATACAGAAGGACAACTGGCCAATGTGCTAAATACGAAGGGCATTTACTCCATTGTAAGACATCCCCTCTATTTAGGTAATTTCTTCATGTGGCTGGGCCTCTGCCTGCTCACACAAGACCTGTGGTTTACGATCGCCTTTATTTTGATTTATTGGGTGTACTATGAACGTATCATGTTTGCAGAAGAAGCATTTTTGATTAATAAATTCGGAGATACCTACCTTGAATGGGCCTCATCAAGACCTGCTTTTTGGCCGAATTTCACCATTTGGAAATCCTCAACTTCCAACTTTAATTGGAAAAAAATACTACTCAATGAAAAAAATGGCATTACCGCCCTTTTTTCATTATTCTGGTTATTTAATTTCATTGAAATAGGGATCACCTCTGGAAGTTGGTCTCTCAAACCTAACTTTTGGTTGTATTCAATGTTGGTAAGTATGATTTATTATATCCTCATGAAGGTCCTCATGAAGTTGCGACTTATTTGAAAAGATGTTTATAATTTTCTGATTTTATACATCCCTTTGATATAGTTCCAAGTCATTTTGAGTTTAGATCCTGATTTATTGCGCGCCATTTCCATGGCATCCCAAAGTTCCTCTGGAATTTGATCTAATTGATTAAATTCTCCTGCTCCTTTGAGCCACTCTCCACCATCGATAGTCACTACTTCACCATTGACATATGCTGAAAAATCTGATATCAGATACGCTGCTAAATTGGCCAATTCTTGATGCTCTCCTACCCTTCCCACAGGTACCTTAAGCGCTGGATCATACTTCTCTCTTAATTTACCAGGCATCAATCTACTCCATGCTCCCTCAGTAGGAAAAGGACCAGGGGCTATCGCGTTACTTCTGATGCCATACTTGGCCCATTCGACTGCCAACGATCTGGTCATGGCCAAAATCCCTGCTTTAGCTGCTGCACTAGGGACCACATAGCCTGACCCTGTCCATGCGTAAGTGGTCACTATATTTAAAATGGTTCCGGTTTTTTTATGCTTTATCCAATCCTTCCCCATGCATAATGTAAAATTATAACTGCCCTTCAGTACAATGTCTACCACCGTATCAAAAGCCCGATGAGATAATCTTTCGGTAGGACTCACAAAATTTCCTGCCGCATTGTTTAAAAGAACATCAATAGGCCCCAACGTTTCCTGGGTAGTTTTAATAACTTGTTCAACTTGATCGTAATCCCTTACATCACAGGCCAGTGGTAACACTTTATTTCCACTCAGCTCATGGATTTCCTGTGCTGTTTTTTCTAGTACCTCTATTTTTCGACTGCAAATCATGACACTTGCTCCCAACTTAGAAAAATAAGTAGCCATTGATTTACCTAATCCGGTACCTCCTCCTGTGACAATTATTACCTTTCCTTTAAAGACGTCATCTTTAAACATTCCCTCCGAGTGATTCATATGTAGTCTGTTAAATAATATTTTTAAGTAATTTAAAATATTTGTGCAGAAATGTGAATAATAAATGAATCAATAAAAATGATTTAACTTGAAATTGTTCTTGTTACCTAATCCATTTTTTTTTAAATTAGTTATGAAAAATTTTATTCCATTCCTGATGACTGTCCTCGTTTTTTGGGTAGGATTCAACTCAACTTACGCCCAAGGAAAACTGACTGCGGAAGAACTACTTGCCAAGTCTATCGAATTCCATGATCCGGAGCATCAATGGAATCAGTTTAAATCTATCCTCAATTTTGATGAGCAGCAGCCTGAAAAGGCGGTTCGAAAAACCCAGGTATACATCGATAATTCGATAGGCTATTTCAAACTGAATCGTGGAGATGAGGAAATCAGCGGTATGTCTCTAGATTCATGCTTTATTATAAAAGGGTCCGTTAGCTGCCAGCGAGCGGAGATGATGAGGGATTATTATCTATACCTATGGGGACTACCTATGAAGCTCAAGGATGCCAATACTCCACTACAGCCTACCGTAAATACTGAAACCATAAAAGGCATTGATTACTTCACGATTCAAGTGAATTATCCAAAAGATACCTGGACCTTCTTTTTAAATAAAGAGGATTACAGCTTACAAGCCTATCGGTTCATCAAGCCAGATAAAAGTGGTGAATTGATTGAGTTAGCTGATCTCGTGAGCGTTGGAGCTATGAGAATTCCAAAAACCAGAAAATGGTTTGCCCTACCCGAAAACAACTATATCGCCACTGATATTTTAATGACCAGTGAAGGTTATTAAAGCATATAAAAAAACGGAAATTCTCCCTTAAAAACCACAGATCAAATCAAAAAGATTAAACCAGCAAAGCCAAAAACAGACTATGAAATTTTTCTTGATCTCTAAATAATAAAATTTACAAAGTTTTAGCATAAGTTGATTGGACCTATTTAGGTCAAATGCCTTCACAGATACTTCATTTTGGAAGCATGCGATTTAGCATGAAAAACTTACAGCACCCACCCTATTATGACGATTTAGTTCAAAGTGAACGATCACATCTATTTTAAAAACATAACATCCCTAAGCCCGCCTTATTTCAATCAATTTCACCTCAGAAAGGCGATGTCGGTTACCGCACATATGGGCTTAGTCTCTTCTGATTTAAATAACATATATAGATCATGCATCCCTTCAAATTCAGACACATTAAATTTTAGATCTGAGGGGCCTACATCTAGAAGACCCTGCTCAATATTCAGAGACTGAATTATAGCGCCTCCCAAACTATCCATTCTCAACTCCAAGATACCACCATTCATATATTGAGGATGTTGCAATATGGTGACGTTCACTGCACTTATACCCTTAAAATCAATATCTTCATAAACATAGTATGATCCCGCCTCCCCAATAACCAATGCCAGTGCCTCATCAAGCCCAGGAACCGTACCTGCCTCAACATTCATGGATTGTGTTCTCAATCCATCATCAAAGTTTACCGCAGATATGATTGGTTTTCTCAAAATCAATGTTTGCTGCTGGGTCAAAGGACCGATCATTTCCCCTCCTTTATCCGTATATGAGGCCGTAAAGACATAAACTCCTTGGCTTTCCTTCTTCATATGTTCTTGAAAAGTATACTTCCCATAAGTAGGTAGATTATTAACTATATCTTGTCGACCCAATGAAAGAATATAATCGACCATTGAACCTGCGTCACTATCGGCTAATGCCGGATGAGCGGCCATGGCAACCTCTCCCCACACGCCGGCGCCACCATTTTGAATCTTCTCAACCAAATATTTTTTTGCTACTGAATCCATTTGATACTTTTTTGAAATCGCGTAAAAAGAAGGTCCAATGGACTTCTTTTTCTCTTGATGACAAGAACTACAATCTGAGCTTTGGATCAAGGATTTGCCCAGACTCAACTGTTTCAATGCGCCATGGCCTATCGCAATCAAATTTCTGTCTAATCCTTCTTGAAGATAATCAATGGTGGTGATTACCTCATCTTCCGTAATTCCTGCTCCCAAGGTTCCATCTTCTTCATCCCTCACAGATATTTGATAGCTCAGGATACTTTTGTCCCAATAAAAACTGCTATTACTATTTATCTCAATGTTCAATTGAGGCAACGCATTACCCACCTTAAGTTTAATGCTTGAACTTCCCAAAGCACCTTCTTCGTCTTTAACTCCCAGAGATACCGTAAATATACCCGGATGATCAAACGTAAATGAGGTTTCTTTTTCTGTTGAAATAATTTGATCGCCCAAACGCCATTCATAAGTGAGGCTATCCCCATCACGATCATAAGAATCTGCCGCAGAGAGCGCTGCACGAAAAGGTGATTTTCCGTATTCTAGAGGGGTCTCAATTTTTGCTATGGGTTTTCTGTTGGATCTATTGTAGGTCAAGTGCACTAACCTCGCATCAGGATTTTGCTGAAACCAGGCCGATCCATATTCGAGTACATACAAATCTCCCTCTGGGCCAAAGGCCATATCGGTAGGATTACTGAATTCTTTCTCCGACAGAAAACGCTCCATCCGGACATAATTCCCTTCCTCATCTAAGGTCACAGACATCATCCATCCCCGCATCCATTCATAAATAAATAATTTACCATCATAATATTTGGGAAATTTACTTTCGATATCTGGATAATCATCTTGATAATACGTAGGCCCTGCCATAGCGGTTCGACCCCCATTTCCCAGTAATGGGAATTCCGATGAGTTATCATAAGAATACCAAAAAAACGCAGGTTGTGCAGGGGGTAATATTTTTGCTCCTGTATTGTATTGGGAATCATTGACTGGCTTTAAAGGATCGAAAAGCTTTCCTGACTTTTGGGTATCCCAATCATAATCATGATAAGCCTGATTGTTTCCAACAAATAAAGGCCATCCAAAGTTGCCTGCGACACGGGCTTGATTGATCTCATCGTGCCCACGAGGTCCTCTATTGTCATCCGATTTGTTCGCATCTGGTCCTACATCGCCCCAATACAAAAACCCTCTATGATTGTCAAACGCTATCCTGTAAGGATTTCTACATCCCATCACATAGATCTCTGGTCTGCCTCCACTCCCATCTTGCGGAAACAAATTGCCCTCAGGAATACTGTACCCCTCCTGCTCTACTTTTATTCTCAATATTTTACCTCTCAAATCATCGGTGTTTGCAGATGATTTTCTGGCATCCCATGGAGCCCTACCGGGGCGATCATCTATCGGTGTATATCCATCCGATGCATGCGGGTTGGTATTGTCACCAACCGCTATGTAAAGCATCTGATCCGGACCAAACTCTATGGAACCTGCTGCATGACAGCATTCCAACCTTTGGGTTGGGATGGTAAGCAATATTTGCTCAGATTTTATATCGATTGACCGGTAATCAGCATCCATAGTAAATGAAGAAATTATTTGCATAGAATCTATAGGATGAGATCTGAAAAAGTAGATTTGTTTATTTTCCTTCACTTGTGGATCTAATGCAACGCCCAATAGACCATCTTCAAAATCAGTACATACCTCGAATTTGTGCATAACACGCGTTTCCTTGGCTAGCCGATCATATAACATGACCTCACCATGCCGTTGAATAAAAACAACATTGCCATTGGGCAATACCTCAAGCTCCATAGGCTCATTTAAATTTTCATCTAACACCTCAATATCGAAGCGGTTTTCTTCTGGTACTATAGTAGATTTCCTATAATCTATTCTTTGCATTGGACCTGCCGCATACTGAATACCTCCCCATACATGCTCAATAAAAAAGGGTTCAATATAACTCTCCTCTGTGTGTCCTAAACCAGTATACCACATACGACTTCCATCAAAATCCCTGTACCAACTAATGGGATGATTGGGTCCCTGTTTACCGCCCTGGTACGTCGCTTCGTTGACTTCCATCAATACATTGATATCCGGATGGACATCTATAAAATTGTACCATTCGTCGGTATGAACCCATTTTTGAGGTAAATGACGGGTTGAAAGATGATCCCTATTTAAGACTTCTACCGTCGCCTCTGCCGGTTCAGGATGACTATCAAAATAAGCCCCTATCAATTGATTGTAGTACGGCCATTTGTACTCCGTATCTGTCGCCGAATGAATTCCGACAAATCCACCTCCCGCTTGAATAAAGCGCTGTAATTCTAATTGTTGGGCTTCATCTAAGATATCTCCCGTCGTATTTAAAAAAACGATTACATTAATATCTGCCAATATTTTCTCGTTGAATACTTCAGCATCTTCTGAAAACAGCACCTCGAATCCATGTTGATCCGCTAAAGTTTGAAACATTTTTTGCCCATGTTCGATACAGGCATGCCTAAATCCCTCTGTTTTTGAAAAAACTAACAACTTCAAATAATCATTTTGATCTTCTTTGATCAAGAAAAACCACAACCCTGATACCGTTGCTAACAATACAAAAAAACCTCCTATTTTATTTTTCATCTCCGTTATATTAGCACTAATATAAAATCAATTTCTATTATTCTAATATTAAGTTGACGATAAACAATATAATCGCCCCCCAAAGCCAACAACCTTTTTGATTGAAAAGAGCTCTCTTTACAACTCAAAATGCAAAATTCAAGAATATCAGGTTCTAAAGAGTACATATTGTATTTTTGACTATGCAAATAGCCTCCCTATCAGAAATTAAAAAAGAACTCAAAGAAAAAACCAATCATGAACTTACCGAACTGGTCCTTAAGTTAACCAAACACAAAGTTGAAAATAAAGAACTATTGGCCTATGTGCTTTTTGAATCGGCAGATGAAAATCATTTCATATCAAAAATTGAATCAGAAATAGACCTGCAATTTGCCCATGTCAATATTAAAAGCAATTATATCATCAATAAGAACATTCGAAAAATTCAAAGATATATTGTAAAACAGATTCGTTTTTCAAAACAAAAAGAAACGGAAATAGCCCTGCGCATTCATTTTTGTAAAAACCTTGTTGACATCCAATCAAAATACGATATCAATAACACCCGCCATCAAATGCTGATACGTCAAATTGAACTCATCAGAAAAGCTTTAACACTTGTACATGAAGATTTACAATTTGACCATGAGTTAGAGTTAACTGAACTATTGGAGCAAGTAGCACACTAAAAAATGCTTGTCAAGGTAACTTTTTAAATCCTCCTACGTAAAACGAAGTATTCCTAACGAAAAACTTTATAGACCAAAGTATCATATCTATCTCAAGACAATCCCAAATACCACAAAAAATCCCAAACATCACAAAAAGTATCCCATTTATAACAAACCATCGATAAATACAGTACCTAACGCTAGTTTTGAATTTTGACTGTCGTGCAACCTTTTATGCCTAATCTACATCATTGAGCTACTTATGATTGATAAATTTGTTTCTGAATTAACCTCCATTTTTTCTTATTTTGCTGTTTTTTTATTGGGGTTATCTTCAGCCACCGCTCAGCATAACATCAGTGGACGGATCATAGATAATACTCAAGATCCCCTACCTTTTGCTTATATCATCCTATATGAAAAGGGGAGTGAGGACCTGCCAAAAGGAGTGATTTCTGACGATAAGGGTGCCTATTCTTTTGAACAAATTGCCGACGGCATCTATCACATTGAAGTCTCTATGCTGGGTTTTAAACTCAATACATTAGACACCTTTACCTTGTCAAAGAATGCTGTTTTTAATTTTATTTTGGAAGAGGATACCCAGACATTAAACGCAGTAGTGGTGAAAAGTAAGCGACCTGTGATCAGGCAAACTGCTGAAAAGTTAATTGTGGATTTGGAGAATTCCGAGATGATTAATACCAGCTTACAGGATGTCATGCGTAAAATCCCCGGAGTATTAGTTACTAATAACGGAATTTCAATAGCAGGAAATAGAGGGGTAAGAATTCTAATTAATGGGAAATCTACAGACTATATGGATATTCAAACACTCCTGCGTGATCTTCCTGCAGATAATATTTCTAAAATTGAAGTGATAGAACAACCCGGTGCAGAATATGAAGCCTCAGGCTCAGGAGCCCTCATTAATATTATTTTAAAGAAAAAAATACGTTTAGGAACCCATGGAAGTTTCAATACATGGGCGGGGGAAGATCAAGGTTTTCAATATGGAACCGGTGCCTCAATTGCGCAGTATAAAAATAAATTAAGTTGGCAAGCGAGCATAAATCATTCAAAACCCACTTGGCGAAATGACTTATTTTTAGTCCGAACCGTAGGTAGCGAAACCTATGATCAAATCACCAAGGAACCTTATGATCCCAATAATTTCAGTATGAACGGAAACATAGACTATCACCTCAATGATAAACATACTTTTAGTATCGGGAGCCGATTGAATCAGAGAAACTCTCAAAGGATCACTTCAAGTAAAACCATGATCTCTGATGCGAGCACCACAAATATCCTGTTTTCAGAAAATAGTTTTGCTAGAGATAGGATAGATTTTAATCTGAATCCCTATTATGAATACAAATCTGAAACAGATCGGTTGGTGATCGATTTTAACTACGTTGATTATATAAATGATAATACCAATACCCTTTATGAGGTTGAAGGAAGTACCATCCCTTTTACTGATAGAAAATATATTCAAGAGGGAAAGTATAAAATCAAGACCTACAAAGTAGACTATAAAAAAACCCTTTCAGAAAATTTCAACATCAGCTTTGGCATTCGTTATGCCGATGTAAATACTGATAATGACCTGCAATCTTATTTAGACAATAACCAAGGAGTATTTGACTTTCTTGAAACTGAAAGCAGTCAGTTTTTAATCAAAGAAACGATTTTTGCTGGGTATTCCAAAATAAATGCTACCTCAGGGAAATGGGCTTTCTCTGGTGGATTACGTTATGAAGATAGTCATACGGACGGCACCTCAATTTATATGGAAAAAGGTACACTGAATACAGAAATAAAGAAAAGACCTATTCAAAAACTATTTCCAAGCGCTTCAGTAAGCCGAAATTTATCTGAAAAATTGGGTACTAGTTTATCCTACAGTTACAGAGTTCAAAGACCTTCCTACAGTAGTTTAAATTCCTTTGCTACCTTTTTAGATCCCTTTTCTGCCGGTCAAGGAAATCCAAACTTGACACCTGCCTTCACGCACAACTATCAATTTAATTTGACTTATGAAAGTCAGCCCTTTTTTAGTATCGGTTATAGTAGCACTGCTGATGCAATCCTAGAATTAATTCAACAAGATAACCTGACCGCTCAAATCAGACAAACAGAGGTAAATGTTGAAAACAATGATAACTGGAACTTTAGATTATTTGGCCCCTTAAGTTTTATCAAAGATGTTGAAGGTTATACTGGCTTTATTGTCATCAATACTGACTATCAATCACTAGACTATAATTTAGATTTGAACAAGTGGAGTTTGTTTTGGTTTATTCAGGCCAATTATGAACTGCCCTTTGGTATCAACTTTGAACTGAGCGGAAATTATGGGACGGGGGCATTGGAAGGTCAAATTGAAGTGGATTGGTTAGCTGATTTGGATTTCTCTTTTGGGAGAACGTTTTTGGACGAAAAACTAAAGGTAAATCTAGGTTTCAATAAGATGTTGAACAGAGGTTTTGTAGGGAATATTGATTACGGCACCGGAACCGCCGCAGTAGAAAGTAATGGTTCTAGACAAAGCATTCAACTCAGATTGGTTTATAGTTTTGGTTCTAAATTTAACAAGAAAGCAACCGATAGAAATACTTCCAGAGATGAAGAAAATAGAATCAGAAATGACAATTAGCGGTAGCGCTTAGAGGACTTGAGAAAATTAATCATTGTAAAATAAATTAAGAAAACAGACTGCTGACATTTTGTTTAAGAAATAACCGGGCTAGTGCTGAATTCAAATAGTAATCACTCATACGGTGTAGTGGTTTGATAGAAAAGTAACCCGACATTTGCCGCCTTCCATACAATTTGTATGTTTATATTTATTAAAGAATTACTTTTTACAACAGCAATATGACTAAAAAACGTACTTGGAAATTTTGGACAGGTAGAACAATCCTTGGTCTATTGTTCATTGGAGGTCTATGGCTTACCAATCTTATCTGGTTTCGACCCTTTAATATCAATCATTTCTATGATAAGGTCTTTATCGAACTTGCCATCTCAGATCCTGAATTGGTCACACAATTGGGTATACCCGTCCTATATGACATATATAAAGAGGATCTGAGCGATGCCTCAGACAAAAAGGGCTGGGAGGATTTCCTTAAACTCAAGGACGACTTAGCGGCCTTACAAAGTTATGATTTCGAAAGTCAATCGAAAGAAAACAAGTTAAACACTAAAATTCTAAGTTGGTATTTAAGAAAACAGATTGAGGGTGAGCCATTTTTCTATCATGGGTATCCAGTAAATCAAATGTTCGGAGTACAAAGTAATCTTCCTAGCTTGATGGAAAGTTCGCACAAGCTTAGGGATGAAAGTGATATTGAAGCATACATCATACGATTATCCAAATTTGGTGCCAAATTCGATCAAGTACTAGAGAGGTTAAGAATAAGAGAAGAAAAGGGAATCATTCCTCCACAATTTGTCATCGACCGTGTGATTAGTGAAATGTCAGGATTTATCGGAAAAAAAGGATCAAACCATATCAATTTGGAGATTACCAATGAAGATCCCGTTAAGTCAAACATACTCTACACTCATTTCAATTCTAAATTAGCACAGCTTGAAGATCTTACTGACCAGGAAAAGGAAGCATACAAAATCAAGGTAGAAAATGAAATAAGAACTACTGTGTTCGAGGCATATGGCGCTCTTATCTTGTACTTCGAAGCATTAAAATCTAAAGCAACAACAAAAGATGGGGTTTGGAAATTGCCAGATGGAGATGACTTTTATCAATACCAATTATCAGAAAATACCACCACCGACTATACCCCTGAAAAGGTACACCAAATTGGATTATCAGAGGTTGCTCGAATAAAAACAGAAATGTGGAATATCTTGACCCTTGAAGGTTATACGGATACTACAAAAACATTAGGTGAAATCATCCAAAAATTAAACAAGGAAGAACGCTTTCTGTACCAGAATAATGATGAGGGCAGAAAGGAAGTCATTGACGGCTACAATGATATCTTAGATGAAATCAACAATGGACTCGATGAAGCATTTGACATCCGACCCAAAGCGTCCATGGAAGTAAAAAGAGTTCCTGAGTTTAAAGAAGAAAGTTCTGCTGGTGCATATTATGAGCTACCACTCATGGATGGATCAAGAGGAGGCATCTTTTACGCCAACTTGAGAGACGTTACAGAAACTGTTAAGTTTGGGATGAAGACCTTGGCCTATCATGAAGGAATCCCCGGCCATCATTTCCAAGTAGCGATACAAGGAGAATTAAAAAATGTTCCAATATTCAGGACATTCCCCCTTTTCACGGCATACACAGAGGGCTGGGCCTTGTATGCTGAAAGGCTCGCGTGGGAGTTGGGTTTTTATGAAACTGACCCTTTTGGCAATTTAGGAAGACTTCAAGCAGAAATGTTTAGAGCCGTTCGTCTTGTTGTTGATACAGGTATTCATTATAAAAAATGGACTCGCGAAGAAGCCATTGAATACATGATTTCCAATACAGGAATGACCACCGGAGAAGTTGTTACTGAAATCGAACGGTACATCGTAATGCCGGGTCAAGCATGCGCGTATAAAATAGGTATGATGAAGATATTAGAGCTCAGAGAAAAAGCAAAAAGCAAGCTTAGTAATCAGTTTAAATTAAAAGAATTTCACAATGTAGTATTGAAAAATGGCGCAGTTCCTTTAGATATTTTGGAGGAAATTATCAACGATTATATTAATGTGTCACTGATCAATAGTGATGGCTTGTCTGAATATTAATGAACATTAATTTTATTCATTCTTAAATTCTCTCAATACAGGTAACGCTTTGTTATCAAAATCGAATAGTGCTTGATTTTCCCAAGGAGATGCGTCTTGTGATTCATTTCCTTTCCAAGCGATTAATTCAGCTCCCCAATAACAAAAACCAATTCCATTTTCTACTTCTTTGGTTAATGCTTTGATTTCATTAATAAATTTTCTCTGACCTTCAGGTGTTGCCGGAAATTCGGGTAATATTAATTGGTCATCTATTCCAACGATATTGTTTGTCCAATCATTCCAATCAAGTGTAAAGGGGTAAGCTGTTTCAGCAATTAGGATTTTCTTTTGATGAGCGTTGCCTAAATACTGCATTTTAGCCTTAAGGTTATTTAGGGACTTTCCATGCCAAATAGGATAATATGACAAACCAATAATATCATAATCAACAATACTCAATTGATCAAAAAACCAATCAGAGCCTTCGATACCAGCAAAATGTAAAATTATTTTAGTTTCAGATGAAGTAGTTCTAACGGCTACAATTGCAGTATCCAATAGTTCTCGAAACTGCTGAAAATTATTTGATATATGTCCATATGGATAAAGAAAACCTGAATTTATTTCATTACCGATCTGGATAAAATCAGGTTGTAATTCGGCTGCGATTTTTTCTGTGTAGTTATACACACTGTCTTTCAATTGCGTGAAATTGATCCCTTGCCAATGATTTGGAGATTCTTGATGACCAGGGTCGGCCCAGGTATCAGAATAATGTAGGGTTAACCAGGTTTTAAAACCATTAACCTTTAAGGTTTTAGAAAACTGTTTTACTTCATTAAATCCAGCATATTCATCACTTGGATCGACCCAAAGCTTTAATCTGACTGTATTTACTCCATTATCTTTAAGTATTGTCAATAAATCATTTTGATTCCCTTCCAAGTCATAGAATGTAGGGCTTAAATTTGCTATTTCAGGGAATCTTGAAATATCAACAGCAGAAATAAATGTTAAATTCCCATTTTCTTGAACAGGAACATCCAGATCATCCTTATTACAAGCAACAAAACTCAAAAAAATTATTAAGACCTGCAGTGTTCTATTCATATCAAATTATGATTAGCGTTGGGTAAATGTTGCAGACAAAAAAGAAAATAAAAACACACTAAACTTACTAAAAGAAAATTGCATTTATAAAAGTACGCCCACAGGGAGTCGAACCCCGAACCCCCGCCTTAGAAGGGCGGTGCTCTATCCAGTTGAGCTATGAGCGCATTTAATGTAAAAAAGCGGAGAGAGGGGGATTCGAACCCCCGGTACGGTCACCCGCACGCATGTTTAGCAAACATGTGGTTTCAGCCACTCACCCATCTCTCCGTAGCTCTTCTAAAAAGATTGCAAATATAGTAGGTCAATTGAAAACATTGGTCCCCTGAGGAAAAAAAAATATTAAAATCAATCCTTAATTTTTGTTAATTGACTGCCAATAAATTTGGACGAATTAACTTGTTGTGCAACATTTGCAGAATATATGACGTGGGCACATTCTTTAGGCATTTTTGAATACACAAGCATTTTCCTCTTTTTGCTGTTTTATGCCATCTTCATGAACAAAGTAATGAGGATAAACAAGTCCATAAAGAGTTCTTCAAAACAATTTTTATGGAAGTTCCTTTTAAGATTGACCTATTTTTCTTTGTTTTTAGTCGCCTTACTTGGGCCTTCCTTTGGCGAGGCTACCAAAGAAGTTAAGTCCATGGGTAAAGATATTTTTATTTGTGTCGACTTATCTCAATCCATGAATGCCTTCGATGTTCAGCCCACCCGCCTTGAAAGAGTGAAATTCGAGTTAAAAAATATCATTGAAGCCTTTAACTCTGATAGAAAAGGTCTGATCATGTTCAGTAATGAGGCCTTCATGCAATGCCCGCTGACGTATGATAACAATGCGTTAACGCTGTTTATTCAAACCTTAAATACCTCTTTGGTGCCCAATACGGGGACCGATTTCGCACCGCCTCTTAAACTGGCTCTAGACAAATTAAGTTCAGACAAAAATGCAAGTATCAGACAAAAATCAAAAGTGATCATATTGATCAGTGATGGTGAAGATTTTGGTGAAGAAACGGAAGAGATAGGTAAAAAAATTGAAGAGGCAAATATTAAATTATTTACGCTCGGAGTGGGAACCGAAATGGGCAGTAAAATTAAAACTAATAGAGGTTTCAAAACAGATAGAGCCGGTAATGAAGTCCAATCTAAACTCAACACTACCGCGCTCAAGCGATTGGCAAACAAAACCAACGGTAAATATTTTGAAATTAATCAATCAAGAAATGACGTCAATAAGCTCATAAATACGATTAATCTGATAGAGGGAGAACTCAGAGATTCAAAAAATATCGATACAAAATCAAATAAATATTTCTATTTCTTAATATTTGCTGCATTTTTACTCATGGGTGACGTTTTAATCACCCTTAAAATTATCAGTCTATGAAGTTTGTGATTTTGCTTTTGTTGATATGGGTCAATGATCCAAATGACATTGCCCTAATCAATGCTTATAAAGCAGATGCGGAACAATCATTTCTTGCTGAAGACTTCTCCCAAGCCGTCAGTCAATATAAATTTTTGATGGATTCACTCAATGTAAATGAAGATGCCATTCATTTGAATTTAGGTCATGCGTATCATCAAATGGGAGATACGGCCCAAGCCCGCACCGCATACAACCAAGCAACCTTATCCTCAAATGCCGCCTTGAAGTCAATTGCTTATCAGCAACTGGGAGTGATCTCGAAATCCAATAAAAACCTAAAAGAATCATTGGCCTATCTGAAAGCTTCCATCAAAGCAAACCCAGCTAATTCAGATGCAAAATATGATTTTGAATTGGTCAAAAAATTAATGCAAGAAAGTCAAGATCAAGAAAACAAAGAAGATCAAGAAGACAAAGAAGATCAAGAAGACAAGGAAGATCAAGAAGACAAGGAAGATCAAGAAAATAAGGAAGATCAGGAAAATAAAGAAGATCAGGAAAATAAGGAAGATCAAGAAGATCAGAATCAAGAAAGCGATTCAGAAAATGAAGAGCAAAAGGATCAGGAAGGTGATGAGAAGGAGCAAGATCAAAAGGATGACTCGAGTGAAGAAGAGAATCAAGACGAATCCCAATCAGAAGATCCCGCTGATGAAAAATCAGAAGCAGATAAGAGCACTCAAGAAAAATTAGCTGAAATGAATATCAGTCCTGAAAAAGCCGAAATGATCCTTGAAGCCATGCGCAATGGAGAAATTCAATATATTCAGCAGCAAAAAAGGAAAGCAACAGAAAAGCAAGACAAAGGAAAACCTGATTGGTGATTTTTATCGATTTTGAAATAAAAAACGTCCTCATCTTTATGTTAATTCTATCTACTAAGAGCAGAAATACAGCTGTCATCTGCGGCCTCATTCTTAATGTTATCTAAGAAAAACACATCATATGCCCCCATCTTCTCCAAAATCTTCATGAGATCTTTGTTGATGCTTTGCTACTTATTTATCAGTCAACTTTGTTGGAGCCAACAAGAAATAAAAACTTATTATGATGAGACTAAAAGACTGATCAATGAGGCTTATCATATCGTATGGAAAGATACTGCCATTCTTCAAGGACCCTACAAAAAGTTTGATGCGGATGGCCATTTAATCATTAAAGGAGAATATGATGATAATTTAAGAGCAGGTACCTTCATCAATTACTATCCCAACGGGACCATTCAACGGACCAGTAATTATGAAAAAGGAGCAAAAGAAGGAGTGACACTGGTTTACAACTCAGATGGCGTATTGATCCAAGAAGCTGTTTTCAGACAAGACAGCCTTTTGGGAGCGGTAAAACTATACCATCCCAGTGGACGCGTTAAAGGAAGTTCTGAGTTCAAAAAAGGAAAGCCCGACGGTCTCGTCACTACCTATCATACTAACGGCAATAAAAAAGAAGACATTATTTATACCTCAGGTAAACCCAATGGTCTTGTCAAGCAATACTATGAGTCAGGAACCATTATGCTTGAAGCCACCTATGAAAATGGCCTTTTAAACGGCCTTTATAAAACCTTTTATCCCAATGGAAATCTTGAATTAGAGGTGTTTAATGATCGGGGTAAACGGTCTGGATATATTAAAAAATACCATGCCAACGGAGCACTTTCCTCACTCGGGAATTATCAAGATGGGCAACTTCAAGGAGATTATTTCGGATACCATACCGACGGCTCCTTAAAGGCCAAACTTAAATATAATAGAGGCTTTTTAATTGGAAATAATACCGAGTACAATAAAAAAGGCGTAATAATTAAAGTATCCAAATTTAGCAATAGCGGAAAGAATGGTGAAATTTTAGAATACCACAACAATGGGGTGCTGGCGTCAGAGAAAAAATTCAAGGATCAGGCCCCTCACGGAGTATGGAAATATTATACCAAAAAGAATAAACTCTACAAGTTAACACCTTATGAGAATGGGAAGATCAATGGTGTCGAATTGACCTTGAATGATCTTGATACCCTAAGTTCAAAAAAATATGTTTTTGGTGTAAAGTCGGGTCAATGGAAATCGTTTTACACGCGTGGAAAACCAAAAGAATACGCTACCTATAAATTCAATGAACTCGAGGGGAAGTTCATTCACTTTTTTGAAAATGGTAACAAACAATATGAAGGTTATTATTATCGTGGACGACGGACCAATGATTGGATCTATTACAACTCAAAGGGTCGGCCTATTTTAAAAGAAACCTATCGAAAAGGCTTGATCGTATCGAAAGAGGATATTAATCGACCCTAACATTCACTTTTGCAGTAGCTAAATCCTTATATTTGTTTTTCATGAATGCTGGTATACAAAACACTCAGTTCAAATTTCCCAATCAAACGGGTCACTATAAAGGTAAGGTAAGAGATGTCTACTTTTTTGATGATAAATTGATCATGGTGGCCAGTGATCGACTTTCCGCTTTTGATGTGGTCTTACCAAACGCCATCCCTTTTAAAGGACAGGTACTCAATCAAATTGCCGCACATTTTCTAAAAGCTACCGAAGACATCGTCCCCAATTGGATTTTAGCCATTCCGGATCCCAATGTAAGTATCGGTAAAAAATGTGAACCTTTTCCCGTAGAAATGGTCATTCGAGGATATTTAGCAGGTCACGCCTGGAGAACCTATAAAGCAGGGAAACGAACCCTTTGTGGAGTGTCATTACCTGATGGGCTTAAAGAGAATGATCGATTACCAGAACCTATCATTACCCCTACCACTAAAGCAGCGGTAGGCCACGATGAAGACATCTCAAAACAAGATATTATAGCACAGCAGCTGATCTCACTTGCCCAATATGAACAATTGGAGTCTTATACAAGGGCCCTTTTTCAGCGGGGAACTGAATTGGCGGGAAAACAAGGTCTCATCTTAGTCGATACCAAATATGAATTTGGTCTATTCAAGGATGAAATCACGCTGATTGATGAAATTCATACTCCTGATTCTTCGAGATATTTTTATTTAGATTCTTATCCAAGACACCAAGCGCAAAACATAGCCCAAAGACAGCTGTCCAAAGAATTCGTCAGAGAATGGCTTATCGAGCAGGGTTTCCAAGGTTTAGAGGGACAAAAAATACCTCTTATCAGCTCTGAATTTGTTCAAACCATCTCCGAGAGATATATTGAACTATATGAAAAAATAACGGGGGAAAAATTCATTCGATCAGCACAAAATGAGATGCTCAATCGGGTAGAACAAAATGTTTTAAATTGGATCAAAACATCATGAAATACCAAATTACTGAGCAAGAAAATTATACGCTTATTGAAATACTAGAATCCCAGCTCAGTGAAAGCCATCACACCCATTTTAAAAAGTTATTCACAGAGATTCAATCGAAAAAAATAAGTCATGTCATTATAGATATGAACCACATGACTCGATTCGATGCCTCTAGTTTACCTATAATCACCTTGGGTCATGATATCTTTAAAGAATTAGGTTCTTTTATCCTTTGTGAGATCCCTCTGGAACTAGAAAAATTAATCAAAAACAACCCGTCAGCTAATAAACTAGACTTCGTACCTACCTCTGAAGAAGCCATAGAGTTTGTCATGCTAACCGATCTTGAAAACATGCTCAAAAAAGAAGGTTAATTGAGTATTTCAGTCAAAATATTAGGATCTAATGCAGCTTCTTTTGCCTACAACCGGCATCATACCTCTCAGATTATTGAAGTGGATAATAAACACTTCATGGTTGACTGTGGAGAGAGTACCCAACTACAAGCCAAAAAGTATAATGTAAAACTCTCCAAGATCAATCATATCTTGATCAGCCATCTTCACGGTGATCACTATTACGGATTGCTTGGACTTCTCTCGACGATGCAGCTCTATGGACGGAAACAAGCATTGTCCTTGATTGGTCCACCCGGGCTTTCTGAAATCATCACAATTCAACTCAAACATTCAAAAACGGTATTCAACTTCCCCATTGAACTGACTGAATGGAAAGAAGGGGTTCAAGAACTCCTCGTGGATCTGCCTAAACTTACGATCAAGAGTATTCCTGTGAAGCATTCCATTCCTTGTACCGGATTTTTGTTTGAGGAAAAACCAAATTTGAGGAGACTGAATAAGACTCACCTCAATGAAACGTTAAATGCTTTAGAAATCAAACAACTCAAATCAGGCATTGATGTGCTCCATGAAGATGGTAGGACAAAGTATTTGAATGAAGAATTTACGCTCCCCCCAAGAAAGCATCACTCATACGCTTTCTGTTCAGATACAAAATACGATGAAGAGCTTGTGAAATGGATTAAAGGGGTCGATTTACTTTATCATGAGGCCACCTTTATGGAGGAGCATAAAGAGCGCGCAAATCTGACCTATCATAGCACCGCGGCGCAAGCAGGACGCATCGCAGCAGCAGCAGCAGTAGGTAAGCTAATCGTTGGTCATTTTTCTACTCGATACAAAGATTTGAGTCCCTTATTAGGGGAAGTGCAAACTGAATTTGAAAATGCCCACTTGGCCTTAGAGGGTCGTATATTTGAAATCAATGAGTAAGACCCTAGCTACAGGAAAAAAACAACAACTCTTCTTGATACTTTCAGGTATATTTATCACCAATGCCTTGCTTGCCGAAATCATGGGTGTTAAAATTTTTTCTGCAGAAAAAATAATAGGTGTCGCGCCTGCTCATATTGAAATCTTAGGTTTTAATCTTGATTTTAACCTTACCGCAGGGGTCATTTTATGGCCTGTGGTTTTTTTAACTACTGATATTATCAATGAATACTTTGGTAGGGAAGGCATTAAAAAAATCAGCTTATTGACCGCTGGTTTGATCAGCTATGCCTTCCTTATTATCTATACCATCACCCTATTGCCTCCCGCCCAGTTTTGGCTAGAAATCAATGCGCTAGATGCGCTCGGAAATGTCTTTAATATAGACTTGGCTTTCAATAAAATTTTCACCCAAGGTCTGGGTATTATTGTGGGAAGTTTAGTTGCTTTCCTAATAGGCCAATTATTAGACGTCTATATTTTTCAAAAGCTCAGGCAATTTACGGGGCCCAAATTAATTTGGTTAAGAGCAACTGGCTCTACGCTGATCTCTCAATTAATCGATAGCTTCATTGTTCTTTTTTTAGCCTTCTATCTATTGGCTCCCGTAGAAAGTCAATGGCCACTTGCTCAAGTATTGGCTGTGGGATCTGTCAATTATATCTTCAAATTTGTCATTGCCATTTTGAGCACTCCCCTCATTTATTTAGGCCATTACGGAATTGAAAAATATTTAGGGGTCGAACGGGCACAAAAAATGGCAGAGGAAGCTACCCAAAACAGTCGTTCAACCATTTAAAACTGGCCCCTTCACGCCATTCATGGCGATACTCCTTGGAGCAATAAACCACAAATATAGGCCCCATAAGTACCCACAACATATCCTAGCACGGCCAATAGCACACCTACGGGAGCTAAAGATGGACTGAAATAGGCCGCTACAATAGGTGCAGACGCAGCCCCTCCCACGTTGGCCTGACTACCTACCGCTATAAAGAAATAGGGGGCCTTGATGATTTTAGCTACTACGATCAGTAATATGGCATGAAAACCAATCCAAATAAATCCAATTAAAAACAAGCCTGGATTTTCAAAAACAGCCAATATATCCATGTTCATGCCAATGGTAGCAATCAAAACATAAACCATCAAACTACCCAATTTTGATGCCCCTACATGCTCCAAAGATCGCGCACGAGTAAAAGACAGCGCAACACCCAATGTGGCGGCAATCACTACGATCCAAAAGAACCCTGAGGTCAAACTATAATCTTGCAACTGTGGAAAATTGGTACTCAAATAAGGGGCAATGAGATCACTCAAAAAATGAGACAAGCCCATACATCCAAAACCAATGGCCAAAATCTTAACAATGTCTGATAAAGAAGCTGTTTTTGCAGATTTCTGTTGGAAATCTTCCATCCGATTTTTTAAATTTTCAATGGCTCGATCATCGGCCTTTAATAATTGGTTGATCTTTTTGTTTTTACCTATACCTAGCATTAAAATGGCAAGCCATAAATTACCCATGATCACATCTACCGCCACCATCTTCGAGAACAAGGGTCCACCTACTTCAAAAACTTCTTTCATTGCTGTTTGATTGGCAGAACCTCCAATCCATGAGCCCGCAATGGTAGTCATGCCTCGCCATATTTCTTCAGTAGGTGGCGCATTGATGACTTCAGGGACAATATAAGAAATCAAAAGAAGGGCTATAGGGCCCCCTAAGATAATACCGATGGTACCTGTAAAGAACATAATGATGGCCTTAGGACCTAATTTTATGAGCTCCTTAACATCTACCGAAAGCGTTAATAAAATCAAACTGGTCGGCAATAAATACCGAGAAGCCATGAAATATAAATTAGACTTTGTAGGGTCAATGATACCAAAACTATAAAGTAACGACGGTAAAAAATAACAAACAAGTACGGATGGAACCCAACCATAGAATTTTTTCCAAAACCATAACTTACTGTCTGAGGTATAAAAAACAGCTCCCAAAATCAACATCAGGATACCAAATATTACCGCATCATTTTGAATTAAATCTTCGTTCATTAGGACTTGATTAAAGTTACCAGTTCATTAAGCATCATCGCCGTTGCACCCCAAATAAAGTGATCATCAACATCATAATAGGGTGCCCTTAAAGTTACTCCTCTGGTCTGCAGATGTTTTTCCTTGATTACATTTTTTTTAAACAAATCGATCAAAGAAATTTCAATAATCTCCGCTACCTCATAAGGATGAGGTGTAAATATAGGTTTTTGATCCATAAAGCCAATCACGGGAAGTACCACATGATTAGACGCTGCTACATCCAGTTTGCTCAACTTACCAATTATCTTGATGCTTGAATCTGAAACGCCTATTTCTTCATAGGTCTCGCGAAGGGCAGTTTGCAGCAAATCTCTATCCATATGCTCTTTTTTCCCTCCAGGGAAACTGATTTGCCCACCATGAACCCCGTCATAAGGAGGTCGCTGAATCAAGGGAAACTTCCAATCGCTCGCATGTTCATCTGGGTATAACAATATCAGGACTGCACCCTCTTTTGGAGAAAGCTGAAAGGGTTTTCGAGCAGCATCTTCATGGATGATCTGAGCTCTCATCTTCTCATGAGCGAGATTTCCTGGTAATGCTCCTTGCAGGCGTTTCCTAAGCGTTTCCTCTAACTGAGTATCTAACATCCCATATTCATTGGTTATTTCTAAAAAAATAGGGCCATTGTATGGGACCTAGCTGCACTCATACTGGTCCTTAATATCTTTTTTCACCCTGTAAAGGCCACTCCCTATTTTTGGAATCCATCCAGATCAGATATACCTAACCAAGCCGTTTTGGTCTTCCCTTTATGTTCCTATCTGCAGTCACTATTCCTATGGTTATTTTTAACCATAGGACTTCTCTCCATCAATTGATTTTCAAAAAAGAATGCACGCTTAATTACAATGATCGTTCAGGTAGGCCTGCGCTTTTTCGTTACCCACATCCATTGCTATTTGCCATGCCTGGCAAGCCATTCCTGATTGGCCATCTGATAAATAGGTGATGCCCAACATCAAATGAGCTTCCTTTACGTTTTCATCCATCTCCAAGGATTGCTTCAAATAACGAATGGCCTGAGTGAAATCCCCCATTTTATAATAGTAGTAGCCCTTATTTCGATAAGACCATGGATTATCAGGAGTCAAGACAATACTTTGATTGATATCGATCAAGGCTAAAGCTATAGAATCCATCTCTAGATAGGTAAAACCCCTATTATTTAGAAAAAAAGCATTGTTCGGATCCAGCCTAAGGGCTTGCTGGATGGCCCGATAAGCTAAGTCCAATGACGATAACTCTAAATATATCTGATTGAGTGTATTGTATCCAAAGGCTTCATTGGGAGACTGATGCAAAATTTCCTCTAAAGTAGCTGCCGCCCTTTGCTTATTGCCCAGATAAAAATCTAAGGTGGCTAAATTGATCTTGGCCTCAGTATCCTTTGGATTTCGTGCCAGTACCCTATTAAATTCATCCATGGCTCGTTCATAATCTTTTGACTCTGTGAAAATAAGCGCCTTAGCTTCGTGATAAATGGAAGTATCATGATGGGCTATAAGTAAATCGTAATCTTTGATGCTTTTCGTCCAATTACCCGCCTCTTGATAAGCCATGGCTCGGTTATGCAGGCAATCCCAAAATTCATTATCAATCAATAATGCCTCATTATAATCTTGGATCGCTTCATAAACCCTACCTAATTCTCGTTTGGCCACTCCCCTATTATTGATGGACTCGGCATCATCAGAATCTATCTTAATGGCTTTTGTGTATAAACTAATTGCACTCTCATAAGACTTCGCTTCAATCGCTTCATTTCCTTGAGTAAAAAATTGGTCTCGCTGGGTTTCAAGGCTTTCACATCCTAGGACTAAGAGATAGATACACAATACGTATGGCAAAATCCCTAATGAACCTCGCCCATTCCCTGAAAACATCAAAGCGCTTAGATTTAAATGACTAATATTGACTTACAGAACCTCCACTACTTAAACGTTTGCTCAAACTGCCTGGACTTCCTTGAAATTCTACTGACCCTCCACTACTTGCCTGGACATCTAGTTTATCTTTCGCATAAACTTGAGCCAGTCCTCCACTACTTATGTCCACTAATGTTCTTTCCGAAATCATCTTAAACCCCTCATAATGAGCCCCACTACTTATATCTAATGCTTGGTCACGTACTCGGCCGGTCAGCTTGACCTTACCTGCACTTGAGATTTCGACCTCAAGTTTATTCACCTCTAAATTCAAGGCGACAAACCCCGAGCTGCTGACATCTAAATCTAAGCTATTGGAAAGAATATTTAACTCCAGCGAACCAGCACTACTGACCTCAATCTCTAAGGCTTCACTTTTCAATCGATCTGATCCTTTGACCACTCCTGCCGAGGACACATCTATTTCATTGAGGCTCACATAAGTAAGCGCTACTTTTACCTCAATATTTCTATATCTTCCATTTGGCCTCATACGTATCGTTAATCGACCATTGTTGACCTCAGTCAGGACATCTTCGGGATTACATCCTGAAACATCCACCTTTGCATTGTATTCTGTACCTTTTATAAGAACGACCTCTATGCCCTCTTTTACATATAATTGCTTGAACGGCTGTAAATTTCTTTGGATTGGATCTGCCAACAAAAAGATCCCTACTATTGTTAGGGTTAAACTAAAAATGAGTCTCTTGGTCATAATAAATATCTTTTAATGAGTAATGATTGTCTAGAGGATGCCATTAACATCCGAATGGTTGCTTCATGATTTACGTAAAGCACCCAAAAAAGTTACTTCAAAGTTTACTTTGGTAAGATTTTTGAAAATCCTCCCAAGCTGTATTTTTATATTTGCCCTCACCCATGTATTTGGAAATAGTATCAAAAGTAGGCGCATCCAAGTAACCCGGAACGGGCTGAATGATTTGGAGCTCTTCATTCATGAAAACCGTCGTAGGGTAACTGAGCTTATTTTGTGTGAGCGCTGCCGCCAATTCGTGATATCCCTTTCGTCCTGAAGCCACAAATTTGAAGGTATGACCCCTAAAACTAACTTCTTCAGCGCCTTCAGCATCAAATTTTACTGCATAAAATTTATCATTAACGTACGCCACAATTTCGGCGCGACTGTAGGTATCTCGATCCATTTTTTTGCACCATCCACACCAATCTGTGTAAAGATCAACCAAAATCATCTTGGGGTTCTCTTTGGTTCTCGCCACCGCTTCTTCAAAACTGATCCAGTTGATTTCAGTGTTGATATCAACCTCAGATGGACTCTTAGAAAAAGTAAATATTACCATCAAAAACAGAAAAAAGGACCCTAAACGTATGCTCATAATTTCAAATATAAGCATCATTGCCCACAAAAATTATAGATTGTTAGGCTAACTTAAATATCAAATAAAAAAAAGGGTTTCACCAAAAGATTAAAAAATCAAAAATATTTATTTGAGATGAATATTTTTTCCATAAGGACAGGATCTTTCCATGCTTCATCTTTATTCTCAGAAGATCTGATCAACCAACCTCCTTGCTCAAGGCTTCCTGTAATTTTTATTTCAGACCTATTAGAAAAGTGAAAGATCACCTCATGCGAAGGTACTGATGTAGAATCTGATGAAGCAAAAGATTTACTCATAATAAATTGAACGTCATCATGATACTTTTTGAACTTAATTGAATCAACCTCAACGTTATTTTTAAACCAATAGATTTCTTTCTTAATCAACGAAAAAGCACTATCTGGATAGATGAAATCTATAGCAGTCAATGAATCATTTCTGAAATTCGCTACGCGGTTGTTTCGAAAATCATCCCTTTGAGAAACCAAACTCATTTTCATGAAATTATCTGCTACATAGGTATCATTATCGTCTACTAGACGAACAAAACTATAGTAAGTTCTTTGTCCCTCAAAAGCGAATCTACCCAGAATTATATTTAAAAAAACATCTTTGTCTCCAGATATAATCACCCGTGTTCCTGTATCGTCCACATTATAATCTGCCCACCGTTCAACTGATCGAGAAGCCAGTCTAGAGGGCTTAATGGTTTGAATGGTTTGTAAAAAAGCCTCCACTGTACTTTTTACAGCCTCATGCTGTTTTTGGCCTACTTTTACCTTCCATTGACCCGAAATTTTTTCTAATATGACTTGCTCATTTTCATTCTCAATCTTTATTTTATCCACAAGTTGTGAATCAAAATCTACCAATACCTCATCATAGCTATTGCTTCTGTCTGGATTTTTAGTAAACTTAATAATGACAAAAACTAGACTAATAATAACCAAAAAAATAAAAAGTTTTGATGTATTCATGACTTTCATAAAAAAAGAAATTTAATCAACTATAATCCCCTTGGACCCATTTTTGACGTTTTCGCTGTACCGATGACCTCCGGATAAATCCATAAATTAAAATCAATAAAATAGGAGAGAACACATTCCCATATTTCACCAGTGATTTTGTACCATCATCAATAGATTCTAAGGGTCTGCTCGTAATTCCCTTAGTCCTTAAGCCCACAAGTCCCGTATCATCCGATAACCAATCAATGGCATTGGCAGCAAAATTAATGTTATCCATATTCAATTGTTGTGCTTGTTGGCCTTCTCCATTATTTATAAATTGCCCATTAGACACAACTACCATACTCCCATTATTTGCACCCATATGCTCCATAGATAATGCTAATATTTGATTTGGTGCTGTAAAATCTTGTTCATTCCATTTCTTTTGAACATTCATATAGTTTGGGGTATTTTGAGTACCTGACATTTCACTGGTTTGAAGCACTGCATTAATCGCTAGCGTAGTATCTGATCCAATAAAATCGAGAGGACTGGAAAAAGGTAACATCATCGATTCTAGACCTACAGTGATTGGATGTTTTTCAAACTTTCTGATTTGAGGAAAATAAGGAAATTCAATCTGGCTGTTCATGGTATAAAATCCTTGTTTTTGTTGCACTGTGACTGAGGCACAAGAAGCATCAATCACAACTTGATTTCCCATCGATATACCTTTTGACTGCAGCCAATCTTTTAAACCTATATCTGGTTTAGAAAATATTTCTGCTGTTTGAAGGTTACCTGAAATATTGGAATAAGCTAGAAATAAATTACCTCCCTTATCTAAATATTTATTGACCTTATCAAAGTCAACTGATGGAATGGTATCATTTGGGCTGATCCAAATCATACAGCTATAGTTAAGAGTGATCTCAGAAGAATCTGATAAATTAAAGGGAACCATTTCATACATCACCGTAAGCTGTTGGAACAATTGCGGAATAGCTCCCATGGTCACTCCATTATTACTCGTAATCAGTCCGATTTTAGGTTTATTTTTGAGAGTTATTTTTTTTATTGAAGTAGTTATTTCGTATTCTAATCCGGATCCGGGCTGAACAAGCGGTATTGCTTCTTTCTGCCCATCAGCTTGGATCAAAATACCCATAAATGCTTGAATTTGCTTTCTCTGATCATCCTCTACTACATTAATAGACACGGGTGTTATACCATTTTGCATGGCTTCTTGCTTCAACTCGTCCGATGTGTTTGGATTTATGAATTCGAATACAAAGTTTCCATTCGAACGATTTTCGTATTCGATAAACTGATCTCTTAATTCATCCTTTATATAACCCAGTTGTGCTGGTAAATCTTCTGTAAAGTATGCCTTAACAGTGATGACATCATCTAAATCCTCAAGAATACTTCGAGTAGCTTGTCCAAGAGTATATCGTTTATCCTCAGTAAAATCAATCCTGAAGTAGGCTACTTCAGACAACAAGTTTACTACCAAAATTATGGCCAAAACCATACTCCCCTGAATAAATAATTTTGATTTTTTCATAGTATAAACTTAAGATTGCCAATTGCGTTTGGACAGCATCAATTCTGCTAAATAAAGACCCATGGTTATTATGGATCCAAAATAGACTAAATCTCGAGAATCCACGACCCCTCTACTTATAGAATCAAAATGAACGCGCATACTTAAATAGTTAAAAAAAGAGCCTAAAATCCCCAAAGTCGATGTACCCATCACATCAAACAATAAATGAAAAAATATACCTATGAACAGCGCAACCAAAAATGCCACTATTTGATTGGTAGTGATGCTACTCGCGAAAAGACCAATCGCTACATAGGATCCCGATAAAAAAAGTAGTCCAACATAACCACCTATGACTGCTCCATCATCAATGTTTCCTAATTGGCTAATAGTTATATAATACGGAAGTGTACAAATCAATGAGATGAGTATCAAAATTAAACATGCAAAAAATTTACCTCTTATAATCTGTCCATCAGTAATATCCTTTGTAGTCAATAATTCTATGGTTCCTAATCTATTTTCCTCCGCAACCATTTTCATGGTCAATGCAGGGATGAAGAAAAAAAGTGACCAAAAAGCGATACCAAAAAAAACTCCCATATTGGCCTGATTATTAACAAAAATGTTTGAGCCTACCAGCCATGTGAATATTCCACTTAAACCTAAAAATAATACGACCATTACGTATGCGGTAAGGGAGTCAAAAAAAGAAGCCAATTCTCTTTTCGTGATGATCCAAGTCTTTTTCATATTACTAATTAGTTAAATCTCTAAAAACATCCTCAAGACGGGTTTCTATACCAGTCATTTCAAGCAAATACCATTTCTTTTTCACACATAGATCAAAAATTGCTTTTCTTGATTCCATATTAGGCTTGGACTGAATACTATAAAATCCAGGCTTGTCCTCTATCGCACTTACTTTTTCAACAGATCCTAAACCCAATAATGATTTCTCCAAGTCCTCGTTTAAAGGTGCTATATGGACCGTCAACGATTCTTGGCCATCAGCTTGGGACCGTAATGTCTCAGAGGTTCCATCCGCAACTATTCTTCCACGATTAATTATTAAAATTCGATCACAAGTAGCTTCTACTTCTGAAAGAATATGTGAACTTAAGATCACAGTTTTTTGCTTGCCTAATTCTTTTATTAATTTTCTGATCTCGACAATTTGGTTAGGATCCAGCCCAGTAGTTGGCTCATCCAAAATCAAAACCTCAGGATCATGGATCATCGCTTGGGCTAGTCCTACTCTTTGCCTGAAACCTTTGGACAACTCATTAATATTTTTATGTTTTTCTCTCGCTAAACCGCACAATTCAATCATCTCTCCAATTCGACCAGGAATGTCACTTTTAGACACTCCTTGTATTTCTGCAGTGAATCGAAGATAATCCACAATAGACATATCGAAATACAAAGGATTATTCTCAGGAAGATAACCGATCTTTTTCTTTATTAACGATTGGTTTTCATTAACTGAAATATCATCCACAGTAATATTACCAATAGATGGAGCCATAAAGCATGTAATCATCTTCATCGTTGTACTTTTTCCAGCACCGTTGGGTCCTAAGAATCCGACAACCTCGCCTGTCTCTATTTTGAAGGAAATATCATTAACGGCTTTTTGCTCTCCGTACTTTTTAGTGAGGTTTTCTACTATAATTGACATATTCTATTTGAAATACTGAGTTCAATTTAATTGAAACAACCAAAAGTAATTTTTTTGCATATTTTGATTCAAGAAGTCAAAATAAAAATACATTTTCAGATTTTCAAAAAAAAAAGCTGTTAAAATGTGTTAAAATTGACCTAGTTTGCGTCCATGAAAGTAGGTCTTCTCTCAGATACGCATGGCTATTTAGATCCCAGTATTTTCGATTATTTTAAAGATTGTGATGAAATTTGGCACGCGGGAGATGTGGGAAATGTAGCCCTATTGGAGACTTTAGAAAACTTCAAACCCTTGCGAGCCGTCTTTGGTAATATAGATGGGCACGACATCAGAATACGAACGCAAGAAACAGCATTAATTTCTTGTGGCGGCATGCGCATCATGATGGCCCATATCGCCGGTAAACCACCGTCGTTCACTAAAAATATCAGAGCCCTATTAGTGGCGAAACAACCTAATATCCTTGTTTGTGGGCATTCTCATATCTTAAAAGTAATTTTTGATAAAAAATACAATGTTCTGTATTTAAACCCTGGTGCAGCGGGAAAACATGGATTTCACAAGGTGAAAACACTCTTGAGGTTTGATATTGAACAGGGGAAAATTTTCAATATGGAAGTCATAGAAATCGGGCCAAGAGCAACTCAAAAATAACAGCTCTGATTTGATTTTAAGGGAATGACACTCATCTACCTTCGATATCTGTTATGGAGACCTCAGTCTGTCAACAAAGGCTTTACCACCTCTCTCAATCTTAGATAACCCGCAGTATTTGGATGCAATCCATCAGAGAAGAACGACTCATTAATTTTATTTTCCTTATTTAAAAACACGTACCCAAGATCTCTGTAGGGTACCGCTACTTCTCCTGCCAACTGAGCGATTTGAAAGTTCAGCTTTACAATTCTAGCTTCATAGTCTCTTCTGGGCAATAAGCCCATAAGTGTTATTTTAGCTGTGGGTTGTCTGATTTTAATGGCCTTCATTAAAAGGTGTAATCCCTCTATAATTTCCTCATCTGTATTCAGATGTAAATTGTTGGTGCCGATCATGACCAAAACTTTTTCTGTCTCAAATCCGTCAAGCTCACCATGATATACCCGCCATATCACATTCTCGATCCTGTCCCATCCGTAAGCATAATTCTTGAGACCCAATGGGGTGAAAAATTGATCCCAAGAAGCTTGTTCTCTTCTTAATTTAGTCTCGGGTAGCCCTCCCCAAAAATGAACAATTGAATTAGCCAAAAAAACTGCTTTTGGTGGATCCATTTGATTTATGTTCAAGATTTCTCTATGCCTTTTTTCCCAATCATAATTCCCGGGCTCCCTATATTGGGTAATGGGATGTGTCGTCGAAGCTGTTCCTATCGGTTCTTCCAATATGGATCGTATTTTTTTCTCATAACTCATGCCGTATTTCATCATTCCCAGATCTGTCGGATGAATCCCATCAACAGTATCATCCATCTGAAAACCAATTTCTTCCTTGGTCAGATAGAAAAGATGGTCCATCCCTCCATCTTTGAGCTGATGAAATACTTGCTGCTGAAGTACATTGACTTGGCTGACTTCTTTGCTCTTTTTTTCACTAGTAAGGGCTTGGGTATAACCTGCATGATCCACCAAAAGAATGGGTGTCCTAGGCTGTTTTTCACGAAGGGCTTGCACAGCTACACGTATTCTATCTTTCAGAGCCTGCTCATTTTCAATCCCTACTCTTTCCCAACCATCTGAAGCCAAATTGGGAAGGCAATCGAGGACATATATTTTTGCCTCAATCTCACCAAGCAAATCAATCAGCGGCATATCCAATTTTCCATAACCTGAGAAACCCAGATTGATCAAGGGTCTGTCCATTTTTCTTCCTAAAATGGAAGTCCAAGCCATACCCGGTCGCGAAGCACATGCCCCCTGTGCGATAGATGTACCATACACTACAATAGGTAACTCTTTTCGAATAGGCAAGGGTTCAAAATACACCTGCTCGTCAACACCAATCTCCATCCAATTAACTTGATTATAAAGCGGTAAGTAAAGTCGATATTCTCGCCCTCGATCATGATAACCATCATTGGGGTTCAGAAGTTTGTATGCATACGTAATGGTATCTCCAAAACTCCGACCAGCGGCACACCAAACTTCCATTCCATCACTATTTATGGCATATAAGTCCAACCCACTTACGCCCGTGGTCGACATGTGATCCATGTACCTCAAATTTTCATCCTGGGTCTGATATCTGATCTTAATCTCTTTGGCATTTGAACGAAAACGAATCATCAGACCTGCCGAATGTTTGGACAGTCCCCAGATCTCTGGATCCACCTTATCAACTACGCGATGGGGCAGTCGATCGTAGGATTCTTGGACCTCATCGAACCATGCCTGACCCTCTATCACTTGAAACTCATGCGCTGTAGGATTCCACCATTTAAAATTGGAATCACTTTGACTCATTGCCAAATGACAAAAGATGAAACCATAAAATATAAAGATGTTTTTCATATAACTAAATTAAAATAATTTCATAAAAGTAGTATTACCGATCTGAGTAATTACTCGATTTTGAACTTCCTATTTTAAATTGCCTATTTTAAATTGAATAAGTATTTTTTAAAAACATGATCAGCTCTAAATCTTTTCTAAAGTACCTAAAATTAACCTAATAAAATGATTAACGTAGGGTAGTGAAACTGATCCACCCTATGTAAACTTGTATTAGGTTAAAGTTTATATAAAAACTACGCGTTCATCTACCCTTCTATCTATGGGTAAAGGTCTCTATCATCGGGAGGAAAAAGATGCTACGGGCAGTCCTCCTCCATTAAATAGCGTCCCCTCAAAATAATCTCTCCACCCATACCTGACATATTTAGGATCAAACACAAGATCAGACCAAGCGATGACTTGATGGTTCACAATCTTTGCTTCTGTTGAAACATATATTTGATCCTCACCCGCCAATTCAAATCCTGTTAGACTCGATTTATGGCTCATTAATCCCTGGCCGTAGGTAAAATCAATGACTACTTTGCCCTCTTGCACGCGGTAACTTTGATACAGGAGCCCAGAGGCCAATATGTCTTTATTGTAGTCGTTGGCCAGGGCCAAACGCGCTAGTCGATCTCCAACATCTTGTTTATTTGAAGGATGGATCGTCGTAGATGATCCAATATCCATAGTGATGGCCATACCTGTATTGGTCACTTTTAAACTTTTTCGCTGGGCATCTCTCAACGCCGGTGATCGATTGTTTTCAAATCCATAATGAAATGGTGCTAATTGAACAAAATAGAAGGGGAAATCATGTCCCCAATAACTTCTCCAGTCAGTAATCAGTGCTGGAAAAAGTTTTTCATATTGTTCAGCTCTCGCTACATTTTCTTCTCCTTGGTACCAAATAACTCCTTTGACATTGTAGGGGATCAATGGGTGTATCATGGCATTAAACAATGAGGATGGAAAATCGTTCGGTCCACCGGAAGGAAGAGAAGGACGCTGACTCAATTGATTCTGATTCTTTAAACCATAAATAATTAATTCTGAATTAAAGAGGTCTGCGTAAAGAATACCTGACCAACTCCCCTCCAAAAAAACCTTATCTCCTTTTGTGTTTTCTAGATATATGGGCCCAGCAACTGAGGATTTCCCCCAGTAATCACAATGCATGATGGCAATGACGTTTAATCCTTCATGCAGTATCTCTTTAGGTACCTCATAGACTCTTTTATCACGATCGCCCAAGGTAGCGCCCACTCGCTGCCCATTTACATAAGTAATGTCTCCATCATCAATAGCACCAATGGTCAACTCATAATCCATATCAATATGATCTAGAATCACCGTTTTTCGATACCAAAAAATACCATTAATCTCTTGACTATAACCCAAATCAGGCAAGAAAACATCTGTATAACCATTTTCGGCTGGTAAATTCATTTTTATCCACTGAGCATCATCAAATTGGGGGTCAGAAATTTCCTCCTGACTCAAATCCATAAGTTCTAGGCTTTCGAAGCTTGGAGGCGTTGGAGTCACCGTTAATTTTTCAAATTGATCCCTCCAAGCACGGATTTTAGTTTCGTCATATTGCTGAGTCGGCTTAATCAACTCAGGAAAATCACTCAGACCTTTCTTACTAGTCCAAGCTTCCACTACGGTCCCTCCCCAACTTGAATGAATAATACCAATGGGAATATTCAGATCTAAATATAATTTTCTTGCAAAAAAGTAAGCAGAAGCACTGAATTGTCCCACCGCTTCAGGTGAACATACTTCCCATGAGCCCATCATTTCTTTCTGCTTGATCAATGACAATTGTTTTTTTACGCTAAACATTCGTATCTCAGGATAATCGGCTGCTGCTATTTCTTCGAGATCGTTATCAATATTCTCATTAGGCAAATATCCAGTGACCGGCATCTCCATATTTGACTGACCCGAGGCAAGCCACACTTCTCCTATCAAGACATCATTAAAAATGATGGTAGTATCTACGGCCAAGATACTGACTTCAAAAGGGCCTCCTGCGTGGGGTGTTGGCAATTGGAGTTTCCAGTTACCCGATTCATCAGAGACCGTACTTGTTTCCTTACCCCAACTACCGCTCACCGTTACTTTTTCATTAGGCAGATACTCACCCCAAAAAGCAACGACTTCATTTTGTTGAAGCACCATGTAATCACTAAAAAGGAGTGATAATTTTAATTTTTTATGCCCCGGTTTTTGGTATGATATGAAGAACATGGATAGGCAAACTATCCAAATAATTAATTTATTGTTTATTTTTTATTTTTGACAAATATATACAACCTTATGACCAGGAATAAGAAGAAGAGCCCAAAACAACAACCTACCGAGATTCCGATGGCGAATAATGATATCATGGCTATTACTGGGATTAAAATGAAGTATCTTTCTCTTAAGGAGAATGAATATGGGCATAATCATTTTTTCAATGTACTTGATATTACCCCTCTACAGCAGCTAATTGAATTGAGGAAAACTTTAAAAATGCCTATTTGGGATTACAATGATAAGTTCTATTTTAAAATCAATGATGTAAAGATTAAGGAACTACCTGATTATCCTACCTTTCAAAAGGATGTGCCTTATATTATGGATATCACTTTTAAAAAATATGACTTTGAAAAGAATGGTGAGCAGATTACTGGTTATTCAATTTCTGAAATTAATAAAATTTATTAAGTTATTATATATACATATAAAAAATGGGATTATCAGAATCAAGTTTAAAACCATTTAGTTTTTTAAGTCATTGTAAAATATCATGTGATTCGCCCTGCTGTGAATCGATATGTGGTCCAAATAACCATTGTAATTTTAATATAGATACACATGAACATATAAGCGATAGCGAAGAAGAACACATAGAAAAACAATAAACATAATAATATAAATAATATTTTTTTGGATATTAGTATTCATAATGGACCGTGGGGGCGAGGATGGGCGTGTTTGGTGGGCTGATTCAGCCCCGATCTGTTACTGAGCCG
>ENA-OWPI01000617-OWPI01000617.1-marine-metagenome-genome-assembly--contig:-NODE-617-length-48083-cov-3.863621_pt1 | contig 48083 bp, 42 predicted proteins | sample MGYA00238138_ERZ651775 | MGnify/ENA primary metagenome ERZ651775 (study PRJEB26906, sample SAMN06265043) | marine metagenome | isolation source: Helgoland LTER site | place: Germany:Helgoland, sampling...
GCTGAAGGAACCAAAAATTTTAAACAAAATTCATGTATATTTAGAAGATATTTAACCCCTGACCAAAATTATGAACTGTATAATTATTGATGATGACGCAACAGCGAGATTAATTGTTCGTCAATTTGTAGAAAATACCGATGGTTTTTCTGTGACAAACGACTTTTCTAATGCCATTGATGCTATAAAACACCTAAACTCCAATAGCGTAGATTGTGTTTTTTTAGACATACATATGCCAGATTTCTCAGGTTTTGATTTTATTAAAACCATAAGAAATTCTGTAAAAGTTGTATTGATTACATCAGATAAAAACTTTGCTTTAGATGCTTTTGAATATGATTCTGTTGTAGTTAAAAATAGTGCGGAACAAATCCTAAAGATTTACAAACCTGAAAGTACTGGCAAAAATATCTACAATATAGATGAATACTGGTTATCAAGCGAACCATATAAAAGAGGTTTCCGGTATGAATACGAAATTTATGATGAAGATTTGGAATAAAAAAACGTTTGCCAACAACGTGTAAGCGCAATAACGGCTGAATTTTCTAATCGGAAATTCAACTCGTTTTGCCAAATTAGGTGCGTCAACGGAAAGTACTCGCGCACTTTCCCGTTACTGACGCTTACACAAAACGTTGGCTGTAATTAAATGAAATGATTAAAACCGAGAATTTCGATAAAATTGAAATTTCTTCTCAAGAGGAACTCAGGTCATGGTTGATGAAAAATCATACTCAATCCGAAAGTGTTTGGCTTGTTACCTACAAGAAAAGTAATCCAGATAAGTACGTTTCAAGATGGGACGTACTTGATCAGTTGATATGTTTTGGATGGATTGACGGTATTAGACGAAAACTTGATGACAAAAAAACTATGCAATTAATATCTAAACGAAAAGTTGAGCATTGGGCGAAGACCTACAAAGAAAGAGCGGCAAAACTAATTGATGAAGGAAAAATGCACGCGTCTGGACTGAAGGCAATTGAAGACTCAAAGTCGAATGGACTTTGGAATTTTATGGATGACGTTGATAATTTAGTTGTTCCCGAAGACCTTTCACAGGAGCTTTCAAAACTTGAAGGAGCGGCAGAGTTTTTTAATTCCATAAATCCTTCGAGCAAAAGGTTTGTACTAAGATGGATTAAACTTGCTAAGACCGATAAAACAAGAAAAAATAGAATCAAGAAGATTACCGAACTATCTTCTAAAGGGGAAAAGCTACCTGGAAGTTAATAGAGAAAAAACTACAGCCAACAAAACCTATAAGCAATAGCGCCCTACGGGGCGCTATTGCTTATAGCCAAACCGTTACAAGCCATTAAATAGCAGACAGATAATAAATGAGAGACTACTTTGAATTGCAGTTAGTCATGACTAATCGAAAGATTAAAGAAGCAGGTGTAAATCCAGCCCTCGATTATTTTCTAGGGTTAATTGCTTTTGTCTTTCTCTTGGAATTCCTTTTTTATAAGACCGAATTCGCTAAATATTTGGTCATTTTGGCTTGTCTTAGTTTTCAATTCAGACTTTCTGAAAAAGACAGAACGGATTTTTTCTTGTCAACTTTCGGAGAAAAATCAAAAAATAAAATAAGGGATTTAGTAACATAGCGCATTAACACATTGCAAATAGACCTAGATAAAAATTAGAAACCGCCTGACAGCATGACTAAGAAACAAACAAAGGGGATACTCAGAATAGTATTTATCATGGCAAGCCTTGCCTCTTTGTTCTTCGTACCGTGGATCATCGTAAAAGCATGGATATTACCTCTCCCTGATACTGTTCAGGAGCAAGTTAATGATGCCATTGGGTTTGGGTTTGATGGCACGATTGTTTATGTGGATGAGGGCGGCAAGCCACCTGTATTTTACGCTGCTGGCTTAAAAAATAGAGCGCTTCAGATACCAGCAGACCCACAATCCTTATTCAAGATTGCCAGTATTAGCAAGCTATATGTTGCTGTTGCTGTCGCAAAATTGGTAAATGACCAACAATTGTCTTTGGATAAAACACTGGCTGATTACTTGCCAGAACTTGTGGAAAGAATTGAATATGCTGATCAAATTACCTTGAGAATGATGGTGCAGCATAGAAGTGGCATTCCAGATTTTACCCGTACCCCTGGCTATTGGGAAGCCCCACCGAAAGCGAATAGAGAGAACCTTGAATTGGTTCTAGATAAGCCTGCTGAGTTTACACCTGATAAAAACTATGGTTATTCAAACACTAATTATTTGTTGATAGGCGAAGTCTTGGATAAAACATTAGGATATAGCCATCACCAATTTATCAAGAGGGAAATTTTGATACCGCTTAAGCTAAACAATACCTACAGCTTGCTTAGTGAGGTAGATTTAGACGATCTTATGAGCGGGTATTATGTTGGCTATGATGACGATTTGAAATTTAATGACTTTATAAACCCTGCTGGCTCCATGATCGCCACAGCACAGGATGTGGCCATATTCCTGAGGGCATTAAACGATGGTTCGGTGTTTAAGGCAGGCGAGCAGGAAATATATTCTTCCATTTATGTGTATGAGCATACAGGGTTAATCCCAGGTTATCAGAGCATCGCCAAATACCACAAAGACATCGACACAGTGGTCATTCAGTTTATGAATACCACAAATTTTGATGGCTATAACTGGAGTTTATCAGAAGTCTTTTACAATCGAATTCTTAAAATACTAAGGCATTGAAAGTGCCACTACTAGTCGTAGGTCTCGCTGAGACCTTATGAAAAGAACAAAACCACTAAATTACATATGTGATAAGTGAGATTACTTTTGTGGTGATGGGAACCTCTTTATCGTCACCTTATCAACCTTTGATAAGGCCATCCCTTGTGAAATCATTGACGAATGACCTTTAATTTCTCTTTTTATTAAGATACTGTAATCACTAGCCGTTTTTTCTTGATTACTTTACTTTATGAATACTTTCGAAGACTTCAAAATCAAAAAACAATTGCAAAATGCGATTGCCGATCTAGGTTTTGAAAAGCCCACTCCCATCCAGCAAGCGTCTTATTCTACTATTTTAGGTGGCTCCGATTTTGTAGGAATTGCACAAACCGGGACAGGGAAAACAATGGCTTATGTACTCCCTATTCTGCAGGACTTGAAGTTTTCGGACCAACCCAACCCGAGGGTGTTAATCTTGGTACCAACCAGAGAGTTGGTCATTCAAATAGTCGAAGAAATAGAGAAATTAACACCCTACCTCAGCGTAAGGGTGCTAGGTGTTTATGGTGGTAGTAACAACATGAAACCACAAAAAAAGGCTGTCGCTGAAGGCATGGACATTATTGTCGGTACGCCTAGAAGGTTGTATGACCTCGTGTTGGCTAACGTTTTACGTTTAAAATCAATTAAAAAACTGGTGGTTGATGAAGTCGATATCATGCTTGACTTTGGTTATAAAACGCAGCTAAAGAACCTCTTTGAGCACCTATCCCCAAAACGGCAAAACATCCTGTTTTCTGCTACCATGACTAACTATGTGGATGAATTGATTGATGATTTCCTTGTTAATCCCGTAAAGGAAACCATTTCTATTAGCGGTACGCCACTGGAAAGTATAAGTCAGGAATGTTATGCAGTCCCTAATTTTTATACAAAGGTCAACTTGCTGAACCATTTATTAAAAGACAAAGATGCCTACAGTAAAGTCTTAATTTTCGTAGCCACCAAGGTGAATGCCGATAGGCTAGCTGAAGTATTAAACTTCGAATCCGAAATTTCTGTAATTCACTCTAGTAAGGAACAAAATCATCGAACCCAATCCATAGAGAAATTCGAAGACGGCACGAGCAGAATTCTTATAGCCACTGATGTGATTGCCCGTGGAATTGATATCGAAAAAATCAGCACCGTTATCAGTTTTGATACCCCCTTCTACCCCGAAAATTATATACACCGCATAGGGCGAACCGGTAGAGCAGGACAAGAAGGAAAGTCCATCCTCTTTTATGGTGAGAAAGAGACCGCGCTAAAGGATGCGATTGAAAGCTTAATGAATTACACCATTCCATTCAATGAAATGCCTGAAGGCGTAGTTATCACCGGTCAACTCACCCCAGAGGAAAGAGATAAACCAATAGACCCCGATGAGGCTTACCATAAAAAACCAGCCATTGAAGTAGGCGCTGCTTTTCATGAAAAATCTGCCAAGAATAGTAGAGAAAAAACCGTGAAAATGGGATATGAGAAATCTATAAAAGCACGGTACAAAAAATCACTCAGGCGAGGCGACAAAATTCAAAACATGAAAAAGAAGAACAAAAAGAAATGATGCCATCGACCTGGCATCCCGTTGACACCGTTCTCTACACCTACAAAACTATTATTCTCGGGTTCTTGCGCCTATGGCAGTCGAGTTAATATTGGTTAAGCCTAATGCTGAATAACGTATATATGCTTCTTGCTTGCCCAATACATGGGAATTTCTCAAACACTTATAGCCCCCACCCAGTTAAGCAGACAATGGAAAACACAAAAACTGATATACTTAAACACGCGCATGCATGAGGGTTGAGGTTGGTTATGATCATGCACTCCCTTTGGTAAAAGTTAAGCCTTGCTCCATTTCCATGTTAACCATTTTCAGAATCATCAAATACGTCCTCACTAAATGAAACCAACCCTTGTCATAGCAGGAGCATCAGGTTTTATCGGCAGATGGTTCTATGCTGTGACGGTACCTTGATTGGTTTTGTGCATCTAGATGGCGATGAGATACCTGCCGTAAAAGAGGTAATGGACATAGAAGAAGCCGATGGTCAAGGATTTTTTCTCCATCCCTGCAAGAAGTATTGTGATGGCTGTACTATTTACGATCAAAGACCTAGACAATGCGGCAAGTTTAAGTGTGGACTTTTAAATTCCGTTGAACAAAAAGAACTCGCTTTTGATTCGGCTGTCGAAACGATCGGTATGGTGAAACAAAAAAAGGACGCCATAGAACAAAACTTAGCCACACTACCCTTTGAACTAAAATCTGGATCGTTCTACTTTCAAATGGTAGAATTAAAAAAGTTGTTGCAGAAACCCTTGCCTGAATCAGCATTGACGCAAAACCATCTAAAGCTAATATCAGACCTTGAGCAACTCGACACATTGCTGATCGAAAAATTCGATGTCTCGCTTGACTAATGGACTGAAAGAAATTCAACGTCCTCCGAAGTACTTTCCAAAAGTCGGTGTAAGCTGTATCGCAATCTACTACCCTACTCATCCTACACTAAACCTTAGGCGGAATGCAACAAAACGCACTGCAACACGCATAAAATAAATCTAATTAATGTATGTTAGAGGCCTGCGTAAAGGGGGAAATAATGGAAGACAATAAAATGCTGGATTATATCAAAAATGTATTAGAAAATATGCCAGCTGGCTGGTTGAACTTGACAACGCACCGGCTGGATATTTATGATGAGAAATTGGCTAAAACGCAATTCATAGATCAATTTGAAGCCTTATTTAATGCCAATAACGCTGAGGCCTCGGCACTCGATGAGCTACCCACGGCATACGATTATATTCGATTAGGTCATCCACTCTCCTGCGTGCTAGAATGGGCAATTGCCAAGATCAATAACACAAGCACAGAAAATGTTATAAGTTTTTCATCACAGACTGCTCCTGTTCTGGCAATTCTAAGAAAGAACTTATTAGACAATAGAAACACTCAAATCCTTTATACAGGTGAGCTGCCTAGTTTTTTTGATGCTGAAATACTGCAGCATGTCTATGGCTATACATTTGACTTAAAGCATACTGAGCAAGTAGAAGATATCCCCTCCTTTGACGGCAGTACCATTTTCATGTCACAGCAAGAGGAAATTGGTGATTTCAACCTTATACCCAAGGTTGATTTTTTCATCAATTTAATTCCTTCTCTGGGAAGCATCTTACTAGTCAATGGGGAGCAAAACAAACATTATGTCTCGGAAATTCAGCACGTCCGAAGAAGAGAGACCATTGCCATGACGCCAGCGAATTGTCTGGCTGCCTTTAAGTTGCTTTTAGGCCAACCTATAAGTACAGAGAACATTGATTTACAGGCCAACAAAACACTGGTCTTAGATGCTATTGCAGACATTACAGGTGCCAATACAAAAGCGCTAGTAGGTTCTAGTGGACTATCGATTCAATATGCCATTATGATGGGTCTCGTCCATGATGCCCTAGAAAACCATAAAGGAAAGGCCATCAAATTTGTTGTACCTCCAAATTGTTATGGCGGCACAAATGACCAAGCAAGACGTGTTGCGGCTTGCCTTGACAATGTTGAAGTAGTGGATTTACCAGTAGATGGCGACAACGACATGGTCCTAAGCATCGATACCGTTTTGGCTAAAATTGCAAACGAAGATGCCATCCCTTATATCATTGCTGAGATTCCAACAAACCCTAGGGTGGAAGTTCCTGATCTCATCCAGTTAAAAGCAGTATTAAGTGCCCCACGTCAAACTGCATCAGGTGAAAAAGCCATCGATCCAGTGTTTATCCTAGATCAAACCTTCTGTCCCAATGTGCTCTTTCTTGGTGAGGGCGAAATACTCTCCACAGTGAGAGCGATTTCATATGCGAGTGGATCAAAATTCCCAAGTGGCGGAAAATGTACTGCAGGCTATTGTGTAGGAAACGATATGGCTGCTTCTTTAATGAAGCACATAGAAACACATCTAACCCTTTGTGATAACGAGGCCACACCCCTTCAATATGAAATACTGGCCAAGCAATTGCCTTCGATGAATCAAAGAATTCAAGATGCTTATCAGAACACACGTGAATTTGTCACCTTCATCAACGATACGCTACCAGAAGCAAAGATCAATTTTGTTTCAGAAGAACTAGCGCAACAAGGGTTTACTCCTTCGGTCTTTTCATTAGACCTTCCCACTAAAGGGAATACACATGAAGAAAGAGAAGATTACAAAAGAGCACTAAATCATAAGTTGATCAACCTAATGATTACCGAAATCCCTAATGAAAGCAAGTACTGCGTCAGTTATGGACAGTTAAAAGGATGTTATTGGACCATTCCGGCAACATCTACTCAGGGAACAACCAAAGAAGGCGACAAAGATTATATTGCTCGTGTAGCACTTTCTCCAAATATGGAACTTGAACTTCATAAAAAGGTATTCAAGCGCTTTGTTGATAGTATTTGAACATGCCCTTAAAATAGTATATCTTAATACAAACATTTAAAAAACAGGACCATGGGTAAAGGCCAAGACGCAAAAAAGAACGTAAAAAAAGAAGCCGCTAAAACGCCAAAAGAGAAAAAAGCTGAAAAGAGGCTAAAGAAATCTTAATAGCGTTTTACACCAATCTTATTTAAACTTCAATTGTCTTAGCGATATGCTAAGACAACAAAAAGCATCACCTCTAAGTCAGAGGCGATGCTTTTTTAATGATGTTAGACTGTATTACACTGCTGAAAAGTACTGTGGGATTAAGCCCTTAATCTTATCTAAGGTTTCAGTTACTGATAATTCACTCATACCGCCAGAAGCATTCGCGTGTCCGCCACCGTTAAAGTGTTCTCCTGCCATTACGTTCACTGGATTCTCAGCCCCTTTTGATCGGAAGGATATTTTCATAATGCCATCTCTCTCGGTAAACACAATAGCTGCCTTCATGCCCTTAATAGACAAGACCTGGTTGGCTAAGCTATCGGTATCTCCTTTTTGGTAATTGTATTTCGCTAGTTCCTCTTTCGATAACGAAATGACAGCCACCATATAGTCTTCCATGATCTCGAGCTTTTCGCACATGGCGTAGCCTTGCAAACGCAAACGACTCGCAGTGTTATTGTCGCTGAGCACTTCATGCACCAAATGATGCTCCACACCAGCCGCTAAGAGCTTAGCCAACACTTCGTGCGTGCGTGGCTTTACCGAAGAAAATCTAAAACTCCCTGTATCTGTCAAAATACCGAGGTACAATGGTGTTCCGATCTTTTGATCCAATAAGTCGCCATTTCCCGATTGTTCGATTAAGTCAACAATCAACTCTGAAGTAGAAGAAGCATTCGTCTCTGAAACTGTCAAGGTTGGAAACGGCTCTGGATTCAAATGATGGTCAATCATGACCGTTTTACATGTTACCGCTTCTAACAAGGCTTGCATATCAGGCCCAATACGGTTAGTCGCATTGTAGTCTAAGCAAAAAACTAGATCCGCTTTTTCAAAAGCAGCAGTCACGGCTTCTGGTTGTTCTGTCATTAAAAGAAAGCTCGAAGTATCTAACCAATACAAAAAACTAGGCGCTGGATCTGGATGACAAACAGTAGCCGTTTTCCCTAACTTTTCAATAAAATGCAAAAGGCCCAGTGAGCTCCCTATTGAATCACCATCTGGAGATTTATGCGAGGTGATGACAATGTTTGAAGCCGCTTTAATCTCAGCCTCTATTTGTTGATATGTGTTCATTTGTATGCTATTATTTTTTAAATCTTCATGCTTTTATATTGGAGGATAGCCTCCGACTGATCTTAGCGACACGCTGAGACCCAAAGATGGCACAAACTGGATTGACAAAGTCTTAGCGAGCGGCTAAGACTAGAAAAGCATGTAACCCATCCCATTTATCAATCCCCTTCCCTAATCAATTGGACAGCATCCATTCGAATGCGTGCGTTATTAATCAATGCTGTTAGTACACTTTTCTCGTCTAATGCCGTACGAATTTCATCGGGCCTAATGCCCTTGTTGCGTTTGAATAAATACGCTAAACGACCTATTTCATGATCTAATGTTTGGTTCATGCGCGCAGAACCCTTGTCTATTTCTTCCAGCTTCAGTTGTTCTGCTACTTCTGTAGCCGTCTTAATCATATCTGGGATTATCGTATCGACCAAAGTTTCATTTTCTATCAGGTCATCGATCTTGCCAGCCCTCAACTGCTTATTAAACAACTCTATCGGATAATCGGCTGTAACCTCATCGCCCGTATGATCTACGACCACACGCAATGGTGTACTTGGCAGAAATCGATCGACATTAATTCCTTTTTTACCTGCTGTCTCCAATACAAATATTACTTCTAATAGAATACCCGTTTGACCAGTCCCTCTTAACACGCCAAAGCTAGCCGCGCCAGTGCCAAGGCTAAGGACCATGTCTAAAGCCCCGGTCACCATGGGATGGTCCCAGCTCACGAAGTTTATGTCTTCTCTGCTCAAGGCACGCTTTCGGTCAAAAGTAATCGATATACCTCCATCAGGAATTGATGGGAATGCCTCTCTGTTTGTTCTTGCTGGATGCAACAAATACGTTCGAGGTGCCAAATCCTCCATTTCAATTCCGAAGTGTTCAAACACCCTAGTCATATACATCTCAAGTCCTAAGTCTAGGTCGGCCGCCTTAATATGCTCTACTAATTTGTCCGCCACCATTGGCCTAAACGAGTTCATTTCAAGCAGTTTGTCACGCCCGTTGGCTAATGTTTGCTTCAGCTCCTTATGGTATACAACAGTATCGGTAATTAGCGTATTGAGCTCAGTGCTGATGTCCTTTAATGAGGCGGCTAAAGCTGTATCTACCAAGCGCTTTTTAAATAGTTCTCCGATCTGGTTTCCTCCTTCTACGTTTTCTTCAAAAGCATTTAAGCCTTCGTGAAACCAACGCACCAATACTTCCTGCGGACTTGCTTTCAGGTAAGGCACATGTATTTGAATAGTATCCGACTGCCCGATCCGGTCTAAACGACCAATGCGCTGCTCCAGTAACTCTGGATGCACTGGTAAATCGAACAATACCAAGTGATGTGCAAATTGAAAGTTGCGCCCTTCACTGCCTATTTCAGAACATAGCAATATGTTTGCGCCATCGGCCTCAGCAAACCAAGCGGCATTTCTATCACGCTGTACAATGGTAAGGTCTTCGTGAAACACGCCTACTTTTGCGCTGCTGAGCTTTAATAAGGCCTTTTCTAAGGCTAATACCTTTGCTTTACTTCTACAGATCAGTAATACTTTGGCTGGGTTCAGTTGCGCGAGTAACGCCACTAACCAAGTAACACGTGGGTCTTCCGAAAACCAAAACCTTTGCCTTCCAGGATCGCTAGCTTGTGGTTCTTTGTCAACAGCATACTCTTTAGACAAGCGCTGCATCCATTTCTCATGATCGACTGCCGTTTCTAAAGGAATTAGGTGTGCCTTCCGCTTTGGGAAACCGCTCATGGCAGCACGTGTATTTCTAAACACCACACGCCCTGGTCCATGCTGATCTAATAAATCTTCGATCAGTTGATCTTGTGCAACTGTTCCTGTCCCCAGTACCTGAGCCATTCTTTTCTCACCAAATATGGTGGTCAACAAGGCTTTGTCTTTTTCGTTCAAAGGCTTCCCTAAAGACAACTTTTCAACAAGGTTAGCGATCTCCGAATGATCTTGTGGTTCGTTAATGAAATCATCATAATCGGCATACCTTTCTGGGTCTAGCAGTCGTAGTCGCGCAAAATGGCTCTCTACTCCTAACTGCTCTGGCGTTGCTGTTAATAACAGTAAGCCTTTGGCTACTTGACTCAAGGCCTCAACAATAGCATATTCAAGGCTTGTCTTCTCGACTGACCACTCCAAATGATGCGCTTCATCTACCACAAGCATATCCCAATCTGCTGAAAGTGCTTGCTCCGCACGTTTGGGAGAACTCGCTAAGAAGGATGTATTACAAATGACTAACTGGTCATCTAAGAAAGGATTTCCTTCAGGTGCACTTTTGTCTAATGCAGCACATCTGTCTTCATCAAAAATGTGAAACCATAAATTAAAACGCCTGAGCATTTCAACAAACCACTGATGAATTAAGGAGTCAGGGACTAATATTAATATACGTGATGCTTGACCACTCAACAACAAACGGTGTAAGATTAAACAAGCCTCAATAGTTTTACCAAGCCCTACCTGATCGGAAAGTAATACGCGCGGTGCATACCGAGAACTTACTTCATGTGCGATATACAGTTGGTGAGGAATAAGGTCTATGCGCCCACCGATAAAGCCATTGACAGGGGAAATTCTGCGGGCATGATCGTACTGTAAGGTCCTTCTTCGTAAGTCAAATACATTTGGCGTTTCTACATCACCAATTAACAGTCGATCATTGGCACCATGCTGCACCGTTACATCACCCAAGTCTGCTTCAGACAAGCTGCCATTTTTTCCTATATACAGTAGCAGGTCACCCTTAAATTCCACTCGCTCAATAACTAATGGACGCTTGTCTGCATCTACCACTTTATCGCCTGGTTTAAAAAAGACCCTTCGCAACGGTGCATTGTCTACAGCATACTGTCGCGTCTCGCCTGAAGTAGAGAAATGTACTTTTACACGTCCCTTATTCGTTTCGACTACGACACCCACTCCTAGCTCGGGCTCACCCTCACTCGTCCATCTTTGACCTGGATAGAAATCCCCCATATGCTCACTGTTTTACTCTTAACTAGTTACTGGAATTACGCCATGGCACGTCAATTTCAGCGTACCCATTCAACCAATCAAGAAGACTTTTCTTTAAAAAGTGCAAGGTCTTCAATCTTTGCCTGCATCGCCAAGAACTGAAGATCTTTATTTCTTGCACGATGTATATGAAATGAACTTATCTAATTCAAAAGATTAATGAAGTCCAAAGACAGATTTCCATATCTATGACAACTTTAATAAGGATCGTTGACTAGCTTAACAGAGACTGATGTTTGGATAGTTTGCTATCTTCCAACCCACTTTACTTCAGTGACCCTAAATTTAAAAATGAACCAACAACGGTCTTAGACCCTCCTTATAATTTTAGCACCTTACAAGACTACAGTACATACCTAATGGATAGCCATCTCATTTTCAACTTTCAAACAGATATTTCGGGCCTGAATATCCCTGAAAAGCTCAACAATCCATTTGGTTTACAACTCCCTGAAATTGCTCGTATCGCAACCAAAGAATTTCAACAATTTATTGACACAGAATCTCAAAAATGGATTTACGATTTTCGAACACAAAAGGGGAAAATGTTTGGCGTTCTTGTGGTTCAAAAAGAGGATTCAACCTATGGTTATCTAGGCACAGTCTCTGGGAAGGTACCTAGCAATATCGCAGGCAGTAAATTTATCCCATCGGTATTTGACGCCTCTATAGATAACTTTTTCATTAATAAAGGCATGACGGAGTTGACTGAAATGGGCAAGAAAATTAGGAGCATTGAGAGTCCATCTGAAATTGCCACATTGACAAAAAACAGAAAACAGAAATCGCTAGCCTTGCAACAACAACTTTTTGAAAGTTATCGCTTCTTAAACCTGCTTGGAGAGGAGAAAAATGTATTTGAAATATTTCAGAGTTCATCGCATAGTAACCCTCCATCGGCTGCTGGTGAATGTACTGCTCCCAAACTACTGCACCATGCCTTCAAGCACCGATTAAAGCCAATCTCTTTGGCCGAGTTTTGGTGGGGGAATCCTCCAAAGAATAAAGAAAAAGAACACAAGGTTTTCTATCCTGCTTGCAAAAATAAGTGCCGCCCCATTTTAGAATTTATGCTCAATGATTCGGAATTATTTAACCAAGCAAGGGCCGGGCTTGAATAAAGGAACTTTTGATAAATTATACTTATGAAACTAAACTTATTGTCTTGTGACGCTCAGAGACCCGATAAAAGAGCGATAGCCAAATGTATTGCAGAGATTTCAACTCACACGAGTGACTCCCTCTCAAATGAACTTGCAGGCATCCTTTTAGCAGGAGACGCTATAGATATTGAGGTGGAAAATAGAAACTCTGCCTCAGCTTTAAGGTCCTTAAGAAAACTTAGTATTGACTACGAAATTATAGAGTAAATTTAGGGCAAAGTGCTTTAGACAACATCCCCAAATTGAATTCTAATCTTTGATTATTTTCTGCACAGACTCCGCTGTATCCAGCACCATTTTCTCAATCGGAATCGGTTTCCAATTGAAGGTTTTCATTGTAGGACTTACATCAGCATTAATCATATGTCCTAAAAACGGCATGAGACCTTTCAACTCATCATTGAAATTGGCCAATATTTTCAATAAGAGATTAGGGGCCAACTTAGTGCTCACCTTATCATATCCGTTGGATTTTAGGATCAGCGCCATTTTTTGAAAAGTATAAGGTTTCTCTGTGGTTACAATAAACCGCTGACCATTAGCCTCAGCATTCTCCAATGCCTGCACATGAATGCTGGCAACGTCTCTTACATCAGAAAAATTGACACTCCCACGGGGTAACATAGGCACTTGTCCCTTGATCATCTTAGCATACATGGTCATGGACTCTCCAGATAAGTTCCCTGTCAGGGTTGGGCCGTAAATAGGCCCTGGATTTATAACTACCAATTCTAGCTTTTCATCTCCCTCCTGGTTCTCAATAAATTCCCATGCGCTTTTCTCAGCAAGAGTTTTGCTCTTCAAGTAAGCTGTGGCATGCTTTGCTTTCACATTGGTCCAACTGTCTTGGTTCAAATCCATCGACCCATTGATATCGCCTAGCATTGCGACAATTGATGAGGTAATAACGATACGTTTTACGCCTGCCCTTTTTGCAGCATTCAAAGCGCGTTGCGTACCTTCTACCGCAGGCTTGATCAATTCATTTTCATCTTTCGGTGCTTTCATAATGAAGGGAGAAGCTGCATGCAATACATAATCACATCCTTCCATGGCCTTATCCCATCCTTCATCAGCTAATAGGTTTAGCGCACAAAATTCCAAGTTGCCTTTTGGATCAACTTCTTTTTTGATGCCGGCTGTTACATCATCGGCCTTAGTCAAATTCCTTAAAGAACCCCTTACAGCATACCCTGCCTTCAATAGCGCTGCTGCACAATGTTGACCTACATAACCCGACACACCTGTTACTAATACCTTTTTCATAAAATCAACTTTTCCGTTTGCTTTAAAAGTAATTAAGAAATAGCGAAATTGAAATCTATCAAAGTTCTGACGGACAAACTGAGGTTCAAGTAACTTTTGATAACGATACAGTTTGGCTGAATCAGAACTAACTTGGTAAATTATTTGACCGAGACAGAACAGTTGTTGGACGCCATATAAAGAACATTTTCAGCGAAGGGGAATTAGATGAAAATATGGTTTTTGCGATCACTGATGAACTGGAGATATTAACTCAAACTATCAAACCAAAAAAGGAAGTCTATTGATAGACTTCCTTTTTCATTTTATCATCCTTTTGGGCTATTTCTTTCTACCCGGAGTAAAAGGAGCTCCTGCTTTTTCCAATACTACTTCATAAGCGGCCATTTCTTTAAAGAACGCCTCCGCCTCACTTTGAAATTGTGCAAAGCCACTTTCAGCAAGGCCTAAATCTCTTTGCTGGACAGCCGTTGGCATTTGTGTGGTTGCACTGCTTCCGCCCATAGCATTTCCTAATCTTCCTCTCATTGAAGGAGAAGTGGATTCATTTCTAGATGAAGGAATCGGATCTCCGTTAAGGCTCATTCGCAAGTCAGCCAAACTATTGTTCAATGACTTAAATGTTGCAAACATAGCAGGAGTTGCACCAGGAGTCTTCAATAAAGCAGCCTGAATAAATCTAAGCTTTTCACTGGCTTCTCCCATCCTTCTGTTCGTATTCAAAATTTCCCTTGACAATTCATTACCTCGCATCTGAAAGGCAACTACTGCCTCATAATCTGCTCCAGCACTTGCGTTTGGTGCAGCTTTCACCATAAAGCTTTGCGCACTTCCTTGTGACTGAAGACTTCCGTTATTCAGCACAAACAGTTGTACAGAATACTGGCCCGGTGCTACCATCGGTCCCTGAGGAGTTCCTGCCCAAGGTGGTCGGAAACCAGGTTGGCTTAAATTAATAGGATCTGAAGCAGGTAGCCTCAAATCCCAACTCACACGATGCATTCCTTTACTTGAAGCACCAGGAATCCAGCGAATAGCCTCACCTTTTTGATCACGAACTAAGAGCATAACACTAGGACTATCCTCGCGTGACTCTTCACCCAATTTATCCCATCCTGGAAAAGGTATATTCTCTCCTTTAGCTGCCATCGCTTTTTCAGCTTCAAGTCTTTGACTCCTGGAAGTCTTGGGCATATCATCGAGGTAATAAGTAATTAGAGCACCGAAGTCAGGATTAGGTGACTTAAAACTTGTAGATCCTGCAGAAGGCATACCAGCCGCCTGCATAGGCGTACTAGGAATGTACCACCAAGCATCTCTAACAGGGAAAACTGTATTCGACTTGGCCTTAATGGCATTACTCATTTCTCTTAATGGAGAGTAATCATCCAAGACATAGATGCCTCTACCAAACGTTCCGCCTACGAGATCATTATCTCTTGGGTGTAATTCAATATCACGGAAAGCTATCGTTGGCACCCCGTTACCTAACTTAATCCAGTTCACTCCCATATTTGGAGAAAAGTAAATTCCGTATTCTGCACCTAAGAATAGTAAATTCTCATCCTCATGGTCTTGCTTGATTGACCAAACGATTGTTTCAGCAGGTAGATCGCCAGCAATTGATTGCCATGATTTCCCCTTATTCTTACTCATAAAGAGATAGGTATTATAATCGCCCAATTTATGCCCATCAGCAATAGCAAAAACGGTATTCGCATCATGTTGCGAAGCCTCCACATCGTTAATAAAAGAGCGTTCCGGTACTTTTGGAAGGTTCCCTGCTTTCTTCCAGTTCTGGCCTCCATCCTCACTCACGTGGATCAAACCATCATCCGACCCTGTATATAGAAGGCCTTCTGTAACTGGTGATTCTGAGATACCCGTCAAGGTCGCATACTTTGACATGGCACCATTGTCATACAATGCATCAACGCTCTGCACACGATCCATCATTTCTAAGGTATAGCGATTCGTGTTTGTGGTTAAGTCTTTGCTAATGGCTGTCCATGAATCTCCTCGGTCTTCACTTTTCCAAACACGCTGAGAACCGAAGAATAAGGTCTTATTGTCGTGAGGGCTCACCACGATTGGTGCATCCCAATTAAATCTTTCTGGTGCATCACCTGGTGCAGGGGACGGCTTGATCTTAATCACTTCTTGCGTTTTTCTGTCAAGTCTATTCAACTCACCTCCTTGAATTTCCATATACACCGTATTTGGATCTTCAGGATCGAAGGCAGCATCATAACCGTCAGCTCCTAAGGGAACATACCAATCTTGATTTCTAACGCCTTCGGTATTTGTGGTTCGGGTTGGGCCGAGTAATGTTCCTAAATCCTGAGCTCCTGCCACGACATTATAAAATGGTTCGGCATTATCTAAAGCAATTTTGTAAAACTGAGCGATCGGTAAATTGGGGAATTGTCGCCAAGTGGTTCCTTCATCGTAAGTTTCGTACAGTCCACCATCAGTTCCAGCGATCAAGTGATTCCCATTATCTGGGTCGATCCATAAGGCATGATTGTCACTGTGCTTTTCACGTCCATTGCCTAACACGTTAAAAGACTTGCCCCCATCCCGCGTCACTTGGATGAATACGTCCATTTGATATATCAAATCAGGGTTTTGTGGAGAGACTTCAATTTCTTGATAGTAGTGAGGCCCCGTTCCTCCGGAAGTATAGCTATTTTGTTTTGTCCAGCTTTCCCCTTTGTCAGTCGACTTGTAGAATCCTTTGTTTCTGTTGTCTGACTCTATGGTGGCATAGACTAGGTCCGGATTTGCGGGAGTAACTGCAAGACCAATTTTACCCTTGTCGGCACCTGGCAGACCAGTTGTGATTTGTTTCCATGTATCACCATTATCGGTCGACTTATAAATTCCAGATTTGGGTCCTCCTGATAATAAAGACCATGTTTTTCTTCTACGCTGATAGGCAGCTGCATAGATGACATCTGGATTAGATGGATCGAACTCCATATCTGTAACACCCGTGTTCTCATCTATTAGAAGTGGTGCAGACCATGTCTTACCGCCATCAGTAGATTTGTAAAGCCCTCTTTCACCACCTGAAGACCAGAGTGGACCTTCCGCAGCAACAAATACAACATCACTATTACGTGGATCTACTAATATTCTACCAATGTGCTCAGACTTTTCTAAACCCATGTTTTGCCAAGTGGCGCCAGCATTCGTACTCTTATACACTCCATCACCCCAGCCTACATGTCGACCACTGACGTTTTCCCCCGTACCTACCCAAACCGTGCTGGGTGTATTCGGGTCAATGGTAATGGTACCAATAGAATAAGATGATTCATTGTCAAAAACTGGCTTCCAAGTGATGCCGCTATTGTCAGTTTTCCATACTCCCCCAGAACCTACAGCGATAAACCAGTTGCTCTTATTATGAGGGTTGACCGCAATGTCTGCAATCCTACCTCCCATTACGGCAGGGCCAATATTTCGTAATTTTAAACCATTGGCTGCTTTCTGCATGGATGCAACATCCGAAGATTGTGCAGAGAGATTTGACAACGAAAATAAACAGAGCATTGAGAGTACTAGAACAGTACTTTTTCTGAGGTTGAGCATAACAGATTCTTTAAGGTTGATGATTCTATAATTCCATTTAAGGCTATACCTTTAAATGGAACTTGTTAAGCAATTTAAAAATTGTTCAGAGATTTGTAGAACCAGTTATCAAACAACTAAGATCGAGACCACCGAAACCCATATTGTACCGCTACTTCCAACCCCTGTTCGACTGCAAGAGTATGGCGTTGGTGTATTCAATAGTGCCGCGACCAAATCAGCCCTTAAGAAAAGTCTGAAGAAGCAATATATCCTTGTCAACGACTCAGTCGCATCCACAGCCACTTGGATCAGAGGTGGAGAAACAATCACGATCACATTTCCTGAAGAGACAAAACCAAAACGCGAGCTCATCTTACCACTAAAAGTCTTATTCGAAGATGAGCACCTGGCAATGATTCACAAACCTGCTGGCATTCAAGTAAGTGGCAACAGTTTTAAGACCATTGCAAATGCCTTAGGTCAAAATCTAAAACCAAGTAGCCTTCCAGACAAAGTGCGGCCTCAACCCATCCACCGTTTAGACTATGCAACTTCAGGCATCCTATTGGTTGGTAAAACAAGCCTTAGCATTCGTGAACTGAACAAACTCTTTGAAGAAAAGACTGTGGCGAAGGTCTACTATGCGGTCACAATGGGCGAAATGGATGGTCAAGGAACAATTAATTTACCGATCGAAAACAAGCTTTCTAGATCTCATTACGAGGTAATTGAATCGGTACCTTCCGAACGTTTTGGAACGCTAAATTTGGTTAAATTAAAGCCAGAAACGGGTAGAAGGCACCAATTGCGCATACACTTATCAAGCATAGGAAATCCTATTCTAGGCGACAAAGACTACGGACAGGAAGGGCTGATTCTTAATGGTAAAGGACTCTACCTTCATGCACATTCATTAACATTCATACACCCATTCACAGCGGAAGAAATACATATTCAGGATCAGCTGCCTGAAAGATTTAGAAAGATATTTACCACGCTCCACTAGCAAACGGGATATCATCCACTAACTAAATCTTCAAGTAAATATTAATTAGTATTTTAGATTTAAATACCATCCTCCAACCATGAGAACATTTGTTACTGCCCTACTATTAATCCTTTGTACTACAGCCTATAGCCAAGAAGCCATGCGCAGATGGCGAAAGATGAATCAGGTCCGAAACGACAAATTCGATTTAGTACTCCCTGAGGTCATGAAAGAAAACAACATCGACATGTGGATCATCATGAACCGTGAGGGAAATCTTGATCCTTTGTACTCAGATATGGGCGAAGGCTATGTGGGCTCATTTGGGAGCTACTATATCTTCACCGATCGTGGTGGTGATCGCATTGAGCGCGCCTCTCTGGGCAATGACGGCTACTTATTAAAGCAAGGGGGCGCTTATGACTATTTTGGATCTGTAGATGAACTGAAAGAGTTTGTCACTGCCCGCGACCCGAAAAGCATTGGATTGAATATCTCAAAGAATATTGGTGGTGCTGATGGCCTCACCCACTCTGGGTTCCTTGAATTAACCGAAATACTGGGTAAGAAATACGCAGATCGATTTGTATCCGCAGAAAAACTCGTTTCTGATTTCAGGTCTAGACGTGTTGCTAGTGAAATCGCCATTTATGGTGAAGCAGGTGAATTTTCTTATACCATCGCGGAAAGAGCATTATCCAACGAAGTAATCACCCCAGGCATCACTACCCTAGAAGATGTTGCTTGGTGGATGAAGGAACAACAGTTCAAAAATAACTTAGGCTCTTCATTCGGAATGCCTTCCGTTTACATCACAGGCCCTGATGGCGTAGAAGCAAGCTCTAACGACCGTATCATTCAAGGAGGCGATGTCATTATGATTGATTGGGGCGTTGGCCTAATGAACATGTTCACCGATATGAAGCGAATCGCCTATGTATTGAAAGAGGGTGAAACTCGTGTGCCAGCAGGCATCCAAAATGCATTTGATCAAAGTATGAAAGTGCGAGACATCATCCAGAAAACCATCAAACCAGGTGTAACAGCTAAGGAATCTGAAGAGGCAGTCTACAAAGCATTATCAGCAGGTGGATTCAATCGCATGGCCGGCTTCAATCAATTCACTGACCTCGACATTACTGATGTTATCATTGGTTGTCATTCAGTTGGTAATTGGGGCCACGGTATTGGACCATCTATTGCCTACTGGAACCCCGTGAGAATTAATTATGAACTCAGGCCTTCTAATCTGATATCCATTGAATTCTTCGCCTATACCAAGATCCCAGAATGGGGTGGAAAGAAATTAAGAGTTCCTATTGAAGATGATGCAGTCATCACAACACGAGGTATAGAGTGGCTATATCCAATAAACCCTAGAATGTTAGTCATCAAATAAACGAGTCATGTTAATCATTGCCATCACTATGTTTTTTGTACTACTTGGAAGCCTCGTCAAGTATGGAAAGATGTACTTTCTAATCGCGGGTTATAATACCATGTCGGCTGAAGAAAAAGCTGAATATGACATCGAGCGTATAGCCTCTATTTTTAGGAATGGCTTCTACGCCATGGCCATTCTGATGGTCATGATCTCACTAATTCCTTTGGGAATTAGTGATGACTATGTAGGTTTCACTAGCATAATGGTATCTGTATTTACTGGGGTAACCTATATTTTAGTCAAAGCCAATTCGAAAAAAAACAGCCTACCGAAGAATAATTAAAGAGGCTTCGAAATAGCACATACATTCTCGAAAAGTTGATTCACTTGTGAGCCAGCCTCGTATGAACCCTCAGTTTTCGGAAGGTGCTAGTGACTTAGAATTACCGGGGTTATCGCTTCCAGGCTGACTCTAACTTTTCATAAAAAGACTGAAAATTTACTGATCAGCTCGTATTGGAAAGTTCCATTTGATTTTGGTATCTTTCATACATGATTGTATAATCCTGAGTCATGTATTTCAAAACCCCTTAAGATAAGTTCCGCTTATCTCATGACTCTATTACATTTCACGCGATTAGATGTTTCAGTTCTAGTCCTTCTCAAATCTTATTAACACAAAAGGCCTTTTGGCCAAAGGTAATCTTATACACAATGCGTAAACAGCTATTTTTCAACGAAATAATATATCATAAAGCCCTCGAACCACTAAAAGTAAAGTGGAGAGAAACACTCACCGCTCCCCAAGACGGGATGTGGGAGACCATCACGGATTCTTCAAAGCACTTAGAGATTCGGCTAGACAATCAATTGATCGGGTACGCTTGCATTGATGATGACAATCGGTTACTACAGTTTTTTGTTCAGCCAGAGCAGCTTCAGGAAGGCCCTCATATTTTAGAACAGCTCATTGATCAAAAACAGATCAAATCGGCTTTAGTAGGGACTAACAATCCCGTTTTTCAGTCACTTGCCATAAGCTTTCAACAATCAATGGTAATTGACACCTATTTATTCAGTGACCTGATTAAATCTGAGGTTATACATCCTTTTGGTCAATTAAAACTGGCTTGGGAAGCAGACTTAAATGGTTTAGTGGACTTTTATCATGACACGATTGGTGCTCCGGTAGCATGGCTCAACAATTATCTATTAAATCTAATCTCTCGGGGAGAACCCCTATTTGTTCCTGCGAAGCAGGCAATATTGGTTCGCTAAAAGCAATTCATAAAAATGGATTTCGAAGCATTCATCAGATGCTGAAACTGTCCTTTTAATAAAAAGCTGTTGGGATTTCCGACACCTTTTTTACTTTAACCTACAAGAAGATGATTATAGTAGCATTACATAAACTCGATTTCAACCTAATGGCCAAGTTTCAACTCACGCTTCTATTGACATGTATGATACTCATATCTTCTTGCAATAGGATAGTCAACACAAATGAAGATTGGTGTGATCAAGAGCTCAGGTCTCAGTATTCCGAACTTCAGGAAATAGAAACTTCGAGCAACTGGTTTAAGGTTTACCTTGTCGCAGAAGGTGTATTCGCCATTGCCGAACCTTTCAATTTTCAAGAAGTCATCTCCTATTTGATTATTGGAAATGATAAAGCATTATTGTTTGATACGGGTATGGGCATAAGCTCGATTAGGTTAGTCGTGGAAGAGCTGACTTCACTACCGATTACTGTATTGAACTCACATACACACTATGATCATATCGGTAGCAATTATGAATTCGACAACATCCTAGCGATGAACACGGAATACACGATCAGTAGGGCAGAAAACGGCATGGCCCACTCGTTGGTAAGCCATGAGGTGAGCTCAGAAGCAATATGCTTAGAAAGAGCACAAGGCTTCGACACTACTGCCTATCACATCAAACCCTTCACTATCACTGAACTTATTTCAGATGGACATATCATAGATCTTGGTAATAGAAAGTTAGAAGTAATCGCCTCACCTGGCCATACACCAGATGCGGTAGTCTTACTAGACAAGGAAGGTGGCTTTATGTGGACCGGAGATACTTTTTATGAAGGTCCAATTTGGCTATTTGATCCAGAAACAGACCTAATGGCTTACCAAACAAGTCTTGAACGTCTACTCGAGAAAAGTAAAGGATTGACAAAGGTATTCACCGCCCACAATACCCCTGTTGCAGAACCCATTCGAATTACCCAATTGAAAACCGCATTTACCGAAATTATCAATGGCGAAAAGGCTCCGAAAACAGCAGGAGATACCGCGCATGTGAATGATGATGCTATCAATTTTGAATTCGAACACTTTGCTTTTTCAATCAGAAGAGATCTTCTCGGAGAAAAGGGGATCATCAAAAGATGACTAAATTGAGGTATGGACTCTTCAGCGTTAAAGCAGCAAATAGAAGTAGAAATTGAACGTACCCAAGCAATAATTATTGAATACAAAGAAGCCTCAAAACCCATCTCGCCTGATGACGCCATTGGTAGACTTTCTCGAATGGATGCTATCAACAATAAAAGCGTAACAGAAGCAGCCCTTCGTCAGGCAGAGAGTAAACTCTCCGCATTAAAAAACGTAAGCGCTCAAATTGGCAGTCCCGAATTCGGATTATGCCTAAGCTGTAAAGCACCTATTGCGATTGGGCGTATGCTGATCAGACCTGAAAGTCAACATTGTGTAAGATGTGCCCGATGACACTTTTTATCAAAATCGAGTGTTATCAGTTCGTTATATTCTTTTAAACAAATAGCTTTACAAAAGATTAAAGAGTTAAATGAAGCAAGCGACCTCGGAAAAAATAGTCCTTAGTAAGGAAAAGATTTTAAGCCTTAAGAAGTACACCCAAGAGCATAAAACAAAGGCAACTATTCAAATCCTAAACTCATTCATTCCTTTCATCGGGATATGGGTTTTAATGTATTTAAGCCTAGACTATAGCTATTGGATTACTTTGGGGCTTGGCGCAGTGAATGCCTTTTTCCTTGTGAGAATCTTTATTATTCAGCATGACTGTGGACATCAGTCATTCGTTCAGAATAGAAAAGCACAAAAAATTATTGGCCATCTCTGTAGTTACTTGTCTGCTATTCCGTTCAGTTATTGGGCGAAATCTCATAGTGTACATCATAAACTAAATGGGCAACTCGAATTAAGAGATATTGGAGATGTAACTACTTATACAGTAGCAGAATACAAAGCAATGAGCAAAGGCAAGAGACTAGGTTACCGTATCTATCGCTCCCCTCTGGTGATGTTTTTGATTGGCCCCGTGTATTACATTTTCATTCATAACAGGTTAGCTAAAATTCAAATGCCCGCTTTTCAAAAGTTAAAAGGCAGTGTGATCGTAAGTAATTTAGTGATGCTAGGTATTTTCGCTACCCTCGGATTCACCTTGGGGTGGAAAGAGTTCTTGTTAGTGCACTTTACTACACTTACACTTTTTTCAATTATTGCCATATGGTTTTTCTATGTCCAACATCAACATGAACATGGTTACAAGCAATGGAAAAAGAATTGGGATTACATTACTTCTGCTTTAAAAGGAAGTACCTATTACAAAGTACCTAAAGTCTTTAATTGGCTGACTGGAAACATTGGGATACACCACGTGCATCACCTAAACCCAGCAATCCCAAATTACAATTTGCAGCAGTGCATTAAGGAAAACCCATGGCTGAACCAATTCCCAACGGTCATCAATTTTAGAGAAAGTCTAAGCTTGATGTCAAACAAGTTATGGGATGAAACGCAACAGCGTATGATCAGCTTTCGTGAGTATTACCGCATGGAGAAAATGGGTTTGGTCTAATTCATTAGTCCAATCTTAAGGCATCAACGAGTTAACTCAATTTCATATATGAGTTAACATAAAACATATTGCCTTTCTTGGTTTCCTGCCTTTGAAATAAGCCTCGGCAATAATACTGACTCCCCCTTGAAGGATCATCTATGCTCGTACATAAACGGTTCGTCATTGTTGTTATCTATGGCTATATTAAATATTCAAACAACAAAAATATCATGGTAAAATTAGTAGTAATGTATGGCCATCCTGAAGACCCAGCGGCTTTTGAAAAGTATTATGCAGAGACACACCTACCTATTGCAGGGGCTATTCCAGGTGTCAGTAAAGTAGAGCTGGGTAAATTCGTAGGAACACCTGATGGCAGTCAAGCTTCTCAGTATAGAATGGCTGCATTGTATTTTAGCAGCATGGAACAGCTTCAAGCAAGCATGGGCTCTCCCGAAGGAGTAGCCGCAGTGAGTGACATTCCAAACTTTGCAACAGACGGAGTTGACGTGAGTGTTGCAGAAGTAGCCTAACAACTATTTTGATTCGAATTCAATAGGCCGATTCTTTAGAATTGGCTTTTTTTATGCCCTCAAATAAAAACCATGGAAGCATCCAATTTCGAAAAGCAAATCTCATTCATTAAAGAAATCGATAAGCTGAAGTACATTCAGCGCAAGACCTCCCTCTTTAATAGTACGAGAAATGAAAACGATGCTGAACATAGCTGGCATTTGGCCATGATGGCACTGGTAATGTCAGAACAGAGCAATGAAAAAGTAGATCTACTGAAAGTGATCAAGATGCTCCTCATTCACGACATCGTTGAAATCGATGCGGGTGACACCTTTCTTTTTGACACCAAAAAAGATCATAACAATACGGAAGAGGAGCTAAAAGCTGCTAAGAGAATATTCGGTTTACTTCCTGAGGATCAGGCGAAAGAATTGATTGCTATATGGGAAGAGTTCGAAGCAGCGGAGACAGCTGAAGCTAAATTTGCCAAGGCCATGGATCGCCTAGCCCCTATGATGCAAAATGACAGCAACGATGGCGGTACTTGGAAAGAATTCAATGTTCCTTATGAAACCGTAATCGAGAAGAAAGAAAAAATAAAAGAGGGCTCAGAGGCAGCTTGGGGATATGGTAAAGGCTTAATCGATAAATTCTATCAGAAGTAACCTTCTAGCTTCTAGCGAACATAACGCAAATCAACAGTACGCGTTACCGAGTGACAAAACGATTACCGATGGAAATCTAGTTTCAGATAATTCACCAGCTTAGAAACCATATGGGTATGCCCACCCATCAATTGTAAGAGGTCTTTGTATTCTTCCGCAAGCTCTTTAGCATCATTTCTGAGACATTGCCTGTACTCGTAATTCAGACGCTCATTCAGTGCCCGTAGCTCAGCTTTGCTTTTACACAAGTGAAAGGCCTTTTTACACACATTGAGTGTGGTTTCCAATTGATCATTTTGATGATGGTGATAGCGACTAGCAGACATACTGGTTTGAAGTTTACGCTTGCGCATATGTACTTCATCCAAATAGGCATAGTTCCAATATCGAGAAGACCTTACCCAAAAATCAAAATCTTCGTAGGTCAAGGTTTCATCATATCCACCCAAGCGATCGAACACTTGTTTTCTGATAATCATAGTGGGGGGTGCAAATGAAATACCGCCTTATAACTTGCTCGAAAACGTTTCCATCGGGCAGTTCACTCACCAGTTTCTTCTTCAACAATATCTCCTTATGATTGCCAATGACTTTTGAATTAGCATCTATATAGTCAGCATTAGAATAAACTACTCCTGTTGAAACTGGCTCCTTTTCAAATCGATCAATACCAGACGCCATGAAATTAGGAAGCATTACATCATCCAAGGCGAAGTCGATTACGAATTCACCGGTAGCCAGTGCCAGTCCTTGATTAAAAGTTTTAGTATACCCGAGGTTAGTTTGATGGTGAATGAAGCTGATTTTTTTATCGGAAATTAGTGTTCGGATTACTTCGGCACTTCCATCCCCGCTACCGTCATCTAGGATAATGACTTCGATGTTAGGATAGCTTTGTTCAAACACAGATTTAAGTGCCTCTTCAATATAAAGAGCGTGATTAAAGGAGATACAGATAACGCTTACTAGAGGTCTCATCTGAAGAGCAGTCGTCTATTGAACACCACTAATATCAAAAAGAAACCGATGTAACGCCACATATAGGCCATGGTTAATGCCTCTAGGTCTAAGCGATCGATAAGCAATGATATCAGACTGAGATAGATTACTGCCGAAATGATCTGCGCTGCAATGTATTTAATGGTCTGCACGCGAGCGCTGAGCAAATAAGCCAAGAGGTAGGACAGAATAGCAAAGAAGTCGCCAATGACTTGATAACGCACTAGGTAGGCAGCTTTCTCGAACCCATCTGCAAAAAAGAGCTTTAGTATGAACTCCTTATTCAAATAATAAACGCTTAAGCACATTAAGGTAATGAAGGCGACAAACCCCATAACCTTTAACACATATTGCTTGAGCTCTTCAGGCTTGTGGATTAGAGAGGCCATTTTAGGATAATACACTACCCCTACTGTGCCTGTGAAAACCAGCATATAACTGGTAGACATTTTTGCTACCGATTGCCAAAGGCCTGTTCGATCTAGCCCGTATAATTCAATCGCATAGTCTCGCACGCCAAAGTCTAAAAGTTTTCCCAAAGCAATTGCACTAATCGCCATGGCGATGAACTTACTTATTTTCTTTAGTGATTTAGCATCGGGTAATCCTACCCCTAATGAAATGCTCTTTCTTCTATAAATGAGATACGTGAGGGCACAAAAGAACATTAGACCATAACCAAGGGCAAAACTCAGTAGTGCCTGGTCCAGTGTGCCTTGTGTTACACCGAAATACACCAAACTAACGAGCAAGAGAAGTCCAGCGATGTTGATAATGGCATACGCCTTCACTCGCCTGAGAGCAAGAATGACTGAGTTGAGATAACCCGACATGAGCATCAACAAAACAGCAGGGATAAAAAGTGTCAAAAACTGTTGAGGAGTATAGTCATTAATAAAGCGATCAAAAAAGTAATCGCGATAGCGGAAATATAAAACGCTAAGCGTACTTCCAAAGATTAGAGCTGTAACCCATAATCCTGTCTTAAAAAGTTTAACCCGCTCTACCTCATCTATCTGAGGGTCTGACCAGTACTTCATGATACTGCGGTTGACACCTTCGCTCGGAAGTTGTGTGAAAAGTGCCGTGAGATTCTGAAAATGGGAAAGCAGAGTAATACCTGGGGTGCCAAGAAATATCGCAAAAAGCTTATTGATAGTAAGGCCTCCGAGTGCACGAAACACTACTGCCGTAAACGACCAAGATGAACTTTTAAAGAATTCGGATTTCAATCGAGCCACAGTTTTACGAAGTTAGTGTTTTCTGCCAACTAAGTGCCTCAGATGGCTTCCCTCCTATATTTTCTTTGAATTGAGCTAATGATGTTTTCATCTTCATTTCCACATAAGACGTACCTAAATCCAGTGTAACAATGGAGTTTTCTTGACACCATTTATAGAGGTTCTCAACCAAGAAAACCATTGGGCTAAATTTTCTATAGTCTTGAAAATCAACATGACTTGCAGGCATAAAATGATAGGCAATTTTTTTATTCACTATAACGACAACCGTGGCTGCCAACATGTGTCCATCCATAAATACGCCAAAGACTTTATACATTTTAGGGTTGCGCTTATTGACATCAGTTAAGTCTGTCCAGGTCATTGATGGGGGTTTGTAACCAAGGGTTCTAAACCTGTCAATCCATTCAAAAGCCTGTACCTTTTTACTTTTCTTTAACTCTTTGAATTCAGCACCTGCATCAATGCATTTTTTAATTTTTCGCTGCTCCATCTTATGCATTCGGTGGAATAGACCAGATTCATTTACCTCAATGAAATGAAAAACACGATGTTGAATTACTTCGTAGCCTTCATTCAATAATGATTTACTCACAGTGCCGTGATCAAAATAAGCACTGGGGGCTTGATGAAGTCTAATACCTGTAATTCCTGAGTCTTTAAGTGCTTGCTCAACTTCTTGGAGAAATTCAGTTATGTTGTCCTCGGATAGTTTTCGAGACACCTCTATGCCCCCAAATGGGAGTTTATGCGGACTGTAAGCAATATTGTCAACAACTGAGTACGCGACATGGGCATGTGCCTCATTCTGCTCAACATTTATCCAATAAAAATGATACTGGATATAGTCGTTGTTGGTTCTCAGAAATAATGGCTCATTATAGACATAAGGCTCATAGCAAACCTCAGTTTTAGAGTTCAATGTATTATGGAGTTGATAACCTGACATTAAAAATCCGCTCTATTTCTAATGTAGTCGTCTTCGGAAAATTCATCTGACGCTAAACCCAATAACATTGCCTTGTCTTTGAAAAGCATTTTCCCCCACCACAATGGTGGAATATAAAGTCCTTTATCTGGCTGATCGAGTGTATACGTTAAACGTTCTCCTTCTTGGGACTCTAACACAACTTCAATAGCACCTTGAATACAAACGATGACCTGTTCTCCGACTTTATGGGCATGCCCTCCACGAACCTATTGTTCAGGAACTTCATTAAGCCAATAGACTCTTTTGACTTCAAAAGGGATGTCCTTCAGCTCTTCTAAGAACGAAAGGTTTCCCCTTGAATCGGCTATTTGGGTAAACGCATAAAGTTCTGGCCTTTTGATCATTTGCTAAAAACTAAATTTTAAATAATGCCCTAAAAACACGTCATAGATACGGAAAAATTCTCCATCCTTGATTATAATTTGCTTTTCCTCCAGGGCTTTTACAGCCCTTCGCATGCTACTAGAATTCGTGAAGTTAGCCAACCTAAGGAATTCAGCTCCGGTGGGTGACTTTACAACTCCCGCCTTTGCGAAGGCTTTGGTTACCACAAATTGTTGCGTTGTAATTCTATCGGGTAGCTCAGCATAAAACACTCCTTTCTCTTCAATGAATGGGTGATAAACCCGTTCGAATTCATTCCAGTTACCAGGCACTTTAGCCAAACCGAAAAGGTAATTGAATATGGCCTGAACATAATAGGTGTGCACATAAGCAAAATCCAGTATCTGCCCAACCAAAATTGCCTCAATAGGTTTTCTAGCCTTTTTAAAGTGTGCGAGAATGAATTCCTGATATTTCATTTTTGGAATGACACCCAATTGCATCATTCGTGTACTCTGATAAAACGGTCGGTTATAAGTATTGAAAATTTCGTTTATCAGATGATACTCACTACCACTATAGATGAACCTGATGTTTTGACTGTCTTGCGTTATCTTTCTTAAAGTGGCCTCAATGGGAATGTTAACCGAATCATATTTCTTTATCTCTTGAAACTCATCAATGGCTAAGACCACCGGTTTATCCTGATTATTTAAAAAAGTGATAAGTTCTTGAAGACTTTTAAAGATGCTAGCCTGATCGTTATAAATGACATCAATAGAAGGGCGCCCATCCAAACCGATCGTAAAGGATGTACCAATGGATTTTATGAATTCCTGGAGCCGTTTCCCTATCCCTCTTTTTGAAAAAATAGTACTTTGGATAATTCCATTGGAAATCTCCCGCAAGAAATCAGAAACTGAACTTGTACCCCATATATCGGCATAAATAAAGTAGAATTCCTTACCTACTTGAGCTTCCACATGTTTTAACAAGGCAGATTTTCCAATTCTTCTGTAAGCATGTATGGTTAAGTCTTGCCTATTACGAACAGCGGTAATGATTTTCTCCGTTTCCTCATCCCTATCACAAAAATGATCTTTGTCTAAATAGCCCTTTAAAAGAAATGGATTCATCATTACCAAAGCAAAAGTAAGTATACATATTGTAATATACAACTTGTAATATACAACTTGTAATAAATCACTATTAGTGATTACCGCACTTCAATCTTTTCACTAATTTTGCCCACCGTGTTTTACTTACTCCTCACCATACTTGCCAACGTAGCCATTTTCATGGCTTTCAGGTCATTCAGCAAGTATGACATCAAGACCTTCCCCGCAATTATCACCAACTATGGCGTTTGTGTGATAACCGGTGTGATTTATACTGGATACAGTCAAGTGACTCAGGAGCTTGATACTTCGGCTAATTGGTTTTACCTATCCATTGCCTTGGGTTTTATCTTTATAGGGACATTCTACTTGATGGCACGCACCACGCAGCTAAGAGGCGTATCGGTCGCCTCAGTAGCCAGCAAAATGAGTTTGGCCATACCTGTGATTTTCAGCCTTTTCATACTTAAGCTTGGCACAAATGATCTTGATATTTGGAATTACACAGGAATCATCCTTGCGTTTGTTGCGATCCTATTGGTGAGTAAAAAGAAGGCTAATCCACTGACTAACAAACAACCTCTAACACTTAAATACATAGCGCTTCCCCTAGCTGTATTTCTATTAGGGGGAGTCATTGATACTACTTTAAACTACGCGAATCATCATTTTGTGACCGAATCAACAGAACCTATTTTCCCTATATTCATCTTTGGCTTCGCGTTTATTATAGGACTGGTCACCGCTTTGGCACAAGGCGTGAAATTCCCAAAAAAGGATATCCTAGGCGGTATATACCTTGGCGTCCCGAACTACTTCTCGATCTATTTTCAGCTGAAAGCACTGAGTGCCTTCGACAATAATGGCGCGATCCTCTACCCTTCTCTGAATATTGGCATTATCATTATCTCAACCCTCGCGGCAGTACTTCTCTTTAAAGAGAAACTTAGCAAAATCAACATGATTGGCGTTGTCTTAGCTGTTGTAGTTATTCTACTTTTAAGTCACCAAGAAATCTTAAAAGCCATCTGATATGCAAGACAGCTTTCTTACCATATCGTCACCATCAGAAGGCCTCTATAAAGAGAAAGGAAGCAAGTTTATTGCCCTCTCCTTTCCTGTAGAGAGCGTAGATGAGGTGAAAGATAGCCTAGAAGGTTTACGAAAGGAATACTACGATGCGCGCCACCATTGCTATGCCTATGTGTTAGGTCATGCTGGCGATGAAGTACGCGCTAATGATGACGGAGAACCAAATCACTCTGCAGGAGACCCTATTTTGGGGCAAATCAAATCTAAGAACCTAACCAATACGCTTGTGGTAGTAATTCGCTACTTCGGAGGCACCAAGCTAGGTGTAAGTGGATTGATTACTGCCTATAAAACCGCAGCTGCAGAAGCCCTTGACGCAAACCAAATCATCCAAAAAGACATCACTGAAAATATTACGCTGCGCTTTCCATATGATGAGATGAACGAGGTAATGAAGTTAGTCAAGGATTTAGACCTAAAGATAAAGCGGCAAGATTACGATTCATTATGCATTATGAACCTCGAGGTAATCATCAGTCAAATGGGTAACTTGAAAGAAAAGGTCACGTTATTAAATGACTTAAGCCATCCCATTGAATTAAAACTAAAAGATTGACACTAATCACGGTTGCTATATTCCATTTACCACAAGATGCTTACATCATAAAAGCTAGGCTTGAATCTGAGGATATACCCGTATTCTTAAAAGATGAGTATAGTGTCCAAACCGAAAATTTTCTTTCAAATGCGATCGGTGGAGTAAAACTGCAAGTCAGCGAAAGCAATGCCGAAGCTGCTACCGAAATATTGAAAGAGCAAGGTGTTGAACTCCCCAGAGAAAGTGATAAAGATTACAAAGGAGGGCTTAAGAAAGACCAAAAAGTGATTGCCTTTATAGGACTAATAATCATCGCAGCGATATTCATCTTCTTATACTTTAGTGGTTCCCTTGAATTCTAATCTACTTTCGTAATGATTATTCACGAATACCAGCTTCCAATCACATCTGAAAGGCTTTATTATCGACCGATAACTAAAGAAGACACCAAGTCATGGGAAGCATTTTTCATTGACAATCCTGATTTGCACTTCGTAGGCGTAAAAGGTTCAAATGGTCCACAAGAGGAGGCGGTTATTTGGACAGAAAGACAAATGAAACGTATTGCCGACACTGGCCTTGGTATGCTGGCAGCCGTTGAAAAATCGACCGACACCTTGATTGGTAATGTGGGTGTAATCTTTCGAGAGAATATTATGGGTGAGGACCTATTTGAGATTGGCTACTCAGTAATTCCGAGTCGCTGGAACATGGGGTATGCTACTGAAATGGCGATTAGGTTCAGAGAATATTTTGAAGATCAAGGCCTCGATGAACGTGTCATTTCGATTATTCACATCGATAATATTGGTTCTCAAAAAGTCGCAGAGAAAAATGGTATGACACGGGGTAAGCAGTTTAATTTTTTGGGTTCTCCATGTTACTGTTATCGTAAAGAGTTGGTCAAACGAAAGAGCCACTCGTAATAATTATTTCTTAAGGCTTTCTAATTTATATATCTTCCTAGCTCAACCTTAGCAAGATGATCAGTCAGTTTAAAAAACTTCAAAAACTTAATAGCCTACCTAAAAAACCAAAAACTTCAGGAGAAGGATTTCTTAAAGGCGCTTTCTGGGGCTTATTGCTATTATCTCTCTTTATGATGGCCTTTGCAGGCTACTTCTTCCGAACCGGACTATCTCCTTACCTGCAAGCTGCTGCTTACTTGGTTGTTGGGATACTAGCCTTCTATATATTCCGATGGCTAGGCACGCTATCACGGGCTATTTTCAAATCTATCCCCTCTAGTTACGTATCGCTGATCCTTGCCGTCATTGGCACCTACTTACTCGCTAGCTATATGCGACTTAGTTGGCCTCAAGATCAGGTCAACCTAACTCTAGGTCTCGGCATGCTCGGCATGATGCTTATTGGAGGAGCGCTCAACAATATCATCAAATCAAGGGGCAGCAAAGTATTTTATGCTTTGCTCACCATACTGGGCTTTGTCTGCCTCTATATTCCTGTTTCAGGAATCATTTCTAGCGGAGAAGACTCTTACCCTATTGTCTTCGAAGGCACTTCAAATATCAAACTAGATGAATTAGGTATTGACAATCCTGCAAATACTGGTTCGTACGAGGTGGAATACTTTACCTATGGAAGTGGCACTGATAAACGCAGAAGAGACTTTGGAAGCGAGGTTAAATATAAGACAGCTCCTGTTGACGGGAGTTTGCTCTTGCCGGAATGGAAAGGAAAACGTAAGAGATGGAGAGAGCGCTACTGGGGCTTCGGTATTCATGAAGCACCAATCAATGGACGTGTCTGGATGCCAAAAAAGGAAGGCAAGCTACCATTGATACTAATCGTTCATGGGAATCATGGAATGGAGCATCATTCCGATCCTGGTTACGCTTATTTAGGAGAGCTCTTAGCCAGCCGAGGGTTTATCACGGTCTCGGTGGATGAAAACTACATCAATGGTACTTGGTCAGGTGATTTCCGTGGAAGGGAAATGCCGATAAGAGCTTGGCTACTGCTCAAACATCTCGAACAATGGAACTCATGGTCAAAAGACCAATCCTCAGAACTTTTCCAGAAAGCCGACTTAGACCAGGTAATGTTGATGGGCCATTCACGAGGTGGGGAAGCTGTCAGCATTGCGGCAGCATATAATAAACTCCCTTATTTCCCTGATGATGCAAATGTAAAATTCGATTTCAATTTTGGTATCAAAGGTATTGTCACTATTGCACCTACCGATCAGCGTTATTTCAGACGGATGAAGCTTGAGAACATCAATTACCTTTCCTTGCAAGGAAGTTATGATGCAGACGAGGCAAGCTTTTTTGGACTAAGACAGTATCAAAGAGTGAGTAATACTGACTCAACAGACTACTTTAAAGCTGGGGTCTTGATTCATAAAGCCAACCATGGCCAGTTTAATTCCATTTGGGGGCGAAGAGATTTTGGAGAGCCATATGGCTGGTTTTTAAACACTGGAGCATTGATTTCTGGTGAGGAACAGCGGCAAGCCGCTAAGGTGTTCATTGGTTCATTTGCCGAACGTGTATTTAACAAGAACCCTGCATATGATGCCGTTTTTAAGAATGCCTATAGTGCGAAGTCATGGCTACCAAATACAGTTTTCCTTAACAATTTCTACGATGCTCATGATGAAGTACTTTTCGATTTTGAAGGAGACATTAACCTGAAAACTGGGAAATCAGGAAGTATTCAAGCTGACAACTTTAAAGTTTGGCGCGAAGAAGCCTTAAAAATGCGTGGTGGTGAAACGCAGGGGACAAATAGTGTAATGCTCGGTTGGGAGAAGGATTCTCTTGAATTGATCTCAAGCTACGAATTCAATTTAAACCAACCTTTCAGCATTGCATCAGGTGATGAATTGATTTTTTCAATTGGTAGAGCCAGTGATGAGAATCTAAAGATTGAAGATAGTGTAAAAGTAGATTTCAGTATCAACCTTATCAGCACTAGAAATGATACTATCCAAACTAGCCTTGCTCAATACAAAGAGCTTTCACCAAAACTTAAGATTAAATACATGAAGCTCGACAAAATGAACGGCTCTTTTGGTGACAATTGGGAGATAGCGATGGAAACTGTAAGTATCCCTTTAAGTAGTTTCAGCGAAGATTCCGTTGTGATATCTTCTATCCAATTTGTTTTTGACAAAACCGATCAAGGGCTAATCGCCCTTGATAATATCGGTTTTAGAAAGTCATTGAAAAAGTAGCTTACTCGCTTCTTAAAGACCTCGCTGGATTCGCCAAAGCAGCTCTTCTCGCTTGATTGCTTACGACCGCTAAAGCGAACACAAGTGCCACTACACCTGTTATGGCGAAGATCCACCAATCAATTGATGTCCTAATGGCATATCGACCTAAATATTGGTCTAAAGCGAAGTACGCTAATGGTGAAAAGATGACAAAGCCTACCATGACCAACTTGGCAAAATCGATAGAAATCAACCTAATCAAGTTAGACACAGAAGCGCCTAATACCTTTCGAATTCCAATTTCTTTGATCCGCTGTTCGGCCATATATGACGCTAAGCCGAACAAGCCAAGCCCAGTTATAAAGATGGTTAAGAAGGCAAAAATGGTCGCCAAATTTCTAGTAAGATTAATGGTCGTGTACTTCCTTTCGAAATCCACATCCGCAAAGCGATATTCAAATGGGTATGCTGGATTGTACTGCTCAAAGACTTCTTGAATCTGAGCTAAATTTCCTTGTACATCGTTTGTAGCCGGAACCCTGAGGGTCATGGCACCAACACCCCAATCGTCCAAAACCATGAACATTGGTCTCACCTGCTCATATGGAGAGCCCATTAGGATATTATCAATGACGCCTATGAGTGTTCTATTCTCTCCCCAGAGGTCCAACTGAGCACCAATAGGATTTTCTAGTTGCATAATATCCAGTGCCGCTTGATTGATAATAATTGCAGCCGTATCAGTTGCATACTCTTTAGAAAAATCTCGCCCCATGAGCATCTTCGCACCTACCGTCTCAGCATAATCATAGTTTGCCACAATGGTCACAAACAACACGCGCTGTGCCTCTGGTTTCCCAGGCCAACCCAAGAAGTTATTGGAGTTAATGCTTGTTACGCTACTATTAGATCGCGTCATATTCAGAATGGCGCCTTTTCTCAGGAGCTCTTGCTTAATGACATCATAATTTTCAAGCGTTTCTTCTGTTCCAGGTATGGTAATAAGCCCTTCTTGATTATAACCTAGGTCTCTACTCTTGGCCAAATCAATCTGCTTCACGATAACAATCGTCCCAACAATCAATACAACTGCTACGCCTACTTGAAATATGACCAATATCTTTCGGGGCAAATTAGCATTCTTGCCCACGCTGACTTTGCCTTTCAAGGTCTGAATTGGGTTAAAAGAGGAAAGATAAAGAGACGGATAACTACCCGAAACGACACCAGTAATTAATATGATCCCTAAGGAGAAAATCCAAAACTGACTGGATTGAAAGTCTAAGACCAAGCTCTTATCTACTAAGTTATTGTAAGCAGGCAACAAGGCTAACACTAACAAGATCGCTATCAAGTATGAGATAATTGAAATCACAATCGACTCTCCATAGAACTGAAAAATCAACTGGCTTCTCCTCGACCCAAGACTCTTTCTAATGCCTACTTCTCGTGCTCTCTTTTCAGACCTAGCAGTAGCTAAATTCATGAAATTGATACAAGCGATCACCAAAATAAACATTGCAATCGCAGTGAATAGCGTCACATATTCATGTTGCCCCCCAGCTTCAACTCCATTTTCAAAATTACTATGAAGTCTCCATCTAGACATTGGGTGAAGAAAAAATGCTCTTTCGATATCATCTTGACCCTTTTCCATCAGCATCCCTTTTATGCTCTCCTCAACCTCAAGCTGATCGGCATCACCATTTAGCTCTAAGAAAACCTGGAAAGAATAGTTCCCCCAATTCGTTGTATTGTTCCTTACCCATTGCTCTGTTGCTACTCTATGCTGCCACGGGATGAGGTAATCAAACTGAAAGGATGAATTATCAGGTATATCCTTGAAGATTCCTGTCACTTGCAAGGTACTCGTATCGTCAACCTTCAGAAATTTACCCCCTGGGTCTTCGTCCTTAAAAAGGACTTTTGCCAATTCTTCAGAAATGACAATAGAGGAAGGATCGTCTAAGACTGTGCTTCTGTCCCCGACAAGCATAGGAAACTCAAAAACATCAAGAAACTCCTTACTAGCAAAATATCCGTCTTTCATGATACGCTGATCATCTAGCGCAATCAGACGCGCACCCCCCCAACCTGTTACTACAGAGTTAACGATTTTAGCATGCGCTCCTTTCATTTCGGTGTATGTTGGCAGCGGAACCGAATTCCATGACTGGATGCTATTGTCGAAATGGGCATTTACCCAAACCTGATGAATCTTATTCACCTTAGGAATAGATTTATCGAATGAAGTTTCGTCTTGCACCCATAGCAAAATGAGTATGCTGCAAGCGATACCGATAGATAGACCTGAAATATTGATGACCGAGTAGAGGGTGTTCCTGCGCAAATTGCGCAGGGTTACCAAGATAAAATTCTTGAGCATTTGAGTTTGAGTTATTGACCTTTGACCTATAGACTAAAAAGTTTCCAAATCGTTACACACAATCTGAAAAAAAGGTGAAAGACGTTAGTCTTTCACCACTGCACGGCCTGAACCGGTGCTTATTTTAATTTGGATGTCTTTGCTACCGACCTTAGCTTCTTTGACATACCCATTTCTTCCTCTCCTACCGTAGTTTCCTCCGCGCTCATCCTCATACGCTTCATCAAAACTAAATGGCGCCCTGATATCATCTTTATCGCTAGCCCTCATGATGAACTCTCCTGATATTTCTTGACCATTAAAATCAAGGATAGCATCCCCAGACCCAGTGCTAACGGACATGTCATAATCCAAAGAACCTCCAAGGCTCACCTCTGCATTACCTGACCCGGTATTAAAGCTTGAGGCGCCAGTGATTATGGCATCTATAACATCAATGTTACCGCTACCTGTATTCATAGATAGCTCCCCTTCGATACCATTACTCCTTATATTTCCACTGCCAGTATTCAGGTTAGCATCACCTTTGGTTCTATCTAGACGAATTGAACCAGAACCCGTGTTGGCGTCCAAACTTCCTTCTACTTGACTGAAAGTGATGTTACCAGAGCCAGTATTGGCCCTAACCTCTCCAGTCACTTCTTCAATCTCTATGTTTCCAGAGCCAGTATTGCTACGGATTTCAATGTTTACACCCATTACTTCGATGTTTCCAGAACCTGTCTTGAAATCGAGTTCTATCCCATCAGGAACTTCTAGTGTCCATTCAGAATAGCCTCTTGACCAACGGCTTCTTTTGAAATCTTCTTCGATCGTTAGTCTATCTCCTTTTTGTTCGAAAGATGGAGTATAAACATCTTTGTCATAAGTGTATCTTAGGTGAACCTTCACCTCATTCGTATTACTTTTTTTGATTGTACCATTTCCAGAAGCAGTCGTTAAACGAATGCTTTTAATCCCTGTATAGGTCTTCTCTACTGTTTCTTGAGCGTACGCTGCGGTAACCGCAAAAAGAAAGAGAAGAGTAAATAGTGTTGATTTGAGTTTTCGCATGATTAGTGAGTTTTTCCTTATAGACATTCTTTCGATCCGAAAGGATGCACGCAACCTGAAAAACAATAAAACTAATCCTGAATTCTTAATCTGAGCACTTGAAATCAACGCGAGTGAATTCGAGAAATTACTCAAAACTAGCCACCCGGAGCAAGCCAATATAAGAAGAGCGATGGAAAGTGGTTGATGTCTATTTAATCTGCCCTAACATCAGGTTGGTAAAACCCATTAGTGCATCCTGAGTAGATGATAAGTTCTCTTTGAAAAGATTTCCTTTAGGCTCTAGGTCTAACACTGTATTAAATACTTGTCTGTAATAATCTGACCAAGTTTTTAGAATGTCTCTTTCCTTATCTCGATCGCCACCTTCGGCTATCGCCTGCTGACTCAACTTCAATTCTGCCTGCAGTCTATAAGTAGCACTAGTTGAAGCTTCTAAAAGGATTCTATTTGCTAATACAGGCTTGTTCTCGGTCAACATCAAAGCAATCATCAAAGCACCGGTACCTACATTATGTAACGTCTCTTTCGACACTTTATCCAAACGGTCTTGATCTGTATGATAGAATTGATCTGTGAAATGCCACAAGAGCAAACCTGGGATATTAGCAGACAAGAATGGTACATGATCACTTCCTCCTTCGTATGGATTGAAGCTTACATTCCAATTCTTCCTCTCCCCTAGGTTTTCAAATACGGCAATCGTTAGGTCGTTGAAATAGTGAGGCTTTAAATCTTTCTTTTGCAAAGGCTTCCCACCCCATTCTGTATGTTTTTCTACTCCACGAACCCAAATCGCGCCTGGATCAGGCATCTTTTCGATTAGGAAGGAGCCTCCTGTTTTCTCAGTATCCTCACCCACCATGTCAAGACTCATTCCCCATTTAATTCCTTTAGCTCGCGCTGGGTCTTCCTGAATAAATCTTCGGGTAGAAACTATCTCATCTCCGAAAAGATAAGTAATTGTCCTTTCAGGGTCAATTTGACCGCTTTTTAATAACCTCGCGCTTGCGGACGCCACTTCTAGCAAAGCGCCAACTCCACTTGCATTATCATTGGCTCCAGGCTCTTGCACATGGGCACTAAAAACAAAGCGTTCTTCTGGCATTTTACTACCTCGCAATTCTGCTACAATGGTCAATTCTTTAGAATTATAGACCTTAGTATTCAGGTTAACCTTGATTTTGTTGTTCCCCTCAGCTAAAGCGGCTTTCAGTTTCTCCTTGGCATGATATGATAATAGAATACCAAAGGATTGATTAACACTATCGCGTGGGATTGCACTGAATTGAATTGAATTTATATTCTCTTCTGGCTTTGTATAGCTTGGCATATTATAAGCAATAACTCCAGCAGCACCATGATTTTCAACCACTGTTCTGAAGAGTGAGCCTACACTGCCTTCTGCAAAAACTACCTTGTCCTTAAGGTCTTGATCCAAATTCAAATTTCGACCTGAACCAACATAAACGACTTCAAACTCTTGCTGACCTCCTGTACCATAAGAGTTTATCGCCATCATATTTCGGTTAGTAGAAAAATTTAGAATCTCTTCCCCAGAAAAAAGTTTTAGGCTTCCTGCAACGGGGTCCCAGGTTTTATTTTTTAATGGCCGCTCCTCAAAGCGATAGGTAAGTCTACTTGCATCAGTAGCTATTTTCTCAGAAATAAAGCCAGCAGACTGCAACTGACGTTCAACCCAAGAAATACTTTGATCAAACCCCTTATTACCAACTACTCTCCAGTGTGACTCTACAAAAGCAACCGTTTTATACGCTTCCTCTTTGTTAAAGCTGGCGTCTACCATTTCGAAATATGGCGCTGCAAACTGGTCAAACTGATAAGCCTTAGCTGAAAAAGTGCAGACACTTAGTAAGGAGATAAAAGCAAGCAACAATCTTTTCAAATTCATCTTCTATTTGGTAAAGGGTGAGATGTGGTTATGTCAAAAAATTATAAGTAGCCCCAAGCATCCAATTTATTATGGATTTCCAAACAAATCCATGCATCAGTTGCTGCATAGCGAATTTGTTTCTGAGCCAGTTGTTCTAATTCCCAATTAGAGGTTTGGGCAGATTTAGAGATTCGAATGTCCAATACCATGGCTGCTAGGTTTCTTGCACCAATATTTTCAGCACCCAACTCTTGGAAGGTATCATTAAGGTCCAGAAAACCATCGGGTTGGAATGGTCTTAATCTATCGAGCAAATTATAATCATCTAATAGACCAATGCCTACTTTAGTGATTCTTGGGTTTTGTAAAAAGTCATGAAGACTATCTATAATACCGATATGGTGTGTCCTAAAGAGATACACTTTCTCTGCAGTCGCCACTTGTATCAGGCTTATGTTTCTGATTTGGCCCTTTTTAAAGGTCGGTTTTGCTTCTGTATCGAAGCCAACGACATCAAATTGATTGATCTCTTCGATCGCCTTCTCAGTACTTTCTCGATCTGCGGCAATGACTACTTTCCCCTCATAACTTTGAAGGGGACGTTCCATTACCTCATCCTTGGTGATTGACATCGGAAACATCATACCTCAGTTACTTTTTCTATTTTATCCTCTTTCAATTTTTTGATCTTGATATTCAAATAAGCAAAAGCTACCGTCATAATAGGACTGATTAGGTTAAAAAATGCGTAAGGAATATAAGCACCCGTTGCTACTCCCAATACATTAGAGTGATATGCCCCGCAGGTATTCCACGGTACTAATACAGATGTCACTGTACCCGCGTCCTCTAACGTTCTACTTAAGTTTTCTGGAGCTAGGCCTTTTTCTTTATAGATGTCGGCATACATTCTACCGGGCACTACAATGGCCAAATATTGATCAGATGCAGTTGCGTTGAAAAATACGGTGGTACCTGCCGTGGCAGCTACCAATGAACCATTCGACTTTACTTTTGAAATAACCGCTTCGGCAATTCTTTTCAATAATCCACTTGATTCCATTACTCCACCAAATACCATCGCAGATAGTATTAGCCAAACGGTACCAAGCATTCCTGCCATACCTCCAGAGGTTAGCAGTTCATCCACAATGCCATTGCCGGTTACAATAGCAATATCTCCATACATGGCTTTCATAATCCCTACAAAGGTGACTGTAATAGCTGCTCCCTCCCAGTCGGCTACACTCGCCACAACTTCTGGCTGAAATATTAGGGCAAAAACAGCGCCAAGCAACGCACCTATTAATATGGCGGGTAAGGCAGGGACTTTCTTTACGATAAGAAAAACTACGGATGCTGGGACTAAAAACAACCAACCATTGATGTTAAACTTACTAGTGATCGCAGTTAAAATTTCATCTGTTTGTGTTACATCACCGCCCCCCCCTTGCATAAAACCTAAGATCAAGAACAAGACCAAGGCGATAGAGATTGATGGAATAGTCGTTATGGTCATGTAACGAATGTGCGTAAACAAATCAGTGCCTGCCATTGCTGGTGCAAGGTTAGTTGTATCTGATAGCGGAGACATTTTATCCCCAAAGTAGGCACCTGAAAGTACAGCCCCAGCGATCATGCCATCAGGTATACCGAGGGCCTTACCGATGCCCATCAGCGCAATACCAACAGTTGCAGCAGTGGTCCAAGAACTCCCTGTTGCAATGGACACAATAGAACAAACTATACAAGCTGCAACAAGAAAAATGGTTGGGTTCAATATTTGAAGACCATAATAGATCATTGCAGGAACAACGCCTGACAATAACCACGTACCTGCCAAAGACCCTATCAATAAGAGGATTAGAATCGAGGCCATTGCTGAACTAATAGTTTTTACAATTCCCTTTTGAATCTCATCCCACTTCATTCCAATGCGAAGGGCAACTAGTGCACCAATAGCAGCGGAAAGTAAGAGGATAATCTGATTTGAACCGTCTAAGGCACTATCGCCAAAGATCCGCACATTAATAAAGAGTGCGACAATTAGGAAAACGATGGGAATTAAAGCTTGAAGTAGGGTGGGCTTTTGATACTTATAGTCCATATAGGTTGTTCTGTAAGGTTTGAAGATAGTAATATTTTGACTACTGAAGCATTCGTTTTGCTAATTCAAAACCCATTTTGCTTCCAATGGCCACACCCATTCCTCCTAACCTCACTCCAACATGAATGTTATCGGAATAGTCCTCTAGAACCGGCTGTTTATTAGGCCCGAATGCCATAATTCCTGACCAGACATGATCAATTTCAAAATCTTGATTGGGAATAATAAGTGTTTTTAAGTCATGAGTCAGTTTATCGAGAATCTGATCTCTTACTTCAAAATCGGTTGTCTCCTCTCCTGAAATATCTAAATTTCGACCGCCTCCGAAGAGAATACGATCTTGATAATTTCTGAAGTAATAATAGCCTTCGTCATAATGGAAGGTTCCTTTGAATTTTAGTCCAGCAATTGGTTTAGTAATCAGAACGACACCACGTCCTGGTGCTAAATTCAGTTTTGGAAGAAGTGACTTAGAAAAAGCGTTAGTACAAATGGCCAGCTTCTTTGCCCGAAAACAAATTCCTTCAGCTGTAAGCACTTCGATTCTCCCTTCTTTCTCTTGAAACTCCGTCACGGTAGTTCCAGTAAATACTTCGATACCTTGACTAGATGCCAACCTAGAAAGTGCTTTCATCATTTTACCACTATGCAACTGCGCCTCAAAAGGATTATACACCAAGCCTTCAATGACGCTAGCATCAAACCCAAGTTTCTCAATTTCTTCTGAACGATCTTGGTATACCCTCTGTCCAAACAACGGCATCAATAGCGCATTGACCCTGTTCATCTCTTCTAGCGCAGGCATATCTGCGGATCGCATAAGTTCATACCCTCCTAAGTTGTGGTAATCAAGAGCTTCATCACCTACACGTTCTCGAAGAAGCTGTAACCCTTCCCACCTAAGTTTGACCAAATCGAAAACCTCTTGCTCTGGCATCAGCTTCAAGTCTGATAATATCTCGGTTAGGCTTCCGAAGCATGCAAAACCCGCATTCTTTGTAGAAGCACCTGTAGGAAACGTACCACGTTCTAAAACCAACACCCTCGCCTTCGGGTAATTCTCCTTAATACTTATGGCCGTAGAAAGCCCTACAATTCCAGCTCCGACTATGATATGGTCATAGTTCAAAAACTCATCTTTCTCCCAAAAGCTCAGCATAGTTTTTTATTCACTTAGAATCCCTAAATTAATTCAAATTCTGATTGATATGTTTGATCCTATACAGATAATGGAGCGCGCTAAAACTTCCAAGAAGCATTTAGCGCTTTTAAATTTTGGTCTGGCCAGAATGATTCCCTTCAATAAACCTCATGGTTTTAAGATCATTGAACTCGGTGACGATTTTGTGAAAGTAAAAATCCCTTACAAACGGATCAATTTCAACCATATTAAAGGAGTGCATGCCTGTGCCTTGGCTACCGCATCTGAGTACTCTACCGGTCTAGTTTTACTGAATAAGCTAAATGCAAAAGCATATCGCATTATTATGCAGAAGATGGAGATGAACTACCACTATCAAGGTAAGATGGACGTAGTTGTCACTTACGAACTCACAGAGGAATGGCTAAACGCTAATATTCTTGATCCACTGAAAACAGAAGAATCTGTCGTAGTAAATTGCCAAGTGAAATCCCACGATACGGAGGGTAACCATATAACCACAGGAAATATCTATTGGCACGTAAAGCCATGGAATAAGGTAAAGACCAAAGCGTAGTGCCTGTGTTCGAAATTATCAACGTGCCCTTTTTCAAAAGGATTTTCTTTGATTTTTATGAATACTGAATTTTGCACTTTAGATACAAAATGCCTTCATAAAAATCCAAATACACCGTTTCCTTCATTATTAAGCGGCTTTGTAAAATAACAAATTTGATTTTTCAAAGGTTGTTCTCTACATTAGTGATGTCCTTAGGGGCAGAGTTACACCTAAATGCTTGATTAATTACGATGTGGACGCTAAGTTTTCCAGACATCCCTATGCTTTTTGGCTCCAAAAAGCGAAGGCTCTATAAACAGAGCCGATCGGATTTTTACGAAGGTAGAAATGCACTCCTCTCTCATGTTTCATTTGATTCAATCCTCAACCTCAACCATTTAGAATCCATTGACACCGAAAAAGGCGTACAGTTTTATGGCCTTTCATTTGGACAAACTTTAAAAGAAACTATTCGGAAACTTGGCAAGCCAAATTATGTGGATCATCGTAAACTTGCCCTAAAGCATCAAAAAACGATTTATTATCGACTTACCATTAAAGAAGAACGATGTATCCTACAGATGCACTATTATAAGGACCAATTCTTCTATGGTAAGATGGAAATCAAGGGCAATGACCCTGTTGCAAAGAGAGTTATTGGACAATTGGTATGTCAGAAGTATAATATTTCTGAACAAGACTGGACTGGTTCAATCATAGACAGTAATCAGAACAAAATCCTCATTAAGGAAAATATAGTACCCAACGTGTGCTATATCACAGGAGACAAGGTTTTAATGAACGAAATACGTGCTGAATTGAAATCAATCCTTATTGCTAAAAAATACAGACACATCGGGCAACCAGAATTATTGCTCGATATGATCTAAAGATCACCCTTCCACCTAAACACTCAATATCAAAAGCTAGCCTTTCACCCGCTGGCTTTTTTCATTTCTCACCTTTTGTGCTTTCATTTCAACTGCTATCTTTGATTCTATGCCTTGTGTATTTTTTAAATGATCGAAAAGAAGCGTAAAAGCACAACATGTAAGAATTGTAGTTCCTCATTAGACGAGAACTATAACTTCTGTCCTACTTGTGGACAATCAAACTCGGACAACAATGTGACCTTTGCCACGCTGGTTAAGGAATTTGTTGACAACTACCTCGGCATTGACTCAAAAATGGCGCATAGTGCTGTTCCTTTTTTAATCAGGCCGGGAAATCTGACTAATCGGTTCCAAGAAGGTAAGGTCAAACACTTTATCCACCCAGTAAGACTCTATTTTGTAATGAGTCTTTTCTATTTTTTTACGATCAGCTACTTGCTTTCAGGTATAGACTTGAGATCTATTCAAGATGATGATCAAATTAATTTCGGGGGAGATATGAATATTGAAAAGCTTAAGTCAAACGATGAGTGGAATGCACTCCCTGATTCGGTAAAGCTTAATGTTCTTTCCGATTCGATGGTTAGCAAATTTACAGGTATCAAAACTTTTGATCAACTCTATGACTCCATCCAATCCCAGATAGGAGCCGATTCACTAAAAAGTTTAGAAGTCAACGTGAAATCAACCTCTTTACCTTTTGCAAAAGAAGGTGATTTGGAACGATACCATAGACTAGCAAGGGACCGAAGTCTAACCGACAAAGTATTTATGGACTCCATCATAAACGAGGGTAACATATTTGGTGAAACCTTCTTTGATGAGGAACAAGAAGCCCATATTAATAGTCAGGTAAGAAAAATATTTGTGAACGATGAAGGATTCAAAGGTTTTGTCCTTGGCAATTTGCCCCTTATGATGTTCATCCTTATCCCATTATTTGCGGGTGTATTGAAGTTCTTCTACGTTAGAAGAAAACATTTATACATCAAACATGTAGTGCATGCACTTCACGTACACTCCTTCGCCTATATGGCCTATGGCATAGGCCTGTTAATCATCTTTAAAATTATAACCGAAGGCAACTTTCCCGATGCCAATATTTCAGCATGGAGAGGCCTATTTGGCGGGTTATTCTTTGTGGGCGCCAGTACTTACGTTTATACCTCCTTTTTAAAGGTTTACAAACAAGGATGGTTTAAGACACTGGTTAAATTCAACCTAGTGGGTGTAATTTATTTGATCTTCCTGCAAGTATTCTTCTTCCTTGAATTATTTATCAGCTTCTGGTACTACTAGTGAATCTTTTTGAGTGCAGTTCTATTCGCCTCAACAATACGCCCAACCAAGTCCTCGGTTATGGATGTAGAAATGAATAATGTTTCAAATTGAGATGGAGGTAAGTAGACCCCGTTGTTAAGCATCTCCCTAAAGTAAAGTCCAAACTTCTCAGTATTAGATGATTTAGCAGTATCGAAGTCAATCACTTTCTGGTCTGTAAAGAACAGGCTTACCATAGAACCAATTCGATTCATTGTATAGCCTAAGCCTAATTCATCTAGGTTGGCCTGAAATCCTTTTTCAATCGCTTCAGTAGTATTTGCCAAGTCAGTATATATAGACTCACTTTCGTTAATTTGAGTAAGCATTGCCATTCCAGCCGCCATGGCAACCGGATTGCCAGACAACGTTCCCGCTTGATAAACTGGGCCTTGTGGGGAAACATAATCCATGATCTCTTTCTTACCGCCATAAGCACCAACAGGCATTCCACCGCCAATGATTTTACCTAAAGTTGTTAAGTCAGGCTTAACATCATAAACACCCTGTGCTCCAGCTTTAGAAAGTCTGAAACCAGTCATTACTTCGTCAAAAATCAATACAATGCCATTAGCATCGCAAAGCTCTCTCATTCCTTGTAAGTACCCTTCGGCTGGCAACGTGCAGCCCATATTTCCAGCGACAGGTTCAACAATAATAGCAGCTACCTGATCCTTATTTGCATTAATAACTTCCTCTAGGCGTTCCAGATCATTGAAAGGAACCGTTAATGTATCCTTTGCTACACCACGTGTAACACCCGGACTATTTGGCTCCCCTAATGTCATGACTCCACTGCCGGCAGCAATCAAAAAAGAATCTCCATGTCCATGATAACAGCCTTCAAACTTAACGATTTTGTCTCGGCCGGTATAGCCCCGAGCCAGTCTAATAGCGCTCATGGTGGCTTCGGTTCCACTGTTGCACATTCTTACTTTTTCAACAGAGGGTACGATGTCCACTAAAAGTTCAGCCATTTCTACCTCGTCGGGCCCAGGGGTGCCAAAACTGGTTCCATTTTGTAATGCCTTACTGATCGCCTCCCGGATGACAGGATGATCATGCCCATGGATTGCCGGTCCCCATGTGCAGACATAGTCGAGTAATTTCTTGTCGTCTACAGTGGTGAGGTAACTTCCACTCGCTTTTTTCGTGAAAAAGGGAGTTCCTCCGACTGAGCGAAATGCACGGACCGGAGAGTTCACTCCACCGGGAATAATTTTTTTTGCACGTTCAAAGAGTTCGTGAGATTGATTCATATTAATTTTTTAATTAGCGTATTTTTGAACAATGGGAATCCTTCTTCCCACTCCAAAGGCGAGAGGAGTGGTTTTGATTCCCGGGGCAGCCTGATTTCTTTTGTATTCGTTAAGGTTGACTAAACGGGTGATTTTTCGAACCACCTCCTCCTCAAATCCTGCATTAATTATGGATGCGATTGATTTCCCCTCCTCGACATAGGATTGAAGAATAGCGTCTAGGATATCATATTCAGGTAGGGAATCACTGTCTTTTTGATCGGGGCGTAACTCCGCAGACGGAGGTTTTTCAATTGTATTTTTGGGAATTATCACATGATCACGATTCAAATACCTTGCCAGTTTAAAAACCTGAGTTTTAGGAACATCAGAAATAACTGCCAGTCCTCCACACATATCTCCGTACAGCGTACAATATCCAACTGCGAGCTCACTTTTATTACCAGTGGTTAGAAGGAGTGCTCCCAGTTTATTGGAAACTGCCATGAGGAGCAGTCCACGAGATCGAGCCTGCAGGTTTTCTTCGGTTACATCGATCGGACGATCTTGAAAAATGGGTTGAAGTTCGAGGGTTGCAGAATCAACTATACTTTGAATGGGAAGAGTATGAAATTCAATGCCCAGATTGTTGGCAAGCTCCTCGGCATCCACTTTACTATGCTGACTGGAGATCGAGGAAGGCAGGCTTATGCCGACAACATTTTCTCGACCTAAAGCTTCGACGGCAATGGCAGCGGTTACCGCGGAATCGATTCCGCCGCTCAAACCAATTAGGCCTTTTGAGAATCCGCTTTTATGAGCATAGTCCCTCACGCCCAAGACCAGTGCCTGTCGTAGGCTTTCCATTGAGATGTCTTCTGAATAGTTGAATTCATTTTCATGGTTCAAGTCATGGACTTCTATTTTTTCCTTGAATGAGTCGGATATAGCAATGGGATCTCCCTTTCGATTAAATGACATGGACATTCCGTCAAAAACGAGTTCATCATTTCCACCGACTGCATTTAAGTAGACAATTGGGCATTTGCATTTCTTCGCAATTTGGCTCAATAATTCGGTGCGGTGCCTGTCCTTATTGAAGTGCCAGGGACTCGCT
>ENA-OWPI01000620-OWPI01000620.1-marine-metagenome-genome-assembly--contig:-NODE-620-length-47638-cov-8.876895_pt1 | contig 47638 bp, 36 predicted proteins | sample MGYA00238138_ERZ651775 | MGnify/ENA primary metagenome ERZ651775 (study PRJEB26906, sample SAMN06265043) | marine metagenome | isolation source: Helgoland LTER site | place: Germany:Helgoland, sampling...
ATTTAAGTGTTTACTCTGTTTAAAACACGCTCTTATAATTTAACCCTTATTAGTTCACTTTTTGCTGACGGTATACATCATTTTCTACTAAAGTAATTTTTCTTATACAAGCTATATAGTATCCAGCCAGGGTAAATAATAAAAAAGATATCTAAAAATTCAACTGACTGAGGATTAATTATCAATAATATAAGACCACCTAGAAGTACAACAACAGCTGAAATAAATCCTACCGTGTCTTGATTTTTTTTAAGTTTTTCCCACATATTGGTTGGTTTTGGTTATTTAAAACTAACAAAAATTCTTCAACTTTAGTGAATTATTCTCATCCGAAGGTATTGCTCTAGTCCAATTTAATTTTGTGTAATGGATTTAAGCTACGCACAAGTCAAGAGGCTATACAAGAAGAAAAAGTACAAATTCTCTGCAGGTGCGTATCAGTGGATTCAACTGGGCATGTGTTTGACAATATGAAGTTGAAAGGGGAAGGGGAGTTGCTCTGTTGATGATTCAAATTGTGGGGCTTGTGGGTCATAAAAAAAAGGCAATTAAGAACAGGATTAGGTAGATCTGTTTATAATGCCCTTTTTTTAACCTTAAAAAACCAACTATTATGAAAACTCAAAATTGATAAGGATGGATCATTCTCCACTTTAAATTCTCATAAAGAATGTTAAAATGGCTTCTTAAATAATGTTAAAAAAACTCCCAAGACACCACACCCCAGGAGTTATTTCACAAATCAAACAGCATACCCTCACTTCAACAACTCATGAAATACTTTCCTTTCTAACACCTCAAAATAAGCCTCAAACTCTTCCAACTTTTCTACCGATTTTTGAAAAATAAAAAAAGTACGTAGATCAACTTTAAAGGGCTATTTAAAGTAATTAGGATTTTTGATCAATAAAAAAGACTTAATAAATTTTATATATTTAAGGATATGAAAAAACTATTCATTCTGTTATTATTAATTCCATTATTTTCTGTTGGCCAGAATAGCCCTCAAATATCAAAAAATATAATCTATTACGGAAAGGATTTTTTTAGATTAGAGGGTACTGTTATTCCAGATTCTCTCAAAGAAAATCGCTATGATAGATTACCTTTTTCATATAAAAATATAGTTCGAGATTCATTGTGGGAATTATCAAAAGCGTCAGCAGGAATGTCTATTCGGTTTTTTTCTAATTCAAAAAGTATTAGTGTAAAGTGGACACTTTTAAATGATTTTAAAATGAATCATATGGCTGAAACTGGTATTAAAGGTGTTGATTTATATTTTAAAGATAAAGACAACTGGCAATATCTAAATACTGGCCGCCCAGAGGGTATTAAAAACGAGTCTTCTTTAATAGATAATATGTCTACTGAAATGCGGGAGTTTAAAATATTTTTACCCCTTTATGATGGTATTTCAAATATTGAAGTGGGAATTGATTCAAAGAGTATTATTGAAAAACCTGTAAGAAATGGTAACAAACCAATAATTTTTTATGGGACCAGCATCACGCAAGGTGGTTGTGCTTCTCGTCCAGGAATGGCACATACCAATATTATTTCAAGGAAATTGAATATTGATTGTATAAACTTTGGTTTTAGTGGAAATGGAAGGATGGAACAGTCAATAGCTAAATTGATATCAGATTTGGATCCTCTTTTCTATGTGATTGAATGTATGCCAAATATGATTAATACTGAAAACGTAACGAATAAAACCATTCCTTTAGTAAATACGATACGAGATAAAAATCCTGAAACTCCTATTATTTTGGTAGAAAACTTTATTTCTGAGCCTTCAGTTTTAGATAAAAAAGGCAAAGAGTGGATTGAAAAAATGAATAGAGCTCTTAAAGATGAATATGAAAAAATGATTGAAAATGGGTATAGTAATCTGTTTTATGTTAATAGTAAAAATGCAACAGGCCGTGATCATGAAGGCACAGTTGACGGAGTGCATTTTACGGATTTAGGATTCTTAAGGTATGCAGATTTTTTAATAGATAGGTTTGACGAGTTTAAGCTGATAAACAAAAATTAACTTCTCCTAAAAGAGTACCAAATAATAATATTTGCATTGTATTACTCAAAATTCTAAACTAGCGAAAATCATCTCCACCCTCAGTACATTATTCTCATCCGAAGGTATTGCTTTGGTCCAATTTAATTTTGTGTAATGGATTTAAGCTACGCACAAATTAAGAGGCTCAATAAGGAAAAAAAGCACAAATTCTCTGTAGGTGCGTATCAGTGGATTCAACTGGGCATGTGTTTGCCGATATGAAGTTGAAAGGGTAGCTGCGACATTGATGATCTTGGTTGTGAAGCTTGTGGGTCATAAAAATAAGGGCAATCAAAACAGAAAGAGAGAAATCTGTTTATCATACCCTTAAAAATCAACTAAAACCAAACACTTATATGAAAACTCAAAATTGATAAGGATGGATCGTTTTCCACTTTAAATTCTCATAAAGAATGTTAAAATGGCTTCTTAAAGAATGTTAAAAAAAACTCCTGAAACATTATATCCCAGTAGTTATCCCATAAATCAAACAGTACCCCCTCACCTCAACAACTCATGAAATACCCCCATCTCTAACACTTCAAAATAAGCCTCAAACTCCTCCAATATCACCTTCTTAGAGAAACACTCACAAGTATTATTAATCTCCTTTAAAACGGCTGTATGCATGCCCGATTTGAGTATTCCAACTCTATAGTAATCCTTAGCCTTATCACTCACCTTTAGCTTTCCATGCGCTCGCTTCTTGTGCGTTCCTTTGACTAGGATAAAGTCATGATCTCCTAGTACGATAAAGCCTGAATCTTCTAGCTCTTCCATAGCGAGAATAATCACATTACCAAAAGGATTAAGACCCAATCTACGCTCCAGTCCAATACCATTAGCGATGTCTGATTCATCTGCTTGAAGAAAGCCAGCAGTACTGCAATGTGCTTCTAGGAAACAGTAGATCAACTTGGCTTCTTTGGTTAGCTGTTTGAAGGTGTGGTCATTCCATTTAAAGGAGTCTAATCTCATGTAATTTGTTTCTTACAAAATTACAGAGGAGGTAAGGGAAGGGTTGTTTTGTGAAGTCTTTGGTAGGAGTTTAAAACCTATTTTGATTTTGTATTCATTACCCACCCCATAGTATATGATGAGTTTCCCATTACTCATACGTGCTGATAACTCAATATAACCCCGAAGTCATCTATATTTTGTGTTCAAATATCATTCTCCATTAGGCTTTTTTGAGTTTATAAAAAGAGTCCAAATATCTGATGCCCAAGAGATGATTAGATCTGGCTACCTAAAAATGAATACGATGGATACCCTAGCACCACTTGTTGGCTTTTCCTCCTATTCCACTTTCTATAAAACTTTCCTGAAAGTTACTAATTGCAGTCCCACGGAATTTAAAAATAGCTTGAATTGACATCTCAATTACCTCCAAGGTGCCTCCAATTTTTTAGTAAAAATTTAAATAGTAAAAAAGGAATTGGGTTTCTTCGAATCAGCCCAGTCAGGGACTATTTATAACCTAATACAGGTGCCAACCAACGTTCAGCTTCTTGCTTATCCATTGCCTTCCTATTTGCATAATCATCCAGTTGGTCCTCTCCGATTTTTCCCAAACCAAAATATCGGGCCTTGGGATGCGAGAAATAAAAGCCACTGACCGACGAGGCTGGATACATGGCATAGGATTCTGTCAAGGTAATCCCTGTATTTTCTTCAACTTGTAGTAATTCAAAAAGTGCTTTTTTCTCGGTATGGTCAGGGCACGCGGGATAGCCTGGCGCCGGTCTGATTCCTTGATACTTTTCCTTGATCAATGCTGCGTTTTCAAAATCTTCTTCTGGTGCATAGCCCCAGTATTCTTTCCTCACCTTCTTATGCATTAATTCTGCAAAGGCTTCAGCCAGTCGATCGGCAATCGCTTTTACCATGATCACATTGTAGTCATCATGATCTGCTTCAAAATCAGCTATTAATTTTTCAATGCCTATCCCTGCGGTCGTCGCAAATCCTCCAATATAATCTCCCTTCTCGGAGGATTTAGGGGCAATATAATCTGCCAATGAAATATTAGGAATTTGAGATCCCTTCTTACCTTGCTGTCGAAGAAAATGAAGCCGATTTACGGCGTTATTTTTGACCTCAACATCATCTTGAACTGCTTGTGCTTCAAAAAAACCAATGACTGCATTGGCCTGAAGAGAGCCCTTCGCTATGATTTGATCGAGCAATGCATTGGCCTCTTTGAAAAGTGTCTTTGCCTCACTTCCCACGATCGCATTTTCAAAAATTTGAGGATATTTTCCCTTCAACATCCATGTCGAGAAAAAAGGCGTCCAATCTATGTATTCTCTGATTTCCTCCAATGAATAGCTTTCAAATTTTTTAGTCCCCAAAAAAGAAGGCTTAAGTACTTCATGTTCTTGCCAATCAATCCCTACTCGATTGGATCTGGCAGCACCTATCGTGATTAATGTTTTGGCTTCTTGCCTGCTCTGATGGTCCACGGCCAATCCCTCATATTCAGCCCGAATCCCAGCACTGAAATCAGCTGTGTCTTCACCCAAAAGTTTGGAGGCTACCGCTACAGATTTTGAAGCATCCAGTACGTGAATCGTAGGGCCACTGTATTTAGGTGCGATTTTTACTGAGGTGTGAATTCTTGAAGTCGTAGCACCCCCGATGAGCAACGGAATTTTCATTCCCTTACGCTCCATTTCTTCTGCCACGGTCACCATCTCATCCAAAGAAGGAGTGATCAAACCGCTCAAGCCAATGATATCTACTTGATGATTTACAGCTTCTTCCAATATTTTTTGAGCAGGAACCATCACACCCAAATCTATGATGTCATAATTATTGCATCCCAGCACCACACCCACAATGTTTTTGCCAATATCATGTACATCCCCTTTGACCGTAGCCATTAATATTTTTCCCTTGCTGCTGTTGTTTTCTGTCTTATCAGCTTCTAAATAAGGTAAGAGATAAGCGACCGCTTTCTTCATGACCCGCGCACTCTTCACTACTTGAGGTAAGAACATTTTACCACTGCCAAACAAATCCCCAACGGTATTCATCCCTGCCATCAAGGGCTGCTCTATGACGTGAAGGGGTTTTGGATATTTGAGTCGGGCTTCTTCGGTATCTTCCAATACATGATCAATGACGCCTTTGATCAAGGCATGTGCCAATCTTTCTTCTACCGTTCCTTTCCGCCACTCATCATCAACGATTTTTACTTTACCGGTACCCGTGACGCTTTCGGCAAAATCCACCAATCTTTCAGTTGCATCTTCACGCCTGTTGAGTAGTACGTCTTCCACATGCAGCAATAATTCATTGGGGATCAAGTCATAAATCTCCACCAAGCCCGCATTTAAAATCCCCATATCCATTCCATGGTTGATGGCATGAAATAAGAACGAGGAATGCATCGCTTCTCGAACGACATTATTGCCTCGAAATGAAAAAGAAACATTACTGACTCCTCCACTTACTTTGGCTCCCGGTAGATGAGTTTTAATCCATTCTGTGGCCTTAAAAAAATCAATGGCGTAATTGTTGTGCTCTGAAATTCCGGTAGCGACAGGAAAAATATTGGGATCGAATATAATATCCTGTGGTGGAAATTTGACCTGGTCTACCAAAACCCGATAAGCCCGCTCACAAATTTGAATCCGCCGATCGTACGTATCAGCCTGACCGTCTTCGTCAAAAGCCATCACGACCGTGGCCGCACCGTATTGCTTGATCTTTCGGGCCTGATCAATAAAAATCTTTTCTCCCTCCTTGAGTGAAATAGAATTGACCACTCCCTTTCCTTGAACACATTTCAGACCTGCTTCGATGATTTCCCATTTGGACGAATCTATCATGATCGGTATTCTGGCGATCTCAGGTTCAGAAGCGACCAGATGTAAAAACTTAACCATCGCCGCTTTACCATCCAACATGCCGTCATCCATGTTGACATCCAAAATTTGAGCGCCTCCACGTACCTGATCCAAGGCTACTTCTAGCGCCTCATCATATTTTCCCTCCTTAATCAAACGAGCAAAACGCAGGCTTCCAGTCACATTGGTACGTTCACCTACATTGACAAAGTTGGTCTCAGCAGTAACAATTAACGGCTCAAGGCCCGATAACATCAAGGGTTTCATATATTGGAAAAAGGATTTATGAAAATTACATTACAACTTGCCATGAATCGTCAGATCCACCATGCAACCAATCCTTAAATTTTTCTTCACCTCCACGAGTCGCCCAATCAGAATCTATGGTCAACCTTGAGCTGATGCCCCCTCTTGGATTGCAATTCATCACAATGCGAAGCCGTTCAGGATCATAGACCTCCATCAGGTGGTCATAAAAAACATTAATTAAACGCTCATAAGAAACTACTATGTCACGTAAATGAAAGGCATATTGCTTCAAAGACTTTAACTCAATGACCTTACCTTTTGGATAAAAAGTAAGGTATACATTAGCGAAATCCGGCTGTTCTTGAACGCCCAAAAAGGTAAATTCAGGGATTTTTATTTTAATTTCGTAAGCCTCCTTTGTCGGATTAGGAATGGCTTTCAAAATACTTTTGTCGATGGCTTGATGTAATTTAATGGGCATACGCTATTTGTCTAGGTTTATAATTTTTGGCCAATGTGGCTATTGCTTTAATGTGATCAGGGGTCGTTCCACAACAACCTCCAATGATATTGACCATATGGTCTTCTAAATAGGCGGTGATTTGGTCTACCATTTCTTCAGGAGTTTCGTCGTATTGACCAAACTCATTGGGCAGACCTGCATTGGGATGAGCACTGACCATAAAGTCAGATTTATCTGATAATATTTTTAAAAAAGGTCGCATCATTTCGGCACCAAAAGCACAATTTAACCCCACACTGAACAGCTCACAATGTGAAATAGAGATCAAAAAAGCTTCGGTGGTTTGACCTGAAAGTGTCCGTCCTGAGGCATCGGTAATCGTACCCGAAACCATGATCGGTGTATTAATATTGCGCTCGGCCTTGACTTCTTCGGCCGCAAAAAGCGCTGCCTTGGCATTTAGGGTATCGATGATCGTTTCAAAAAGAAGTAGATCCACTCCTCCATCCAGTAGGGCTTCTACTTGATGTCGAAAGGCTAATTTCAATGCGTCGAAGGTCACCGCTCTAAACCCTGGATCATTGACATCGGGCGATAACGAGGCCGTCGTATTGGTAGGGCCAATAGAACCCGCAACAAACCTGGGTTGATTGCTGTCTAATGCCGTATATTGATCCGCCGCCGCGCGGGCAATGCGGGCAGACTCATAATTGATTTTATATACCCACTCTTGCAAACCATAATCCGCTTGTGCTATGTTCGTACTTGAGAAGGTATTGGTTTCTATGATATCAGCTCCCGCTTCTAAATAGGCTTCATGAATTGATTTGATGATGTCAGGACGGGTCAGAGACAACAAGTCATTGTTCCCTTTGAGAGAAATAGTATGGTCCTTAAGTGCCTCGTTTCTGAAATCTTCTTCCTGCAGATCATGCCGCTGAATCATGGTGCCCATGGCACCATCGAGGATCAATATTCTTTCTTTGATAACTTCTTGAATCGTCATTTCTATCTATTAAATCATCAAGAAGGATGTTAAAACCTCGTTTGTTATCTTTCTTCAACTATCTGAAGTAGGATTTGGCACCTTTCTTTACAGGGGTTGCCAAGGTTTCAATGGGCCTTACCCCTCCACCTTTCTTGATAATAACGCAAATATAGATCACCCACGGAAGAAGAAAAATTATTTCTGACCTAGATATTGGTAGCCCATAGACATACTGGCGATAAGAAGACCCCCAAGCTCTCGGGTCCCTTCAACATAAGATTTTTCAGCCTTCATTTTACCCACCAGATCCATTTTATCTGATGCCGATAACCAAATGATTAAATCAGGAATATAAAAGCATCCATATGCTAGCAAACTTAAGGATATGACTACATAAAACTTAAGCCAAGTTGAGGAAAGATTAAAAGGTGACGGAAAATGGGTTTTGAATAAACCTAATAAGTGAATCACCCCAATGAATACGTACAAACTGACCCATAACAGAGGATCGGGATCATTTAAATTCAAGTAGGCAAAAATGAGAAAGGTCGCAGATAAAACAAGACTTAACGTTTTATTTTTCATGTCATAAAAAATCAAATCTTCACAACAAACCCTGCAGGTTTTTAAAAGAAGTCGCAATGCTCTTTTCAGGATCTACCGATTGGTCTTGTTCAATGAAAAAATGTTGCATCCCAGCCACCTGAGACTGGTCAAATATTTCTTGGAAATCAATCACTCCATTGCCGACCTCAGTGAAATCTCCTGCCAGGTTCATATCTTTGACATGCCATAAAGAAAAACGATTTTTGTATCTCTTAAAAAGATTTAATGCAGACGCTCCTGCTTTCACAGTCCAATAGAGGTCCAACTCAAAATCGACTACCTCAGCATCCGTTTCCTTCAACAACAGCTCCATAGGCACAACACTACCAATGCTGTCGAATTCAAAAGCATGATTGTGATAGGCCATCACTTTATCTAACTGACGCAGCTCTGCACCCTTCTCATTGAGCAGTTCAATCACCTCATGATATACCTCAAGGTTCCTTTCGTTCTCCTCTAAATGAGGAAGCACTACATATTTTTGACCTGTATCTTCCAGCATTTGAAGCACTCGACCCCAATCAGACTTTAAATCTTTAAATGAAATATGACCGCTTACCATTTTCATCCCTAAATCGGTGACGATCCCATGAAACTCAGAAGGATCCAACCCATACATTTTTCCCTCACTGTAACCTGCTGTTTCGAGTTCCTTGTAGCCTACTTTGGCGACATACTCGAGTGTTTTCCTTGGATTTACCGACATTAAATCTCGCAGTGTATACAATTGCAAACCCGTGTTTGGCTTCGCCTTAAATTCGCATCTACTCAATAATGGCAAGGTGCCCAGTCCCATTGCGGCCGTTAACGTAGTTTTTAAAAATGATCTTTTGTCCATTTATAAGGTCTTAATTTTGATATTTCGGAACCAAACTTCATCTCTATGGTCTTGGAGTACAATGTGCCCTGACCTTCCCGTTCCAAAGGCGGGCATTTCTTTAAATTTACTGTTTTTAATTCTTTCATCCCACATATCATCCCACATATCAAATTCCAAAAGCTTGTAACCATTGAGCCAATGCTCCACATGACCCTCTTTAACAATAAGCCTGACTCTGTTCCAATCATTTGGCCCATTGGCCGTCACAAAAGCTGCCGGAATCATATCATACAAATCACCCGCTCGATGAGCCAAATATTGCCCATCGGTATGGCTAGAATTATCTAAAATTTGCATTTCAGGTCCCGTTAAATAAGCTTCTCCGTATTGATCGTCCTCGATTACATTGTATATAATGCCGCTGTTACCACATGAGGCTACTTTCCATTCTACATAAAATTCATAATTCTCATAAATGCGATCTGTAACCACTATATTGTCACCTGTGGGATAAATCTTATCGGCCCTCACTGCCGTTGCCGACAAATGAAGAGTCCCATCCTCGACATCCCACTTACTTCCAACGTCTTCGGAATTGTAATTACGCAAACCGCTAAGGTCTTTGCCATTAAATAGCAATTTCCATCCTGCAGACTGTTCGGCCTCAGTCAATGCGTTGTGCATCACCTGATAGTCCGTACTAAAACCTGGTTGGTCCTTTGGTATTTGGTTGAGCGTGTACCAAGATTCAGTGGTCCAAAGTGAATGATCAAAATCACTGATAAAAGGACGATTGATTCTGAAATAAACCACCCGATTTTCCTTAATACCTGGTAATTCAACAAAGATTTTTTTCCGATCTTGTGATAGATGAAACGCTTTCGCTTCCAAGTTCTCTAAATCCAACTTGGGTCCCCCATACACTTCGGTAGGCTCATAACGCCATTGCTGGATCAAAAAATCTTCAGCATTGACATTTTGCCCTTCCTTGATAGGTTCTGTAAACTCAATTTCAAAACCATCGCTTCGAACACTTACTTTTAACATTTCAAATACAGAATTTCCATTGAAAGAGAGACTTTGCAGTCCATAACTGAGCTTGCCTATATGGCCCCAATTTCCAGACGAGCCTACGCCTCCTACTACTAGGTCGCCATTGGGTGCCCACAATATCCTGTTCACTCCTGCTTCCAAACCTTGCGTAAACCTAAATAAAGCACCCTGATAAGCGCCGTTGACCTTCTCTACATAAACGCGCTTAATTCCTCCATTGGTCACTTCACCATGAATCATTTGCCCTTGATAGGGGCCGACATCTAAGCCAATAGGGGTGCTAGGAGAGTTACCAATCTCATCTTGAGGCAGCCAAACCACAGGTAAGGTTTCTTTCAATCCGGCTGTGCCTTCAAAATCAACCGACCTTGAACCATAAAATGCGCCAGGCTGCACATGCACAATTTTGCTAGCCGGTAACCAATCTCCTTGATTGTCTGCGATGAATATTTCATTGTCTTTGCCAACTCCAATGCCATTGGGCGTTCTTAAACCTGTAGCGATCAACTCCACTTTTCCTGTTGCTTTATCTATTTTTAAGACTTTACCCCGATCGGGGATTTGGGGATTTGCACTGGCACCACCCGGCATGATAGCGGTTGCCAACGTGCCATAGAAAAAACCCTCCTGGTAGACCAATCCAAAAGCAAATTCATGAAAATTGGCCGATACCTTCCAATCATTACTGACCGTTTGGTATTCATCAATTAATTCATCTCCATCATGATCTATCAACTTGGTCAATTCTTGTTTTTGTAATACATAGATCTCCTCATCAACCACTTTCAATCCCAAGGGTTCAGCAAGCCCTGCGGCAATTCGCTTCACTTTGATTTGATCAGGCATACCCGAATCCCAATTTTCTAATATGAATACTGAACCCAAAGAGTCCCAAGTACAAATGACCATACGCCCATCTGAAAGAAAATCAAGCCCCCCTACTTTAGGTGTAAAATCATTGGGTCTCGCTTGAGATAAATCAAAAGCAGGATGTACACCGGCTAAAGGAAGCGCATCGCCAGGAATCCCTTTTTTTAACTCCCCTGGAGCAATATAAGGCTTGGTTTCCAGCAACTCACTAGATTCAAAAGACACAAATTGGTCATCAAGTAGTACAAAGCTTCCCGCATTTCTATCAAACCACTGCAGTGAAACCAAAGCCCCTCCCCCCCCTTGATTAAACAATAATCTAATGGGGTGTTTTCCTGCTTTAAGAAACATTTCTCCATCCCTAATTTCTGTTCCATGATCACCACCGTTGTCTACAACCAACTGCTCATCTATGTAAAGCAAAGAACCATCGTCGCTGATCAGTCTGAAGTCATAGCTACTCTCTTTTTCAATGTTCAGTAAGCCTTTATATTCTATAATAAAGTGTTCTTGGAAATTTAAAAAATCCGTTTCAGATAACGTATGGATTTTACTGATCTTACCCTGTAAAACGGGAGTCGACTTTTTGATGACTTCAAGTGGATCACCTTTCTCTAAATTTAAATATAAATGTGCCAAAAACCCTTGACCATCATCCCCTTCGTATTTTTCAGATAAATTCACTGGAATAGATTTTAAACCCAGCGTGTATTTATCAAAGGGTGTACTAAGTTTATCATCAAGACCCAAGATATAGCTGACCATGGTTTTTGCATCCTCAGGCATGATGTCAGGATGCGGAGTCATCAAAGCAACGCCCCAAACCCCAGATCCACCTTTGATTATTTTTTGTGCCAATCCATCTATTGCGGCTTGATCATCATTGTATTTTTTTGCGATGGCCAAGTAAGACGGCCCCACGGTTCTTATTTTTTCATTGTGACAGGCGGCGCAATCACTCTTTTCAATTAATAATGCCCCACTTACAACCTCAGAAGTCTCATCCGTATCACTCGTTTCCGTAAGATTTTCAACCTCAGCGTGAAAATAGGTGGTCAAGTGGAGTACTTGTTTATTGAGACTTAAAATACCGTTTATCCTGCTGAATTGAAAGCCTTGTTGCTTGTAGGAGTTCTGATCAATCACGGAAAAAGAACCATCCGTTTCATAATCATCTCCACTTGACAATAATCCCAATGAAGTTTTTAATTTCACCTCATAACCCGTCGTATTTTCAACATTAAAAATTCTCTTAAGACCGTGTCTTGTCCCACGGTTGACATATCTTGGTGATTCCGAAACCTTGATTTTATCGCCTTCTGGAGTAATGAATTCATAGTTAAAAAATACCTCCTCATTTTTAATCAAATGGCCCTTATACTGGAGATCAAAATCAACCATCTCATCCGCTTGGGTCAGCATCCATTCGGATGCCCCCATCTGATAATAGGTAGCCCCTAAACTTTGAGGTTGCGGTCCATGTACGGTAGTATAAACTGCACCATCAAACAAAACGTCTCCACTCCATGCTCTGTATAAAAGCCCCGTTTGCGTATCATAGGCTACCCATAGCTTTTCGTCAAGCGCCGCAGTGACCATTCGTGGCATTTCATCCAATACAGATCTGAAAACCCAAACCTCTCGTGGGTGACTTTCTTCACTTGGCGTATTGCAGGAAATGAAAAATAAAATTGTAAGAAATGACAATATCTGCTTCATGTTAATCTAATGCTTTTGTGTAAAGAGATGAAATTCATCAAAATGGCATTACTTTTTTTAATAAAAAATTGATCATTCATCTATTCCTAGAATCTTATTATTGATCACATCATTTGCTTCTCCTCCTGCGAAATCATCAAAAGCCTTCTCCGTGACACTGATGATGTGATCCGCAATGAAATCGGCGCCTTCTTGCGCCCCTTGCTCTGGAGACTTGATACAACATTCCCATTCGAGTACCGCCCATCCCTCGAAACCGTATTGACTCAGCTTACTAAAGATACCTGCAAAATCAACCGTACCGTCACCTAAAGATCTAAATCTTCCTGGTCTATCCACCCAATCTTGATATCCACCGTAAACTCCTGATTTACCCGTCGGATTAAACTCGGCATCCTTGACGTGAAACATTTTTATATATTCATGGTAATGATCAATATATTGGAGATAATCTAAGTTTTGTAAAACGAAATGGCTCGGATCGTACAATAAATTTACCGCAGTGTGATGATCCGTTGCCTCTAAAAATCTTTCAAAAGAAACGCCATCATGTAAATCTTCACCCGGATGAACTTCATAACACATATCGACACCTACCTCCTTACAGTGATCTAAAATGGGCAGCCATCTTTTGGCTAGCTCACTGAACCCTGCTTCAACCAGACCCGTGGGCCGTTGAGGCCATGGATAAATAAAAGGCCATACCAAGGCACCAGAAAAGCTAGCCATCACATTAATTCCTAGATGATTGCTGGCCGAGGCTGCTGAGTTGACTTGGTCCACCGCCCAGGCAGTACGTGCTTTGGGATTTCCTTTTAAATGATCAGGAGCAAACGTATCAAACATGGTGTCGTAAGCAGGGTGCACCGCCACCAACTGACCCTGAAGATGAGTTGATAACTCGGTAAGCTCTAAACCCGCCTCATTGACCACGCCTTTGATCTCATCACAATAGGTTTTGCTTTCTCCTGCCAAGGTAATATCAATCAATCGCTGATCCCAAGCAGGAATTTGAACGCCTTTGTATCCCAAAGAAGCTACCCATTCGCATATACTCTTAAGATTATTATAAGGTTCAACATCATCCAAAAACTGGGCTAAAAAAATAGCAGGGCCTTTTATCGTTTTCATATTCAAGTGAAGGTTTAGTGTAAAATTAAGTGTAATCTTTGATTTTAGTCCAAATATTTCCATCAGCGGAAGAAGCTACTACCGCAGCCACGAGAGCCATTCCCTTAAAACCATCATCAATATTGGGATAAGTCCCTCCGGAATCAGGGGATGAATGGACTTTGAATTGTCGTACATGATCCGAGAAATTTCTATAGATGTTGGCAAAAGCTTCGATGTATCCTTCAGGATGCCCTGAAGGCGTTCTCATATTCAAATGCGTTTCTTCGTGCAAATAAGAATGGTCTACCCCAGTCCTATAGATTTGTGTGGGCGCTCCCTGTTTTTTTACCAGAAGTGTATTGTGATCAGTATTGCTCCATTCTAGTGCACCCTCTTCCCCATAGATTCGAAATTTAAGATTGTTCTCATCGCCATGTGCAACTTGTGAGGCAGAAATCACACCTTGAGCCTGTTGCTCCATTCTAAAAAACACGTCGGCGTCATCATCCAAGGTTCTTCCAGGCACAAAAGCATTGAGCTCTGCCAATACTTCGGTTATTTTTAATCCAGAAATATATTCAGCTAAATGCCCGCAATGGGTCCCTATATCTCCAAAACAATTGCTTATACCTGCTTTTTGGGGATCTGAACGCCATGCGGCTTGCTTTTGACCTGTGTCTTCCAACTTATCTGATAACCATCCTTGCGGGTATTCTACCATTATCTTTCGAACCTTACCGATTTCGTGGTTTTTTACCATAGCCTTTGCTTGAATCAACATCGGGTAGTAGGCATACGTATAAGTCAGTCCAAAGGGCAAACCTGTCGATTTGACTTTGGCTCTAAGTTGCTTTGCTTCGTCCATCGTAAAGCACAATGGCTTGTCTATGATGACAGGGAAACCATGATCTAAAGCCGACATCGCCGGAGCAAAATGCATATTATTTTGCGTAACAATAGAAACAAAATCCATTCGCTCCTCCTCAGGTCGACGTGCTTCGGACGCCATCATTTCATCAAATGTTCTGTACAATCTGTCCTCATCGAGATAAATTTCCTTGCCAAAGGCGATAGATTTATCAGCATCTGAACTAAAAACGCCACAAACCAGTTCAATTTGACCATCTAGTTGCGCTGCCATTCGATGGATTCCTCCGATAAAAGCACCACTTCCGCCACCTACCATTCCCATTTTGAGCTTTCTATTCGTTTTCATGAATCATTATTTTAGCTGACCTTTACCCATACTTGTCCTTGGCTACTTGATGACAATACCGCTTCGATAAACGACATTCCCCTTACTCCATCATGGACCGTGGGGAAAGCACCCGCCCTATGGGGTCTCCCCTGAATGGCCGCCGCTACGCCGTTATAAATATTGCCCATCGCATCAAATAAGCCTTCAGGGTGACCTGGAGCAATTTTAGTGCTCTCCAAGGCAAACTCACTATTGTATGGATTGCCCGGTTTATAAATTTGAGTGGGGGCGCCTTCAATCAAATGCTTCAAATACATGGGATGTTCTTGCTCCCATTTTAGCCCGCCTTGATCTCCATAAACCGCTATGGAAAGATTGTTTTCTTCTCCCGTGGCGATTTGACTGGCTGTGATAACGCCTCGTGACCCATTATTCATTCTTAGGAGTGTGGTACCGTCTACATCTAGTTCATTTTCGGGATAAAGGGTATCCAAATCAGCCAATACTTTATCGATCTCTAATCCCGTTGTATACTCAATCAAATTAAAGGCATGAACCCCAATATCGCCCATGCAACAGCTCAAGCCCGACATTTTTGGATTCAATCGCCAGACCTTTTTCCTTTCCTCTTCTTGGTGAATGGATGGATTAATCCAACCTTGATAATATTGTGCATCTACTTTCTGGACCCTCCCAATCTTGCCTTGAGCAATCATTGACTTCATTTGACGTATCATAGGATAACCCGTATACGTATGGGTCAGTCCAAAAACTACCCCTTTTTCTTGCACCAATTTTTCTAATGACCGTGCTTCATCTGCCGTGACTGTAATGGGCTTTTCGCAGATCACATTAAAACCAGCACTCACCAGCTTCTTTGCCATCTCAAAATGCAGGAAATTAGGAGTTAAAATCGACACTACTTGAATGCGCTCCTCTTCGGCAAGGGCCAACTCTTTCTCAATGAATATGTCTAATGACGGATAGGATCTCGCGGCGTCCAACTCTAGTTGTACTGCAAATTGATTTCCTTTATCAAAATCAATATCAAATACACCTCCGGTCAAAACATAATTCTCACCCATACAAGCCGCCACCCGGTGTACAATCCCAATAAATGAACTCAAGCCTCCTCCTATGAGGCCTAATTTTATCTTATTACCCATGTTTATTTTTTTGTAGTAAATCCTATTTATTCGACTAATTTTTCAAGATTTTATCTTAATCAAGGAGTTTATTTTAAATAATAAAAAATGTGAGTATCATTTTATTGATGCCATTCAAAAAATCATTACTCAAAAAAATTCAGTGCTTGAATATCAAATAAAAATATTAATGCGGTATTTGCCTAACTTTGTATAAGAAAAAAATATAAATTTTTTTTTAAAAAAATAGCGTTTATACAGAGCCTGCATTCAAATTATTAAAAAAACGCCGCATACCATTAGAATTAAAGGAATTGATCTAAGGTTAGTTATTTTAAACAATGACCGCTCAAAAAATTAAGATTGGCGAATTTGTCTAAATGTTTCAAATTACATTATGAAAAAAATAATGATTGCTTTCCTACTCGTTGCCCCCTACTTGGTTTCAGCTCAAGAAAAATCAGATGAGGTCATGATTGCCTCCATTTATGATGAGGTCTTGTCCAATAGCCCCATATACGAAAACTTGAGGGTACTTTGCAAAGATGTTGGCCATCGACTTAGTGGATCAACAGGTGCCGCGGCAGCCGTCGAATATACCCGTCAGTTAATGATCGCGTATGACTTTGATACCGTATACCTGCAGCCTGTAATGGTGCCTAACTGGAAGCGAGGCCCTGTAGAAATTCTAAAAATAACGAATTCAAAAAAAAGAGGTGTTATAGATTTAAATGCCTTGGCCCTGGGCAATTCCATTGGTACTGGACCTCAAGGAATTTTAGCAGAAATCATTGAACTGAAGGGTCTCTCGGAAATCCAAGAACGCAAAAATGAACTGGCAGGTAAAATTGTTTTTTTTAACGGTCCCATGAATCCAACCCTCTTAGAAACTTTTTCCGCCTATGGAGCGGCTGTCTCTCAAAGGTCTTCAGGTGCTGCTCAGACTGCACCTTACGGGGCCAAAGCCATCATTGTCCGCTCGATGACCCAAAGTTTAGATGACGTACCTCACACAGGTTCATTGCGTTATCAAAAAGACAAAAAGCCCATTCCAGCAATGGCCATAAGTACAAAAGATGCTGATTTATTGAGTCAATTATTGAAAGACCAAGCCGACCTCCACATTTATATGGAAAATTATGCAGAAATGCTTCCTGAAACTCAATCTTATAACGTTATTGGTCAGCTTACAGGCACTTTATTTCCCGACGAGTATATTGCCGTTGGCGGACATTTAGATTCATGGGATGTAGGTGAAGGGGCTCATGACGATGGCAGTGGATGCATGCAAGGCATCGAAGTACTCAGAGTCTTCAAATCATTAAATCTCAAACCCAAAAGAACCTTACGAGCAGTTATGTGGATGAATGAAGAGAATGGGAGCAAAGGAGGAAAAGCTTATGCCGACTTGAGCGAAAGTAGAAAGGAACATCATATTGCAGCCATAGAATCTGACCGAGGGGGGTTTGTCCCTAGAGGTTTCACCAGTACAGGAAGTGCGAAGCAGAAACAACAACTTTCACAATGGAAGGTCTTATTTGAGCCGTATGGATTGCATGATTTTGATCGGACAGGCGGCGGCGCTGATATCAGACCCTTGTCAAAGCAAGGGACTTTTTTAATCGGATTGCTCCCTGATGGGCAACGTTATTTTCGTTATCATCACACTGAAAAGGATGTCTTTGAAGCCGTTGATCGTCGCGAGCTAGAGTTAGGTGCGGCCTCCATGGCCAGTCTCGTTTATCTATTGGATCAATACGGTGTTGAGAACTAAGCTAAAGTTATTATGCTTTTACGCTCAAATAATTAGAATCTAGGTCATCATCGAGGCGAGAATACCGAATGGGTCTTCGTTTTTATTTTTTTTATCAACTCTATGAGATACTTTCGATATAATTATTGAAAAAAGAGTCCTACTATGGATCTGAAAATCAAAAATCATTGAAATTAAAATATGCATTCTTTATTGTGAGCACTCACCTTTTGAGTTTAATTGGCTGCCAAAAAAATGAAACGGATGACATCGAGATAGTAGCGACAGCTACCTTGCAAATAGTGACACTCAATGAAGACTTATCTTACGAAGTCAATGGGACAGAAATAGGCATCATCCGTTTTACACAAAAAGCAGATGTGGTCTCCATAGACCTAGAGGTTACTCATTTTCCCGAAGGTCAATTGTCTTATTATCATGCCATACATGTACACAACGGAACTTGTGAATCACCCTTATCACATTGGAATCTAGGTAAAGATTTAGATTACAACTTTTGTAACGTGCTCAGCATGGACGAAGTATGGGCCAAACCCAAGGCGGGTGACCTAGGTAATATTTTTATAAATGATGCAGGAGTGGGAGATTTTAGTTTACAGACAGATTTATATACCATAGGATCAAATGACGCTTCAGACATCGTTGGAAAGATTATTTATATTCATGAAGTCGCCGAAAATTTTAAACAAGAATGTTTTGAAGGTCACAACCATGAACACAATAACAAAAAAATAGCTTGTGGTACGATTGAACTCATAAACTAAGATGAAAAAATTATTTAAGTATACCTTCACTTTATTTACATTAGCGGCCTTGCTTTTTTTCTTCTTAGTGGGGAAAATCACAGATAAATCTATGAACAAGGTTGAGGTTTTGGACAATTATGAGCCTTCTCAGCATGCCAAACAATTACATAGAGACTTAATCATTGCAGATCTCCATGCGGACAATTTATTGTGGGACAGAGACCTCACCTCAGTGACTGCGCACGGCATGGTCGACCTTCCTAAATTAATCTCAGGAAATTATACCCTTCAAGTATTCGATGCGGTCATAAAATCTCCCAGAAACCTTAATTATCTTTCTAATTCGGCCGACACTGATAACCTTACCTTATTAGCAGCTGCCAATAGATGGCCGTTCAAAACTTGGTTCAGTCTCTATGCTCGTGCCTTGTATCAAAGTGAACTACTTAAAACAGCGGTTCAAAACTCATCACAGCTAGAATTTATTCAAACACAAGATGATTTAAACTATTTCTTAAGGCTTCGGAAAAATAATAGTTATAAAATCGGAGCCATTCTGTCAATAGAAGGCTTGCATGCTCTCGAAGGGAATTTTCAAAATTTAGATGGACTTTATGATGCGGGTTTTAGGATCATGGGACTTGTTCATTTTTTTGACAATGAAATAGGCGGTTCTTCAGCCGGTGAATCAAAACAAGGGCTGACAGATTTTGGAAAACGCATCATTCATGAAATGGAAAAAAAAGAAATCATCATCGATCTCGCTCATGCCTCACCCAAATTAATAGAAGAGGTCCTTCAGATTGCAAAAAGACCCGTGATCGTCTCTCATACCGGGGTAAAAGGCACCTTTGACAGTCCTCGGAATCTCTCTGATGCCGCGCTGCGATCCATCGCTAAAAATGGGGGTCTGGTAGGTATTGGATTCTGGCAAGAGGCCGTAGGGTCTATCCACCCCGCTTCTATCGCTGCCGCCATAAGATATACAAGTGATTTAATCGGTATTAATCATGTGGCGTTGGGCTCTGATTTTGATGGGGCGGTTGCCACCAGTTTTGATGCCTCAAACATCATTTTACTAACTGAAGCCCTCATACAAGAGCGTTTTTCAGACAAAGAAATTAAAAAAATAATGGGAGGCAATCAAATTGAATTTTTAAAGCATAATTTACCTAAAAAATAAAAACACATGAGAAAAATTGGCCTACTTCTATTAATAGTTGTTAGTTTTTTTAGCTGCTATCAACCGAAGGTAGCTCCCCCTCAAGAGGTTAAAGGTGCTATTGGGGAAAATGCCATGGTGGCTACCACCCATCCCCTGGCTACTGCTGTTGGATTAGAAATTATGAAGAAAGGTGGCAATGCCATCGATGCAGCCATTGCCATTCAATTCGCCTTAACGGTAGTCTATCCACAAGCTGGAAACATTGGTGGGGGTGGATTTGCGGTAATCCGGTTGGCAGATGGGGAAGTATCTACCTTAGATTTTCGAGAAAAGGCTCCTGAATTGTCTAAAAAAGATATGTATCTCGACCCAGATGGTGAAGTGGTTCAAACAAAAATAAGACTAGGTCATCTCGCCTCAGGCGTTCCAGGATCGGTAGCAGGCATGTGGGAATTACATCAAAAATATGGTCACCTCTCTTGGTCTGAATTGATCAATCCAGCCATTCATTTAGCACATAACGGCCATTTATTAACAGAGAAAATAGCCAATAGTCTTAATGAAAAACAAAATAATTTTCAAGAAGCCAATCGATACCAGCCCTGGGTCATCAATGAAAAAGGTTGGAATAAAGGAGATACTGCTATTCAAAAGCAATTGGCTTCCACTCTTTCTTTTATCCAAAAACAAGGTCGTGATGGTTTTTATAAAGGTATTGTAGCGGACCAATTAGTAAAAGAAATGATCCTTGGCGGAGGAATTATTTCTGCAGAAGATCTGATCAATTATCAACCCGTCTGGCGAGACCCTATTAAGGGATCTTATAAAGGGCACACCATCTATTCAATGGCACCCCCATCTAGTGGTGGGATCGCACTGATCCAATTACTCAAGGGCTCAGAGCACTTGAACTTTGAAAAAATGGAGTTCAACGGTGCTGAAATGTTGCATTATAAAACAGAATTAGAACGTAGGGTTTATGCCGACCGGGCCATTCATTTGGGTGATCCTGATTACTATGAGGTACCTACTGAAGCGCTCATGGACGAAAATTACAATAAAAAAAGGTTTTCAAACATCAAGAAGCATAAAAAAACAGCCAGTTCAGAGGTGATGGAAGGCGACGTTGCCCCTTATGAAAGTCCAGAAACAACCCATTTCTCGGTCGTTGATCCTGCGGGTAATGCCGTTTCCTTAACCACCACGCTTAATGGAGGTTATGGTTCATCAGTTATGGTGAAAGGTGCGGGTTTTTTCTTAAATAACGAAATGGATGATTTTAGTGCCAAGCCAGGTGTTCCCAACATATACGGTCTCATTGGTTCTGAAGCCAACGCCATTGCTCCCGGAAAACGAATGCTCAGCAGTATGACGCCTACCATCGTGGAAAAGGAAGGTGCCTTATTTTTAGTTACCGGTACGCCCGGTGGAGCTACCATCATTACTACGGTTTTTCAAAGTATCATAAATGTTATTGATTTTAATATGGGGCTTCAAGAAGCCATTAACGCTAAAAAAACCCACAGTCAGTGGCTGCCTGACATCCTTTTTATAGAAAATGGGGGCATCTCCGCTGAAGTTCAATTAGATTTAGAGAAACGGGGGCATTCGATTACTTTTAAAGAAAGCCCAAGTAAAATTAATGCGATCCTGGTCCTAGACGATGGTAGCCTGGAAGGAGGGGCTGATTACTTGAGAAGTGACAGTTATGCCGAAGGATTTTAGTTCTCTATTACCAAGAATTCTACTCTACGGTTAAGGCTTCTATAGGCTTCTGATGGTTCTTTAGTTAGGGGTTCGCTGCCACCCAATCCCTTACCACGCAAGCGATTCGCTACTATTCCAGCTTGGATGAGATATTTTTTAACGGCGGCTACTCTGTCTTCTGATAAAATCTGATTGAGTGCCGGATTGCCAACATTATCTGTATGGCCTCTTAACTCAATTTTAAGTGATGGGTTTGATTTAAGTACATTGACCAAAAGATCCAGAGAACGTGTACTTCCCTCAATCATCTTATCGGTTCCTTTGTAAAACAAAACTTCTTTAAGTTTGATGTTGTTCCCTACAGTGAGTGGTTCTACAAAAACTTTTATGGTATCCTGTTCACTCCATTCAGACAAAGGCAATAATTGTGAGGCATTCATAAAACCGTCTATGTTTATGGATAACTCCAAATCCGAAAATCTCAATGCTTTCCAAAGGAATGGATTTTCGACCCTTAAACTCAATGAATCTGTTTTAATATCAAATACACCTACTACCATTTTTTCATTTTCAGCGTTAAGCACCAAAACGATCTTTTGATTTAATGGGGTCTCGGGAAGTTGAGGCCGTACCAAGGTATCTTTCACATATTTTAAGTCTGAATCAATACGTATACTCCTGATATCCCCATACCCATCACTTTTGGTATTGGAAGTATAATAGGCAACCGCAGTTTCATCCAAAAAACCAAAAGACATCTCAGCACCCGAAGTATTGATTTTAGATCCTAAATTGATTGGAGCAGACCATTTTTGCCAGGTATCATCCAACCGTTTGGCATAATAAATATCAAAACTTCCCCATCCATCTCGTCCATTGGTCGCAAAAAATAAGGTTTCGTTGTCATGGGCTATAAAAGGAGTCAATTCTTGTGCCCGCGTATTTATGTCATATCCTAAAGTCATTGGAGGGCTCCAATCGCCATTTTCCTGTACATGAGATACATACAAATCTTCAACTCCCATGGTCACATTGGCCTCCATAGACATTACCATATGCTTGCCATCTGGTGAGAAAGCTGCGCTAAAATATGGTGATTTATTTTTGAAATACTTCATCTCAAAACTCCTGGAATTAGCCAGATTCCCATCAAGCCAATCAGCAATCATTAATTGGGTTTGATAGCCAGCCCCCTGTTCCCTCAAAGAAGCATAGACAAAAGTTTGATTTTGATTTAAGAATCCAACCGCGGTATGAATGGATTTTGAATCTAGATCCAAGATTCTATTTGATGTCCCCTCAGCTACCCAAATATCTGTTGGCATAAATGCTGAGCTCGATTTATCTCTATTGTGGGTTCTTGAATAAATAAGTAATTCTGGGTTTTTAGATAGTAAAAGACCACTTTCATCTGCTGGAGAATTGACCTGAGGAACCTGCTCTGAATCACCGTAAAAAATGATGGGTTCGTCTTGCGCCATCAAAAATGATGGGTTCAATAAAACAAATAAGAAAAGCAGCTGAATCAAATGCATATCTAAAAACCCTTTCATAACGATCAATAACCCTTCATTCTATCTACCAAAATTTCAGGTAATTTCCCTGCGATCATCCGCTTGTGTGAAGCTATGATTTGAGGCACGGCCTCATTAATCTTTGTAACTACAGCAATATGAGGGGTTATCATTATTTTTGGATGGTTCCAAAAAGGACTTTGTTTGGAAAGGGGCTCCTCAGGAAATACATCTAAAAATGCCCCCGACAATTGCTCATTTTCAATGGCATCTATAATGTCTTCATCAACTTGATGTTGGCCTCTGGCCACGTTAATCAAATAAGTTCCTTTATTGAGCTTATCAAATAATTTTTTAGATAAAATGCCTCGAGTTGATTCCGTTGCTGGCAACATGACGACTAAAATATTGATTTTACTAAGAAATAGATCAAGTTCAGCACTGAGATAACTCACCACATGAGGAATATTTTTTCTCGATTGACTTAAGCCAAATACTTTGAATCCCAGATTATTCAGTTTTTCGGCTAGGTCACCCCCCAAGGCACCCATACCCATGATACCTACCTTCATCCCCCTCTCAGGATTAGGCTCTTGATCCCAAGTCTTGTTTGATTGGTCTATCAAATACTTATCAAATTGCCGTTGGTGATGTAAAATAGCTCCAATACAAAAATTAGACATCGGACCACTCAAGCCTTCACCCACAATTCTTGTAATCGATACCTTTGGAGGAATGTCCGGATCATTCATGATGTGATCGACCCCGGCACCTAAAGAAGCAATCAATTTTAAATTAGGGAGTTGCTTGAAAAGTCCCGGTCTATGATTCCATACCACCGCCGTAGTGATTTTCTCAAGCGCCACCGCATCATCATAACAATAGACCTCTACTTGAGCATCATAAGATTTGAATGCCTTTAACCAAGGATTTAAATTTTTTGAGACCGAATCAATTAAAATCGCCATTATATATATTTAGATATCTCAATAGGCTCAAATATAATTCATGAATCTAGGGTATGTGGGGCGATAGGCTATTTATATTTATATTTATATTTATAATTTATTATTGGAGGTTTGTTTAAGTTAGACCAGAAACTACAGCTCACTCAAATAAATCTAGCTTAAATAAGAATTTAATCATTAACCTTTAATAAATTCCGCTAATTTTAGGCTAGTCAATAAATCGTTTTATAAAATATTCAACAAATAACAAATACTATGTATAAATTCATAATCTATAGCTTGATGACACTCTTCATGTTCAGTGTACAAGCCCAAATCAATCTGCCTGCTGGAAGTTCTGCGGCATCGGTTACGACAACGGTGGGTCTCACTGAGGTCTCCATAAAATATTTCAGACCCAAGATGAAGGGTAGAAAAATATTTGGTTCAGATGGAAGTGCCTTACTTGAATACGGAAGTATGTGGCGGACAGGTGCCAATTCTGGAACCACCCTTACCTTAAGTACTCCAGCCAAAATTGGCGGCGCTGAGGTCCCTGCAGGCACATACCTCATTATAACGACTCCGGGAGATGACCAGTTTGATTTCATGCTTTATGGAGATCCTAGCATTGGATCAAACTTCTCTAAAATCAAAGCAGATCAAATTTTAGTCAATATGAAAGTTGATAATATCAAATCAGCTAGCATGATTGAAACACTAACCTTTCAAATCTCTGATCTCTCTGAGGATAATACCCAGGCTAATATTCATTTTCAATGGGCCGACGCTTCTTGGAAAGTGCCCATGGAAGTCAATTTTGATGAAATAGTCATGAAAGAAATTGCAGCCAAAACACAGGTCAATTTATCAAGCTATATGGCTGCTGCCGGTTATTATCTTGAAACAGGAAAAGATCTTAATCAGGCCTTGTCATGGGCACAGCGTTTTCTTGCCGTTGAAAGTAATCGCAGATACTTCTACCTCAATACGTTGGCCAAAATTCAAGCAGGTCTAGGAATGAAAAAAGAAGCCATAAAGACTTCAGAAGAATCTCTTGAAAAGGCAAAAACTGCGAGTGACAGCGCTTATATCAAAAGCACTGAAGCATTCATTAAAGAATTGAAAACTAAGTAACGTCTAGCTTTTTCTGAGAAGGCAGATTCAAGGGTTAAGTCTTTTGAACCTGCCTTTTTTTTAGTTTAAGATTCGGTTTCTTCTACTGCTAGGGCTGCTTGCGTGAAGCTGAACAGCCAAGCCAATACAACCGTAACGAGGACTCCGATGGCGTTGTACCATAAATAACCAATCGTAAAATAACCGTTCACATTTAGGAAATGACAAGCAATCACCACACATTCTGCAATAATTGCGGCGATAAAGACTGCATTTCCTCGGACACGCTTAATGAAAAATGCTACCAGAAAAATACCTAAAATAGTCCCATAAAAAACGGAGCCAATAATGTTTACGGTCTCTATAAGGTTTTCAGAATCACTCGCAACAAAGGCAAAGATAATGGCCAAAACACCCCATATAAAAGTGATCCATTTAGATGCCATCAAATAGTTTTTATCCGTATCATCCCTTTTTATAATCCTTTGATAAAGATCGACCGTACTCGTACTGGCCAGAGAATTGAGTTCAGAAGAGGTCGAGGACATGGAAGCAGAGAGAATAACCGCAATCAATAATCCGATAAAGCCATGCGGTAAATAATTAAGAATAAAGGTTAAAAAGACATAATCTGAATCTTTAGTCGCTAATTCAGGGTCTACCTCAGTAATCAGATCTTTCACCTCATTCCGCATGACTTCTTGCTGTGCATCTATGCTTATCAAGTCATCCTTGAGTTTAAGTTTTTCTTTCTCATTGACTTCTTGAGTATACGATAGGGTGAGGTACTTACGCTCCAAAATCAAATCATTATAAGAATTTTCAATAGTAATCAGTTGGTCATGTGCGCTACTTTCTCGGATGACCTCCAACGATTGATCATTAAAATGTATGGGTGGGGTATAGAAAATATAAAAAATATAAACCATCACACCTACAAAAAGAATAAAGAACTGCATAGGGATCTTCAATATGGCGTTGAACATCAGACCCATCCGACTTTCCTTAACATTCTTTCCACCTAAATATCTCTGAACCTGACTTTGATCCGTGCCAAAATAAGACAGCTGTAAAACCAGACCTGCCATTAATCCAGACCAAATGGTATACCTTTTTTGAAAACTAAAATCAAAGTCAATGGCATCTGTTTTATCAAGGATTCCAGCAACGTCTATGGCATCCCCCAAGCTGATAAAATCAGTTATGTAATAAAGGATATAACCAAAAGCGATAAACATCCCTCCCATGATCACACCCATCTGCTGCTTTTGAGTAATACTCACAGCTTTAGTCCCTCCAGAAACCGTATAGATGATTACCAAAATACCAGTACCTAAAATAGTGAAGGAAAGATCCCATCCCAGTATGGTAGACAAAATAATGGAAGGGGCATAAATAGTAATACCCGCAGCCAAACCACGTTGAATAAGAAACAAGAAGGCACCTAATAATCTGGTTTTAAGATCAAAACGACGTTCAAGATATTCATAGGCAGTATAAACTTTGAGCTTATAATAAATGGGAAGGAAAAATACAGATACAATGATCAGGGCTAACGGCAATCCAAAATAATTTTGAACAAAGCCCATGCCACTGGCATAGGCCTGTCCTGGCGTTGAAATAAAGGTAATAGCACTGGCCTGGGTGGCCATGACCGATAGTCCAATCGTGCCCCATTTCATCTTGTGATCTCCCAGTAGATAACTCTCTATATTCTGTTGCCCTCTTGTTTTCCAAACCCCATAGGTCACAATGGAAAGAAGGGTGATCGTAAGTACTAAGAAATCGATTTGATTCATTTAATAGTTAGGGTTTACCATTAAAAATATTACAACATTATAAAACATCTATATCTTCCTGTATCCGTTCATTATTATACATTTATTTTATGAATCATATCTAGTGGTCCTTGCCCATGGAAATTAAGTTAGTGAACATTCGATAAGCTCCCTCTACACCTGCAGGTAATTCTCTAAACCAAGAATAACCACTGTAAATATAATAACCTTCTCCGTGACTAGCCACAAGCAGTCCGCCCTTCTTAGGAGATTCATCGGGGTCATTTGAACTTAAAATGGGCGTGAATTTCTCATCCCATTCTGAACAAAAATACAAACCTCTTTCTTGTACCCATCCATCAAAATCACGCATCGTGATTTTATTGGGAAAATTCATAGACCTATGTTTAGGCTCAAGGATCATTACAGGAGCTGTTTCTACTGAAACACGATCCCTTGACAATAACAACGGATAAGGAGCAATCTCCTGGGTTACTAAGTTTCTATTGGTATTGTACTGAACAATCACCGTTCCACCTTTAAAACTGTAATCAAAAAGTTCTTGATTTTTATAGGCCAGCCAATCAACGGTGTTAAAGGCACGTATACCCAATATAACGGCATCAAATTGCATTAAATTATCAACGGTCACATCGTCTTTATCCAAGAGGCTCACCTCATAGCCAATTTGTCTCAACAAATCTGGAATCACATCCCCTGCACCTTCAATGTAACCAATAGATTTACTTACCCTAATCATATTTAGCTTGAATAAATCAATTTCAGCAGGTTTAAGTACGGTTTGAACGGGAATGTGGTCGTAAGCAATAATTTGAACTTGCTGGTCGGAAATATTCCCATCATCAGAAACAAAATACATCTTTAAAAGGCCTGATTTTGCCTTGGATTCAGGCCTAATCTTGATGCTTATCAAGCGTTCTTCATTCTTCAATGAAATAGATAGGGCTGAATCATTGATGTCAGTCATCCAACCCTTTGGAACAATTATTTTAAGCCTACCTGAAACGTTATTCTTCCCTGCTATCAATCGTAGATCTACCCGTTTATCATTATCATTAGAAAATACCACATTGTCAACCGATAAATTGATGGCTACATCAGGTAGGATCGCGATAGGTCGATAAACTTCACCATCTACGGGATCTGTAAATTTGTGATGAATAGGTTGTGTTAATTCCAAATATTGGTCCCCTATCGCTAAAGTAAATCTTGCCTTTAATATCGGCTCATTGATCGCCCCGCCAATTTGATCTTTATTGGCTACATGGTACATCCCCAACGTACTCTTTTCGTTTAACCAATAAGGTGTGGTCATGGCAATAGAATCAGGAATGTTTAATGAATAGTCATTCACTATTTTCTGATTGTAAAGCATCACTTGATCCAACTCAACATTATAACCCCATGGTTCGATGGTCAATTCTATTAATTTTATAGGAAAGTCTATCCTGTTAATGGCTTCTACGCTCAGCTTTACCGTCGCACCTCTTGCATAGCTATAATCATCTGCAATAACTTCTAAATAAGTACCCGTAATCGCCATAATGGTCTGATTGATTTCCTTCAACTTGATTTCCTTCCAATATTGATCAGACATTTTAAGCAACTCTTGTCTTGCTTTCAATAAATAGCCCAAAGTTGGTTTTGGATTCTCCACTTTATAAACTTCTTGGGCTTCTAATAAGAATTGCGCTATTTTTTGACTTTTTTCAACCCTTTTCCAAGAAGTATCAATACTCCCAAAAACATCAGTCCCAGAACTATCTCCTCGCCATAATTCTAAATACTCAAGCTCATCACCTCTTGAACCTGTCGATCCAAATCCTTGGCTTTTATGCATGCTGCGGCTTTGGGCAGCCATCTCGGTATATGAAATACCTAAATTAGGATTATAAGTACCTACATTGATTGAATATAAACCTTCTGGGTTAAACTTAACCTTGTTCCTTGCGTAGAACCAGGAGCTGGTATTCCAAAAAAGCTTTTTAGGTTGCCATACCTCAAGCGTTTTCAGCTGATCCGGATAAACGCTGGAATCACCCGCTAAGTCAAATGCTTCTAAGGCCAACAAGGCGGAAGTAGTATGATGACCATGCGTAGTGCCTGATAGGGTATTGAATCTTGTGATGATTACATCTGGTTTAACCGTCCTGATCACCCGAACAAAATCTTCTAATACCTTTTCCTTATCCCAAATGGACAAGGTCTCGATTGGATTTTTGGAATAACCAAAATCATTGGCTCTGGAAAAAAATTGGGCGCCTCCGTCTATTCGCCTTGCTTCTAGTAATTCTTGTGTCCTAATCAAGCCCAAGTTTTCACGTATTTCAGGTCCAATCAGATTCTGTCCCCCATCCCCACGAGTCGCTGATAAATAAGCGGTATTGAATAATTTTTCATTGGCATAATAGGCTATCAGTCTTGTGTTTTCGTCATCTGGATGTGCCGCTACATACAATACCGAACCCAATACATTCAATTTTTTTAATAGTTGTTTGACTTCCCCTGAAGGGATTCTTTGAACGGATTGTGCGGCTAGCAAGCTGGTCACTAACCAACAACTCAGGGTGAGGATACTACGTAAAAAATGCATATAAAAAATTAATCAATGTCATTCAAACAAGATAAAGACCAAAGCGACATGAAAAACTGATCTCTGTTTGTAAAGATAAGCAGCCCAATGAATAATAGAAATGAAAACCCCTTTTTAAGGATGTTCGGTTAACGCAAAAAACAACAGATAGATGTGAAATCAATGGTAAAAAACAAAATAATTATTTAAATTGAGATAACTATTTACTTATTCTTCCGAGTAAATAGTTCCCTTATAATTGGAGATCTATTGAGCTACACGTAGCGCCATAAACGGGATAATATTTAGTAAATTCAATTTGTTTTTTAGGTTAAAATAAATGATTCTTTTAAAAACAATAGGTTGCAAAGCTTAATCGAAAACATCCTTTACGACTTTTCCTATTGGTCGTTGTCTGCCCTATCATTCGGGTATTTCATGGTACTTTACTTTGGGGTAGGTGCGCTATTCTTATTTGCGTGTAAACGATTGGAACGTGTGAAGCTTCTTCATAAAATAGAATTAAAACCAGTAGAAAAAAAACAGACGACTTTCGAAATAGCACATTCAATAAAATCAATCATCATTTTTGGCTTTTCTGTGATCCCTGTAATTTATCTTGTCCGGACAGATTTCATCGTGCTATTGCCAAATACCTGGCTGAATATAATGCTAGGAATTGTGCTACTCACACTTTGGAATGAAGTTCATTTTTTTGTTGTTCACCGCCTTATGCATTTCAATTTTTTCATGAGGCATATTCATTTCATTCATCATAAATCAAGAATCCCAACGATTTACTCAGTTTACAGTTTCCATTGGTTTGAAGCGTTTTTACTAAGTACGGTTCCTTTAACGATACTGCCATTTATTCCTTTTTCAATAGTAGCGGTGTTCATCTATCCACTTGCAAGTATTTTATTGAATTTCGCGGGTCATTGTAATTACCGTTTTGGCGAGGGAAAGAAAGACCACTGGTTAAATTTTGGAACCGCGCACAATACACATCACACAAAAGGCAGAAAAAATTACGGCTTTGCCCTCAATTTTTTGGACAAATTATTTTCTGGACTGAATAAATAAAAACATGGAAGAGGTCTACATCATAAGTTCGGGTATTTTTTTACCAAATGAGCCCATTTCAAATAATGAAATGGAAGATTATTTGGGCCGAATCAATGGGAAAAATAGTCCTGTTAAAGACCGTATTTTAAGACAAAATGGTATAAAGAATCGATATTATGCCCTAGATAAGGCACAAAAAAGCACACACTCCAATGCTCAATTAGCAGTTCATTCGATCAATCAAGCAGTCAAAAGAAGCCCCCTTAGATCAAAAGACATTCAGCTCTTAACCACTGGAACTACACAAGGCGATTTGCCCATACCAGGGTTTGCTAGTATGGTGCATGCCCGATTAGATTTTAAAAGATGTGAATTAGCTAGTTTTCAAAGTGTCTGTGCAAGTGGTATGATGGCCTTAAAAAACGCTTTCCTCCAATTAAAAAGTGGGGAAAAACAAAATGCAGTTTGTGTAGGTAGTGAATTTGCCAGTAGGCTGTTTAAGTCCTCTAGGTTCGAAGCCCAAGGGCTAAAATCATTGCCTTTTGAATCAGAATTTTTAAGATGGATGCTCTCAGATGGGGCCGGCGCCTTTGTATTGCAAAATAAAAAAAGCACCAACGGAATTTCCTTAAAAATAGAATGGATAGATATCAAATCTCATGCCAATGAGTTTCCAGTTTGTATGTTTACGGGCAAAAATAACAACAAAGATGAGGATGAGCCTAGTTGGTTAGATTACCCCAGCTATGAGCAGGCCTCCCAAGCAGGAGCCCTCAATTTAAAGCAAGATGCGAGGTTATTAAATAAGGTCATACAAACAGGTGTGGCGCATTATTTCGAGCTGATTGATAAGGGGAAAATTGACAGAGAGAAAATCGACTGGCTTTGCTGTCATTATTCATCAGAAATATTCAAAGCTCCCATTAAAGAATTAATGCGCAAAGGTGGGGGAGAAATTGCGGATGAAAAATGGTTCGGAAATTTAATAACCAAGGGTAATACGGGTGCTGCTTCTATATTCATTATGTTGGAAGAGCTCATGTATTCGGGGAAACTAAAAAAGGGGGATACCATTTTGTGCATGGTTCCTGAAAGTGGTCGATTCATTACTTCTTTTATGCAGTTAACAGTGGCTAATAATGAGGGTACACCGATAAAGAGCTATCCGATAAGAGAAATAGAAGCACCTGAACTGATCATTCAAAAAAATGAAATTTCAGAATGGTTGGTTCGACAATTGACACAGATATGGATCAATTTTGAAACCGACCTATTAAAAACGCCCATTATCACTAAAATCCACGAAGGAAAACTAAGCATGGCTGATTATAAGTTGTTATTGTTAGACATGAGGCAGCAAGTCATCGACGGATCTCAATGGATCTCCCGGGCTGCATCGAATATTGATATTGATTTGTTCGAATTGAGGTCGGCCTTCATTAAGCATACGGCAACCGAGCACAAAGATTATCAAATGCTGGAAAAAAATTATGTAGCCTTAGGGGGACAAATAGAGACCATTCAATCAGGAGAAAAAAATATAGGGTCCGTTGCTTTAACCTCTTTCATGTTTCAGCAAGCCAGTAAACCCAACCCAATAGATTTATTAGGATCGATGTTTATTATTGAAGGTATTGGCAAGCGATTGGCTGGTTTTTGGGGAGAAATGATCAAGGATCAATTGAAATTAACACAAAATCAGGTATCATTTTTCACCTACCATGGCGTGGCTGATGAAAACCATTTTCATAACTTGGAGAAAGCATTAAATCATCCAAAAATGAACATGACCGTGGCTAAAAACATCGTTAAAACGGCCAAGACTACGGCTAAACTTTATAAAATGCAATTAGAGGAATTAGGAAATTATTGATGCTTAGCTTATTCATATTTTGCTTTATTTATTATTTAATCGCGGGAACCGTTATCGTATTAGGCTACCATAGATCTCTTACGCATCAGGCATTTAAAATGAGGAAATGGTTTGAATACCTTGTGGTAGTTTTAGGATTACCTGCGGGCACCCCTATTCAATGGGTTGGCAATCACCGATTTCATCATGCCCATCCAGATGTAGACATAGATCCTCACTCTCCTATTATTCACGGGTTTTGGTACGCCCACAATGGCTGGTACATCAACACAAAAAATAAGCTACTTTGCTTCTTATATGCACTGGCTGGGCCCATACGCTTTCTAATTGATGCGTGGAACAGGCCTCGAACCAATCAAGAATACAATCATTTGGCCAAAGATATAGCGGCAAATCCATTTTATAGATATATATCACGCCCCTCAGTCTATGGGGTACTGCTTCTAATGCATTTGCTTATACCCTTTGTATTTGCTTATACGGTTTGGGGGTTTTATGGCTTGATTGCTTTGTGGGTAAACCTTGTCGTCATTTTCAATTTAGGAGATAGCATCAATAGTTTAGGTCATGAAAAAATAGATGAAGATACGAGTATGGTTAACCATACTGTTTTGGCTTTTTTTACATTTGGTGATGGGTATCATAAAGATCATCATAAAAATCCTGGTGCGGCCCGATTGGGATTTCAATCCAAACAGATCGATGTGGGCTGGGGAATTTTACTTGTTTTAAAATTCTTTAATTTAGTATATGATATTAATACATTAGAAGCGCAATAAAACCTCGTTGATCATATGATAGTAGATTTTGAGTTAGAAGCAGAAAAGCACGATAGCAGAGATCCAAATCCCTGGCTGGCCTTGTATTTAGACAATAGTATTCCAATCAATGACCAGACAAAAAAAGCCTTAATGTCAGATAATAACTCTAAATCAAGTTATTATCTGTCTCCCATCATCAAAGTTTGGTCAAAAGTAGTGATGTTCTTTATACATCTATTTAAGTTTTTCTTCCCCAAACTAATCAACTCGTCAAAAGTGCTTCATTATATTTTGTCCTGGGGACTCAAGCGGTTTGTGAGTCCAGATGCCAACTTACTTATATTTCGACATTTTCATATAGGTACGGAAATTTTACAATTTATAGCAGCGAATATACCTGGAGTAGCCTTGGTAGGAGACCCACTAAAACCAAAAACCTTCGAAGATGTAAAAGATGATTTGTTTTTAAAGCACGATTTGAATTTATACAATTTTGTCATCCGGCTCAATAGTCAACTTAAAGAAAAGAGCATCACCATCGGACCACCAGAGAAAATGAATTTGGAGATGATCACAGTGGATCAGTTTGATCACATAGATTTTCCGAAGAAATGGACAAACATTATAGACTTACGTTCGGCGATAGAACTCTTCACCCCTTTTTATCAATTATTTCTAACTTCAAATGATTTTATAAGAGCCTCTAATTCATTGCAATTAGATGAAACAATAGCCATTTATACTTCTCAGATTTTAGGCACACCAGGTCATTTAGGTTTAGTAAATAATAAGCATCCCATGGTGCCTGTCTCCACTTATACTGCCGCTTATAGGTTGGTATTGCATGGCCTGGCTGCAGAAACACTTCACGAGATATTGGTAAATATGAAACTTAATAAAAGTTTGGATGGCGTAGTGGTTCCCGCTAAATAAACTTTTTGAAATCTTTAAATAAAACAAAAAAAGAAGCTCTGATTTTACAACACTGACCTCTGCATCAAACAACATCCATTCTAAAATTGAACATTTATTCAGAACATTATTCGTACAAATCCGTCATATCGGCTTGACAAACTTCTAAGTACATAGCGGCCAATTTAGTAGTAACCGCTTCAAAAAAAAGTGCGCCTTTTTCTGGAGTCGCTGCTTTGGGATCTCCCACACCCGTGTCTGCTGAGATTTTAGACCATGGTCTTTCAGCCCACAGCCAACCCTCTCGCATAGCTGCAATCTTACTTTTTCGTTCATGGCCCGCCCCAGCCTCAGACAAAGGCCTAACCAAATCCGGTCTTAAATGCATCATCAAGCTGGTTTCCATCTCATCAGCGTGATCACCCGGTGTTTCAAAATAGGTACTATGATCTAATATTTTAAACCAACTGCAAGTAGCTAGCCACATTTTTGGATATTTAGCGCCCAACTCACGAAGCAGGGTCTTAAAATCATTCCCTCCATGGCTGTTCAAAATCAATAACTTATAAACCCCTTGACGATTCAAGACTTCAACTAAATCATTGAGCACTGCCATTTGTGTACTCGGATACATATTTAAATCTAATTTTATATCTCTCTGACCTGTGTTCACACCGAAGGGTACGGTAGGTAACAACATCACTTTCGCGCCATTTTCCCAAGCTTTTTTGGCAGATTCCTCCCCAATGGCATCGCCTTCATAAACATCTGTATAATAAGGTAAATGGTAATTATGCGCCTCAGTGGCTCCCCAAGGGAGAATAGCCAGTTCAACTGACTGCTGCTTGATCTCTTTCCAATTGGATTCAGCTAAAATATAAGGTCTCATAGGTTCAAATTAATTTAAAAAAGGTAGTTGATCCAAATCGGTTTCAGTGTAAGTCATTTTCAAGTCGGTCAAAGAGGCTTTAGAAGCAAAATTATTATGATAAAGGGCTCCTGTTCCCAAACCTTGATGAGATAAATTCGGATATTGAGCGACAAACTGGGAAATCGCATTGAGCCCAATATTTGATTCTAAAGCTGAAGTTACCCACCAGCCAATATTGCGATCTTCAGCCCAATTGATCCATTGAATGGATTCCATAAATCCGCCCAAAAGGCTAGGCTTTAGGATGATATAAGCTGGCTTGATTCGATCTAACAACGCCTTTTTTTCTACATCTTGTTCGAGGCCAATGAGCTCTTCATCGAGTGCAATGGGGATCTTACTCGATTGACAAAGTTTATTCATGGCATTCCACTGACCTTTTTGAATCGGTTGTTCTATAGAATGAATATTAAACTCACTTAACTGATTTAATTTATCCAACGCATTTTGGGGCTCAAAAGCACCGTTGGCATCCAAGCGAATGATTATTTTGGACGAAATTTTTCGTAAATAGGACACCAACTTCAGTTCTTTTTCAAAATCTAAAGCCCCTATTTTTAACTTGACACAATCAAAGCCTAAGGCCACTTTTTCGTGAATTTGATCTCGCATGAAGATTTCATCACCCATCCAAACCAAGCCATTGGTTTTAATCTGCATTTTATTTTGAAGAAAAGGTGAGTTAAACCATTGCCTCATACCCTGATGCATCAAATCTAAAAAGGCCATCTCCAAACCCATCCTGATGGCAGGAAACTGAAAAGCGAGTGTTTTGGCCAAAGCATAAACCTGGGCAGCCGAAGTGGGCGTTTTGTGATCCACTATTTCACTGACCAACTCTCTGAGCCTTCGAGGAATTTCATCGATAGAATCAGCCGACAAACCATGCAGTGGAGCTACCTCTCCGATACCTGATGCACCTAAACTGCTGGTATCCCCAACTCGTAAAAACCAAACTTCCCTAGTTTTCATTGTTCCGCGACTTGTACCCGCAATAAATTTAAAATTTAAAGTATAGGGTTTATATTCGAGGCGCAACATAATTCAAATGGACATTAAAGAAATTCATCCTAAAAATTTTGATTACCAGTTACCCAAGGAGTCTATCGCTCAAGCGCCCTTGGAGGTTCGATCCAATTCAAAATTACTACATTATCGAAAGGGAAGCCTAGCCCATCATCAGTTTTCTGCCCTTCCTGCGTTGATAAAAACCAAGTCTTTGATCATTTTTAATGATACCAAGGTGATTCCTGCCCGAATGATTTTCCATAAAGCTACGGGTGCCCGTATTGAAATTTTCTTGCTTGAGCCCTCAGCGCCTTCGGTAATCATGGAAGAAATCATGTCTTCCAAAGGTAATTGTACCTGGGTATGCCTGATTGGTAATGCCAAAAAATGGGCCAATGATACTGTTTTAAGCATCACCGTTGATCAAATCCAATTAACTGCCAAAAGAATGTCTCAAGACACCGTTCTGTTCAGTTGGTCGCCTGAAAAGACTTGGTCTGAACTCCTCTTAGCATTGGGTAAAGTGCCGCTTCCTCCTTACATATCAAGAGCCCCGTCAAGCGCCGATCAGAACCGCTATCAAACCGTTTATTCCAACCTTGAAGGCGCCGTTGCGGCACCCACCGCTGGACTACATTTTACCAAAGAGGTACTCGATGAGTTGCGAAACAAGCACCAAGTCGATTACCTGACACTGCATGTGTCCGCAGGTACCTTTCAGCCCATAAAAACGAATGCCGAGGAGCATCATATGCACCGCGAACAACTTCGCATTACCAGAAGCAATCTCATCCATTTGCTTGAAAACGAATCGGTCATTGCCGTAGGCACTACAAGCCTGAGAAGTTTAGAATCTCTGTATTGGTATGGGGTCAAATTGATGAACGGAGCGCCTGATTTTTTCATATCTAAACTGTATCCTTACCAAAATCATCTATCATTACCTGATAAAAGAACAGCACTCACTGCCGTACTCGAATATATGGATAGTCACTCTCTGAGTGCGGTCATTGGTCACACAGAAATTTTTATATTCCCCGGCTATAAATTTAAAATAGTCGATAAAATAGTCACCAACTTTCATATGCCTGGTACGACATTGGTCATGTTAATTGCTGCGTTTTGTGGCCCCGATTGGAAAAGAATTTACGAGGAAGCCCTAAAGCACGACTATAGATTTTTAAGCTACGGCGATAGTTCCTATCTTGAACCGGATTTAAAAAAATCTTACCTCCCAGATCATACGATAACAAAAAAATAAAACCATTTGATTAAAATCCATAAACTAGCTGCCCTCCTCATTTTAACGATCTGCTCTTGCCAGCAAATTGAAGAACAGCGCCTTCGTTTGACCTCAAAGCTTTTCAATAAAGGAATCGTAATAGCGGGAATCACGCATCTAAAAGAGAATGACCCTAATTGTAATAATAAAAATTGTGCAGTGATTGAAGTCAATTACCCCATTTTTAAAAGTCAACCCTTATTAAACCAGCGGATTGAATCCATACTTAAAAAGGAGATAGAAGGGTTTCTTCCTTCCGTAGGTACTGCAAAAACCATTAATGATTATATGAAATTGTTTATCAAGAGTTATGTGATATTCAAAAAACAATTTCCTGAAAGCAAGACACCTTGGTTCCTTGAAATTGTGGTTGAAACGAATTACAATGATTCCGGCTGGCTTTCTTTTGCTTCTAGCAGTAAGTCATACACGGGCGGGGTTCGTACCAATGAATGGATGCAATATATAAATACGGATACTTTGGGTCGCACCATAGATATTGAAGATAAAATTGGGGATTTTTCAGAGCTACGCAAGCAAGCTGAAATTATTTTTAGAAACCAAAACCAACTTGCTCCTGATGCTCGCTTGAGTGCCACTGGCTTTACATTTAAGAACGACCAATTTCATTTACCCGAAAACATTGGCAGCAATGACACACATATATTACTCCATTACAACAATTATGAAATCGGAGATAATATTCAGGGCGCAATACTGATAAAAATCCCCTATCCATCAGTTACTGATGCCGCTGAATTCCCTTATTACGAAGACATCCTCATGTACTATGAAGATTTTTTGAATTGGTGGTCAGATCAAAATTGGACACCTTAGCGGACTTAAGATAGCCCTAGGGTTTTTGAGTAACTCCTTCATTTACCAATGACCTCAACACTTGGAGCCCTTCACTCATCAAGACCCCTCGTAGGTATGCGTCTTTAAATCATCCTCTTTAATGATTCTTCTCAATATCTTACCCACATTAGATTTAGGCAATTCCGAGATAAACGAAACATGACGTGGACATTTATAGCCTGTTAACTTTTCCTTACAATAGGCAATGATCTCAGCCTCGTTTAAGGTTTCATCCTTTTTGACAACAACCGCTTTCACCGCTTCTGTTGATTTAGGATCGGGCACACCGATCACTCCTACTTCCAGAACCTTGGGATGAGATGAAATGACATTTTCAATCTCATTGGGATAAACATTGAATCCCGATACAAGAATCATTTCTTTTTTCCGATCTACAATTTTAAAAAAACCTTCCTCATCCATAATGGCTACATCACCTGTTTTAAACCAACCCTCTTGCATCACATTAGCCGTTTCTTCCGGTCGGTTGTAATACCCCTGCATTACTTGCGGACCTTTGGCACAGAGTTCTCCTGGATCGCCCACAGCCACCTCCACAAAATCATCATCAAAGTTCTTTATTTCCGTATTGGAAATAGGCAGTCCAATGGTCCCCATTTTGTGCCTTCCATCTAATGGATTAATCGTAAGCACGGGTGAGGTCTCCGTAAGGCCATAGCCTTCTGCCAATGGCGTTCCTGTTACTTCAAGCCATTTTTCAGCGACTGAATTTTGAACCGCCATACCCCCACCAAAGCCGAAGCGAAGTTTACTGAAGTCACAATTTTTAAATTCAGGATGATTCAATAATCCATTAAAAAGCGTATTTACACCACTCAATATGGTAAATTTATGTTTCTTAAGTTCCTTTACAAATCCATCCATATCTCGGGGATTGGTAATTAAAATATTTTGGGACCCCGAGCTCACCGAGCCAAGTACATTGGCGACCAAAGCAAAAATATGATAAATAGGGAGTGCGGTAATATAAACCTCAGCCCCTTCTTTCAAACCTCCACTTTTCATCCAGGCATTTACTTGCAATAAATTCGCAACCAAATTACCATGGGAAAGCATTGCACCTTTGGAAACTCCCGTGGTACCTCCCGTATATTGAAGAAAAGCTAAATCGCTACTTTTAATAGGGGGCTGGATAAAGTCATGATTGGCTCCTAATTTTAGGGCTTTCATCAAAGCGGTAGCTTTTGGAAGGCTAAACGAAGGAACCATTTTTTTGACGTATTTGACAGCAAAGTTGATCAGACTTCCTTTTATCCCTCCAATCATATCTCCAATGTGTGTAACCAATACATGTTTCAACTTAGTTTCAGACAAAATGCCTTCTAGAATACTTGCGAAATTGGCTAAAACAATAATTACTTTCGCATCAGCATCATTCAGTTGGTGTTTTAATTCACTTGACGTATAGAGCGGGTTTACATTTACCACCGTCATTCCTGCCCGTAAAGCGCCAAAGAGCACTACAGGATATTGAAGTAAATTGGGCATTTGAATCGCTACTTTATCCCCACGATTCAATCCTAAGTCATGAATCAAATAAGCAGCAAAACTATCTGACGCTATTTTTAACTCGTTAAAAGTCATTGCTTTACCCATGTTTTCAAAGGCTGGATAGTTACCAAACTTTTCAAAACCATCATTCAAAAGTTCGGCTAAGCTTTCGTATTCAGCACTATCAATTTGTTGAGGGACTTCTTTCGGGTAATGTGCATACCATGGAGCATTTTTCATTTTAACAATCGTTTTTATACGAACAAGAATGAGAACAAAATAATATAATTGCTTCTCTTCTCAAAAATTATCAATCTTTATTTAGTTTCAATTAAAAATTATTTAGATCCACAATTATTTTAACTCTAATATTTTGTTATAGTTTTTTTACCCCGTTAGCATAATTATGTTTCAATAAACGCATTTAGTGTACTATAAAGCATGAATTTCATTTTTTTTTAGCATATTGCGGCGGAAATGGAAAAAATTGAATTCGAAATATGGGGGTTACAACTGTTAGAACCTATGGCTTTATTCTTGAATTTATTCATGTGTTTTCAAAGCTTTCATTACTATCGTGAAATTAAGAACTCCTTCACTTCCCCTTTTTCTTCCTATTTTGGTAAGTTCTTTTTATTCATATCCATCTCTACTTTTTTTGCTGCCTGGTCACATTTATTTTATAATTATTTAGGCATGCTAGGTAAAATACCCGGGTATAGCACTACCATCATATCCATCGTTATGTTAGAATATGCGATGGTCGTTTACCTTTATCCTAAAGACAATATTTTATTAAAATCGATCATCTTAATCCTTATGGCCAGCGTCTTTGGTTTGCTCGTTTTTGAATTAAAATTCTTGTGGGTCGCCATTCATACGGCTATCGGGATTGTTCTCTTTTTAGGAATGCCCTTTTCTTTTAGAATCTTAAAAGGTACAGAAAAAGCAGGCTTTCTCTTTTGGGGATTTATCTTCATGTTAATGACGCTCCCTGTAGAGCTTTTCGGATTGAACTTACACCCATGGTTCCAACATCAAGACATCTCACATGTTTTTATGATCTGTGCGCTCTACTGTTTTTCTAAAGGTGTTCATCAAATAGAATTGACTAACATCAAGGTCAAAATTTAATTTTTTTTCAGTAATTCTTTTTTCTTGTAAGTTTTAATTTCTAAAACAAAGAAGTCAACAAAAATACAGTTAACTTAGGATAAACATTAACCCCTATCTGAATGAAAAAGCTTAGTTTACTCTTATTTTTGATTGCTCTTTCTTGTGAACAAAAAGACGATCTGTCTCAAAATCAGGGATATACCATTGAACAATTTATGAATACCACTCAAGTATTCGGCGGCGATTTCTCGGCAGATGAAAAAACAATTTTGATGACCAGCAAGGCAAGTGGCGTATTAAATGCCTACAGCATTGATCTTGAAACAGGCGAACAAACACAACTTACCCATTCTTCGGAAAATGCCATCATCGCTCGGTCTTACTTCCCCTCAGATGATAGAATCATTTATACGAGTGACGAGGGGGGAAATGAATTGACCCAGATATATATAAAAAATAAGGAAGGCAGCGTGATCGACCTCACGCCTGATAGTGCCAAGGCCTCCTATTACGGATGGAATCACAATAATACGGCCATCTATTGGGCCAGTAACAAAAGAGATCCCAGATATTTTGATTTGTATCGAACCGAAGTAATAGGTGCATCGGTAGCTGAGGGTGGATTTCAAACCGACAACTTATACATGAACGACAACGGCTTCACGCCTACAATAGTCAGTGATAACGAACGGTACATCGCCCTTTCTGAAAGAGTGGCTACTTCTGATGCAAATATCCATCTTTTGGATACTCAAACAGGAGAAGTATCTCTGATCACCCCTCATGAAGGTAACGTACTTAATGAACCTCAGTTCTTTTCAAAAGATCATAATACTTTATATTTCACTACTGACCTTGATAGTGAGTTTGCCTACCTTATGTCGTATGACATCGCTAACCAAACCCAGAAAGTAGAACAAAAAGCCGAATGGGCCATAAGTTATGCCTACCTGTCTCGAAATGGTGCGTACCGAGTCACCGGTATCAATGAGGATGCAAGTACCAAAATCATCATTCAAGACAATCATTCAAAAGAAATCATTACCATCCCAAATTTGCCAGAAGGAGATATCTCATCGGTCAATATTTCGGATAGCGAAAAGCAAATGACCTTCTATCTAAGCAGTTCCAAAATGCCTCGAGACTTATTTTTATACCATTTTAAAAACAAAACGCTTAAAAAGCTAACCCGTACACTCAATCCTGAAATAAATCCCAATGATCTTGTCGCGGGACAAGTCGTTCGATTTCCTTCCTTTGACAGTCTTTCCATACCTGCCATTCTCTACAAACCAAATAACATCCAGAAAGGAGACAAATTACCTGCTTTGTTGTATATCCATGGTGGACCTGGAGGACAAACAAGGCTGAATTATACTGATAGAATACAATATTGGGTAAATCAAGGTTATGTAGTACTTGCCGTAAATAATAGAGGGAGCTCGGGATATGGTAAAACCTTTTATAAGGCCGATGATTTAAAACATGGGGATGTTGACCTGAAAGATTGCATCGCATCCAAGGAATTCCTGATCAATACAGGTTATGTAGCTGCCGATAAAATTGGAATTATGGGAGGTAGTTATGGTGGATATATGGTGATGGCGGCCTTGGCCTTCGCCCCTGATGAATTCGCTGTAGGCGTTAATTATTTTGGTGTGACCAATTGGTTACGTACACTGCGGAGCATTCCTGCCTGGTGGGAAGCCTCCCGAAATGCCTTATATACTGAGTTAGGAAACCCCGAAACGGACAGTCTTGCCCTCTACAACAAGTCACCCTTGTTCTTTGCCCATCAAATCACCAAGCCCTTTATCGTTTTTCAAGGCGCCAATGATCCTAGGGTACTTCAAATTGAATCTGATGAAATAGTCGCTGCCGCTAGGAACAATAATATCCCAGTTGAATATATTATTTTTCCTGATGAGGGTCATGGTTTTTCAAAGAAGGTAAATAATATTGAAGCTTCTCAAAAAACACTGGAATTTCTAGATAAATACCTCAAGGGAAGTTAAACTCAATTTTAACAAAATGATGAATTTGAATGACCTCAAATACCCCATAGGCAAATTCGTAATGCCTAAATCCCTAGCAATGTATGAAATAAAGGAAGGTATTGAAGCCCTTGCCTCATTTCCTAAAAAACTGAAGGCGGTGGTTAAGTCTATTACAGCGGAACAAGAAAATTGGGTCTATAGACCGGATGGATGGAGTATTAAGCAAGTCATACACCATTGTGCCGACAGTCATATGCAATCGGTCACCCGGTTTAGATGGGCGCTAACGGAGTCAACACCCACCATCAAAACCTATCACGAAGCATTATGGGCTCAAATGTCCGATTACCGAGGACCGATACAACCCTCACTTGAGATAATCTCGGGTTTACATGCCCGATGGGTTTATCTATTGAATTCCATGAAATCTCACGATTTTGAAAAAACATTTGTACACCCCGATCACCAACGAGAAATGAGATTGGATGAGAATTTAGCCCTCTATGCTTGGCACGGTGAGCACCACCTCGCTCACATAAGTCAAGCGCTCAAGTCAAAAGGAACCTACGCTTAGCTGAAGTGTAGTTTTTTTATTTATAAGCTCCCTTTATATTCATTTTAAGAGCATAAATAGCTTTTGAGGCAGAAATGAGAAGAACGTCCCGTTGTTCAATCAAAAAAAGCAACCGTTCCTGATATCCTAAGAATCATTTATCAATTTTCTCAACTGTTCCTATCGTGTCCATCTTTGGAGGAGACACTTTCGAAACTATAAAACCAATGATCATAGCCATTAAAAAAGAGGGTGCTAGTACATCGAGCTCTATAAAATAATCACCTACCCCTTCCATATTTGATACTACAAACTTGAAAAAAATGATAGAAAAAAATCCCGTAATCATAGAAGCAATAGCTCCTTTTTCAGAAAATCCTTTCCAAAATAATGATAAAATAATTACCGGACAGAAAGTAGCTGCAATACCGGACCATCCGAAAATCATGATCCAAAAAATCTTCCTATCAGGATATAAATAGTATAATAAAATTGCAATTCCAAGTGACATTAATGCCATTCCAATGGTAACTAGTCTTGAGACTTTTGTCAAGTCTTGATCTTTTAAATCAGGTCTGAATATTTTTTGATAGAAATCTCTAGTAATTGCACTAGAGGCTAGAATAAGAAGTGAGTCAATGGTTGACATAATTGCTGAAAGTACAATGGCAATAAAGATAGCAACTAAAATTGTTGGCAAGAATTCATTGGTTACCAAACTCAAAACATTTTCTCCTCCTGTCCCTAATATAACTTCGGGATCTTGACCTTTTTGTGTAAAATAAATTCGAGCAAGAATTCCAATCGTAACGGCTGCAGCATCAGTTAATAATGTGAAAAGTAGCGCAACCCATTTACCTTTGTCAATTTCTTTTTCGCTTTTAATGGACATAAAGCGAACATAAACTTGTGGCGAGCCTAAAAAACCCAATCCGATCATTGAGAAACCTAAAATCGTAAATAAATTAAGCCAGCCATTATCGCTTCTCCCAAGTACTTGTGTTAAGGTGGGATCAATAGCGTTGAGTCCTGCAGTAATTCCTGCCCCATGATCCATAGAAAACCATACAACAATTGGCAATAAAACTAATCCAAAAAACATCATAATACCTTGAAACATATCAGACCAAACCGCGGCTACGAATCCACCTATAAAAATATAGATTAAGACAATAAAAAATCCAATCATCGCACCCACTCGATAGTCAATATTAAGCATTGATTCAAAGGCAATTCCAGTAACATCCATTTGGGAAGCAACGTATATAATCACAAATATGACGAGTGCCGAAGCAGCTACAATTCGTAGTGTATTTGTGGATGATTTAAAATGTGCCTCAAGGTAGTCTGGTATAGTAATCGCATTATATTGATCAGATAAATTTTTAAACCGCTTTGCCATGAATTGCCATGAAACAAAAACTCCAAGAAGTTCTCCCAAAACAACCCAATAGCCTGAATATCCGGCTATTGCACCCATACCTGTAAGACCGATGAGTAACCAACCTGATTCACCGGTGGCCCTTGCAGAAAAAGCAACTGCCAAAAAACCCATATTTTTTCCACCGACATAATAATCACTCATGCCTTTGATTCTCCTGGAGGCTAGGATTCCAATGAAAAATAATATGCCAACGTAAAAAGTGAGAACAACTAATTTGATTACTAATTCTGGGTCGTTCATAATAAATATAAATTATTAGATATCTCAATTAATTTCAGATGGGTCTCTCGAATAAAATAAAAAGTACCCATTCTCCAATTATGCCCAAAATGCTTAAAAAACTAACAAAAATTACTCTTTTTCGGAAATACTTATAAAAAGTTGATCGGAGATTACTACCTTTAGACCGTAGAGTTAAGCTAAAACTTTACTGAAAAAGATTAGTTAGATTTGAAACTCACCTTGGATCTGCTCATTGAATGAACAGAAAAAAGATGAAAAAAATAATAAAGCCTATCGGAAATAAGCCCAAGAAATTTCATTCATTAAACGAATTAATTAGTGCTCTTAAAAATGAGCAAAGTACGAAATACCATGATATTTTACATTCAATGGAAATACCAAAGAGTGCTTTTGAAGTTTTTTGCTCTTGGTCTGAATCAACCTATACTCGGAATTGTATTTTTGAAAATGAACGATTTGAACTGATCCTGATTTGTTGGCAATCAAGCCATAAAACCCCTATTCATGATCATGGAGGTGAGGAGTGTTGGGTAAAAGTCATAGATGGTGAATTTAAAGAAACAGTTTATAAATCGAATGAAGTCAGTGAAGTCAATATACTAAAATCGACCCTTTTTAAAGCAGGTGACATCTCCTACATGATTGATTTCATGGGATGTCATCAGTTAAAAAACCTATCCAGCCACCGAGCGCTCTCACTTCATTTATATGCAAAGCCTATTCGTAATTGTAATATTTATGATGAGCAATCAAAGGAATTTGTTCAAAAGAAAATGAGTTATCATACAGTTTCTAATTTTACGATCAGTTAATTACAATAAAATTATATGCCCAAAATAAATAGTGATTTAGTTCTTTTCAATGAACTGGTTGAAGTATTGTTAAATGAAGAACATAAGCATCCAGTAGCCGATCGAATAGAGGCTGACGAACTTTACAATACGCTAGACCTTTCGCTAAACCCTACTCCCATTGTTGATGATAAACTAAAAAATCTACTCAAAGAAGTAGTGATTTCTACGCCCAAAACAGCAACAAAATTATTCTTTAATCAACTTTTTGGAGGAAGACAAGGTAAGGCTATTTTGGGTGATTTACTTGCCGTAATGCTTAATAATAGCATGTATACCTACAAGGTTGCCGGTCCTCAAGTTGGTATTGAACAAGAAATCATAAGAAAATCTTGTGAGATGATCGGTTATGGCTCTCAAAGTAATGGTACCTTTCCAACTGGGGGTTCGATGAGCAATTATATGGCCCTAGTGATGGCTAGAGATACCAAAGATTCCCATTGTAGGGAAAAGGGTATGTCCAAACCAATGATTGTTTACACTTCTCGAGAATCGCATTATTCAAATTCAAAAAATGCAAGCTTTGCAGGAATTGGCAAGAGCAACATTAGATATATTCCTACTGATTCCAAAGGACAAATGCTCCCGAACCATTTGGAAGCACAAATTATTAAAGATCTCGATGAAGGTTTTGTTCCCACTTACGTAAATGCTACAGCAGGCACCACCGTTTTAGGAAGTTTTGATCCAATAGATAAAATTGCTGATATTACGGAGAAATATAAAATTTGGCTCCATATCGATGGCGCATATTGTGGAAGTGTTATTTTCAGCGATAAATTTAAATATCTTGTTGATGGAATAGAAAGATCAAATTCTTTCAGCTATAATGCACACAAGATGTTAGGAACTCCTCTAACTTGTTCAGTCTTGTTAGTAAATGATAAAAAACATTTACACAACTCCTTCAGTAATGATGCAGATTATCTTTATCAAACAGATGGTGACGATTTCAACTTAGGTAAAACTTCGTTCCAATGTGGAAGAAGGAATGATGCACTGAAATTCTGGACACTTTGGAAATCAATTGGGACTAATGGATTGAAACAAATTGTAGATCAACAATTTGAACTTGCAGATATTGCTCGAGCATATATTAAAAGCAATCCCGATTATACGCTATATAGTTTTGATGATTCAATCTCAGTCTGTTTTAATTATCAAGGAATTGACCCAATGACACTTTGTACCGCCCTGTATGAACATCAAATTACGGTCGTGGGTTTCGGATCTTTTAATAATGATACATTTATTAGACTTATAACAATTAATACCAATAATGACGAATATGATATTTTGAATTTCTTTAAAGTACTTGAAGCCTACGTTCGTAAAGCTTCAAAAATTAAAAAATTAAAGAAGGAAGCTCTGGAGCAGGCATAATAATTATGATGAGTATTTTGAAAAGGTAGTAACAAATGAAATTTCCTGGTACTCAGGATTACTATAAAATATTTTTAATCTCTTCATAGATGATAAAACAAAAAATTAAGTGGCCTATTTTTGAATATATGCGCAATTACTAAATATTTGAATTTTGTTGTACTCTATCCCATTCCAGCTCACGCATAAAATCCTCCTTTAAATTCTATTTTATTTCGAGATTATCAACCCATGAGGTCAATAAGCAATCCCCATTGTATTTTTATTTTAAAACATATTTGATAATAAAGCTATTGTATACCGTCAGCAAAAAGTGAACTAATAAGGGTTAAATTATAAGAGCGTGTTTTAAACAGAGTAAACACTTAA
>ENA-OWPI01000627-OWPI01000627.1-marine-metagenome-genome-assembly--contig:-NODE-627-length-47286-cov-7.161495_pt1 | contig 47286 bp, 43 predicted proteins | sample MGYA00238138_ERZ651775 | MGnify/ENA primary metagenome ERZ651775 (study PRJEB26906, sample SAMN06265043) | marine metagenome | isolation source: Helgoland LTER site | place: Germany:Helgoland, sampling...
CAAAAAGTTGGTTGATTTTAGGGCCAGAATTAGCCCTCAAAAATACCTATGATTTGGGGTTATTATGCCCTATTTCTTGCTCTCAATATATAGCTAAGAAAATAATTAGCCTGGGATTTCACGCGACAGGCGAATTACGCAATTTGATTGGATAGAGGAGGCACGAGAGTTTCAAACCAACGACGAGATTGGACCGTCACCCCCGTGTTTTAGACATACTTTGTTAAATTGGTTAAATATACCACTAATACACAAAACCTAACCAAAACCATAGAGGTTCGCGGCCATACCTAGGCAAAGTCATACCATATTCCCGTAAGTTTATGTATCGTATATACATAAATATAGAGAATTCACGAAACTTTGTTCAATTTATAGGTGGGTTTGGGCGAAGTTTTGGAAATTTGTGGAATTGGGGGGATAATTTTCTATTCAAATATTAAGGTTTATGGATCTTCATGCTTACGAATGGATCGTCGGACTCGGTGGTCTTCTCGCAGTTACAACTGCATATGGTATCGGTGCTAATGATGTCGCCAACGCTTTTGCATCTTCAGTCGGATCAGGTGCTCTTTCAATAAAACAGGCTGTCATACTTGCCGGTATTTTTGAATTCTCAGGCGCACTACTCATGGGTAGTCATGTCACAGATACAATAAGAAAAGGTATAGCGGATTACTCGTGTTTCGAAGATGATCCAGCTATACTCATGTATGGGTGTATGTGTGTTCTCGCAGCCATGTCTGTGTGGTTAATTACTGCATCATACTTAGAAATGCCTGTAAGTACAACACATAGTTGTGTTGGTGGTATGATTGGAATGACCATGGTATCACGAGGTGTGAAATGCGTTACATGGTCTAAAGAAACGGATCAGTTTCCTTACGTTAAAGGTGTTTCCGCTATAGTCATATCTTGGCTTTTATCACCAATTGTTTCCGGTATTTTTGCATCATTCTTTTTTTATATTTTAAGACTTAGCGTTCTTCGGTCAGAAAATTCGTTTACACGAAGTAGATATGCTTTCCCTTTCTTATTGGGATCGACCGTTTGTATTAATGTATTTTTTATAGTGTATAAAGGTGCCAAGTTTTTAAAACTTAATGAAACACCAATTGAAATTGCATTTGCGTATGCATTTGGTTTAGGTGGAGGTGTTGGTTTATTATCATTAGCGATTGTTCCATATTTACATAAACTCGCGGAACAAAAATTTATAGACGAAATGGAAGATAATGAAAAAATGGAAATACCATTAGACAATAAACCAGATTGTCCTCCACGAGGGGATGAAAAAATACACGTACGTATTTATAATTACATTAAAAATTCTATGAATATAGATAATAATGAAATTATTGAAAGTGACGAAACTGTTATGAGTATACACGAAAATGCTGAAAAATTCGATCCAAAAACTGAAATATCCATGCGGTATCTACAAATCATAACGGCGTGTTGTGATGCGTTTGCACACGGTGCAAATGACGTTGCCAACTCAATCGCACCATTCGGGGCTATATGGGCCATATATGAATCGGGTGAAGTGTCGAGTAAGAAAAACGATCTTGGTAATAATGCATACTGGATACTTTCTTTAGGTGCTTTTGGTATTGTTATTGGTTTAGCGACGTACGGGTACAAAATCCTACATGCACTTGGTACAAAACTTACTAAAATCACACCAAGTCGGGGGACGTGTATTGAACTTGGAAGTGCATGTGTCGTTATTATGGGAAGTAGACTTGGATGGCCTCTTTCGACCACACATTGTCAGGTAGGTGCAACGGTCGGTGTTGGATTATTAGAAGGTAAAAAGGGTATAAATTACAAAATTCTAAGAAAAACGGTTTTAGGGTGGGTTATAACACTCGTTGTTGTTGGTGGAGGAACCGCTTTATTGTTTGTACAAGGTGCATACGCACCAATGGCACATTACCCGTCATACATTAAAAATTAATTCACTTTTTCCTCTTCTTCGTCAAGCATTTTACGTAGTTTTTCCTCTATAGATATATCACCATCATCCTGAGATTCCTCAAATTCCGAATCGGGCATATCAGGATCAAATATATCACCATGTGTTTCACATAATTCACACGTTTCAGTTGGTAATTCACCGGGTTTGTGATTGTGTACGGGAACCTCTTTCTTTTTCTTCTTTAGAATCGGACGTTTTTTCTTTGGTTCTGTAGGTACAGGTAAACATTTTTGCTTTTCATGCATTTTAATGTGTAATGTACAATACTTTTCACCAGGTGTACACGGTTTTGTACACTTGTGTCCCTTTGCCGTCATTGCTGAACATTCGATTTTTGGTTCTTTGGGAACTTTTACTTTTTTCTTTCCTTGTTCTGGTACAACTTTTTCCATATTTTCAATCTTTTCGATCTTTTCACGTAAAAGTGTATTTGTTTCGATAACCGAATCCATCTTTTCACGAAGACATTTATTCTCCTCTTCGATTTTTGTAACCTTTTCAACAAGTGTTTGTAATAACGCGTTGTTGGAAAGGACGCTGTTGTTTATTTTGTCAATGTGGTCGTTCGAATCACGAACGAGACCGATAAGAATGTTTTCAATAGAATCCGACATTTTGAGTTTTATATTTTTAGACTATTTTTATTTCACTTAGGTTTTTCAATAAGATTTTTTTTCGTCCACTTCATGTTGGATCGTTTTCGAGGTACGTCACATTTTTATCATGTATATCAAAAGACCCAACGTTTTTAGGGTTTTCGTAATGATAAACTACATTTTGTGATACCTTCTACATATAAACCTAATATCGTACGAACATTTATATTTAACAAATATTTTCATACCGTAAAGGATTCGCCGCACCCACAACTCGCTTTCGCGTTTGGGTTTTCAAACGTAAACTCCGATTTGAGTTTGTCGCGTACGTAATCCACGCGTGTTACCATTATAGACAATAACGCCGAACATCGCGCGTGGAAACACCATCATTACTCGTCTTCTTCTTAGTATTCGAAAATTTCTTCGCACGCCTGTGAATAAGTTGTAGGTTTCATTTCTTCATCTTTAAATTTATTTAAAGCTGTTTTAAAACTACTACGTGACTGCCCCCAATTCCCCATTCTATCGGGCAGTTCTGTCCATTTTACTCCCAATCCATACTCAGTTGGAAATTGAAGAGACATAAAAGCGTCACTCCAGTATTCTTCTTGTTTTTGTTCATCTGATTCATCAAATATAAACGATGATTCCATACCTTCATCACATTTTTGTAGGTCACACTTTTCAGTAACTATATCAGTAAGAATCGGTGCAAAAAGGCTGACACCGAAAACGTGTCCGAATTGCCAGGTTCTTTCTGATAGTTTATTAAGAAATTGTTTTTTAGGAACACATTTTCTCTCCGGTACCGTTTCTACAAATGTCCAAAAAGAATTATTATATTCGAGTTCGGGTACAGTACTAGTTTGTGACGACATATCCACTAATACAAGATTACCGTTTGTGTCACTACTTATAAAATCAGTACCAAGACCGTACCCCATATCCGTTTTTCTCAATTGTACTTTTATATTATTATCAGTCGTAGTACTTTTGTTGTAAAATGCTATATACATTCGGTTATCTTTCTCTCCCCTCGTATGACATGCGTCATCACATCCGGTTGATCTGCCCGATTGATTGTTCCAAGCACCTTTAGTTAAATCGTGACGAAGGTATTGATCATCTGTGTATTTAAAAAAGAATGTTTCGGAATCAACTCTCTCTCCGGTATCGTTGACACTACCAGGAGTAGCTGGTATCAAATAAATTGATTGACTACCGTGTAGGTTAACACCACTACCATTACTGATATCATACCTTAACTTTGTAATATCCGCACTTATACTAGTCATATTATCACTCGATACGACTGGTGTATATGTTACAGATTGTGCAGTTGTCATTGCTAGTGTTGCCCCTAACTCTTCTTCGCTAACGTTTATATTATGACTAGTATCGCTTCTACCCACGCCGTCATATAATTCTATTGTGGGGCAATTACCGGAGACGCACCCAACATTCAGAATGGCATGTATTTTAAATCTATTATCTCCTATAACGGAGTAATCAGTACTAACTATTGATACACTATTTTCTCCATAATCGGATGTATCTACTTGTTGAGTAGTAGTAGGAAATTCTTTACGTTGTAATCTGGTAAAATTCTGGGCGGCGCCGTCAGTGCCCACGGGTGATTTTACAAAATGTTCAATCCAAAACCCTGTTACAACATTATCAAAACCTATATTGTTTTTCCAAATTATGGTAAAATCGACGTTTCGAGATAATTCGACATAATTGATACCAGCGTATTCTATAGTATAACCAGATATTTCACTTTCACTATTACTATTACTCTTATCAGGGTTAAGTGTTCTTACAAACTTTAAATCCGAAATTGAAAGTTCGTCTGTTTGGGCTGGGGGTGAGGGTGTAGGTAAAGTACGTCCTTTAAACTTTTTAAAAATATAATAAATTAGAGCAAGTACAATCAGTGTTACACATAAGAAAAATATACTTTCCTTTCTATCCATTTAATAGTAGTATACATTTTATTTTACAATATCTATGGAGTGTTTTCTGTTATGTATATATTTCTTTTGAAAAAATCATCACTGTTTGTCTTACTACCTAATAAATCAAAATGGTCACCGAATAAATAATAGTCTACACCATTAATTATTTGTTTTAACATTATTACCTTCTCATGTCCTCTGAGTAGTGCGAGCTTTTCGGTATCCGTCGAGGAAGGCGTGGGACTCTCTTCACTTTCTGATATATGAACTATCACGGGACTACTACTACTATCATTATTAAATTCGAACGTCTGGAAAAAGCCCTGTTTTCCGATAAGAGTCATGTCAAAAGCACCAGAGGCGGTGGTGCCAGTTTTCATAACCTTTATCCCTTTAAGAAATTTACTATCACTTTTTTCAAGTTTAAATTCGGTACCAACTAAATCATTTGGTACTAATCTTATATTTGAAAATATTAATGTTGCTGATCCGGCTGTTTCTGTTTCATAATAGTAAAAATCGTAACGTTTATTTGATATAGATTTACCAATAGATTGATCTTGTGTATTATCCAATCTTGGTGTAAAAGTAATCGTTTCTGGATTTGTCATATCAAGTGTTCCAACTAAATCATCATCTGTAATCACCTCTCCGTCACTTCCTCCCAAGGCGGCGTCTCGATTCTCAGTGGATACTCCATCGTATAAAATTACATCGGCAGTGCCGGTAGGCATGACCGCTACTATTTTGAAAAAATTAGTACCTACAAAAGAATATGGTCCCGTGTTTTCGTCCGCCGCTGTTGTACCTGTGTTAAGACCAGATATGGATACAGATGATTCTGCGAAATTCGAAGTCAATGCGCTTGTGTTTCTTAAGACAGTCTTTGTTTCTTCACCTGATTTTTTAACAATGTGAAATACGTTGATTTCTCTTACACCAGACTCGGTGAAACCAGAACCGTTCGTCCACGTTAGTGTAAAACTAACGTTTTTTGATAAACCAATTACATCTGCATCTGTATAAGGCTCTATAGTATATGGCTCTATAGTATATGACTCACTACCATCTGGTGAAAATGTTCTAGAAATGTTAAGATCGGTTATACTAGGTAAAGTGGGACTGGGACCGGGATCATTCACAGGTTTTGGTTTTTCTTCTTCTGGTCTGGTATTAAAGTATATTACGACAGCAATTATAACTACAACGAGTGTGAAAAGTACTCCTAATAAAAGTCCGGATGAAGTCTTCATTTATTAGTAGTATATATTTTTTTTGATTATATGGTAACGGCGGCTGCGGCTGCCGCTGCGGCTCTAGCAGCAGCTAATGCGGCTGAAGCCGCAGTCGATGGAAAACCAATTTTGCGTCCCCCCGTTGTTCTTCCGGTTGAAGTCGTTGAAGTCGTTGAAGTCGTTGAACCAGATGTAAAAATTACAACACCTTCATCCGCCGTATTCGTAGACGGATACGATCTACCACTTCCCCAAATGATTCGGACACCTCCTGCTCCACCGACCGAACCATCGGAACCGATACCTGGATTCGACCACATCTGTGGTAGACCCCCAGCACCACCGCCATATGTTCCACCAACACCAGCTTTTCCACCACTTGCACCACCTGAACCACCCGCACCGGGTTCATTTTTCGAACCACCAAGACCACTCGAACCCTTTCCATCAAGTCCTACACCACCACCACCGTTATTTTGTTCGCCAGTGGCGCCATGTCCACCACCACCACCACCACCACCAGACCGACCATACCTTCCGGTGCCACTGTTTCCAATTCCACCATTACCACCTCTACCACCATATCCACCAGCGCCGCCGCCACCACCACCACTGCTATTTTGTGCACCATATCCGCCGGATCCACCATAGCCACCACCCCGCAATGTCACCTGACTGGAGCGAAAGTACCGCCCTCCGGCCGCCCATGTTTTTATTCCATAAGTACCACCGACACCACCATAACCTCTCAACATAATGGTTCCATCGTATGTTATTCTAGATTCACCCCCGTTTCCTGCTTTGTTGGTTACATTAGTACCAGCAGTGCCACCCGCACCTACCTGGACAGTCACGGTCGAACCCGGGGTAACCGAAAATGTTCCATATGCGAGACCTCCTCCACCACCACCAGCTCCAGAGCGATAATTCTCAGCTCGTGAACTACCTCCTCCACCACCAACAACGACACAACTTATAGATCTTACACCCGTGGGTACAGTGAAAGTTCCTGAGCTAGTAAATACCTGTTGCCCCGGGGCCGCTGGTGGTGCCTTATTTGCATTTATAATTGCGTTTAACGTATCGTATTCGTTCTTATAATATTGCGGTGTAATTGCTAACATTTGGTTTTTGTTTGGGTCGGTATTCTCAGCAATAATATCCGGATATTCTGTTTCGAGGTACTCCGGGAAATTTGTGTTCATTTCATTTATCGTTGATTTCTTAGGCCATTGTGTTTTTATAAGGTAATTGTTTCCTTTCATATCCGAAGGACAAGCTTCACCTTTACCGGACGCATCTCTGCGTATGTGTCCCCAATATTGACAATCGTGTATATCATTGGGCCCACAATCAAACACGTTATATCCAATTCTTTTTATTCCGTCATCATATTCCTTAACATTGGTCCAATACGATTCACAATCTTTAGAGTATCTAAACTCGAATATCGTACTAGATGTATCACTAATATTAGATGGTTCATCGACTTTTAGTTCATCATTTGTAGATACGTACATGTAATATTTAGTACCACTCGTAGTTTGATATGCGAATTGTCTATATTTGACCTCATCATCATCCGTAAATCCTACGGGTTTTTCTAAATAAAATTTTTGTGGATTTAATTCTTTAGTCGTTAGAATAATTTTATTATACGAAGTCAAACCAAAGTACTTATAAGAAGTTCCGGATTCTGGAAAATTTGGTAAAAAGTAGTTAGATGCATCATATATTCTTTCAAACCCAATTTCGTTTATAATGCATGCTTGTCGTTTATGTCCATTAGTACTATTTATATCACACGTGTTATTATTAATAAAATTGTATATATTTTTTGTACTATCCTTTGGGTACACGTAAATTTTAGTACCATCCTTACCTAGTATTTCATCAATTGTATTTATAGAATCTGCAAAATTTCTATTTATATATTCTATATCGGATAATAAAGAATAAGCAGCAGAAATTTCTTTGAATTTCTCAGCCATTTGTGGCTTATCTTTATTTACATCAGGGTGATATTTTTTAGCTAATGACCTGTAAGCTTTTTGAATCTCTGTATCATTAGCTGTCTTTGGTACATTCAATAATTTATAAGGGTCTTTAGCCATTAATATAATTTAAGAATAAAAATATGCATAACAAGAGGCAACTAAATTATCTTTTGTCACTATTTGAAAACAAGCATTGTTTTTAAGCGGACATTAAACCTGATTTTGATTGATCTTGCTCTACTTCAGAAATTTTTACTAAATGATCGTAACCCAATATGAGATTAACATCTTTTTTGTTGTCAGAAATAGGTAATCTTACCCAAAATAAAGCATAGTTTGATGAATTCTTTGTTCCAGGTTGAGTTACACCAGCATAAGGTTTACGTTTATCAACCACTTGTCCAAGCACTCGATTCCAATAATCTGAACGATCACCAATAGGTAGCTCATCTATAAATTTTCCTTGTATCTCACTTTTATATAGTTTCCAAAAACCGGTTCCAGCAAGTCTATACTTGAATCTTCTAACTTCTCTGTTCTCCACATTGATAATACTAGTCATTGGAAGCTGCTTAGAGATATCACTCGGGAAAATATCTTGCCTTGAAGGAAAAAATTCTCCATCACATTTACTCAACCAATAATTATAAAAGCTTTGCTGCTCTGGCAAAACCATTTGCTGAAGAACATTATTATCAGAAAGCACTTTCAACCCCTATAAACATTTAAAATAAAAGTTTAATAACTTTAACTATAAGTGAATCAGGGATATTAGTGTGGCAAGCTATTGTTTGATTGATTTAAAGGTTAATAAGGAATTAACCTTATTTTTTATTACGGAACCGATTCAATTTAAAGAATAGAATAAGTAAAAATATTTATCTTACAAAATATACAATAATAAGCACCAATATGAGCATAGCTGCAGTCATAACAGAAGCCAATCCGCTTGGGGCTGCTTTGCTAAAACTACCAATAGGACTAAATACTCCATACAAACACTTATTCACCGAGCCATATGCACTTCGGGTGATATTTGACATTTTCGCATCAAGAGTATTCCACCCTAAGTTTATCGACTTAAGCAGATCAAATCCACATTTTCTATAGAACCAGTCAAAGTCTAAAATTTCTGATCGTTTTTCTGCTGGATATAGGCCTGATTTCTTCAGAAGACAAAATGCTGTGATTGCTGCAAATAATAATTGTAGTTGGAAGACTACATGATCTACGGTATATGGCTTGTAGTTAGCCTCATAAGGAAGTAGATTATATAACATTTGGTAACCCCCCCAAGGAAAAGCTAAAAATATACATAATGAAGCTGCGAGTCCCATAGCTACTAACATATTCCATGGAGCTTCTTTAACACGGCGTCCACTATCATGGCTAAAAAATGTAAAATAAGGAACTTTTATTCCCGAATGCTCCATAACACCAGCTGATGCAAAAAGTAACATTGCTGCTATCAGATATAAAACTGAATTATGATGTGCCTCATAAATAACAGAACTTATAATCATAGCCTTTGTAACAAAAGCTGCCAACAACGGGAAGGCGGCTATTGAACCAGCACCAATTAAACAAAACAATGCAGTTATAGGCATTGAACGAAACAAACCTCCTAATTCGGAGGCTTTCGCAGTTCCAACGCGATAGATAACCGCACCGATAGACATAAATAACAAACTTTTAAATATTACATGAACAAAAACTTGCCCCACAACCCCATTAATTGCCAATTCAGTACCTATACCAATACCACAAACCATAAAGCCCAATTGATTATTTAACGAGAAAGATAATACTCTTCTTAGATCATTTTCAACCAATGCAAAAAACACAGGGAAACAAGTCATCACTGCCCCAATATATATTAAAATATCGGTTCCAACATACCCTCGAGCTAATGTGTAGATTGCCATTTTAGTGGTAAATGCAGATAAAATTACTGTGCCCGTAATTGAAGCCTTAGGGTATGCATCTTGCATCCACATGTGTAGAAAAGGAAAACCGCATTTAATACCAATGGCGAGTAATATAAGCCAACCGCCAAGGTTTTGTAAGCCAATGTGGTTAAAGGCATAACTCCCACCATTAAACTTCGCATGAATAACTGCACCTATTAATAAAATAACACCAGATAATACATGTAAAGCTAGATACCTTACTCCAGCTGCATATGCATGCTCTCCGCCACGCCATACCAAAAAAACGGATGAAATAGCAGTTAACTCCCAAAAAAGAAATAAAGTTAAAAGGTCGCCTGAGAGAACTCCTGCAACTGCAGCGCCTGAATAAATTAAAGCAGCACTATCAGTAATTTTACATTTTTCATGCAATCCATATATGCCATTAAGTACACCAATTAAACAAAACAGATAACCCCATACCATTGATAAATTATCAATTCGTAAGGTTGTCAATTCAATACCCGCAATCGATATCAAACCCCCTATAGCAATGTCGGAAGTAAAAATTTGGGTTATCATAAAGGCGGTAAATATAGGTGCACAAACAACTAAGCACTTACGGTATAGTTGAGTGAAAGGGGTGTGAGGAATTATTGTACAGATAAGACCTGATAGTATAAGCCAAACCCCTGGATTAATTTGTAAAAAATCAATCATTTTCATCTACCATATTTTCTACAGAAAATTCAGGGTCCAATAGCCCTCCTTCGCCATAATAATCCTCCGGCTGAGCCAAAAGCGAGGTAAGGGGTTTCGCACATAAAACTATTAAACAATAAGAAAAAAATCCTATCAAAGCCCAAGAACCTGGTATTACATCCCAAGGGGCAGGGTGTTTTTGTGGATATAAAAGACCGATTAAAATCATTAATATTAAGCCGGAAAACGGTATCCATATAAAGTTGTTTATTACCTTCTTATTTCCCAACCAAAGAAAAGGAATAGCAAAAGGGTGAATATCTCGTTCTTTGTCAAAAGGCTTGACTTGCTGACTTGATTTTTTAATTAAACTCATAACTATTCACCTACTGAAATTACAGGCTGCAAGAAGTCAACAATACTTCCAACATAAAAGAATAAAATGAAAGCTCCAGAAGCTGAGATCACTGGCGGAACTATTACCCAAATATTTTTCTTTCGTACTTCTATTAAACTATTATCTATTGAAATATCTTTAGGTGGCTTCATAAAAGCTCTGATAGAAATCGGGATTAGATAAACAATATTTAGAATAGATGACAATACAAGTGCAGCAGTCAAAATACCCTTACCACTCTCAATGGCTCCTACAATCAAAAAGTATTTTGGCCAAGATCCGCCCATAGGTGGTATTCCTATAATTGAGATAGAGCCTACTAGAAAAGCCCCGAAGACCCAAGGCATGGTTCTACCTAGACCATCCAGTTTAGATATTTCTGTTCTATGTGAGATAGTATAAATTGCACCAGCACACATAAATAGGGTAATTTTACCCCAAGCATGCATTATAATTTGTAACGCACCACCTATAAATGCAGCTGGCGTGGCTAGCATCGCTCCAAATGTAATATATGCGAGTTGTGAAACTGTTGAATAAGCCAACCTCGCTTTTAAATTATCTTTTCTTAAGGCAATAATTGAAGCAAGCACAATTGTTATGGCTGCCACCCAAGATAGGCAAGTGCTCATATTCATATCAGCCATTACAGACTCGCCGAAGATAAATATGATTACTTTTAAGACAGAAAAAACACCTGCCTTTACAACTGCTACAGCGTGTAAAAGTGCTGAAACTGGGGTAGGAGCTACCATTGCGTTAGGTAACCAAAAATGCATGGGCATTAAGGCTGCCTTACCAATACCAAAAACAAATAATAAAAGTAAAATAGATGTAGTGAAGATACTTGTACCTGTCGGAAAAATTCCACCAATAGTAAAGTCCGAATGCCCCGCCACTATATGTGTACCAAGTATTGCAGGAAGTAAAAACATTAATGATGATCCCATTAAAGCTAAAGCATATATTGTACCTCCACGCTTTGCTTTCGCATCACCCTTGTGAGTAACCAAAGGAAATGTTGAGATTGTTAAAGCTTCATAAAATATAAATAATGTTATTAAGTTAGCAGAAGCTGCTATCCCCATAGTACCAAAAATAGCAATTGCGACTAATGCAAAAAATCGTGTTTGGTTTTTTTCTTTATTTCCCCGCATATAACCTAAAGTAAATACAGAGTTTATAATCCATAATGAACTTGCAATTGCTGCAAAGATTGCTCCTAATGGTTCTAGCTCTAGCCTAATATCAAAGTTGCCAGCAAATGTGAACAAATGCAATTCTGGTTTTACCCCTGAGCTAATAACACTTAATAAATATATTACATCAAATAGTAGCAGTATGCCTGCTAAAAATGTAATCGCCTCTCTGAAATTAGGACGATCAGAAAAGAAAGGTATTAATACACCAGCAATGAGTGGAATTAACAAAAGTAGAAGCAATGCCAATTCATTAGTAAACTCCATGCTAACCTCTTTCTCCAAGCAATACAGATGCAGCAATCTCTGAGGCAGAAACGAAACTATCTCCTATTCCAAATGCATTTACACCGATAGCAATCGACATTAATCCTAGCGTCCACATTGGAAAGAGCATCATTAAGGGCGCCTCATTTTTAACTAAAATACTACCATTAATTTTTGGTGGAGTTCCAAAATAAGCAAATAAAATTATTCTACCTATATAAACAATAGCTAAAACTGAACTAAATACGATAACCAATACAGCCCACCACATATCTTGTTCGGCAGCAGCTAGAATTAATTTAACTTTTGACACAAAACCAGCTGTAAATGGAACGCCTATTAATGACAAACCACCCAGAGTAAATGCTCCCATAGTTAAAGGCATTGTCTTAAATAAACCAGAAAAATCATTTACACGAGTAATGCCAAAACGATACCAAAAAGCACCAACTGATATAAATAAGCAGCCCTTGATAACTGCGTGGTTAAGCAAGTGTAAATAGCCCGCTGCTAAGCCAGAGGATGTGGCAATACCAATACCAAGCAAAATATAACCCACTTGTGCAACTGATGAATAGGCTAATACTCTGCGTACATCACTTTGAAAAATAGCTTGAAACGATGCGAAGGCCATTCCCACAATAGCAACACCCATAATTAAGTACTTAAGCATAATAGCAATGTAATCAAAACTTGGATCAAATACTGTAAATGTAAATCTGAGTAACAAATAAATAGCCGCTTTAGTAGCTGTCGAAGCCAGGAAAATTGTAATTTTTGTTGGAGCATATGCATAAGCACGTGGTAACCAAGTATGAAGCGGGAACATTGCAATCTTAAGCCCCAAGCCTACTATTATAAATCCATAGCCAACTTTAGATACACGAGAGCCACCATCAAGCTCAGATAAAATATCTGACATCTCGGCCATATTTAATGTTCCTGTTTCCATAAACAGAAAACCCAGCCCTATAACAAAGAATGTAGCACCAATAGAACCCATTATAAGGTAATTATAAGCTGCTGCTAAAGAACGCCTGTCACGCGCGGCACCCATCGCTACAAGAGCATAAGTGCTAATAGAACTTACTTCAAGAAAAACGAAAACATTAAAAGCATCACCAGTGATTACCATTCCCATTAAACCTGCAAAGCATATCAAGAAAGCTGCGTAAAAAGGGGCTCTCTTTTTTGGCTCAATTTCTGAAATTGAGGCAGGTAAAGCATAAATAACAGTTAATACTGCCATCACAGAGATCAGAAGTAAAATTGGAGCACTTAAGCCATCAACAATTAGTGATATTCCGTGAGGAGGGTTCCACCCACCCATGGTGTAAAGCAAAAAGCTGTCAAAATAAACATGCTGAAAAAGACTAAAAGCTGTATATGTACAAATTATTGTTACGAAAAATGTTATCCACCATGCCATACCTTTATTTGGTATTACCGCCGTGACTGCACCCATTAATAGTGGAAGGACAATTAAAAAAGCAGGACCTTGTTCAATAATCCATTGTGGAAATATGGACATTAAGTTCATTGCCCTTCCAATATTTCTTTATAATAAATACGATCAAATTCCTCTATTTTATCTTCTTCAATAGTACCATAAACTTCTCGTATACGAACTACTAGTGACAAACCTATTGCCAATGTGGCAACACCTACAACGATTGCCGTTAGAATTAAAACATGTGGTAACGGATTAGAGTATAATACTTCAGAACTTGATTGAATTACAGAATCAATCTCGCTGATTGAAGCAACAAGTGGAATTTCTAAATTAGCATGATCAGAGCCATGACTTTCCACAATAGGAGGTTGTCCTCCTGATACTTTTCCAATCGTTATGTAAAGTAAAAAAACAGAGGTTTGGAAAATAGACAACCCAACAAGTTTTTTTATTAAATTTCTGCTCGCAAAAACTACATAAAGACCAGTCATCATCAGAATTATGACAACTGCATAATTATATTGATCAAGTACAGTAGAAAGCATTACCAATTATCCTCATTTACTTCAGGTTGCCTCGAACCAAATGCATAAAAAATTGCTATCATCACAGTAGTCACAGAGCATAAAACACCAAGCTCTACAGCTATTATTCCATAATGCTGTCCATGTGTTGGATCATGGGCTAGTACTCCATAAGATAAAAAGTCACCCCCTAAAATCCAAGTAAGAACTCCAGTACCGCCATAAAGCAAAACACCCAATGACATACCTATCCTTATCCAACTAGGCGGGAATGCTTTCTTTGCTGCATCAAGACCAAATATTAATGCATATAATATTACAGCAGCAGCAAGTATAACTCCAGCTTGAAAGCCTCCTCCTGGACCGAAATCACCATGGAACTGAACATAAAAAGCAAACAATGCAATAAATGGCACTAAAAACTTACTTATAACTTTCAAAATTACATGCGGATCGTGCATCAATTATTACCTTTATCTTTAAGACGATTATTTTTACTCTTTCTCAAGTTAACAGAAGAAGGTTTTTCAATTATAGAACCTTTTGATAATTTAATATTATCACGTGAAGCGATCAATCGTGAATTAGCAGACGGAGCTATTGGCGGGTATATCTGCCTACCAGTAGGTCTTGCTGTCCACCGGCCTGCGTTTCCGTTAAGACCAAGTAATAAAAGGACACCTAATCCTGCAGAAAAAATAACTACTGCCTCTCCAAATGTATCATAACCTCGATAACTTGCTAAAACAGCGGTAACAACATTAGGAATGTGAATTTCTTTGGTAGTTCGCTCAATATAGTCCATCCCAACACCTGTGTTAGCAGGTGAATTTACATCACCATAAGCCGGCATATCTCCAATTGCATAAAACATCGCTAAACCAGCAATTAGAACGACCAATAAAGGGGCAATTTGTTTAGAAATAGGGACGGGGTCTGACTTTCTATTCGCCAACAACATTGCGGCCAACATTAATACAGTAGAAACCCCAGCGCCTACTGCAGCTTCAGTGAATGCAACATCAACTGCATCCAAAGATACAAACCAAGCAGCTGAAACTAAAGAGTAAACGCCCTGAAGCATAACTATAGCAAATAAACTACGCATTCTAACTATTGAAAAAGCAACTATTATCAAAATTGCCATTAAGGCTACATCAAGAATTATGGTTGGAGATACAACATAAGATAACAGCATCACGATCTATCCCTCTGGACTTTAGAAAAACTATGCTTTCCTAGCTTGGGCTTAAGATTAGCTGTATGAGCTGAATGTGCTATCGCATGAGTAGCAGTGGGACTTGTTAATAATAGAAAGAAACCTATCATCAAAAGCTTTAAACTCGTTTGAGTAAACCCTGATTGAAGAATTAATCCAATTAATATTAATTCAGCTCCTAAAGTATCTGTCATTCCAGCAGCATGCAATCGAGTATAAAAATCTGGAAACCTAAGAACACCTATTGATCCAGCCAATACAAAAAATAGTCCTGAAGCTATAGCCAGGCAGGAAAGACAAATTTGAAGTATTTCGGTCCAAACTAAATTACTATCTAGAACAACTGCTGAAAGAAAAGCAATTATCATTCCTCCGCCTCCATCTGCTCTTTTATTAAAGGAACACCAAGACAACGATAATTAAAAAACTTCAAAACAGCAATTGTTGCTATGAAATTCATCAGGGCATATAATAAAGCGATATCTAAGCCATCTGGCCTATTGATAATAAAACAAAAAATACAGAGAAATATTATAGTCTTAGTGCCAAAAGAGTTTACCGCCAATAACCTATCATATAATGTTGGTCCACCCAATAAACGGCCTAACATTAATACCATACATATGATAATAAAAAATGCAGCACCTAGGTTAAAGTATTCTAAAAATGTGACCATTTAGTTGTCTTTCAAGTCAATGCTTACAGCTTTTGCTGAACGACAATGCATTTCATAAAAATCTTCTGGTTTACTCATTTCCTTCAATAAAGCATGAACCAAAATATGGTCTTTTTGAACATCTACGCTTACCGTTCCCGGCGTAAGTGTAATAGAGTTTGCAAACATTGTTTGAGCTATATCAATATCAGTATGCATAGGTATTTTTATTAATGAAGGGCTAATTTCCGCATTAGGACCTATCACAGCTTTTACTACTTGAATATTGGCCTTAACTATTTCTATAAATAACCATATGTAATATTTACATGTCTTTAATATATTTAAATATGGAACACTTTCATTATCGAGAATAGATAATCTTTTAGTCATCCACACCACCAAGATTATTGAGATAAAGCCAAAAGTTAAAATCATGCCAATGAAATAACCTGAGAGCATAAGCCAAGTCGCCGCCATAGCCAGTGTCAAAAGAGATGCATGACGCATTAAAAATGCTCCGTTCAAATGAATAATACTTTTACTACATAAACATGTCATCTCTCAAGTGGAAGTAAAATAGAACAAAAAAAAATAAATTATCCAAAAAATTTGTGCATATACTTGATTATAGTTCAATTGATTATCTTAACACATTTTTAAACCTTATTTGAAAGCAATCCTTGCCTGTTTTTCTGCATCAGTTTAAATCATTATAATGTTAAAAAATTTAAGAACGAATGTTTCGCCACCAATTACAAAAAAAGTCCGAAAAACTATAAAACAGTTAAATAAAACTAGATATGATAATTATAGCTGGCTTAAAGACGATAACTGGCAAGACGTAATGACAAATACGTCTAAATTAAACCCTGAAATAAATAAACACTTATTGAAAGAAAACCTTTATACTGAACAGGTACTGGAAGACTTAAAACCTCTTAGGGAAAAACTACTTCAAGAAATGAAAGGTCGTTTAGAGCCAAACACCGCAACGGTACCATCTCCAGATTACAAATATGCATATAATCACAAATACGAAGTTAATCATGAACATGGCATCTACCAGCGCTTTCCTATTAATCAAGCAACTAGAGAAGTATTAAATCAACCACAAATAATACTTGATGCAGAAAAACTTTCAAAATCTTACCCATCTTATTTTGACATTGGCGACATAGCCCATAGTAAAAATCATGAATGGTTAGCTTATGCAGTTGATGGATCAGGGGCGGAAAACTATGAAATATTTATTAAGCCTATGCTTGGTGAGGCTCACACTACAAAAATAATAAATAGTAACGGGGAAATTCAATGGGCTAAAGATAATAATATTCTATTTTGGGTTGAGCGTGATAACAACCAAAGACCTTGCGCTGTCTATGCCAAAAATATCCATGATTTATCAGATAAACCAAAGTTAGTTTATCTAGAAAAAGACCCTAGTTTTTTTGTATCCGTAGGAGAAACAGATAGTGGCAATTATATTAAAATTAATATTCACAACCACACTACTAATGAAGTATGGGTAATCCCTTCAAATAAACCTTACGATAAGCCAGTTTGTATTAATAAACGATCCCTAGGTCATGAATATAGCATTCACGATCATAATGAAAGTTTATATATACTAACAAATTATAATAACTCTACAGATTTTGCAGTTATGCAAACAAGCATCAACGAACTAGATTGCAAAAATTGGAATATAGTTATACCTCATCAGCCTGGAACATTGATTTTAGAATTAATAACTTTTTCAAATTACTTGGTTAGACTAGTCAGAGAAAATGCTCTCCCAAAAATCATAATTAGAAACCTAGAAGATAGCTCAGAAAAAGTAATCAATTTCGATGAACAGGCTTATAGTATAAGTCTTTTACCGGGGTATGAATATAGAACTCAATATCTTCGGTATTCATATTCTTCACCCACTACACCCAACCAAATATATGATTATAATATGCAGACTCATAAAAGAGCTCTACTGAAAACTCAGAAAGTTCCAAGTGGGCACACAACGACTGATTATAAATGTGAAAGAATTGACATAAAAGCGAGAGATGGTTCTAATATTCCAGTTACTCTTCTCTACAATTCGAGCTTTATTCAAGATGGTAATTCACCACTTTTACTGTACGGGTATGGTTCATACGGTATTACAATACCAGCTAGCTTTAGAACTTCAATACTACCCCTAGTTGATCGTGGTATTACATATGCAATTGCTCACATTAGAGGAGGGATGTCTAAGGGTTATCAATGGTACCTAGATGGAAAGCTTCAGAAAAAAAAGAATACCTTTAATGACTATATAGATGTCGGAAAAGGGCTTTGTGAGAAAAAATATACCTCACCCGGTATAATTTGCGCATATGGAGGCTCTGCTGGTGGTCTGCTTGTAGGAGCAGCCATTAACCAAGCTCCTGAGTTGTTTGCCGGAGCTGTAGCAGCCGTACCTTTTGTAGACGTACTCAATACAATGTCAGATAGTGAACTTCCATTAACACCGCCAGAATGGCCTGAATGGGGTAATCCATTGGTTAATTCCGAAGACTATGATTGCATTGCAGCTTATTCGCCCTACGAAAATGTAGTTAAAAATGATTATCCTCCCATACTAATTACTGGCGGACTAACCGATCCCAGGGTTACTTATTGGGAGCCCGCAAAGTGGGCAGCTATACTGCGTGAAAATCAGCAAGGTAATTCCCCCATCCTACTAAAAATAAATATGGATTCAGGGCATCAAGGCCAATCAGGAAGATATGATTCGCTCAAAGAAGTTTCGCTAGAATATGCCTTTATAATTTCTATTTTATAGAACCAAAAAAACAACAAAAATAATACCTAATTACTATCTTTCAACTATTTTTACACGATACTTGGAATCGTACTCTTCCTTAAAGGCCTCACACTTTGGATCATCGAGATCAAATCTTCCAACAAAAACCTCATTATCATAAGCACCTTTAATAATTGCAAAGCAAAGCTCTTTAACCACGTTAGCTTCAAAAATACATCGATTTTCAACAGCTTGGCGTTCTGCTTTTATGAACGAAATCCATTTTTTAGCGTTTCTTCCCTCGCGTGATGAACTTGGAACTTGCTCAAATGCCTGTATAGCGCTTTCACGTGATTTAGTAATTGGTGCTGAACGCTTTTCTTCTTCAGACATTTTACAATTAATTCTTGCTTGTTTTTGTGTATCCTCATAACGGCATGTGGCAATTAACATCCAAGATTTACCAGCATCATAACCTTTATTAATAGCACTTTTAAAGGCTGTTTCAGCTTTTAAACACTGCCCTTCATTATAAAGCGCTTCCCCCAAATCAGCATATAATTTAGCTTTACCAGAACTTGCAGCTGCGCTCTCTAAAATAGGTATCGCTCGTTTGTATTCACGTGCTTGACGAAATAAAGAAGATAATTGAACCATTTTTTCTGATGATCTTGATATTCGGTTTGCATTCATTTCTTTTTCAAGAATCTCAGCCGCCTGAAATGGCATATCGTAAAAAGAGTAATACTGTACAACTTTCATTAAGTCTTGCTCAGAATTTAGTGCTCCACCTAGATACAACATCTTAGTAACCTCAAAAGCTTCTTGTTCTCGGCCTCCGTTCGCCAGCATAGAAGCCCAAGCGTCCCAAAGGTTTTTGTCTTCTGGCCACCTACTAATCATCTGCTTTACGATATCAGCTTGGCGAGCTTGCATTCCTAAGTTGTTGTATAAGAAGTTCATTAAGTCAAAATGCTTACGTTCTTTAGGGCGAGCGGCTTTGAACCATTTCTCAGCCCAAGGTAATGCTTTCTTATAGTTTTCTGATTGCACCCATGCTTGGGTTAACATTTCAATATAAGCAGGCTTAACTTGCCCAGTTCTATTAATAAAACGCTCAAGAGCTTGAGCTCCTTCAGCATATTGTCCATTAGCTATCATTAATTGAGCTATATTTACTTGCAGACTATTTATTTCGTTGGGTAACAAACCGCCTGCTTTAATAGCATTTCTAAAGGAGGTAATTGTAGCAGGATAGTCATTTAACTCATAATTGCTGGCGCCTTGCATTTGATAAATAGTTGATCGCTCATATGGGTTAAGTGTTGGAAAAACTAATACAGCATTCAAAGCGACTAAAGCCTCTTTGTGCTGGTCATTATTAATCAGTTGAAGAGCTGCATTTACAGCTTCGCCTGCTTTGGCAGAAAATTGCCTTCCCTCTGTAACTTCTTGCGCATAGGCAAACCCAGATACGCTCAAAACAGGAAGTGTTGTGGCTGAAACGAGCGCTATAGCCGTTGCCGCTATAAGTTTTTTAAGTGAAGACTTTTTCCGATAAAGAGCCATCATCAATTTCTCCAATTTTCAAATTACTCTTCAGAAGAAGAGTTAAACTATTATTTATTCAGGAATAATGCGACCACGCTCGTCAGTAAGACGATAAGTTACTTTATTCTCAACTCCATTTCGAGCAACAGCGCGCCCATCAACTATCTTAGGATTATACTTCCACCTTTGAACAGACTTAATTGTCGCACGCTCAAAAAGTCTTTGAGTACAAAAAGTCGTTGTCACATTAAATGGAGCTCCTTCAGGACTTACATCAAACTTGACCCTGCAATGCCCAGATTTTTCTGCACGTGGTGGCATAATAGGAGGTATTCTTACTAGTGGCTGAGCATCACGGTCTGATACAGCAATTTTGAAGTTCTTTCTATCAATCTTAGGGGCTTCAAAATCCGGAATTGCTCCTTCCAAAGAGGCAATACGTTCTTGTGGTTTAGCAGCCTGTTGCCTCTCAATAGTTGGGGGGGGTGGAGGTGTAACAACTTTTTTTACTTGCTTAACTTTAGTATCTCTTTTTATAACTTTTATGTCTTCAACTGTTGGATTAATATCAAATGAAGCAGTGGCTAACTTCTCTTGCGGTTTAAACTCTTCCGCAATTAGAGTCATCATCAATATAAACAATCCTATAGTAACTAAAGCAGCTACAGGAAATCCAAGTATCCATCTAATTACATTCTTCATCTTTAGTTCCTACTGACTTGTTCCAACACGTGTGACAATTCCTAAATCTTGCATCATTTCTTGAACAGACATAACAACACCAACCTCAGAATCTTTATCCGCATTAATAATAGCTTCTGCTTTTGGGTTTTCAGCCTGCATTGACATAATTACAGGTCTAATTTCATCAACATCGTATGGGCGCTTATCAATCCACACTTCATTAGCAGAGTTTACAGCGATCAAGATAGAAGGCTTCCACTCTTTAGATGTTACTGCCTCAGGTTTTGAAGGTTCAATCCCTGGCGTTTTTACAAAAACTGAAGTAACAATGAAAAATATTAATAAAATAAACACAACATCCAGCATTGGTGTCATGTTTAGTTCTGTATCCTCATCATCCATTTGAATGCGACTTCGTCTTGCCATTTTACTACCTTATTTCATTTACACAGAAGGCATACGTCAAAAAATTCTTTTTAAGAACCAGTTGTTCGAAGAATTTCTATTTTCGAAGCCAAACCTTTTGTATCCAATTCATCTTTCAAGCCAACCATAAGCTCATGCCTGGCACCCTCGTCTAATCTGAGAATAACACTCGCGCCTGGCTTATCAGCTAGCAATCGTTCAACACGCAGAGAAACTCTATCGCAAGTTGTACCCTGCCCATCTACAGAACACTGATCCCTACCATCCACATACACAGTAATTGCAGGAGTAGATTTTGTTGGTATATCATTGTCTGGAGGCGGTGGAGGCTGAGTAAGGTCTACACCCTTTTCATCCAGAAATGTTGCAGTCACAATAAAGAAAATGAGCATGATAAACACAATGTCAAGCATTGGCGTCATATCTACTTCGGCTTCATCACCACCTGATTTACGGCGTCCTCTTCGCATAATATTATCCTACCTGTAATTCATCAGAGAAACGAGCAGTTTCACGTGCACTCCAACGCGGCAATACAGTTGAAAAATATAAACCTGATAATGCTGCTGTCATACCCGCCATTGTTGGGATTGTTGCCTTAAAGACTCCACCAGCCATAAGTCGTGCATTAGATGAGCCTGAAAGTGCCATCACATCAAAAACTTCGATCATACCCGTAACAGTACCAAGTAAACCGAGCAAGGGAAGTAACGCAACTAATGTTTTGATAATGCCAACATTAGTATCAGTTTTTTCCTTAATCTGCGAAACCATTTCATCTCGAACAGCATGGGCCCGCCAAGATGTTTTGTCGCTCCGAGCATTCCACTCTAATTTCAACTCAGACATGGCAGGTTTGTGTGCAAAGAAATAATACGCAAACCTTTCAAGAATAAATGTCCAAAGAGCGAAAGTTACTAACATTATCACAAAAAGTACAACTCCGCCAACTCCCAAAAACTCTTGGAGGCCGTTATAAACATTGATGGGATTCATCTGATTAACCTTTCCACAGCTTTATAACTGGAATTTTACGCACCACGGCTTTCAACATGACGCGCAACTATACCAGCTGATTGCTCCTCAAGCGTTCCTTGGATAGAACGCGCTATAGAAGAACAGAAACTATGCAATATTAGAAGAGGAATTGCAGCTATGAGACCAAGCATCGTAGTTACCAATGCCTCAGAAATACCGCCAGCCATTAACTGAGGATCACCAGTACCGTAAATCATCATAGCTTGGAAGGTCTTAATCATACCTGTAACAGTACCCAATAATCCCAATAGAGGGGCTATACCAGCCGCAAGTTTTAAAAAGTTCAACCCAAATTCAAATTTGGGCGACTCGCGAAGAATAGCTTCATCAAGCTTGAGCTCGACTGTATCTGCATCCTTATTTTTTGCACCTTCATAAGCCATCATAATACGACCCAAAGCATTCTTTTCATCAGGCTGGGCATTACGCTTTTGTCCACCTACAGCCATCTTAGCCAATGAAAGACGTACTATGTTAAGGATGCCAAATAGAACACCTATAGCTAATAATAAGAGTATGATCTTACCGATAGTTCCACCTTGTGCAATTCGCTCCCCAGTGTCCGGAACACGTTCGAAAGACTTTAATAGCTCTCCACGTGTTGGGTCAATCGGAGCATAAACAATACCCGATTTTGTTTTAGTTACATCAGAAGCAGCAGAAGAGATTGCTCCGCCTGGCTGACGAGGTAATTTTGCAAGAAGTGTATTCTCTTCACTTCCAGAAGGAGGTGTATATTGTAAAAAGTCAGCATTTTCAGCTGTAAATATCGAAAATGGTCCAACACGAGTCACTGACTGCATTGCCCCATCATCAACATTAGCAACAGGAGCTGAGAAAGTAGCTACCTGTCTTTGCGCTTTAATCTCCTGAAGCATTGACTGCCAGATTGCATTTAACTGATCAGAGTCTGGAAGAGCCTTAGACTCTGATACAGTACCTAGAACCTCAGTTCGGGTGGGATACTGAGCAGTTATGAGTGAACTATCCAGTATAGCTTTAAACTCACCCGCTTTAGATCTTGCAAGTCCAAAAACTTCGCCAAAATCACCCTGGGCTGCCCTAAGTTCGCCCTCAAGACGAGCTATTCTTCTTCCGTTAGCATCAAAAGTTGATTGAACGCTTTGCGCTTTACGCTCTAGTGCCCCGAGTTCGCCGCGAGCTTGCCTTAAAAGAGCAGATTGTTGATTACGTTTCTGTCTAAATTTGGCTTCACGATCACGGTTCTCTGCAGCAGTTTTAGCAGAATCTGAACGCACCTGATTCAAAAGATCACTTATAGAGTTTATCTGAGCACTCGCAGCAGTAGCTGAAAGCATTAATGCGGCACTCATTATAGTGGCCGTTGTCTTAGTAAAGAATTTCATTTTGTTACTCACTTTTTTTCCCTCAAACCTAATTGCTAACTGTGACTGGCGCGAAGACCACATCTGGGGCTGCTTCACCCTTGGAAATACGTATTGCTTTACGTAAAGCCAAAGCATCAGCACCTTTAAGTATATCCCATGAGCGATTTTCTAGATTATATCTACCAACCTCTGACTCATCTTTTGTCATATAAACAAGAGATACTCGTCCAAAACGTAAGAAGTTAACGACGTTTCCTGGTCGAGTCGGGTGCATACCCTCATAACTATCTATACCCTGACCATATGATACTTCTATTTTAAAAGCATTTAACACCTGTCTGTATTGCTCTGCAGGCGATACATCGGGATCAGCCAAAACATTTTTCATTCTTTCAACTCTAGAAAGTCTCTCAGTTAAGTTAAAAGGAATATCAGCCTTAATGGTATCTTCAATCTCTGCAGCCATTTTAAGCATCATGGGTGACATGCCTTGCTTAATCTGCTCAACAGTTCCCAATTGCCGCCCCAAACTAGCTATTTCAGACTTTTGCGACTGCAAAAATACGTCCTGCTGAGCTATAAAGAGAGCTATATTATCTTTCTGCTGAAGAACGGCACGAAATTCTCGAACCGCTTGATCAGCCTCGTCATCAAGGCCCTCTATTCGTTGTTGAGATGCTGCGCTTGCCGATGATGATGCTTTAGCCGTATTTAACGCACTCTCAAGCTGAGCGTAAGCAGGGCCAGACATCATAAGCCCGGCAGCCCCCAGCATCAAAAAGCGCTTTGCAATTGAAGATTTTAACATGGTTTCCTTCCAAGTTTGCTTTCGTTATTTATTTACTTCAGAAATACCCGAAAGCATTTCTGTACCCATTTTTATTAATTCAAATGTACAGGAGCAGATAAAACACCTGGTGCTGATTGTCCACGTGCAATTCTAACTGCTCTCCTAACATCCAATACATCAGAGCCCGATAACTCAACCCAACTCTTAGTGTCTAAATCATATCGCCAAGCTTCTGAGCTATCAAATTCTAGATATACAAAAGAAAGTCGACCATAATGAAGATATGCGCCGTCCATAAGCTCAGGTTTTAGATCCTCAATTGAAGCCCCATTTCCTGTTGGCTTACCATTATTATAAGCCATTTTCTTTTTATGGTCATCCGTTAAACCACAAGCGCGACTATCCTGATCTTCTTGACAAGCAGCATATCTAACACCAGGGTTTATAGGGTTATTACCAGTATATGAAGAAACTGAATTACCATAACCCACCTCTATATCGTATATATTTAATGCCTGTCTCATTTTTTGACCCGGTGATGCCTCAGGATCATCTAGCGTTTCTTTAAACTTATCAAGCCGAATTAAACGCTCTTCAATTTTAAAAGGATAATCAGAATATATTTCACTTTCGATAGCTGCTGCCATTTTTTGAAGCAATGGACCAACAGTTACTGTTGTGGCCGGAATTCCTTCAATCTGTCCTTGAAGGTTAGAAATTTTATCATTTTGAGTTTGAACAAAAACTTCCTTCTGAGCTGTAGATAATTTTAGGTCAGATATTTGCTGTAGTATACTCTTGTAGGTTTCCAAGGATGAACTCTGCGCATAAGCATTGTTACCCGCGGAAACAACTAAGGCTGCAACCCCTAATAATATTGATTTAGTGGCGATACGTAAATTCACCAAGACTTCCCTCCAAAATAATTTAGGCTCATTGAACAGAGTTTTATATCATTATATGAATTCGCTTACACGTCCAAAAATATTAAATCAATCGCTAGGATGCATATCTGTGGATTTTTTTTGGGATTAATGCTGAAAATTAATGTTTCTAATAAAATATCAGTCCAATTTTAAATTTGGCAGTTAAAATTAACCATTTATAGTATTTAAGTTATTATTTGCAAAGACTGTGGTTGGGGCGGCTGGATTCGAACCAACGATCACGGGATCAAAACCCGATGCCTTACCGCTTGGCTACGCCCCAAAAACACTACAGAGTCAACTTTATAAATGCGGCTTCTATCTGCTCAAATTTATAATTGCAATTCGTTTTTAACTCAAATCGTTCTGATTTTTAAAAAACTTACAACCTATGATTTCTATCTTATAGAATACAATAAAATTACCTAACAATCTGGATGACATATGTTTACAACAAAAAAAATCCCGCATTAAGCGGGATTAATTAAATTCAAATTACTGAGTAATTTAAAACTTTTTAGTCGCGTTTACAAAGAAAGTACGTCCGCCAATATCATAGCCGATACCCGCAAGGCTACCTAAATTGTTATTATCAGTCAAAGGAGGAGCAGTATCAAATACGTTGTTTACACCTGCACGTAGTACATATGTATCTTTCGAATATGATATTGATGCGCTATGTAACCAATAACTAGCCAAATCATCATATTGACGACAATTACGGTTTTCTGGAGTACCAGCGCCCTCAGCTTGAACACAACGTGAGAAGAAAGTAGTAACAGGATCATTTCTTTCTGATTCAATCACACTTTCAACCATACTATCAAGATAACGTGACTGGAATAAGAAACCAAAATCTTTCCAAGTTAGCTGCTGTGTAAAGTTCAAGCGCCACTTTGGATTACCATATTCACCCAAATTGTCATTAACTCTAACACCAGTAACAATAGCTTCCTCTATATCCTGTCTGAGCGACTGCGTAGCACGGAAGATTAAATTGTAATCAAATTGGTCATCTGAGAAAGGTGCTTTGAAATCAAAACCAAATTCAGCGTTGTAGTCGATACCTTCAACGTACTGGGCACCTAAGTTCTGATTTAAAGCTGACACAAATGTCACTTCACCAGATGTAGGATCAGTTGTACGCGGAGCACGTGTTATAAACTCACATGTTGGATCCGTTAACCCTGTTGAGTTATAGCAACGATTAACAATTGTACCAGCTGTTAACTGGTTAACCTCATCATTGATCTCTATCTCAAAATAGTTAACTGCAAAACGTAAGTCAAAATCTTCAAACCAAGGCTGATCGAATGACCCCCCTACTGAGATCGCAGTTGAAGTTTCTGGCTTGAGATCAGGATTTGAACCAGTTGCCACTCTTGTTGGTGACCCATAGAAGAATGGGGTTGGACTTGTACCTATACCATTGGCTCCTAAATTGAATGGGTCCGTAGCAGCAAGACCAAATGGGCCACCGCCGTTTTGGCAGTTTGCAATAACGTCAGCATCACGTGGGTCTAAGTTTGCATCATAGATACGTCTATCATCTTCTCCGTCACCATCAGTATCTTGGAACGGAACAGCCACACCTGGAACACGACATGGGTCGCTTGGGTTAGCAAATCCTGTTACGCGTCCACCAAACTGCTCTCCTAAATTAGGAGCACGGAATGATGTGCCATATGTGGCACGTAAGCTCAACCAATCAGTTGGAGCAAACACGCCCTTAACACTATAAGTTTCAGCTGAACCAAAGTTACTTTCATCGGTATAACGTCCAGCGAGGTTAACACTCAACTCATGAATACCATACTGATCTTTAACCAATGGCACTTCAATCTCACCGAAGACTTCATGTAAAGTTCTTCTACCATTTGAGCCTGGATCATTGAAGAAACCTTCAAAATCACCCGCTAAGGAGGTGCGTGTTTCAATAATATCTTCACGATATTCACCACCAAATCCAGCAATCACTGTACCACCTGTGGGAATATCAAAAAGATCACCAGAAACATAACCCTGAATCATATTTTGCTTAACAATGGTATCAGTTAAACGATTCGGGAAAAGGTATTCAGTATCTTCTGGGTCTTCAAATTCTCCGCCAAACAAGAAAGTTGGCTCAAAGAAGTTTAAAGGACGACAAGGCACGTCTTGATCCGCCCCTGATACAGTTACAGGCGTACAAGATATTTCACCTGTTGTAGCATCAACCACTGTATTGTTAAGTGTTTGGGCTAGGCGCGGAAAGTATGGGATACCCTTTACGGCATCTTGACCACTTGAACGAGAATAACTCACATTAACATCATAAGCCCAATTATTTAAACCAGCTTCCTCAAGAAAAGGAAGGTCACCCTTCAGACCAGAGATGAAGCGTGTTTGCGCAACATTTGTGTCGTTAATAAAAGTTGATTGGAAAAAAAGCGTTGAGCTAGTACCAGCAAAATCGAACTGATTAAGAGGATAGTCACCAGATAAATTAATGGCGCCCTGACCAGCTGTGTTAGTTTTTGTCTCACGGGTAGCATACGAAGCTTCAAAATAAGCTGTCATATTACCATAGAGACCCGTATCATACTCACCAAACGTGAACATTGATGTACGGTTAAAGTCTGGCGCAAAAGCTGCATCCAGTTCTTCAGGGAATATTAACAATCTTTGTCCATCTGGATCGTCAGGCTGAATCAGGTTTCCAGTGATTCCAATTCCAGTGAAGTTATCTGGTAAAGCAAAGCCTCGATAAACCTCGCCTACGTTACCTTCTTGATAACCTAGATACCCGATGCCAGTAATAGCAGAGCCAGCACCGAAAGAACCAGCACATCGGTCTGGATCATAAATTTCACCACTAGCACCCTGAGTAACATAACTTAAGCACCCATTGCTATATGGAGAATAAAAATCAGACAACGCACTTTCAGGATATCCTGCCACACGGCTGTGCTCAGCTGCGAACGTTAAGAAACCTTTATCGTTAGATACACCTGTCTTAAGAGAAAAGACTTCTCTGTGACCAGCATTACCCGGTAGCTCAGGTATTGTAGCGTATGCATCAATTTCAATACCTTCGAACTCTCTTTGTAACTGATAGTTAACAACACCCGCAACAGCATCTGAACCATAAACCGATGAAGCACCATCAAGAAGTACGTCAACGCGCTGTACAAGTGAGCCTGGGATAAGGTTAAGGTCCGGCGCACTTGGAGCGCCACGAACACCAGCAGGAGCTAAGCGTCGACCATTAACTAAAACTAATGTACGTCCAGGATTCAAACCACGAAGAGATGCAGTAGCAGAACCAGGCCCGTTAGCTGATAAATTACCAGCTGATGTTGATAAACCAGTAGTAATTTGCTGACCTTGAACAACAGTTGTTTGTCCTAGTAAATCTGAAGCATCAACTAAACCTAGGTCTCGAGCAAGCTCCCCATCGATAACCTGTAATGGCGAAGCGGATGTAAATTCATTCCTACGAAGACGTGAACCAGTAACAACTATTTCACCTTTCTCCTCTGCAAAATCATCTTCTTCTGCTTCTGCTTCAACTTGTTCTACCTCAGCTGGGGTTGTATCAACTTGTGCGTAAGCAACTCCTCCCAATCCCATCATCAAACTTGATAAAATAGAAGTTTGAAGCAAACGTGTTTTGTCTAAAATATTCATAAAGGAACCCCTTCGAACTGGTTTCATTTTAATTTTGACGGATTCATTCCGTATGTAATCTATGCTTAAATCCTATAAAAGCATGAGTCACAAGAAAAAAATTACTAAAATTTAATAAAAAAAATATTTTTATCGCATAGTTGCAAATTTGCCACCCACCTTAATCTCAATATTGTTCTTTTTGAATTTCTATATATAACTCAAGGATAGACGGGTAAGAATTTAGTTAATAAATTAATTTTTTAATACAAATGAGCAGCAAATGATTAAAGCAAACTTTCTGATAATATCAGCTGTGATTGGCATATTCGCGATAAATATATCTTTCGCACAAGACAGAGATACCCCAGATGAATTGTTAGCTATATATAAATGTAAGTCTCTAAAAAATCCAAAAACAAGGCTTGAATGCTATGATAACGCCGTAGAACGCTTTGAAAAGGCCAATAATGACGGGGAATTAGTGACCGTAAGTAAATCAAAAATTGAAAATGTTGAACGCGAAGCCTTTGGTTTTAATATTCCTTCTTTATCTATCAATCGCATATTTGGATTAAAAGAAAAGCCTGAAGGTGTGGCCAGCGCAGAGAATGTTACAGAAACAAATGATCTGATATCACCTGTAAAAAAATCAGATAAGAAAAAAGATAAAAAGCAAAATATTAAAGTAAAAAATATTGATGAAGTTGTTTTAAATATCAAAAAAACGACAGAGTTTGGCTATAAAAAAACTAGGTTCTTTATGACAAACGGACAGGTTTGGGAACAAATCGATACTACACGCTTTAAATTACCAAAAACAAAAAATCAGGAAAAAAATACTGCATTAATATCCAAGGGGGCTTTAGGCAGTTTCTTCCTGAGAATTAACTCACGTGGGGTTGCTATACGTGTAAGACGTGTAAGATAAAAATGTTTAAACTAGAATTTCATATGATATTCAAATAATGAGCATTCCATTTATAAAAGACTTTGATTTTAAATACGGCGAATGTTCTGTCATGAGCCCTCTCGTTAAAAGAGTTATTGCCAATAATCCAGGTCCTTTTACTTTTACAGGAACAGGTGTCTATATTGTTGGAAATAAAAACGTAGCCGTTATAGATCCTGGACCAAATACATCTGAACACAAGAAAGCGCTCAAAAAAGCACTTACAGAAAAAAAAGTTACCCATATCTTTTTGACACACCATCACCTTGATCACTCACCTCTAGCCAAACCCCTAGCACTTGAACACGGTTGCAATATATATGGACTTAGCACTGATAAAAAAAATAAAATAAAAATTCCATCCCTTGAAGAGGGTGATGACAACACTTTTAAACCTGATGTGGATATTAAATGCGGAGATTTATTTAAAGGTGAAGGATGGACTATTGAAGCTATCCACACACCAGGACATACATCTAATCACGTTTGTTACGCTCTTAAGGAAGAGAATTTACTATTTTCAGGTGATCATATAATGGGCTGGTCTACGAGTGTGGTATCTCCTTATGAAGGTCACATGGGCGATTACTTAAACAGCTTAAAAAAAATAAAAGACAGAGATTTTTCATTACTATTTCCAACTCACGGAACTTATATTAAAGAGGTCAATAACTTTATTGATGCTTACATAAATCATAGATATAATCGAGAACAGCAAATTATTGATGCACTCAAAACAGGTTCCAATGAAATTTTAGATATTGTGAAGAAATTGTACTCAAATCTTGATAAAAGACTATACCCAGCTGCGGCCCATAGTGTACTAGCACATTTAATACATCTTCGAGAAAAAGGCATAGTGACGGCGGGTACAGATAATAGTCTGCAGTGCAGATATACAATAACTTCTAATTAGCTATGCTATGGATAAAGCCTACTCTTGATCCAGCTATCGCCATTCGAAGAAAAAACTATGCGATCATGGAATCTGTAAGCGCCATCTTGCCAAAACTCTATAGTTTCTGGTTTTACTCGCCAACCCTGCCAATGACTTGGCCGTGGAACAGAACTTCCTTCAAATTTTGCTTCGATTTTATTTAATTTGTGCATCATTGTTTCTCTATCTTTAACTGGACGTGATTGATTTGAAGCCCAAGCGCTTAGTCTTGATCCACGGGCTCTAGATGCAAAATAATTGTCCGCTTCAATTGAAGTTACAACCTCGGCATTCCCCCGCACACGTACCTGTCTTTTTTTACTTTTCCAGTGAAAGCCTAAGGCTACTTTATTGCTAAAATTTAACTGCTGGCCTTTAGAGCTTTCTGAGTTTGAATAAAATACAAAACCGCGCTCATCTAAATTTTTTAGTAAAACAATACGGACATCTGGCATTCCATTTTTATCTACTGTGGCAACAGACATCGCATTAGCATCATTTACTTCTGATGTAATTGCATCAGACAGCCATTCTGAAAATAATTCAATAGGGTTTAAACTTTTTATCCAGCTTACATCTCTCGACTTGCTGGAAGCATATTCTGTTTCACTTGGAGTAATTGGAATTATCGATTTATTCATTGTATTTCCACAGCTAAAAATTTATTAATTAACCCTATAATTAACCTTATTGTTAACTATGTCGTTACTATTATCAGATACGCTGATATCGAATAATGGTTTCCTCTTAGAATTTAGGGCTATAATAATGACACGTCAACAAGCCTTACTTACCTTAGGTCTCAATATGTCAGCAAGAGAAGCCGACATTAGGACTGCTTGGCGTAAAAAAGCAAAGTTTTTTCATCCTGATAGTCCCTATGCGGACGAGCGCGGGTTTTTTTTGGCCCAAGAGGCATACCAAACTTTAATACCGCCTGTGCCAAAAGCTTTTAGAGTTCAGGCTAGGAGTCGTAGTTTTTAGATTCATCTACTAGTTTGGGCAAATAAATAATTCGTGTATTGAATGAAGAATAGATTCGTTCAAAAAGGCTTAATTAATGGCAAAATTATATTTTAGTTATTCGGCAATGAATGCTGGAAAATCTGCTATATTACTCCAGTCAGCATATAATTATCATGAGAGAGGTATGAAAACACTGCTACTAAAGCCTGAGGTAGACACACGTGATCCATTATCAAATCACATTGTTTCAAGAATTGGAATCAAAGCTGAGGCAGAAATTTTTACTACGGATACAAATTTAGAAGAATTTATAAAACAATATTATAATAAAATAAAAGTCGATTGTATTCTTCTTGACGAGTCTCAATTTCTAACCTCAGATCAGGTTTGGCAACTTGCGAGTATATCTGATGATTTTGGCATACCAGTTATGTGCTATGGTCTTAGAACAGATTTCAAAGGAAATCTATTTCCCGGAAGCGCTACAATGTTAGCAATCGCAGATGACGTGAGAGAAATAAGAACACTTTGTTGGTGTGGAAGAAAAGCTACGATGACTTTGCGCTTTGACACCAAAGGCAAAGCTATAACAGATGGTGAACAAGTTGAAGTAGGAGGAAATGAAAAGTACATAAGCCTATGCAGAAGACATTGGCTAGAGAAAAAAACCTGCAAATAAAGTCTTTAATATTTTTTAAGTTGATGAACCAACAAATCAAAAAAGCCCTCAGTATCAACCTTATGTGCCCAAAAGCTATTTTGGGGCAAACTAGTGGAATTCCAAAAATCTACAGAGGTATGACCCCTCGTTAATTCAGATTGAACTTCTACTCTCACATTGCATTGTTTAAACTCAAATAAATCGGGCTTAAGGATATAGGCCATTGTACATGGATCATGCAATGGCGCTCCATCATTACCATATTTTTCAGCATCAAATCGACCATAGCAAGTTAATAGATTGTAAGCCGACTGAGCAACATTATTTTTAATTGCCTTAATTCTCTCGAGGACTTCAAAGGAAGATAAAACTTGATGAGTTACATCAAGCCCAAAAACAGTTATTTTACATTCACTAGAAAATACTATTTGGGCAGCTTTAGGATCAACAAAAATATTAAATTCTGCAGAAGGAGTAATATTTCCTCCTTCTCTCATAGCGCCACCCATCAAAACAATCTCAGCTATTTTATCAACAATTAATGGCTCTTTCTTAATAGCTGATGCAATATTAGTAAGAGGGCCTGTGGGAACTAAAGTGATTTCTCCGTTTTCAGCAGCCATTAATTCATCAATTATAAAGTCCACAGCATGTTTATCTTGAGCTTTAATTTTTGGTTCAAAAATCTCTATTCCTTCTAAACCTTCATCACTATGCACTTCCTCTGCTGTTACCAAAGAAATCTCTAGAGGAGCATCACAGCCTTCATACACAGGAATATCAAAACGATTAGACAACTCGCAGATCAGACGGGCATTTCTTGAAACTTTATCTAAACTTACATTACCAGCTACAACAGTTATCCCTAATACCTCATACAGATTTGTAGGAGGTAAGGCCAGAAACAGATTTATGCAATCATCTTGTCCTGGGTCGCAATCAATTATAAGTTTCCGTTTCATAAATTACTATAACGTATTTTTACAGGATTAGAACAGTTGATTACAGAAAAGCTTTATATTAACTTTATTACATGGAAAAACTATTTATTACAGCTGAAGAACTACTTAAAAGTTCATTTGAATTGGGGCTCAAGATATTTGAAAGTGAGTTTAACCCAACACACATTATTGGAATTTGGCGAGGTGGGGCACCGATTGGCATCGCCGTTCATGAAATATTAGATTTACTTGGCGTACATGCAGAACACTTTGCCATTAGAACTTCTTCATATAAAGGAATAAACAAGCAATCAAATGAAGTAAAGATTTTCGGAATCACTCAAATTATTGAAAATATTTCATCCGATAGTAAAGTTTTATTAGTTGATGATATCTTTGATACAGGTCGATCGGTTGAAGCAACAATTGAAGCAATAAAAACCAACTGCAAATTAAGCGAGCCCTGTGAAATTAAAGTCGCTACGGTTTTTTACAAACCAAAAAAAAATAAAACCAAAAGAAAACCAGATTACTTTGTTCACAAAACTAAATCATGGACTGTTTTCCCACATGAAATGGTAGGCTGCACCCTTAAAGAAATAATGGAAAAAAAACCAGTGCCTGAACGTTTTTTTAGAATATTAAAAGATACTAGATAATTTTTCTACTTCATGGCGAAACGGTATAGCAGGTTGCGTGCCTATTTTTTGAGTAACTAATGCACCTGCAGCACATGCAAATGCTAATGCATCTTCGTAAGACCTTCCCTCCATCAAAGATATAGAAAGCGCCGCTGCAAAACAATCGCCTGCCCCGGTGGTATCTATTGCATTCATATGGGGAGGCTTAACGGAGGCTAATACAATATTATTTTTAATTAGTACCGCCCCTTGAGCACCGTGAGTAACTGCTAATAATCCGGTATAGGATCTTAGAGTTTCCTTATAAGCCTGATATTCACCTTCATTAACAATTATAACTGATGCGTAAGGTAATAACTTATCCAATCCATCTAAAACTGGTGATGGATTTATTGCCACAAATCCTTTGTAATTCTTGATAGCTTCAAATATTGTTTCTAACGGAATCTCAAATTGAGTAATAATGCCATCATAATCTATAATTCCAATATGCTCAGGAGAGAATTTTTTATTAGCACCTGAGGCAACAGCAATCTGATTCTCACCATCTTCATCAACATTAATAAATGCAACACCAGTAGAGACATCATCAAGAACTACTATGCTTTTAAGGTCCACATCTGATTTTTTTAATAAATCAAGAGCCTTCACAGCAAATTCATCATTACCAACAGCACCTAATAAAGTAGTATATGCACCCATTTTTTTTGCTGCTAGTGCAACATTAGCACCTTTACCTCCTGGGTGTGTTTCAAAAGTTCCTCCTCCTATAGTTTTACCAGCTGTGGGCAAACAATGGGTTTGAACAATAAAGTCTAAATTTATAGAACCTAAAGAGCATATTTTTAAGCTTGTCATATTATCCTCAGAAAAAAGTCTAAATTGATTTAGATTAGTTTGCTATATAAATTACAATATATATTATAGTATAAAATGTTAACTGAAAGCATCATATGATCAAATTAGATCCAATTGATTATCAACTTTGGAGCATAAATAAGTTTGCTTTTTCTAAATTACTCGGTCAATCATTTAAAGAAACTGGATTTGCTGTAATTGAAAATCATAGAATACCTGAAAAAGTAATTCATGATGCCGATATATCATCTGAAGCTTTTTTTTCATTGCCGCAAAATATTAAACAAAAATATTCTGATCCAGAAGATGGCTTTCAACGTGGTTATTCACCTATCGGTACAGAAAATGCAAAGAACAAAAAAGAAGCAGATTTAAAAGAATTTTGGCATACAGGAAGAAAGCTTCCTCCATCGTCAAAGTATAACAAAACAATGAAATGCACCCCACCCGTTCTTGAAATAAAGAATTTCGACCAAAACATATTTAAATTATATGAAGAATTTGATAAATTTGGAAATGAGTTACTAAAAGCAATAGCTATTTATTTAAATTTAAATGAAGATTGGTTTCAAAATAAAGTGAATTTTGGTAACTCCATATTAAGGCTCCTACATTATCCTGCTCAAAAAGTAACTCCCCCAAATGGCTCAGTACGTGCAGGCGAGCATGAAGACATTAACCTTATAACACTATTACTCGGAGCATCAGAGTCAGGACTTCAAGCCAAACACAGGTCTGGAAACTGGATAGATATTAATACTAAAAAAGGAGCGGTTGTTGTCAATGTTGGCGATATGCTTCAAAGAATAACATCTGGTCTTTTGCCTTCAACAACCCATCGCGTTATAAATCCAAAGCCAAGTAGAGCAATGTTTTCAAGATATTCAAAACCTTTCTTTTTACATCTTAACAATGACACAATAATTGAGCCACTGAAAAGCTGCTTGAGTGAGGACCGTGAAGCCGAGCCAGCAATTACAGCGCAAGACTTCCTAACTCAACGTTTAATTGAAATTGGACTTAAAAACCACTGATTAGTATCCCTGCCAAAGCAGCGTTCATTAAGTTTGCAAGAGAAGCAGCAAATACCGCTTTGATTCCCATCTTTGCCATTTCAGACATACGGTCAGGAATAAGGGCCCCAAGGCCCCCTAGCAAAATAGCAATTGAGCTAAAATTAGCAAACCCACAAAGTGCGAAAGTCAAAACAACAACTGTACGTTCGGATAGCTGTCCCTGCACATCTACAAGACTTATGTATGCTATGAATTCATTAAGTACAATTTTTTCTCCAAAAATAGCTCCAGCTTGTTGTGCCTCCGCCCATGGAACATTTAATACCAGCATTACAGGAGCAAATATAAAACCAAGAATTGTTTGCATGGATAGGCTATCAACGCCAAAAAAACCTCCAGCCCAACCAAGAAGTCCATTACATAAAGCAATCAAAGATACAAAAGCTAACAACATTGCTCCTATATTAACAGCAAGCTTCATACCATTCTGCGCGCCTACAGCGGCGGCTAAAATAACATTTGCATGTTCACGGTCATCAGCGAGATCAAACACTTCATCCACTGGTTTATCAAAATCTTCATCACTGGATGGCATTATTATCTTTGCCATTAATAGCCCTGCAGGGGCCGACATAAAGCAAGCTGCAATTAGATATTCAGGCTTGATACCTAATTGAATATAACCAGCTAAAACAGTTCCTGCAATTGAAGCCATACCAGAAACCATGATAGTAAAGAGTTCAGGTCGAGAAATACTTGGCAAATATGGCTTAAGACTCAAAGGTGCTTCAGTCTGCCCAACAAAGATATTGGCTACCACATTTAAAGATTCAACAGGTCTCGTATTTGTTAATTTACATATTGCTCTTCCTGCGTGACGTACAATAAATTGCATAACTTTAAGGTGATACATAACCTCCATTAAGGCAGCAAAAAAAATAACAACTGGCAAGACTCTAATTAAGAAACTAAAGCCAATATTCTCAGATGCTAAGCCGCCAAATACAAAATCTATCCCAACATCAGCATAGGAAAGTAAAGTGATTACGAGATCAGACATTCCTGTGAGAACTTTTTGACCAAAAGGTACATATAATACTAAAACAGCTATAAAAACTTGCAACGCGAAACAAATAAAGACTGTTCTGAGTCTTATTGCTTTCCTATCCTCTGAAAAAAGCCATGCCATTAAAAGAATGAGAAAAACGCCTATTAAGCCAAAAGCTGGATGATTCATAAATTGCCCCTAAGAGGAAGTGTTTAACAAACTGATTTTTTAGAATCAACCTTAGGAAGTAAATCCATAATAGTCTCTAGCACTTGGTCAACAGAATTTATAAAGTCATTTTGATCTATGATTAAATCTGCATGAACAGAGGAGGGTTTAATGTACTTGACATGTGCTGGCTCAACATCATTCGAAAATTGTTTAATAACGAATTCCTTTATTCTTTTTCTTTCTTTAACATCCCTAGTAAGTCTTCGCTCAAATCGGATGTCTTTAGAACAAGATAGATATACAGATAAATCGGAAAAATTTCTAATTCCAGGATTATCTAACAACAATAAACCTTCTACAATTATGAAATCTTTTGGATCTGTGAGGCTGGAAGAATCAATTCTTTGATGCACTGAAAAGTCATACTTAGGTAAAACGACTGACTTATTTTCCTTCAGGCACTCAAGGTTTTCTAATAGTAAATTAAAATCAAGAGCATCGGGAATATCAAAGTTTGGAATTTTATCATCTGTCACTCTCTCGCGTATATCGAGGTAATAATCGTCCTGACAAATGATCATGGAGCGATTAGGCCCTAAACGTTCTTGTAAGAGTCTTGCTAAAGTGGTTTTTCCGGAACAGCTACCACCTGAAATAACTATGATATGTGACATAAATATTACTTTTTTAAATTAGCCCCTAACTAACAAACCATTCTTATAGATGCTAATGATATTTTCTATTAAGTGAAGTCAGAGGTGTTGTAAGAGTACAACATATAAAAAAAATAATTTCAATTCACAGTTTTTTGTTGTTGATAGGTGGCATGATGGACGAAAAATAAGTATCAACGCTCAAGATTAAATTTTTTTAATGATTCACCCGAGATAAATCTCACAACCCATAGAGAATTAAATGAACTCACACATTACTTCATTAGGCTTCAAAGCCATCATGAGCGCATCATCTATAGCCCTTGCTATGAGCCTTGGTTCAATAGCACAAGCGCAAGTTACAACATCAGAAGTACAGGGTTATGTTACAACTTCTAGCAATGCACCTTTATCCGGAGCACAAGTAACTATAACAAATACAGCTACAAGCTTAACGAGAAGCGCGCAAACTGATGTATCTGGTAGTTTTGCTGTTAGAAACTTGCCCGTTTCAGGTCAGTATGAAGTAACAGTGTCAGCAAATGGTTTCCAAGGTAAGCGCGTGGAAAACATCAGCCTTTCACTCGGTGGTTCGACCTCGATGAACTTTTCTCTTGATGCAAGCAGTTCCGTGGACGAAATCATTGTTGTGGCTCAAAAGCAAGTTTTAGCAGATGTAGCAGTTGGCCCTAGTGCAACATTCAGTCAGGTAACATTAGAAAATGCACCTGCAATAAACAGAAATATTGCTGATATTATTAGATTAGACCCTAGAGTTTATGTGGACGAATCCAGAGGAGATATAAACTCAGTACAGTGCGTAGGGCAAAGTTCAAGATTCAACTCAATAACACTTGACGGTATCTCTATGAATGATGCTTTTGGTTTAAATTCAAATGGATACCCTACAGAGCGCCAACCATTTCCTTTTGATGCTATTGAACAAGTTTCCGTTGAGATTGCTCCTTTTGATGTAAAATACGGTGGATTTACAGCATGTAACATTAACTCAGTTACGAAATCGGGTACGAATGAAATTCACGGCGGCGCATTTATGGATTACACTGATAACGGACTCCGTGGAAAAAAAGTTGATGGAAGAGATGCAAATTACAATGATTATGATGAAATCCGTTATGGCATAAACGTAAATGGCCCAATCATCAAAGATAAGCTCTTCTTCAATGTAGCTTATGAAAAACTAGAGGGTGCGAATACATTTAATCTAGACCAAACTATTGGAACGGGTAATTTTCAGGTCAGCCAAGCGGAACTTGACCGAATTTCAGAAATCTCTAATCGCGTTTATCAATATAACCCAGGCACAACGCCTTCAAGCTTTGCCAATGCCGATGAAAAAATATTAGTTAAGCTCGACTGGAATATTAATGACCAGCACAGAGCTGCCTTCACATATAATTATAATGATGGCTTCAACACAGTACGTTCTGACGGGGATAGTAATGAATATGAATTCTCAAATCACCTTTACAACAGAGGCTCTAAGCTTGAGTCCATATCTGGAGCCATCTATTCAGACTGGTCAGACAATTTCTCAACAGAAGTTAGAGTAGGTTATCTGGATCTTGAAAATGATGTGCGTTCAATTGGTGGAAATGATTTTGGAGAAATCCAAATACGTACCGACCGTGGCGTAACAGTCTACTTGGGTGGCGATGATAGCCGTCAAGCAAACAAATTAGCTTATGATCAGTTAGATTTGTCTTTTAGGGCAAACTATGATGCCGGAAACCATTCATTACTATTCGGTGCAGAACACCGTAATTTGAACATCTTTAATTTATTTGTGCAACATACAGAAACAGAGCTCCGTTTTCGTGGTATTGATGAATTCGAGGCTGGCCAAGTCGATCGTATATACTATAATAACGCACCATCGCAAAACCCTGTAGATGCAGCTGCTGATTGGGGTTATGCTATCAATACAGTATACGCTCAAGACGAAATTCAATTAAATGACAGCTTGTCTGTTATAGCTGGTGCACGTTTTGATTGGTATACAACTTCAGACGCACCAACAGAAAATCCTGATTTTCTTCAAGAATATGGATTCTCTAATTCTCAAACACTCGATGGCAAAAGCCTATTGCAGCCTCGTTTAGCATTTACATGGGACGCGGCTGATGACTTACAACTTCGAGGCGGAATTGGTAGATACTCAGGTGGTAATCCAAATGTTTGGCTTTCAAACAACTATTCAGCAAATAATATTGATCAAGTGGGTGCACTAGCACGTGCTGGTCGTGGTGGGCAGCCAAATCCAATCGACTTGTTTGCTCAAACATACTCCGGTGCTGAAGAAGGAGTTCCTAACTTTGCTGGTTATGCAATACCAGATGTAGTCTATGATTCAGTGGCTACTGGAGTAGGTAGTAATTTTGAACTTAACTACCTTGACCCTGACTTTAAAATTCCATCCGATTGGAAATACTCCCTTGGTGCTACATGGACACCAGATTTTAATACTGGTGAGGATATATTTGGTGGTCCATGGTTGTTCCAAGCCGACCTATTAATTTCCAAAAGTAAAGATACGGCAATAATTAAACGTGCTGACCTTATCCAAGATGGAACACGCATTGTCGATGGCGTTACATACCCGACATATGACAGTCCTAACATGGATGCCTTTACTTTGACTAATAGTGAAATTGGAAATGAAGCTTTTGTAGCCTCCCTCGGTATTTCAAAGGACTGGGATAGTGGATGGGCAGCGACCTTTGGTTATGCTTACTCAAATGCAAAAGATGTATCGCCTATGACAAGTTCTGTTGCGTTTTCAAACTATAACAACAGAGCATTTCTAGACCCAGAAGAAGAGGTATTAGCTCCTTCGAATTATAATATTAAGCATCGTTTTTCAGGTTCAGTATCTTACACAAAAGATTTTTGGAAAGACTATGATACTCGTATCTTTGCTTTCTTCCAATCTAGCTCAGGACGTCCATACAGCCGCACCCAAGATGGAGTAGAAAATAGTATCTATAGTTTCACTCCATTTTTAGGTAACTCAAGCATCCTTCAACAAGGTACAACTAGAAATCAGTTCACTGGCCCAAGCTGGACTAAAGTTGACTTAAAAATTTCTCAGGAATTGCCAGGCATGCGTGATGGCGACAGAGCGCAAGTGTTCATGGTCATTGATAATCTAACTAATCTAATTAATGACAAATGGGGCGTTCTTGAGCAACCTGGTTTCCCTCGCACATTGGTGGAAGGACAACCATTCTCAACAAGTTTCGATGCTTCAGCATATGAAATCAGATTTGGTGCTAATTATAATTTTTAATTTAACTTAAGTCTCAAACTATATAATGGAGGGTTAAACCCTCCATTTTTTATTTTTAAATATTATATAAATTGATATATTTGTTAAATATTAGTCAACTTCCTCTGGCATTATATATCTTAGACGTCTAAAGATATTAATATGTCACACAATACCTTTGGACACCTATTTCGATTTACTACATGGGGAGAAAGTCACGGACCAGCTATAGGCTGCGTTATAGACGGCTGCCCCCCACTTGTTGAATTATCTGAATTCGACATTCAAAAATACTTAAATAAAAGAAAACCAGGTACTTCACGTTTCGTTACTCAAAGAAGAGAAGCTGATATTGTTAAAATTTTATCTGGGGTATTTGAAGGAAAAACCACAGGAACTCCAATTAGTTTAATGATAGAAAATACAGATCAACGAAGTAAAGATTATTCAGAGATAAAATCAAGTTATCGCCCAGGCCATGCGGATATGACGTATCAGAATAAGTATGGAATACGTGATTATAGGGGTGGGGGTAGAAGTTCTGCACGTGAAACTGCTAATCGTGTTGCAGCTGGGGCAATTGCTAGAAAAGTCCTGGGAAAAGATATAAAAATAAGGGGAGCTGTTGTTCAGATTGGGGAATTAAAAATTAATAGAACAAAATTTAATTTGGATGTAACAGATAACAATCCATTCTGGTGTCCTGACCCTGATTCAGTTTCAAACTGGGAATCTTATTTAGACTCCATCAGAAAAGAGGGTAATTCAGTAGGAGCTGTTATTGAAATAAACGCCTCTGGTGTTCCTGCCGGATGGGGTGCTCCAATTTATGGAAAATTAGACTCTGATATCGCAATGGGTATGATGAGTATAAATGCAGCAAAAGGTGTTGAGATAGGAGCTGGCTTTAATTCAGCTGGATGGAACGGCACTCAAAATGCTGATGAATTAAGAATGAACAAAGGTAAACCACATTTTCTAAGTAATAATTCCGGCGGAATATTAGGAGGTATATCTAATGGAGATGATATCATAGTTCGCATAGCGATTAAGCCAACATCCTCAATATTAAAAACCGTTCAAAGCATCAATTCTGATGGACAAGAAATTGATTTGAAAACAAAAGGAAGACATGACCCTTGCGTCGGAATAAGAGGTGTGCCTGTGGCAGAGGCAATGCTAGCTTGTGTACTTGCAGACCATAAGCTTAGACACAGAGGGCAAATAGGTTAATTAAGGCCTATCCTTTTTCCGCAAAGGCTCTATTCCTTGTTTGCGAACAGTATTATCATAAGGGTTCTCATCCGCTCTCACTAAAAATCTGATTGGAACGGATGGTAGATCAAAATCCTCTCTAAGACCATTAATCAAATATCTTTTGTAACTTTCAGGCAACTTTGTAGCCCTTGAACACTTTAATATAAATGTAGGAGGTCTTGTTTTAGTCTGAGAGATATATTTTGGTTTAATACGTCTACCATTTACAGCTGGAGGTGGGTGCCGCTGTACTTTTTCGCGTAACCAGTCATTTAAATCCGATGTTTTAACTTTGGCTGACCAATTAATCTGCACGCGTTCAATAGCTGGTAATAAACGATCAACACTTTTACCCGTTAGTCCAGAAAACATAATTATTTCTAAGCCTTTTAATTGAGGTAATAATCTCTTAGTTTCATCACGTAGAAATTTTGAAGTCTCTGACTTGTTTTTTACTAAATCCCACTTTGAAGCTCCCAAAACAAGTGCTCTACCTTCACGTTCACATAGTGCGGCTATTTGAAGGTCCTGCTTATCTAATGGCTTAGTTGAGTCCATCAATAAGATAACAACCTGTGCAAATTTAATTGCCCTCAATGTGTCTTGCACTGACAGTACTTCCAGAGTTTCATGTACTTTTGATTTTTTACGTAATCCAGCAGTATCATGGAACTGAACACGGCGATCTTGCCACATATAGTCGATTGTTATAGAGTCGCGGGTAATACCAGCTTCAGGTCCAACTAGAAGTCTATTTTCACCAATTAAAGTATTGATTAATGTAGATTTACCGGCATTTGGCCTACCCACTATAGCAATACGAACAGGGGCCTCTTCATAATCAATATTATCATTTCGAAGACTTAAATCAACATCGCGCAAGGCAAGCTCAACCATATCATCAAGCTCTCCAAAACCAATATTATGCTCAGCCGCTACCTCTATGGGGTCTCCCATTCCTAAAGAGTAACCATCAGTAATTCCTGCATCTGCAGCAGAACTTTCACATTTATTAGCTACTAGAAAGGTCGTTTTATTACTTTGTCTTACAAATTCAGCAAAAGTACGGTCAAGTGGGGTAACACCCTCACGTGCATCATATACAAACAAAATGATATCAGCATCAAGCACAGCCGACTCAGTTTGGGCTCGCATTTTAGCTTCAATTTTGTGACCTTTAGCATTCTCGAAACCAGCAGTATCCATCAGCACCATATTATGGCCTCGAAGCTTTGACCTTACCTCACGAATGTCTCTTGTTACACCAGGAGTATCGTTAACAATCGCTAATTTCTTACCTGCTAAACGATTAAATATCGTTGATTTTCCAACATTAGGTCTTCCAACGATTGCAATTTTTGCTGGTCGAAGCTCTCTGGGTGTTTCTAAATTGGATACATTATCCTTGAACTTACCTGAATCAATGGACATATTTGTTTAACTACCTGAAAGCGATAAGTTTAGCAGAATTGGTCATAACGAATACTGTCTCATTCGCAATTACCGGAGCAATAAAAACATTTCCACCAATTTTAAATTCATCAATTATAGTCCCATCATAAGGATTTAATGTTATTGCTTTACCTCTTGATGACATGACCATAAGTCTTTCACCCACAAATATTGGACCGGAATAAGATATGCGTTTCTTCTTTTTCTTGATGTTTTTGTGAGATCGAAGCTGTTTAATCCAAATTACTGAACCATCAGTTTTAGACATGCATATAATTCGACCATCCGTCATAGCTAGGTAAACAAAGTCTCCAGCTAGTAATGGAAAATTTAACGAACCAGCAGGCTGCGTCCATATTCTCTGTCCAGTTCGTAAATCAAAAGCACTAGTTACTCCTGACTGAGCTGATGCAATAACATATCCATCATCCACCACTGGTCCTGAAGCAATGTCATTAAGTGAGGCTAAGGGTGTCAATTGCCCTGCTGAAGATAGAGCATCTTGCCAAAGAACACTTCCATTTTGCACTCTTAATGCTATTAACTCACCTGAAGCAAAACCAGATATAACTGTATCCCCAACGACAGCAGGGCTGGGAGCAGTTAGCATCCTAGCACTTTCAACTATTCCCTGATAAGTCCAAATAACTTCTCCAGTTTCAGCGTTGAAAGCAAATAATTCGTTATCATCCGAAACAGCAAACACACGCCCACCCGCAGAAGTGGGTGCAGAGTGCATCGGGGTTCTAGTAACAGTACGCCATATCTCTTCCCCGGTCTTAGAATCTAAACCGCTCACCACACCCAATCCTGATGTAACAAATAACTTCCCATTTTCCACAGCGATACCACCGCCAACAGACTCTTTATCAGTTCCTGATCCATCTAATAGTGAAAGAGGGTCTCGAACACGTTCTATAACACCCACTCTTCCTTTACGTGTTCTTTGCCGTTCTGTTAAAGCCACCTTATACTTCCATAATTTATTTCCTGAAATAACGTCCATAGCAGTAATTAAGTTATTTCCATCCATAGTATATATATAGCCACCATCTGTGACAGGGGGAGCAACAACTCTTCCTTTTCGATTAGAACCTTTACCTGTACTTTTAGACCAAAGTTTACGAAAACTTCCTTTTGCATCTGTGTGCTGTAAAGCATGAGCTGCATTACCCCCAACTTGGGGCCAGCTAACATTTGAGTAAGCAGGTGGCAAAACAATTTGTTCTGGTTTTATATTTTCTGATTCTTTTAGTGTTTCATTTAATTCTAAAATAGATATCCTATCTGTTTCTCCAGCGACTTTACCTTGAGCTGCCTTAGATTTTTCATCTGACCTATCAAATGGATTAATTGAGCCTACGGCGTCACCTATTCCACTTATAGTCGAACAACTAGTCAAAATTAGTGCTGAGATTATACCAAAATAATATTTCATTAATTTAATTTTCATTAGTTTTCTCAGTTTTTACAGATTTGGTATCATTTACAGTTTCAGCTCCATTACTGTTAATTACATTGTCCTTCATTAGACTAAGATTTTGCTTGGCTCTAGACCTTATACTTGCTGGAACACCTGGTATAAATTCCAGATAACCAAATTGTTCTCGAGCCATATTTTTATCATCCAAAGCTAGTGCCGATATTCCCAATAGCTCACGAGCTAAAAACTCATAGGGAGTATCTTTTTGGGCAAGAGGCCCTAGCCTATTTATAACATCTGAATGTTTCCCATCACTAGCAAGTATATAAGCCGCTTTGAGTTCTGCTAATTGCGCATGCCTAGGTAAACTAAATTTAATAGATGCTTTATCCAGCATACGGACTGCTTCAGTCTTATCTCCAGATTCTAACTGAAGAGCTGCAGCGCGCATTAGGGCAAGGCCTGAATAGCCAGAAGGGGCTTCCTCAGATAATGATAAAAAATCTGATATTGCAGTTAAAGTTTCTCCAGCAGCAGCCTTGTCCGATGCAGCTACATAACTAGCTGATGTTGCTCTTGCTGCCTTATCCTCTGAGTATTTACGGAACTCAATAAAACCAGCAATAATAACAACGATAATAACAATCGATAATAAAACTGGACCATAACGTCTTAGAAGTCGATTATACTCATCCTTACGTAGCTCTTCTTCAACTTCATTGATAAAATCAACCATTGAATAACCTTTTGAAAATTGCAAAATGAATTTCTGCTAAAAGTCAACATATCTTCCAAGTAATATTTTCGCAACAGTTAACGTGATAATGGTAATTTATTTTTAAAGACCCTTTTTTAATTAATAATTTAGGAAAAAGCTATTTATTAACAAATAAATTTTTTTTATTTTTTAAATTTATAAGTATTTACCTCGGCTGGAAAACTTCGATTCTTTACCTGTTCGGCATATTCTTTAGCAGCACCTTCTATCATACCTTTCATATCTGCAAATTTTTTCACAAATTTAGGCACACGCTCAAATTGCCCCAACATATCAGGAGTAACTAAAATCTGACCATCGCACTTTTCAGAAGCACCAATACCAATAGTAGGAATTTTGATTGATTTGGTAACTTTTTCTGCTATTTCAGCTGATGTACCCTCCACAACTACAGCAAAAGATCCCGCATCAGCAGCAGCTATTGCATTGGCTATAATCTCATCTTCTACCACTTTTCTTCTACCACGTGCTCGAAAGCCCCCTAATACATTCATGCTTTGTGGGCGAAGCCCCACATGACTCATGACGGGTATTCCTCTTTCAACAAGATAGCTAATTGTTTCAGCAGCATATGAACCGCTTTCGATTTTAATTGCATTGCAACCTGTTTCCATCATAACTCTAGAGGCACTACGAAACGCTGTTTCAACACTATCCTCATAGGAACCAAATGGTAAATCCACTACGACGAGTGCTTTTTGTGATCCACGCATCACGGCTTGACCGTGCAAAATCATCATATCAAGAGTTACACCTACAGTAGTTGATAATCCGTGGACTACCATACCTACGCTATCACCAACTAATAATATATCACAGAATTGGTCTAAAATATTTGCTGTCGGAGCATCATAGGCCGTCAAACAAACAATTGGTTTGCCATTTTTTCTTTCTGTAATTTGCGGGGCGGTTATTCTTTTAAGATTTGTTTGAGCTGACATAAGAACTCC
>ENA-OWPI01000628-OWPI01000628.1-marine-metagenome-genome-assembly--contig:-NODE-628-length-47276-cov-3.662493_pt1 | contig 47276 bp, 44 predicted proteins | sample MGYA00238138_ERZ651775 | MGnify/ENA primary metagenome ERZ651775 (study PRJEB26906, sample SAMN06265043) | marine metagenome | isolation source: Helgoland LTER site | place: Germany:Helgoland, sampling...
AGATCGGGGCGCTTGGCATCGTCTTGAAAGGCGGGGGCTTCGAGCATGGATTGCAAGGTATCGTAAAGCCCATTGGCCGTCATGAAATCATGGTAGAATGAGAAGGGCAGGGCCGCAGCATGCCCGGCACATCATCACGCGAAGACAGGGCCTCGACTGCGGTTCTGTCGGGGATGGTGGCGGTCCATTCCAAGTCGCTCGTATTATCCGCCATTTGCGTGGGCCAATATAATTCAGGCAAGCTTGGCGCGCGGGGACTTTGTTTCAGCTTTCGCACAGCGCGCAGTCCCATCCTAAAAACCTTTACCAATGACGTGGTGTGAGGATCAGCATTGCTGATTATATTGTCCACTGAAAAAGACTTGAAGTGATCTACCAACTTCTGCGCTTAAGTGCCTCATATCGTTGACCGCGTCCGAATTTGCGGGCGGCGCAGGGATGACATAGGCTATGAGCAACTAAGACGATTCGGATTATAGGTTGGTGCAGAGATGTCGCCTGCTGAATTGGACAATCGGACGCCTTGAGATGGCGAATTGAAGGACGGGCACATGAGTGAAATTGATGCATTAGAAGGCCGGATAGCAACAGCCCTTTCGCGAATTGGTGCGGGCGTTGCCCAGCTTGGCAAAGCGGCGCCTGAGGGGGCTGATAACAGCGAAACACTGAAGGCTGAATTGCAAGAAGAGCGCGATGCGAATGCACAGCTTGAAGAGCGTGTGCGTGCCCTAAAGGATCGCCAAGACAGCAATGTGACCCATCTGGAAACGCGCGTTGAAAAGCAGACGGCGGCCTTGGCTGCGATTGAGGCCGAGCTGCACCGTTTGCGGGCCTCAAACGCTGATCTGCGCGAGCTCACCGAGCAGTTGCGTCATGCGGCCGAAGATGGCGTTGCGTCGCCTGAGTTGATCAATCGTGCGACAATTGCCGAGGTTGAGGCACTCTCCGCCCAGCGTGCCGCAGATGTTGCCGAGATCGATGCGATCCTATCTGAGTTGAAGCCATTGGTTGAGGAGGCCTGAGATGCCGCACGTTGAAATCACAATCGGTGGTCGTAATTTTGAAGTGGCCTGTCAGGAGGGCGAGGAGCATTTCTTGCACTCAGCGGCTGCTATGCTGGATGTTGAGGCCGCACATTTGGCGAGCCAAGTGGGCCGAATTACAGAAGCACGAATGCTGCTGATGGCGGGGCTGATGTTGGCGGATAAAACCGCTGGTCTTGAGGATCAGGTGAAGGAAGCTGACGGCAAAATAGCGCAGCTTCAGGCGCGGATTGATATGCTTGAATCCCGCCCTGCGGACCGCGTTGAGGTGCCTGTGATCCCGTCAGAGATTACCGACACTTTGGCCGAATTGGCTGCCCGTGCCGAGGCCATGGCCGAACAAGTTGAGAGCCGCGTTAAGGGCTAAGCCTTTCGTAAAGACTGAGCGGCGCTGGTTTCAATCGCGATGCCTGCGTCGTCCAGAGCGGTGGTCAGGCTGCCGTCTTGCACCGCTTCAAGTATTGCGCCGAAGTTTCCAAAGGCGATGCCGTCGATATAGAGATATGGCAACTCTGCGATCCCTTCGGATTGTGGCAAGCCGAGGTGCATGTCGGCATCTGACGATACATCTACGCATTTTGGCGCAACAGTGAGCGCACCAAAGATATCCAGTAAAATCTGATCGTTTTCAGTGGCTTGATCTATGGGCCCTGACATGAACAATGTGACTTTGTTGCGAAAGGCGATCCCTTTGACCAAGCGTTCGGCAGAGACTTTTGCGCTTGTGGGGCGGGCGTGCTGTTCAGGGTTCAGCGTTGCCGCAATCGCCCGTGTTTGTGCGATGCCGCGGTTGAGGTGTGGGGCACTGTGGCCTAGAAATCTCGCACCCGACATCATTGTATTGCGCGCAATGTTAGCTTGAAACTTTTGGATACTGGTCTCTTCCATCCCCAGTGGGGGATGGAGAGGTTTTTTGTCGGAACGAAAAATTAGGATGAGGCCGATTATGGCCACGAGAACCCCAACGATCGCCGCGATTGGAACTTCTATTATCAAGCGTTCGCTTCACGGATTTTATCGGCTGCTGCCTTGTCGAAGGCGACGTCGCTTGCTGTGAAAAGTGTGTCGAGTTCGCCTGAGAGCATCATCTCGGTGATGATATCGCAGCCGCCGACGAATTCGCCTTTGACGTAAAGCTGTGGCACGGTTGGCCAGTCGGAGTAATCCTTGATGCCTTGGCGGATTTCTTCGTCAGCTAGAACGTTCACGTCGGCAAATTCAACGCCCATGAAGTTCAAAACGCCAGCGACGCGGCTGGAGAACCCACACTGCGGCATGGATTTTGTGCCCTTCATGAAAAGCACGACGTTATTGGTTGTGACGGTTTGTTTGATTGTGTCTGCGACTGTCATTTTGTGTCCTTGTGGGTCGTGCTCGCTTTTGCTTTGCGGGCGTAAAATATGATGAGGCCCGGCAACCCTATCAACAGCAAAAGGCCAAAGCCTGCGCCGATAATCAGGAGGATGGCCCCTTTGCCGATCACGCTGGCGCTTTGGTTGTGAGCGCTAATGCGTGGAGTTCGCCTTGGCTGCCGTCCATTTTGCCTTTGAGGGCAGCATAGACAGCGCGTTGTTGTTGCACGCGGTTTTTGCCTGCAAAGCTTGCGTCGATCACTTCGGCGGCGAAATGCGCGCCGTCGTCGCCTTGCACAGAGATTTGTGCGTCGGGGAATTCTGCGCGCAGCAGCGTTTCGATCTCATGGGCTGTGATGGGCATGATGCGTCCTTCGTGTTCCGTTACTTCATAAGTAGGCGCGCCGCCCGATTTCGGCAAGTGGCGCGCATTTGTCTTTAGGCCACCGCGTTTTGGAATGCGGAGCGGAAGGTCGCCGCGAGGGGCGCCAGTGGGGCGGAATGGTTGCCGAAGGTGACGTGATCGCCGCCGACTTTACCGACCATTGCCAGTGGCACGCCTGCTTGGCCTGCTGCGACCATCAGCGCGTCGGCCATGTCGAGGTTACAGGCGATGAGATAGCGGGCTTGGTCTTCGCCAAAGAGGGTCGGTGTGTCTTCGGCGTCGAGTGTGACGCCAACGCCAGCCGCTTCTGCCATCTCGAATGCTGCGAGAGCAAGGCCACCGTCGGACAGGTCTGTGCAGGTGTTGATCAGGTGGTGGTTGGCGCGGATGAAGTCGCCGTTGCGCTTTTCGGCTGCCAGATCAACGTGGGGTGCATCGCCCTCAGCGCGGCCGTAAACCTCTGCGAGGATTGCCGATTGGCCGAGGTGGCCGTGGGTTTCGCCAACGAGCAGGAGCACGTGGCCTTCACGGATTTGACCGCCGATGATGTGATCGGGGTGCATGATGATACCGACGGCGCCGATAGTGGGTGTTGGTAGGATGCCTTTGCCGTCAGTTTCGTTATAGAGTGAAACGTTACCTGACACGATGGGCATGTCGAGTGCGATGCAGGCTTCGCCGATCCCTTGGATAGCACCCACAAATTGGCCCATGATCTCAGGCTTTTCTGGGTTGCCGAAGTTCATGTTGTCAGTAGTTGCGAGCGGCTTTGCACCCACGGCGGTGAGGTTGCGGTAGGCTTCGGCCACGGCTTGCTTTCCACCCTCAACGGGGTTCGCCTTGACGTAGCGCGGGGTCACGTCGGAGGTGAATGCCAGTGACTTGTCGGTGCCATGCACGCGCACGATCCCTGAACCTGCACCAGGTGTGCGGGCGGTGTCACCCATGACCTGTTGGTCGTATTGCTCGTAGACCCACTGTTTGCCGGCGTAGTTCGGGCTGCTGATCAGGGCGTTGAGGCCGTCGATTGGGTCCACGCCGATGACGTCACCCAAGGGGGCGGCGGCAGGGGTTGGGACCCAAGGGCGGTCGTATTCGGGGGCGGAGCCTGAGAGCGTCGCCAGTGGCAGGTCGGCTTTGACGACGCCATTGTGCATTACGAGGAAACGGTCTTCGGCGATGGTTTCGCCAACAATGGCAAAGTCGAGATCCCATTTGACAAAAACGGCACGGGCTTCTGCTTCGAGTTCTGGCTTGAGGACCATGAGCATGCGCTCTTGGCTCTCGGAGAGCATCATCTCGTAGGCGGTCATGTTAAGTTCGCGCTGTGGCACTTTTTCAAGGTCAAGACGTACGCCAAGGCCGCCCTTGTCGCCCATTTCAACGGCGGAACAGGTCAGGCCAGCAGCACCCATGTCTTGGATCGAAATGACGGCACCTGTGGCCATGAGTTCAAGCGTCGCTTCCATCAGTCGCTTTTCGGTGAAGGGATCGCCGACTTGCACAGTGGGGCGCTTGTCCTCAATCGTGTCGTCGAATTCAGCGGAGGCCATTGTTGCGCCGCCAACGCCGTCGCGGCCTGTTTTTGCGCCAAGGTAGACGACGGGCATGCCGACGCCTGAGGCTGCGGAGTAGAAGATTTTATCGGTGTCGGCGAGGCCTGCGGCAAAAGCGTTCACGAGGCAGTTGCCGTTATAGGCCGGATCAAAGCGGACTTCGCCGCCGATTGTGGGCACGCCAAAACAATTGCCGTAGCCACCAACGCCAGCCACAACGCCGTTCACGAGTTGGCGGGTCTTGTGGTGGGAAGGCGCGCCGAAGGACAGAGAATTCATCGCAGCGATGGGGCGTGCGCCCATGGTAAAAACGTCGCGCAGGATGCCGCCTACGCCTGTCGCCGCCCCTTGGTAGGGCTCGATATAGGACGGGTGGTTGTGGCTTTCCATTTTGAAAACAACGCATTGGCCATCGCCGATGTCGACGATGCCAGCGTTTTCACCGGGGCCACAGATGACTTGGGGGCCTTCGGTAGGCAGGGTGCGCAGCCATTTCTTGGACGACTTATAAGAGCAGTGTTCGTTCCACATGGCCGAAAAAATGCCGAGTTCGGTGAAGGTTGGCTCCCGTCCGATAATCTCAAGTATCCGCGCATATTCATCAGGCTTGAGGCCGTGTGCGGCGATAAGGTCGTCGGTGATGGCGGGATCTTGCATGGGAGCCTCCAGAGCAGTTTGGCTTCTTTTATGCCAGAGCTGTCCTGAGGGAAAGCCGCTTTAATGGGGTGTTTTATCCGTGCACTGGACGTGCACAGGGTGTGCACCAAAAAAAGTGCCGGGCACTAAGGCCCGGCGAAGTCCAACAGGGAGGTGAAGAAGATGAGCGTTGAAGCATCATCGCCTTCGAGATAGCAGATAGTGCCGCATTTTTGACCATTCAAGAAAAAAGCGGTTGACGGCTGCGCAATGCCGTTATGCACTCAGTGCATGCCTGGTTTTGATGCGCCTATTCCGTAGGCAAATTAGGGGTCGCATCGCGAATTTTGCGGCGGTGCGCGAAGATTTCTTCTTGGACAAAGTCGCGGAAGATGCTGATCCGCTTAGATTGGCGTAATTCTTCTGGATATGCTAAGAAAACAGGCACTTCGCCTGATTCAAGCTCTGGCAGAACGCGCACCAGATCGGGGAAGTCCTCGGTAATGTAGTCGGGCAAAACGCCAACGCCCAAGCCGTTAAGAACCCCTTGCAGCACACCAAAGTAGTTGTTGACGGTGAATGTGCTGGGCACGTCGTAAGTCAGCAGGTGTTGCACCAATGACGACCCTGCTGCGACCTGCGGGGCCGAAAGATTTTGCGAAATCAGGCGGTGAGTGGCGATATCTTCGATTTCATTGAGTGGCGCGCTTTTTTCAAGATAAGACTGCGATGCGTAAAGTCGCATGCGCACGGACATCAAGCGCTTGCGGATCAGATCCGCTTGCGACGGTTCTTTCATGCGGATGGCGACGTCGGCTTCGCGCATGGGCAGGTCTAGGACGCGCTCTTCGAGCATAAGGTCAATCTTAAGCTCTGGATATTTCTCGTATAATTTTGGCAGGCGCGGGGCGAGCCAAAGCGTGCCGAACGCGGTAGTGGTTGTGACGCGCAATTCGCCGAACACTTCCTCTTCGCTGTCACGGATGCGGGCAGAGGCGGCCTCAAGGCGCTTGTTCATGGATTTGGTCGCGTCAAAGAGCAGCTCACCTTGTTCAGTAAGAATCAGTCCGCGTGCGTGGCGGTGGAAAAGTGTGGTGTTGAGCGATTCCTCTAAGGCACGAATTTGGCGGCTGACCGCAGATTGCGACAAATGCAGCGTATCGCCCGCGTGGGTCAAAGACCCCGCATCAGCAACCGCGTGAAATATTCTAAGCTTGTCCCAATCCATTCGGATACTCTCTACACAATGTTATCGCTCGCATTTTGCAAATATTACGCTGAGTTGCCGTGATTTTGCAAACGCAACTCATTGATTTATTTTCTTTGTAGGTCAGCATGTTTGACCTATAGTGGTCACAGCGGACATGCTGCCAGGGAGGGCTTTCATGACACGTCAAGATATATCACTGAATGATCGTTACGATTTGGATAAGACCCAAGTGCTTTTGAATGGCACGCAAGCCCTTGTTCGCTTGATGATGATGCAGCGGGCGCGTGATGCGGCAGCAGGGTTAAACACGGCTGGATATGTCACGGGGTATCGTGGGTCGCCCTTGGGGGCTGTCGACATGCAAATGACCCGTGCGGCCAAGCAACTATCCGCCGCTCAGGTGACATTTCAGGCAGGATTGAACGAGGATTTGGCTGCGACTGCTCTTTGGGGGTCTCAGCAGGCCGAATTGCGTGGCGAAGGTAAATACGACGGCGTGTTTGGTCTTTGGTACGGCAAGGGGCCAGGCGTGGACCGTTCTGGCGATGTGATGCGCCATGCGAATATGGCGGGCACGTCGCCCTATGGCGGTGTGGTCATGGCGATGGGCGACGATCATACGGGTGAAAGCTCAACAACGTTGCACCAGTCTGATTGGGCGATGGTTGATGCCTATATGCCGATTGTGTCCCCTGCGGGTGTGCAGGAGATCATGGATTACGGGCTATATGCGTGGGCGCTGTCGCGGTTTGCTGGTGTTTGGGTTGGCCTGAAAACGATGAAGGACACGATTGAGGTGACGTCCGTGGTGAACGGTGATCCGTTTGCGCAAAAGTTTATGACGCCTGATTTTCCGATGCCTGAGGGTGGTGTGAACATTCGTCTGGTCGATACCCCGCAACTGCAAGAGGCGCGGATGATTGACCATAAGCGGTTCGCGGCAGAGGCGTTTAGTCGCGCAAATAAGATGGACCAGCGCAAGTGGGGTAAGGCGGGGGCACGCATCGGGTTTGTGGCGGCTGGCAAGAACTGGCTTGATCTGGTGCATGCGCTGGCGCTGCTTGGGATTGATGAAGCCGAGGCCGAACGCCTTGGCATCACGACCTATAAGGTGGGTCAGGTTTGGCCGCTGGATATGGCGTCGTTTCATGATTGGGCCGAGGGGCTTGATCTGGTGGTAGTGGTTGAGGAAAAGCGCAAGCTGATTGAGGTGCAGGTCAAAGAGGCGCTGTTTGATGACAGTTCCACGCGGGTTTATGGCTGGCATAAGGGCGACGAGCATTCTGAGGGCAAGCGCGAAGAGGTGTTTCCGACCCGCGCCGATTTGAACCCGATTTGGATTGCCGAAAAGCTGGGCGGGATTTTGGTCGAGGAGGGCTGCGGGTCTGCGGGTGTGACGGCTGGTCTCGCGAGTTTGGCTGAGACACGCAAAGCCGACAATGCGCCAGAGATCGCGGCGCGGTTGCCGTACTTTTGTTCGGGCTGTCCGCATAATTCATCGACGAAAGTGCCCGAGGGCAGCCGCGCCTATGCGGGGATCGGGTGCCATTACATGGTGCAGTGGATGGACCGCGGCACGGTTGGATTTACGCAGATGGGTGGCGAGGGTGCCAATTGGGTTGGCGAGGCGCCGTTCTCGAAAAGGGGGCATGTTTTCCAGAATTTGGGCGATGGGACGTATAACCATTCGGGCGTGCAAGCGATCCGTTTTGCACTGATGGCGAAGACGACGATTACTTATAAAATCTTGTTTAACGATGCCGTTGCGATGACGGGTGGTCAGGGAAATGACGGTGGTTTGACGGCTGACCGAATTTGTCATGAGTTGCTGGCGATGGGTGTGAAGACTGTCGCGCTTGTTTATGATAACAAAGAAGAAATCGACTTTTCGGTGTTTCCTGCGGGAATCGAGCGGTTTGAGCGTGCCGAGATGCCGCGCGTTCAGGAAAAAATGAGTAAAGTCAGCGGTGTATCGGCCATTGTTTATGTTCAGACTTGTGCGGCCGAAAAGCGGCGGCGTCGCAAGCGCGGTCAGTTTCCAGATCCTGATAAGCGGGTGTTTATCAATACAGATGTTTGTGAGGGTTGCGGCGATTGCGGGGTGCAGTCGAACTGCGTTTCTATCGTGCCTGTCGAGACGGAACTGGGCCGTAAGCGGGCGATTGATCAGTCGTCTTGTAACAAGGATTTCTCTTGTGTCAGCGGGTTCTGTCCATCGTTTGTGACGATTGAAGGGGCGAAGTTGCGCAAGGAACCGACGGTTGCGGTGGACTTGCCTGAAATGCCAGATGCGGAATTGCCTGCGATTGTTGGCACCCATAATCTGGTGATTACGGGCGTTGGTGGCACGGGCGTTGTGACGATTGGCGCGGTGCTAGCGATGGCCGCGCATCTGGATGGCAAGGGTGCCAGTATGATGGAAATGGCGGGGCTAGCCCAAAAAGGTGGTGCTGTGCATATTCATTGCCGTGTGGCCGAAAACCAAAGCGATATCAATGCGATCCGTGTCTCTGTTGGTGAATGTGATACGTTGATTGGCGGCGATCTGGTGGTGAGCGCTGGGTCGAAGACGATTGGTTTGATGAAAGCGGGCAAGACGCGCGGTGTGGTCAATTCTCATGAGATTATCACGGGGGATTTTACGCGCGATACGGGCTTTAAGCTGCCTGTGGAGCAGTTGCAGTTGTCCCTTGAGGCGCGTCTGATGGATCGGTTGGCGATGTTTGATGCGTCGGAGTTGGCGAAGGCGCTGCTCGGTGACAGTATTTATTCCAATATGATGGTGTTTGGGGCGGCGTGGCAGATGGGCGGCGTGCCGATTTCCCTCGCCTCTATGCGTAAAGCGATTGAGATGAACGGAGCGTCGGTTGCCGCGAATTTGAAGGCGTTTGAATATGGTCGCTGGGCTTATTTACACCCTGCTGATGCGGCAGAGGTTGTGGCCCCTGTGATGCCTACGGCGCAGAAGACTTTGGCCGAGAAGATCGCGTTTCGCGCAAGCCATTTGGCGGTTTATCAGAACGCGAAACTGGCTGCGGCGTACCGTGGTTTGGTGACAAAGTTTGATGGTGAGATGCAAGATGCCGTGGCCTTGGGGTATCATAAGCTGTTGTCATATAAGGATGAATATGAGGTTGCGCGGTTGTTGCAAGACACAGCTTCGAAGGCCAAGGAGGCCTTTGAGGGTGAACTGAAGCTGACGTATCATTTAGCCCCGCCTGTGGTGTCGAAGATGGGCGCGAATGGTCGTCCGATGAAGCGCGAGTTTGGCGCGATGTTTGCCAAAGCGATGCCGTGGCTTGCGAAGATGAAGGGTCTGCGCGGGACGCCGTTTGATCCGTTTGGGTATACCACCGAGCGTAAAATGGAGCGGGCTTTGATTGCGCAATATGAGGCGGATATGGCGATGCTGTTGCAGAATGGCGCGAAGGGTCCGTTGGCGGTGGAACTGGCGCGGTTGCCGCTTGAAATTCGTGGGTTTGGTCCTGTGAAGGATGCCAATGCGCGCAAAGCGGCCAAGCGGCGCGAGGAAATTTTGGCGGGATTGCGCCAAGCTGCTTAGTATTTCGCTTATGGATTTCCGGATGGGGACAGCCTATTGTTGTGGCAAGAGGTGTCCCCGATGAAGGACGCACGGCATTCATGAGGACGCAAGGCGATGGCAGTTGGTATTTTCGACAGTGGTTTGGGCGGCTTGACCGTCTTGGATGCGGTTCAAAAGCGTCTGCCAGATGTGCCGTTTGTCTATCTGGGCGATAGTGCCAATGCCCCTTACGGTGTGCGCACGCCTGAGGACATTTACAACCTGACGACGGCGGCGGTGCAGCGGTTGTTTGATGAGGGCTGTGACCTTGTGATCTTGGCTTGCAATACGGCGAGTGCCGCGGCGCTGCGCAAGATGCAGGAAAACTGGATCCCAAAGGATAAGCGCGTTTTGGGCGTATTTGTGCCGCTGATTGAATCGCTGACAGAACGCCAGTGGGGCGATAATTCTCCGCCGCGTGAGGTTGCAGTGAAACATGTGGCCTTGTTTGCCACACCTGCGACAGTGAGTAGTCGTGCGTTTCAGCGTGAGCTGGCATTCCGCGCGATTGGTGTTGATGTCGAGGCTCAGGCCTGTGGCGGTGTTGTCGACGCAATTGAAGATGGGGATTACGTATTGGCCGAGGCGCTGGTGCGCAGCCATGTTGATGCGCTCAAGCGGAAGATGCCGAACCCAGACGCCGCGATTTTAGGCTGCACGCATTACCCGCTGATGGCGGAGGCCTTCCAAGAGGCGCTTGGCCCCGATACGCGGGTTTTGAGCCAAGCCAATCTGGTGGCCGAGAGCCTTGCTGATTATCTGGGCCGTCGCCCTGAAATGATCGGGAAGGGGACCGAGGCTGCATTTCTGACCACGGGTGATCCCAAGAAGGTGTCTAGCCGCGCGACGCAGTTCCTGCGACGTGAGATCACATTTACAGCCGCTTAATTTGCAGGCTAAGTCCTGCCGACCTATATTCGTTGTGAACGAAGGGAACTAAATATGTATAACGTCGCAATTCTTGGTGCATCTGGCTACACGGGCGCTGAACTTGTCCGCTTGATTGCCACTCATCCCGACATGAAGGTGGCCGCACTTTCGGGGAATTCAAAGGCTGGCATGAAGATGTCGGATGTTTATCCGCATTTGCGCCACATGGATTTGCCTGAGCTGACCACGATCGAGGATGTCGATTTCGACGGTATTGATCTGGTGTTCTGTGCGCTGCCTCATGCGACGTCGCAAAAGGTGATTGCCGCTTTGCCGACCACAGTGAAGATCGTGGATTTGTCCGCAGACTTCCGTTTGCGCGATCCAGCTGCGTATAAAAAGTGGTATGGCAATGATCATGCGGCGCTCGATTTGCAAGCTGAGGCGGTTTACGGGCTGACCGAGTTTTACCGTGACGATATCCGCAAGGCTCGGTTGGTGGCTGGCACGGGTTGTAACGCGGCAACGGGGCAGTTTGCTTTGCGTCCGCTGATTGCGGCGGGTGTGATTGATCTCGACCGGATTGTGATCGATTTGCAGGCTGCGGTGTCTGGCGCTGGTCGTGCTTTGAAGGAAAATCTACTGCACGCCGAGCTGTCCGAGAACGCGCATGGTTATGCGGTTGGCGGCACGCACCGTCATTTGGGCGAGTTCGATCAGGAATTTTCTGCGATTGCGGGACGCCCTGTGAAGGTGCAATTCACGCCGCATTTGATCCCTGCGAACCGCGGGATTCTGGCGACGATTTATGTCGATGGTGACGCGAAGGTTATCCACGAGACATTGGTGAAGGCCTATGCCGACGAGGTGTTTATCGAGGTTCTCCCGTTTGGTGAGACCCCTGCGATCAAGCACGTACGCGCCAGCAACTTCTGCCATATCGGTGTGGTAGCTGACCGTATTGAAGGCCGTGCGATTGTGATTGCGACGCTGGATAACCTCACAAAGGGGTCTAGCGGGCAAGCCTTGCAGAACGCGAACCTGATGCTTGGGTTGGATGAAACGGCGGGCCTGATGTCAGCCCCTGTGTACCCATGAAGAGTCTTAAGAAAAAGCGTCGCGTTCAGGTGATTGTGCTGGCATTTGCGGCCATGGCGCTGTCGACGGGGTTGATTGGTTACGCGATGCGCGACGGGATCAATTATTTCCGTTCGCCCAGCGAAGTGGCCGCCGAGCCGCCGTCACCCAATGAGACGTTTCGGATTGGTGGGTTGGTTGCCGAAGGGTCGATCAATCGCGGCAATGGACATGAGGTCTCATTTGTAGTGACTGATGGTGGTGCGTCTATTCCAGTGACTTATGCAGGAATTTTGCCTGATCTGTTTGCGGAAAAGCAGGGCATGATCGGGCAGGGTAACCTTGTGAACGGCACCTTTGAAGCCATTGAAATCCTTGCGAAACACGACGAGACTTATATGCCGAAAGAGGTCATTGATGCCCTCAAAGAGCAGGGTATTTATGTAGACCCGAACGGTGTTGTCGCGACGAATTAACCAAATGCCGCGCATCCTGATGTTATCCAGACATGAGGTGCGGCATGAAATCTGTCCAAGACATTGCAAAAGCCATTCTCGCCCGCGAGGGTGGTTATGTAAACGATCCTGACGATCCCGGTGGGGCCACGAACCATGGGGTGACGGTGCATACGATGCGCCGTTTGGGGCTTGATCTGAACGGTGACGGTAAGGTTGATGCGCAAGATGTGCGCGTTCTGACGGCCGAAAAGGCGCTTCAGATTTTTGTGGATGAGTATTTCCATAAACCCGGATTGGGCGCTTTGCCCGGACCGCTACAGGCGTCGGTTTTTGATATGTATGTCAATGCGGGCGGCAATGCGGTCAAGATTTTGCAGCGGCTGCTGAACCAGATGCGGATTTCGGTCGCGGTTGATGGCGTGATTGGTCCGCAGACAACGCAGGCCGCAACCCAAGCCATTTCCGCAGCCCCCGATCATTTTGTGGATGCTTACGGGATTGCGCGGCGCAATTACTATTATGGATTGGCCGATGCACGTGTGGCGAGCCGCAAATATGCCCGCAGGCGAGACGGCGGGAAGGGCGGTTGGATCGTGCGTGCAGAAGAGTTTCTATCCGAGAAATACCATCTGAGTGCAGCCGCACATAGCGAAAGGACCGCATCATGGGGATAGTCGAGAATTTGGTGACATTGCTCTTTGGCGGAAGCCGCAATGCGGTGACGGAAACGGTGGAGGTGTTCCGTGAGAATGCCGAAAAATCGGCGGTGCGCGGGAGCGAGGCGCAAGCTGCGGCGCTTGCGCAATTCGGTGCGGAATTCGGGCTTGCGGACCGCAGTGGATTTGATCGCTTGATCGACGGGTTGAACAGATTGCCGCGCCCGTTTCTGGCGCTCGGGACCATCGGCTTATTTGTCGCCGCGATGATCGACCCCATTTGGTTCGCGTCCCGTATGGAGGGGGTGGCCCTCGTGCCAGAGCCGCTGTGGTGGTTGATGGGCGCGATTGTGAGCTTCTATTTTGGGGCGCGGTATCAAGTGAAGGGTCAGGAATTTAAAACAAAGATCGCAAAAGTCGCCGCTGTGTCTGTTGCAATTGAACCCGCAGAAAAACCTGCGTCCGTCAAAAACGATGACTATCGCGACAACGCTGCGCTGTTGGACTGGCAGGCCCAATATGGATCATCTTGATCTGGAACGGCGGTTGGCGGCGCTTGAGACGCGCAATGCCGTGGACGACGTGCATCGGGGAAACGTGGGCGAGCGGCTTGGCGCAATTGAGGATGCGCTTAGCTGGCTTGTTCGGCTGATCATTGGGGGGATACTTATGGCGATTTTGACCTATGCGGTGCAGGGCGGATTGGTGAGCTAACCTGCGGCGAAATGCGCGGCGAGAGATATGTTGTTTACGCTAAAACTGCGTTACACATTTCATATGTTAAATGAACTTGCACACTTCGCGCTGATTCTCGCCCTCGGGGTCGCACTTATTCAAATGATTTTACCGATGATCGGCGCTGCCACGGGTAGGCGGTCTTGGATGGCGGTTGCCGAACCCGCAGCCACGACCCAAGTGGTCTTGGTCAGCTTCTCTTTTGGGGTGTTGATGTGGGCATTTATCCAGTCGGATTTCTCGCTGGCGATTGTTTATAACAACTCGCACACGGCCAAGCCGTTGATTTACAAAATCAGTGGCGTTTGGGGAAATCATGAAGGGTCGATGCTGCTTTGGGTGTATATCCTGACGATTTTCGGCGCCTCTGCCGCATGGTTTGGCGGTGGTCTGCCCGAGAAATTGCGGGCACGTGTTTTGTCTGTGCAGGCGTCGATTTCGGTCGCGTTTTATCTTTTTATCCTTCTGACATCGAACCCATTTGCGCGCCTTGCTGTGCCGCCGTTGAATGGCCTCGATCTGAACCCGTTGTTGCAAGACCCGGGGCTCGCGTTTCACCCGCCGTTTCTCTATCTCGGCTATGTTGGTTTGAGCATGTCGTTCTCATTTGCGGTTGCCGCCCTGATTGAAGGGCGCGTTGATGCGGCTTGGGCACGTTGGGTGCGTCCTTGGACGCTGGCTGCTTGGATGTTCCTGACCGTTGGCATCGCACTTGGCAGTTGGTGGGCCTATTACGAGTTGGGCTGGGGCGGTTTCTGGTTCTGGGATCCGGTTGAGAATGCGTCGTTTATGCCATGGCTGATTGCCGCCGCATTGTTGCATTCCGCGATTGTCGTGGAGAAGCGGGAGGCGTTAAAAAGCTGGACGGTTTTGCTGGCGATCCTCGCGTTCGGTTTCTCTCTTTTGGGTACGTTTATCGTGCGCTCGGGTGTTTTGACCTCGGTGCATGCATTTGCAAATGACCCAGAGCGCGGCGTCTTCATCCTCATCATCCTTGGTGTCTTTACGGGCGGTGCGCTCACGCTCTATGCGGCGCGGGCAGGGGCTTTGGAGGCCAAGGGCATCTTTGGTGCTGTCAGCCGCGAAAGCGGATTGGTACTCAATAACATCTTGCTCGCCGTCAGTGCATTTGTGGTTTTCGTCGGTACAATCTGGCCATTGGTGGCAGAGTTGACGTTCGGGCGCACGCTTTCTGTCGGTCCCCCATTTTTCGACGCGGCTTTCACGCCGTTTATGGTGGCTTTGGCGCTGGCGCTACCGCTTGGGTCCATGTTGTCGTGGAAGCGCGGCACATTAGGTAAGGTCTGGTCGCGGTTATGGCCGTTTGCCATTTTGGCGCTTGCTTTGGGCTGTCTGGCTTATGCGATGCAGTCTGGGCGCTCTGCGCTTGGGCCTATCGGTGCCGCACTTGGCGCTTGGACCGTCATGGGTGCCTTGGTTGACCTTTGGCAGCGTGCGGGGCGTGGCGACATTATCGGGCGTCTTGGGCGGCTCACGCGTCTGCCTGGTGCCGATTGGGGCAAGGCTGCGGCGCATATCGGGCTTGGGATTACCGTGTTTGGTGTGGCGGGCATTACCGCTTGGCAGCAAGAGGATATTCGTGTTGCCAACCTGAACGAGCGTTTTGATGTTGGTAGCTATTCCTTTGAACTCAAAGACGTTTCGCAGATTGAAGGGCCGAACTACCTGACAACGATGGGTGAGGTGTCGGTGACGCAGGGTGTGCGAGACATCACGACTCTATATCCCGAAAAGCGGTTCTACCCCGTCGCGCAAATGCCAACAACCGAAGCGGCCATTCTCAATGGTGTCCTGCGTGATCTTTACGTGGTGATTGGTGATGCGCAATCGGGCGGTGGATACACAATGCGGGTCTATATCAAGCCTTTCGCGAACTGGATCTGGGGCGGTGCGATGCTGATGGCGTTGGGCGGTTTCCTGTCATTGACAGACCGTCGTTTGCGCATGGCTGCGGGTGCTGCAAAGCCAAAGGTGAAAGCGGCGAAACCGGTGAACGCATGATCCGCCTGTTGCTTTTGCTCTGCACTTTGGCGGCGCCAGTTTGGGCTGTGGAGCCCTCCGAGATGCTTGATGATCCTGTTCTGGAAGCGCGTGCGCGGACATTGTCGGAGGGCCTACGTTGCCCGATTTGTCGCAATGAGAGTATTGATGAATCCCATGCGTCCCTGTCCAAAGACCTGCGCATTATTCTGCGCGAGCGCCTTGTGGCGGGGGATACGGATGCCGAGGCCGTGGACTATATGGTGCAGCGTTATGGCGAATTCATTCTTCTCAATCCGCAGGTGACCGGCGTGAACTGGCTGCTTTGGGGGGCTGGACCGCTGATGCTTTTGGCGGCTTTGGGGATTGGTGCTACTGCCATTCGCAAGCGCGGACTTGCCACGCAAGAGGGGCTTTCGGATGATGAAGAGGCCCGATTGAAAGAAATTTTGCGCGACTGACGCATGGTTGCGCGTGTCCCTTACCCAAGTGCGGGTTAGGGTGGCGCAACTCATGAAAGGCGGCGCAAATGGACTATCAAACACTGACATCCGAAATCACAAACGGGGTTGCGGTCCTCACCTTGAACCGCCCCGCATTGATGAACGCGTTGAACACCACGATGCGGTTGGAAATCACCAAAGCGATCAAAGCGGCGGAAACCGAGGCGCGCTGTATCGTGCTGACGGGGGCGGGCAAGTCCTTCTGTTCTGGTCAAGACCTCAGCGACGGTGGCTCTGCTGCGACGCTCGATCTCGAGGCCACTTTGCGCGACGAATACGTCCCTATGCTCAAGGCGATTTTTGACTGCCGTGTCCCAACGATTTGCGCCGTCAACGGGCCTGCTGCGGGGGCTGGTGCGAACCTTGCGCTGGCGGCTGACGTCGTGATCGCGTCCCAAGATGCATTTTTCTTGCAAGCTTTCACGCGGATCGGTTTGATCCCTGATGCGGGTGGGACCTATTGGTTGCCGCGCCAGATTGGCTCTGCGCGGGCGATGGGGGCTGCTTTGTTTGCCGATAAGATCAGCGCGAAACAGGCGGCCGAGTGGGGCATGATTTACGAGGCTATCCCTATGATTGATTTTGAGGCGCATTGGCGGGCGCGGGCCGAAAGTTTGGCCGCGGGACCAACCGAAACCTATCGTCATTTGAAAACAGCGCTACGGTCGTCGTTTGAAAATACGCTGGATGAACAACTGGCGTTGGAGGCGAATTTGCAGGGCAAATGTGGTGTGACCCACGACTTTATCGAAGGGGTCACGGCATTTTTGCAGAAGCGTCCCGCGATCTTTAAGGGGAAGTAATGCGGCCGCGGATATCGCTGATCAGCGTGATCGCAGCGGGTGGTGGCGCGCGTTCGATCCTGCGGTATACCTTGCCGTCGATCGTGCGCGTCAGCAGCTTATGATCAATCAAGGACCGGCGCAAAAGCGGGTGGTCGCCAAAGCTATGGCCCGCTTTTAGGACGGCGTTGACATCCTTTTCTGACAGGTCCGTATTCGCAGCGAATTGCGCCCAGAACACAAACAGGCAAAGCCCTTGGGTGCCTGTTTGTTTGGGCCAATGGGTCATGATGCCGCTTGCGTCAAAGGCACGAAGAGCCTTGGTCAATTGCGGATCGCGTGCTTGCGGTTTGCTGGCCTTAAGGTGCTGGTGATTGCCGTATCCAGCAGCCTTTGCGATGGCCGAGAGCAGGGTCGCGTGGCTCGGAATACCGTCGCGGGCCAAGAGGTCTGCGCGCAGCGCTTTGGTGAATGTCGAGAGATCAGAGATGGTTAATGATGTGACGTCGCGCGTCATGGGGCTGGTCCTTGTCCATCGTCGGGCCCCGTTTGGGGTGATGGTCGCCATTGTCGTCCGACTGAAAGTAGATCCAGTGCCTAGTCGTGCCATAAACAGGTTTAGCGTGATCCAGATGGATCGGCGACGCCTCGGTGAACTGCGGACCGTGCAGAAAACCTAGCGAGTCTTTTTAAAGGGTTCAAGCGGGGGGATGAAAAAGGGCCGCGAAATCGCGGCCCGTATTCTTAGCGCTTGTCGATCTCGACATAGTCGCGGGCGGTATCGCCGAGATACAACTGACGTGGACGGCCGATTTTAAGTTGTGGATCTGCAAGCTGTTCTTTCCACTGGGAAATCCAACCGACTGTCCGTGCCAGCGCAAAGATTGGCGTGAACATGGATGTTGGGAAGCCCATCGCCTCGAGGATGATGCCCGAGTAGAAATCGACGTTAGGGAACAATTTCTTTTCTGCAAAATATGGATCGGCCAGTGCCTGACGTTCCAGTTCCTTAGCAACCTGAAGGATCGGGTTGTTTTCAACGCCGAGCAATTCCAGAACTTCATCCGCAGATTGTTTCAGCACCGTCGCACGTGGGTCGAAGTTTTTGTAAACCCGGTGGCCAAAGCCCATCAGGCGGTAGTTGTCGTTCTTGTCTTTTGCACGCGCGATAAACTCTGGAATGCGGTCAACGGTGCCGATTTCCTTGAGCATTTCGAGGCAAGCTTGATTTGCACCGCCGTGGGCAGGACCCCAAAGGCACGCGATACCCGCAGCCACACATGCGAACGGGTTTGCGCCAGAAGAAGAGGCAAGGCGCACGGTCGATGTGGACGCGTTCTGCTCGTGGTCGGCGTGCAGCGTGAAAATACGGTCCATAGCGCGCGCAAGTACTGGATTCACGACATATTCTTCGGCAGGAACCGAGAAACACATGTGCAGGAAGTTTGCGGCGTAATCGAGATCATTGCGTGGATAAACAAAGGGTTGGCCGATGGAGTACTTATAGGCCATCGCCGCAATCGTGGGCATTTTCGCAACCAAACGGATGGAGGCAACCTCGCGCTGGTGCGGGTCATCAATGTCGGTAGAGTCATGGTAAAACGCGGACATCGCGCCAACAACACCAACCATTGTGGCCATTGGGTGCGCATCGCGGCGGAAACCACGGAAGAACATGTGCATCTGCTCGTGGATCATCGTGTGGCGCGAGACCAGCGTCTCGAACTCTTCCAATGTTTTTGCGTCTGGCAATTCGCCGTAAAGTAGCGCGTAGCAGACCTCTAGGTAATGGGACTGCTCGGCCAATTGGTCGATCGGGTAACCACGGTGCAAAAGTTCGCCTTTGTCACCATCGATGAAGGTGATTGTGCTGTCGCAGGCGGCCGTAGAGGTGAAGCCCGGATCGTAAGTGAAAACGCCTGCCTGCGCGTAAAGCTTGCGGATGTCGATGACGTCGGGTCCTGCGGTCGGCGAGAGAATTGGCAGTTCATAAGATTGACCATCAATTGTCAGCGTCGCGGTTTTTTTAGATTCAGCCATTTTCATTTCCCAAAGTAAGCCGCAAGCCGTTCTGGCAAGCAGGTGTCGGTTTCTGTCCCCCCTCCGTTAACGATAAATCGTAACGAAATGGTTTCAATTGCTGGCGTCATTCAGTCGCGCGATGGATTCTTCGCGGCCAAGCACCAGCATCATGTCGAATACACTTGGAGAGACGGGGCGACCCACGAGCGCCGCGCGAAGCGGGCCTGCAAGCTTGCCAAGTTTCATATCGTGGCGTCCTGCCACCTCTGAAACGACCCCCTCTAGAGTGTCTCGGTCCCACGTAGCATTTTGCAGGTGCGGCGTCAATTCCGACAGTATACCACGGAATACATTAGTAAGCATCGCGGTGGATTTTTCATCAGGCACGATTGGCCGTGACGTCAGAACAAATTGAGCCTTTTCAACGAGTTCTGGGAAGGTTTTGGACCGTTCCTTGAGGCAATATAGCGCAGTCAGGACGCCCGAAGATTGTGCGTCTGTCAAAGGTTCTGCACCTGTAGCTGCCAGATAATTGTGCAATTCATGCAGCAGTGCAGCATCATCGGCCACGGACATATGCTGCCCGCAGATATTTTCCAGCTTTTTGGTATCAAAGCGCGCTGGTGATTTGCCGATCCCGCTGAGATCAAACCATTCGCGGGCTTGGGCATCAGAGAAGAATTCATCGTCACCGTGACTCCAGCCAAGGCGTGTCAAATAGTTGCGCATGCCAGCGGCAGGGTAGCCAAGCGCCTGATATTCCGCAGCACCAGTTGCGCCATGACGCTTTGACAGCTTCTTGCCATCAGGGCCGTAGATTAGCGGGATATGCGCGAGCACAGGTTTCGCCCAGCCCATCGCCTCATAAATCAGGTTCTGGCGGAAGGCGTTTGCAAGGTGATCGTCGCCGCGCACCACATGGGTCACGCCCATATCGTGATCGTCGACCACAACAGCCAGCATATAAACGGGGGTGCCGTCAGAGCGCAGCAGGATCATGTCGTCAAGCTGGTCATTGGACCACGTCACATCGCCCTGCACCTCGTCGTGCAGGGTTGTGGTGCCCTCGCGGGGCGCTTTCAGGCGGATCACATATGGCAGGTCAGGGTGCTCTGCTTCAGGCACATCGCGCCAAGGGGAGCGGTAGAGTGTGGAGGTTTTTTCCTCGCGCGCCTTTTCGCGGAAGGCTTCGATTTCTTCCTGCGTGGCATAGCATTTATAGGCGTTACCGTCGGCCAGCATCTGGTTGGCGACTTCGGCGTGGCGCGCAGCACTTTCAAACTGGCTTGTTGGTTCGCCGTCCCAATCAAGGCCAAGCCACGTCAGACCGTCCAAAATCGCTTGGCGGTTTTCATCGGTCGAGCGGGTGCGGTCCGTGTCCTCAATGCGCAGCAGGAATTTGCCACCACGGCCACGGGCGTAAAGCCAGTTGAAAAGGGCAGTGCGCGCGCCGCCAATGTGAAGCGCGCCAGTGGGCGACGGGGCAAAGCGGGTGACGACGGGTGTATCTGACATGAAAGTTAACCTCTTGTTCACCATCATAAACGAAAGATGACGGGTATGCGGTGGGGATACTAAGGCTAGGGGTCAGTGACAAGTGCGAGCGCTTGCGAAGATTGAAAATGCCTTGCTGGCGCAGCGAGGGCATCTGTTTTGCTGGGTTCCAGTTTGCCTTGGGATCGGGATTGGCGGCTACTATCAACTGCCTGCCGAGCCTGACGCACTGATATTCATCGCGATGCTTGTGCCGATTGGTTTGCTTTATGCAGCGTCCCGCGTTGTGCGCATTTCATTTGCGCCGCTTTTGGTTGCCATTTGCCTGATCGGGGCGGGCGCAGGCATCGCGAAATTCCGCACCGATCATGTGGCGGGCCCCGTTCTTGGGTTTCGCTATTACGGCGCGATTGAGGGTAGGGTCGTGAATATTGACCGCTCTGGCAGCGACGCGGTGCGGCTGACCTTGGATCAGGTGAAACTAGAGCGCATGTCGTCTGAGAAAACCCCCGCCCGGGTGCGCGTATCGCTGCATGGCGAAGATGAAACAGCGAACTTTAACCCCGCAGATATCATTATGACCACGGGCCATCTGTCACCGCCCTCTGGCCCCGCCGAGCCGGGTGGTTTTGATTTCCAACGCCATGCGTGGTTTTTGAAAATCGGCGGCGTTGGCTATACGCGCAACCCCGTGGTGCGCCTCGAGGCGGCACGGCCAAGTGGCTTTAAACTCTGGGTTTTTAGTCAGCGGATTGCCTTGGCTGATGCGGTTCGTAAGCAGATAGATGGCGAGGCAGGGGCCTTTGCCGCCGCGATCATGACTGGGGATCGCTCGGCCATGTCTCAAAAAACTATTGGCAACCTACGCGCCACAAACCTTGCCCACCTCTTGGCGATTTCTGGTCTGCATATGGGGTTGCTGACAGGCTTTGTTTTTGCGGTGATCCGATTTGGTTTGGCGCTGATCCCGTGGATTGCTTTACGCATCCCGACCAAAAAAATCGCGGCCATATTTTCGCTATTGATCGGTGCTGCCTACCTCGCGCTGTCGGGCGGCAGCGTGGCGACAGAACGAGCCTATATCATGGTCGCTGTCATGTTGGTGGCGGTGCTGCTCGACCGTCGGGCACTCACCCTTCGAGCGGTCGCGATGGCGGCAACTATCGTTCTTATCATCCAGCCAGAAGCCCTCGTTGGTCCCGGCTTTCAGATGTCATTTGCGGCCACAACGGCTCTCGTTCTGGTGTTTGGGCAAATGCGGCGTTTCAACACGCAGCGTTTGCCCAAATGGGCGCGCGCGGTGCTCTCGGTGGTGCTTTCCTCTGCGGTGGCAGGGTTTGCGACGGCTCCCTTTGCCGCCGCCCATTTCAATATGTTCGCACATTACGGCCTCATCGCGAACCTGTTGAGTGTGCCGCTGATGGGCCTCGTCGTTATGCCTGCCGCCGTTTTGGCGGTGTGCTTTGCACCGATTGGCGGATGGGGTGCAGGGCTTTGGGTGATGGAAAAGGGGTTGCTTTGGATCCTCTATGTGGCTGACCGGGTCGCAAATATAGAAGGGGGGCTTGGGCATGTCATCGCGCCCCACGCCGCAGTTTTGCCAGTTCTTACGCTGGGGCTCTTGTGGCTGTCTCTCTGGCAAGGGCGGGCGCGGTTCGCTGGTTTAGTTGTCGCGATCTTTGCAGGGGTTTTGTGGATGCAAAGCACACGGCCCGCAGTTTTGATCGCCGATTCAGGGGGGCTGATTGGGGTGATGGGCGAGAATGGTAGGGCGCTGTCGAGGGCGAAAGGAAGCGGGTTTGTTGCAGGGATTTGGCTGGAGAATGACGGGAATCCAGTTGCCCAAGATATCGCCGCGGCGCGTGGCGGCTATGACGTATCAGGCCGGGAAGCGCGGGTGGTCCTTGGTGCTTGGAAAATTCTACAAGTGTCTGGAAAAACGGCACTTTCCGCGCTTGCGGGCTGTGGTGGTGCAGATGTTTTGATCGCCACCGTAGAAGATCAAATAGACAGACCCTGTCAGGTGTTTGACATTATTGCACTTCGAAACACCGGTTCGCTTGCGCTTGAGGTGCTTGAAAACGGCGACCTCAAAATCACAACGGCAAGTGATGTCGCGGGGAATAGGCCATGGAACGCGGGAAAGGATTTAGCGCCGACAGGGATCCTGCTGACGCTAAACTCTGATCAAGAATAATTCCGGATCAGACCGACCAAACGGCCTTGAACTTTAACCTGATCATCGCGGTAAATCTGCGGTGACATGGACGCGTTTGCAGGCTCTAGCGCGATGGTGCTGCCCGTTTGGCGGAACCGCTTCAGCGTGGCTTCCTGATCTTCGACCAAGGCCACAACGATATCACCATTAGATGCGTTCTGGGTTTCGCGGATGACAACGACATCGCCATCGTTGATGCCCGCCTCAATCATCGAATCGCCACGGACTTCCAGCGCATAGTGGTTGCCATGACCCAGCATGGATTGGGGGACCGCGACGTTGTGTGACACTTCGGAAATCGCAGCGATAGGCGTACCAGCTGCGATACGTCCCATGACAGGTAGCTCGATAGCTGCGATTTCGACCGATTTGGATTTCACAGGAACAGACTCAGGTCGATCCCCCTCAATCACGCGCGGTGTAAATCCTGACTTCGCTAGCATAGAATCGGGGAGTTTGACAATTTCCAATGCCCGCGCACGGTGCGCGAGGCGGCGGATAAAACCGCGTTCCTCAAGCGCTGTAATCAAGCGGTGAATGCCCGATTTCGAGCGCAGATCAAGCGCATCTTTCATCTCGTCAAACGAGGGGGGAACACCATCGCGCTGTACCCGCTTGTTGATGAATTCTAACAGGTCGAGTTGTTTCTTCGTCAGCATGCGTGGCTCCCCAAATCTGTATACGTTTCGGGTACGTTCTACCCATGTTCTTGTTTTGTGTCAAACATTTGATGGTATTTATGTGAGAAGAATGATCTCGATACGGTCATCTGGAAGCCTTGAGCCGTCATTTGGTGGCCTGACAGCAAGGCAATTCGCATCCGCCAGCACGGTCAAAAGGGCGCTGTCTTGGCGGTCGTAAACTGTCACATTACCGTCCTCTATGCGCGCGCGCATATAGTGTTCACGTGGGCCATTGGCGGATAAGCTATTGGAAAGGCGTGCTTTCATGCGGGGGGCGGTGGCTGTGCCTAGGCCAAGCATTTTGCGCAGCAGCGGCAGAACAAAGATGTGGCCGCAAACCATCGCGGACACGGGGTTGCCTGGAAGCCCGATCATGACAGCATCACCAAGTCTGCCCGCCATCAGGGGCTTCCCCGGACGCATGGCCACTTTATAGAACGCCCTCTGCATACCTTGACCAACGGCCACTTGGCCGACCAGATCGTGATCACCAACCGATGCGCCGCCGATGGTGATGATCAGGTCTGCACCCTTGGCCAGATCAAACGCAAGTTGCAGCGCAGGGACGGTATCGCGGGCAATGGGCAGCAGTCGCACCTCTGCGCCGTTTTGTTCAAACAACGCGCAAAGACCGTAGCTATTGGAGGCGATAATCTGATCCTCGGACGGCACCTCACCGGGTTGCACCAACTCGTCACCCGTCGCGATAATGGCAACGATTGGCTTGCGGGTGACCGTCACATTGGGGACGTTCATCGCCGCCAGCAGGGCGATATCGGAGGGGGTTAACAGGCGCGGCGCCGACATCAGGTCGCCAGTCTTAAAGTCTGCACCCGAAGGGCGGATATAATGGGAGGTGTCGAGGTCCTCACCGAGCGTAATCACGTCGCCATCGCGGCGCACATCCTCTTGGATAATGACGCGGGTCGCACCTTTCGGGATCGGAGCGCCCGTAAATATCCGCGCCGCAGTTCCAGCCGTGACTTCGCCAGCAAAGCCATGGCCCGCAGCCGCCTCGCCAATCACCTGCAACTGACGACCCGTCACGGCATACTCGGCAACAACCGCATAACCATCCATCGCAGAGGCAGCAAAGGGCGGCTGGTCGCGGGTGGCTGCGACATCTTGGGCCAAAAGGCGCCCCACAGCATGGCGGAGCGAGACTGGTTCTGCAGGGAGAACGTCAACAAGATCAAAGAGATGGGAGAGGGCTTCGGCGGTGGGGATCATGGATTTTCAAATCGTCCAGATTTGCCGCCGTCTTTCAGCGTGACCCTGATCCCGCCGATCTCCATGTCTTTTTGTACGGCTTTGACCATGTCGTGCACGGTGAGGGCGGCTATGGATACGGCGGTGAGGGCTTCCATTTCGACGCCCGTTTGGCCTGTGGTTTTGACCGTTGCGGTGATCCGCACGCCGGGCAATGTGGGGTCAGGTGTGAGGTCGACGGTGACTTTGGTGATCGGCAAAGGGTGGCACAGCGGGATCAGATCAGCTGTTTTCTTGGCACCCATGATCCCCGCCAAACGGGCCACGCCTAGCACGTCACCTTTGGCAGCGCGGCCTTCGGTGACCAGCGCCAAAGTGGCGGCTGTCATTGTGATATGACCCTCGGCCACAGCGATCCGAGAGGTGACTTCTTTCTCAGAGACATCGACCATATGGGCCTGCCCAGCCTCATCAAAATGGCTCAGCTTGCCCGTCATTGGCGACCCTTTAACGGATTTGCAAGCAAAGTGCGGGTTGCTTGGGCCACGTCATCTTGGCGCATCAGGCTTTCTCCGATCAGGAAACAGCGGGCGCCGTATTTTGTCATATCGGCAAGGTCATCAGGGGTCGAAAGCGCGCTTTCGCACACGATCGTGCGGTCCGCAGGCACAAGGCGTGACAGGGTGCGGGTGGTGTCTAAGGTCGTCTCAAAGGTTTTGAGATTGCGGTTATTGATCCCCATCAGCGGCGATTTGAGCATGCTGGCGCGTTCCAATTCAGGCGCATCATGGATCTCGAGTAGAACATCCATGCCCCAAGAAAAAGCAGCCTCTTCAAGCTCTTGCGCTTGGCCATCACTGACAGAGGCCAGAATGATCAGGATGCAATCGGCCCCTAAGGCGCGGGCCTCGGCGACTTGATAAGTGTCATACATGAAATCCTTACGCAGCGCGGGCAGGGACGTGGCCTCGCGGGCAGCAACCAGATAGCTGTCGTCGCCTTGAAAAGACGGGCCATCTGTAAGGATTGACAGGCAGGTCGCACCACCATCTTCATAGGCCTTTGCCAATGCGGGCGGATTAAAGTCGGCGCGGATTAACCCTTTGGAAGGGCTCGCTTTTTTCACTTCGGCGATCAGGCCGTAACCTTCGCGCGATGCATCTTGCAAGCGTGCCGCAAAGCCACGCGTAGGGCCAGCTGCGCGGGCGCGGGCCTCAACCTCTGACAAAGGCACGGCAGCCTTGCGTGCTGCGACGTCTTCTAATTTGTAGGCTTTGATTTTGTCGAGAACGTTCATGCTTTGCCTTGTGAGATATTTGCGAGAGTTGTGAGCGCTTTAAGAGCCGCGCCACTATCAATACTTTTTGCTGCTATTTCAGCGCCTTGGGGCAGGGTATCGACCTTACCTGCCACCAGTAATGCGGCTGCTGCATTGAGCAATACCGCATCACGATATGCCCCAGCCTGACCATTCAACAGGGCGCGCAATGCGTCGGCGTTCTCCGCAGGTGTGCCGCCAATAATCGCGCTAAATGGATGCACGGGCAGGCCCGCGTCTTCAGGGGTAATCTCGAATTCGGTGACTGCGCCATCTTTGATGGCCGCGACCCAAGACACGCCCGTAATCGTCAGCTCATCCGTGCCATCGGAGCCATGTACAAGCCACGCCGACGTCGTTCCGAGTTGCAGCAAGGTGTCAGCCATCGGGCGGATCAGATCGCGGGAAAATGCGCCCGTTAATTGGCGGGTCACACCTGCGGGATTTGTGAGTGGTCCCAAGATGTTAAAGATCGTTCTTGTGCCAAGTTCGGCCCGCGTCGGCCCCACATGTTTCATTGCAGGGTGGTGCATTGGGGCCATCATAAAGCCGATACCAGCCTCTTTGATCGCGCGCTCCACCACATCCGCGCCAACCATGACCTCGATCCCCATCTGGCCCTGCACGTCGGCTGTACCAGATTTGGATGACAGGTTGCGGTTGCCGTGTTTGGCGACGGTCACGCCAGCGCCCGCGACGACAAAGGCTGTGGCGGTTGAAATGTTCAGCGTATGTTTGCCATCGCCGCCAGTGCCCACAATATCCATCGCATCTTTGGGCGCTTTGACGGGTAGGCATTTGGCGCGCATCACGGTGGCAGCGGCCGTATATTCATCGACGGTTTCGCCCCGCGTGCGCATCGCCATCAAGAGGCCGCCAACTTGGCTTGGAGTGGCGTCGCCGTTGAACAGGATTTCAAACGCTTCAGTGGCTTGAGCGCGGGTCAATGGACCTTCGGCGGCGGCATTAATCAGGGGCTTGATCGCATCACTCATGCGGAAACTTTCAGCAAATCTGTGAAGTTTTGCAATAGCTTATGACCGTGCTCAGAGGCGATGCTTTCGGGATGAAACTGCACGCCGTGGATCGGCAGGGTCTTGTGCTGCAAGCCCATGATGGTGCCGTCGGATAGCTCTGCTGTGACCTCAAGGCAGTCTGGCAGGCTCTCGCGCTCGACGATCAGCGAGTGATAGCGCGTGGCCTCAAACGGGTTTGGCAGGTCCTTGAACAGGCCCTTTCCAGTATGATGCATCGTGCCCATTTTGCCGTGCACGATATTGCCTGCGCGAACCACCTTGCCGCCAAAGGCCTCCCCAATGGTTTGATGCCCAAGGCAAACGCCAATCAGCGGCGTTTTTGTCTCAGCGGCAGCAGCCGTCAGGGCAAGGCAAATGCCAGCCTGAGCAGGGTCACATGGGCCCGGCGAGAGCATGATGCCAGCGGGGCGCAAAGCCATGGCCTCTTGCACGTTGATGGCGTCGTTTCTTTTTACCACGACTTCCGTGCCTAATTCCCCTAGGTAATGCACCAAGTTATAGGTAAAACTGTCGTAGTTATCGATCAAAAGCAGCATGTTGTGGCCTAGCATGGTCAATTAGGGCTACCGAACCCTTGCGGGGTGACGGTATAGTGCCACATACATGGGCTGATAGGCGGGGTAGCGTCAAGGTCGGTTGGCAAAAGCAAGGGGACTATTGCGTGTTACGAGGGTTATTTTCGGGTGGATTGATGGGCTTGGTCGTGGGCGGTGCGTCTTTGACGGTTGCGTCATTGGTCACAGAGCAACCCGCAGGCAATACACCACCTTCCGCGCCGCAGGTTTCAGTGCCTGTTTCGCCAGAGGCCAACCTTGAGGTTCCAGCAGCACAGGTCGCGGTCGACGCAATCATTGATGCGCCACAAATCGAAGTCGCAGAAGCTCCACGGGCTGTTGAGCCAATGGTCGAAGTGGTCCAGCCTATGATGGATACAAGCTCGGCTGACGTGCCTGAGGCAACCGCTATGGTGGGGGTGATGGATGCGCCCGAAGCCGCCGAGAGCCCTGCGGAAATTGCAGGGACAGTCGAAGAACCTGTCTTGCCAAGCCCGCAGGCATTAGCGCCACAAGCCCCTGCCACGGAACAAGATTTAATCATTGCAACGGCGCCTGCATTTGTACCCGAAGGTGACATGAGGGTGATCGCGAATAGCGAAACCGATAACTCGTCGCAGGTCACATCGATGCCGCAAGACGAGATGGTTTTACCTGAACCAATTGACGAAGTTGTGCCAGAAACAGCGCCCGTTGATCCGTCTCTGGATGTCGCAGGGGATGCTGCAACATCTTCGCTTCCAGGGGGGAATAGCGGCGTGAAGGTGAACCGGATTGTGTCGATCAAGCCCGAATTAGAAGTGCAAGTTGAAGATGAACTTACGGCGGCACAGGACCCAGCGTTAAACGCGCTGGAGCAATATGGCACGCCGTTTGAGAACCCTGAGGGAAAGCCGCTTATGGGGGTCATCGTTTTGGATGATGGAACCATGAATGATGCGGCTATCTTGTTGAAATCGATACCTTTTCCTGTGACTGTTGTGTTGGACCCTTCTGTGCCAGACGTGGTGCAGCGCATGTCGGATTACCGCAATGCGGGTATTGAGATTGGTGTACTGTCGGCGCTGCCAGCAGGGGCTGATCCTGCCGATGTTGCGGTCGCTTTTGAAGCGACGTTCAACGCCCTGCCAGAATCGGTTTTGATGCTCGATATGGGGGACGGCGGCCTTCAGAGTGACCGCGCTGTCACTGAGCAAGCGATGGAAGGTTTAGCGGCCACTGGTCGCGGAATTGTGTCTGTTTCCAAAGGGTTGAACGCCGCGCTTCGCGCCGCTGAAAAGTTCAATGTTCCTGCTGGGTTGATCTACCGAGACCTCGATAGTGAAGGTCAAGATGCCCGTGTTGTGCGTCGTTTCATGGATCAAGCGGCATTTCGGGCGCGTCAGGATGGCGGCGTGATTTTGCTGGCCCGGTTGCGCCCAGACACGATCAGCGCGATGCAGTTATGGGGCGCTGCGAACCGTTTGGGGCAGTCCACTGTTGCGCCTGTTTCGGCAATCTTGAAAGACCTAAAAGCCGCAGAATAAGGCTGTGATTTACGTGCACCGCGCGTGCACTGGACGTGCACCGCGATGACACCGATGATTTAGCTGTTACCTGTGCGGAACATGGCGGCGTCTGCCGCTGCCTTCCGGATCGCGTTCGATTTGTGAACGGTTTCCTGATACTCGGCCTCGGGGTCGCTGTCGTAGACAACGCCGCCGCCCGCTTGGATGTAGAGCTTCTCGTCTTGCAAGACGGCAGTCCGCAAAGCGATGCACATATCCATATCACCGTTAGACGAGAAGTAACCGCAACCGCCGCCGTAAACGCCGCGCTTTTCTGGCTCCAGCTCGTCGATGATTTCCATCGCGCGGACCTTGGGAGCGCCTGAGACTGTGCCTGCGGGCATGCCAGCGAAGAAGGCCGACAGCGCGTCTTGGTCGTCGGCCAGTTCGCCCACGACGTTCGAGACGATGTGCATGACGTGGGAATAGCGTTCCACGATGAATTGCTCTGTCGGTTTCACGGTGCCGATTTTTGAGACCTTGCCGGTGTCATTGCGCCCGAGGTCGAGCAGCATCAGGTGTTCGGCCAGTTCTTTTTTGTCGGCCATGAGGTCAAGCTCGTTGGCTTTATCCTCGGCTGGTGTCGCGCCGCGGGGGCGTGTGCCTGCGATGGGGCGGATCGTGACCTCTTTGCCGAAGACCCGCACAAGGATTTCTGGGCTGGCACCGATGACTTGGAAGCCGCCGAAGTTAAAGAAGAACATAAACGGCGAGGGGTTCGTGCGACGCAGGGAACGGTAAAGCGAGAATGGTGGTTCGCGGAATTCTTGGGTCCAGCGTTGGGAAGGCACAACTTGGAAGATATCGCCTGCACGGATGTAGTCTTTCGCCTTTTCCACGGCGGCCAGATAGTTTTCGTGGCTGAAGTTGGAAACGGGTGGTGACGCCTCGAATGCGTCCGACAATGTGCGGTGCGCGGGCAGGGCGCGATCAAGGGCGCGGGTGGCGTCCATGACGCGCTCGGCAGCCTGCGCGTAGGCGGCTTTGGCAGACAGACCAGAGTTGGCCCAAGCCGGCGCCACGAGGATCACGTCGCCTTTGACGCCATCCAGAACTGCGACCACAGATGGGCGCAGCATCATCGCGTCGGGCAGGCCAAGCGGATCAGGGTTCACGTCGGGCAGGTGCTCGACGAGGCGGATCATATCGTAGCCGAGATAGCCAAAGAGGCCAGCGGAGGCTGCGGGCAGATCAGCAGGTAAGTCGATTTTGCTTTCGGCGATGAGGCCACGCAGGGCGGTCAGCGGATCAGTGTCGATGGTTTCATAGTTGTCTTCGTCAAAGCGCGCGTTGCGGTTGACGCGGCTGGTGGTCCCGCGACATTCCCAGATCAGATCGGGGTTCATGCCGACGATAGAATAGCGTCCGCGTACCTCGCCGCCTGTGACGGATTCGAGCATGAAGGCGTTTTTGCCTGCGTCGGCCAGTTTCAACATCAAGGACACAGGTGTGTCCATATCGGCGGCGAGCCGTGCATAGACCACTTTGTTTTCGCCCGCGTTATAGCCACGCGCAAAAGTGTCAAAGTCGGGAAAAAGAGCCATTGCGTTTCGCCTACTGAAGTTGGGCGTGCACGGCGGTGACGGCAGCCTGATTGATGTTGACGTCAGTGCGTGCCTGAAGGGAGGCTGCAAATGCTTCGAAAATGTCTTGGCTCATGCCCGCAGCCGCCGCAGTTGCTGCGACGTCTTTGTCGGCGGCAGTTTGTGGGGTGGTTGCATCTGGTGCTGTGATTTCGTCGACGCGCACGATGATGGCTGTGGTCACGTTGTCGATGACTTTCACGTCGCCATTGGCCATGGCAAAGACATCAGTGAGGAAGGTCTTAGGCGTGCCTTCAAGGAAGCTACGGCGGGTCAGGTTGCTCTCGGTTTTGCCAGTCAGTCCGACAGTTTCAAACCCTGTGAGGGGCTCGATGGATGTGGCGGTTTCTTCGGCTTGCGCGATCAGCGCCTTTTGGATTGCCTGTGCTGTCCAGCCTGCTGTTGCCGCGTCGCGCACCTCATCAAGGGATTTCACGCTTGGCGGGGTGATTGTATCAATGCGGATTGCGAAGATGCCGCCGTCGGCGAGGTCTGCGAGGGTTGGATAGTCACCGACTTTTGCCGATGCCGCGAGGGTGCGGAATTCGTCATAGGCTGCGATGTCGTCACGATTGTCGTTGTCCCAAGTGATTGTGCCAATCGCCATGTCGGTCTGTTCGGCAAGGTCCTCGAGGCGTGCGCCGCCTGCGAGGAGGTCATTGATCTGGTCACGGCTATCGTCGATCACGCGGCGTGCGCGGGCAGCGGAAAGTTCAACGCGCAAATCGGGTTCGGCGTCTTCAAAGCTGATTTCTTCGGCCGACAAAATCGCGTTCATGCGGAACAGCGCAGGCCCAAGCGTTGTGTTGAGCGGGCCGATCACGTCGCCTGCATTTGCGGCAAAGACCGCTTCGCCAGCTGTGCCAAGATCGGTTTGTGCAACATCGCCGAGGTCAACGTCATTGAGTGAAAGGCCACGTTCCGTCACCAAAGCGTCGAAATCAACGCCGTCAGTACCGAGTTTTACTTTGGCGGCTTCTGCTGCGGCTTCGTCGATGTAGACGAGGCGTTCGACCAAGCGGCGTTCTGGCTGCACGAAATCGGAGATCCGCTCTTGGTAGAGGTCGCGTAGGGCTTGCTCGTCGATTTCGATATCGTCTTGAATCATTTCAGGGGTGAGCCACGCGTAAGTGATGTCGCGGGATTCGGGTTTGGTGAAATCATCGGGGTGTGCGTCAAAATAGGTTTGAAGCTCGGCCTCAGTTGGCCCAGCAACAGGGGCAATTAGATCGTCTGCGGTCAGCGTGGCCATCGTGATTGTGCGGGCCTCGCCGATGTATTGGCTCAGGGTCTCGGCATAGGTGTCGGGGGAGGGAATGCCGCCAACGACCGCGCCTTGCAGCAGCGTGCGTGCCATTTCTTCGCGGATCCCTGTCTCAAACTCGGCCTCGGACATGCCGTTTTGTGACAGGGTGAACTTGTAAGCTTCGCGGTCGAAATCGCCGCTGAGACCTTTGAAGGCTGGGATTTTTAGGACTTCGTCACGGACACGCACATCGCCCACGGAAATGCCGAGGTTTGTGGCCTCGTTATCGAGGGTGCGGGTTTGGACGACCTGAGCCAGAACGGCTTGGTCGAGGCCAAAGGCCTGTGCTTGTTGAAATCCGAGGGTTGTGCCGATTTGGGCACCAAAGGCCCGCATTTGTTCGGTCAGCGCACGTTGGTAAGAGACGACGGAAACGTCTTTGTCACCTACGGTGCCAATATTGCGAATATTGCCCGAAAGCCCACCCGTGCCAAAACCCAAAAGCCCCACGACCAAAAGGCCCATAATGATCCAGAGAAAATACCGATTTTTGCTTTTGGTCGCCATGATTTGGTGCCTTATCCGCGAAGTTCATTTATGCCCGCAAAGGGGCGTCGCAAATGGATAGGGCGCAATCCTTTAAGGTGCAAGGGGATCAGGCCGCAACTTTGCCGATCTAAAGGGCAAAATGGCGATTTCTGAACAATCAGGTGGCGAAGTCCTGCTTGCGGGTTGTCAGATGCGTGGAATGGACGTTTTCACAGCTGCAACAAAAGTTTAAAGTCGCCGAAAATCACAATGGATTGCATGCATATGTTTCACCTCTTTGCGAAGGCCGCTGTCATTGGCCTGTTGGTTTCTGGCGCGTCGTTTGTTCAGGCGGAGACCTATTCGGTCCAGTTGGGCGGGCGCAATTTGGGAACAATTTCCTATCAAGGTGGGGCCGAGGCGTCGCTACAATCGACCTTGAATAATACCCCGATGGGAGTTTTTAACGGCACGTTTACCGCCACAAGCCAGCAAAGCGCCGTTGGGCAGCAGTATCATAGTAACAGCAGTTCATCGCGCAAATCACGTCAGATCAGTGTGTTGATCAAAGATGGGCGCGCCATTGATACCAGTGTGACCCCTGCGAGCGAAATGACGAACCTGTCGAACGTCGGTTCAGTGCCTGTTGGTGTGATTGATCCGGTTGCCGCGTTCGGGCGGTTTGTCTCTGCGCGTGGTTGCCCCGAGGCATTTCGGTTTTACGATGGACGCCGTGCGATTTTGGTGTCGCCTGAGAGAGACTCCGAGGTTGCGGGGCAGTTGGTCTGCAAGATGAATTATCGGGTTTCCGATGGCCCCGGGCATTTGTCACCGCTGTATATCAAAAACATCACGGTATTTTTGACCTATGACGTGATCGGCGGCCAAAGCCTGCGTAAGGTTGTTTTGTCCGCAGCAGGCTTTGACTTGAACTTGATGCGTCAGGACTAAAGCGCCGCAAGCCTCGCGATCAATTCGCCCACGCCTGCGCGGTCGATGTTCGCGAAAGCGATGCGCAGATGATTTGCGCCGCCTTTGATCTCGTCTGGCATGAACATGGTGGCGGGGAGGACGAGAACGCCTGCGTCGCGCACGAGGTTTTTCGCCAGCTCGTTAGAGGGGATCTCGAAGGGATGTTGGACATAGGCGAAGTATGCGCCGCAGCCTTTGAGGGTCCAGCCTTTTGCCGCGAGTGGCGCGAAGTTTTCCTCAATCGCAGCGCGCCGATCTAGGATTTCCAAGCGTTCGCCAGCAAGCCAGTCTTGGAGGTTTTGCATCCCCCAAAGTGCGGCCCGTTGTCCGATTTGGTTGGGGCAGATGGTGACGGTGTCGAGGAATTTTTCGACCTCGGATAGGCGGGCCTCGGAGGCGATCAATGCGCCAACGCGGTGCCCTGTGAGCCTGTAAGCCTTTGAAAATGAATAGAGATGTATCAGCGTGTCAGCCCAGTCTGGGTCGCTGAACAGGGCATGTGGTGCGCCAGTGCGGCTGTCAAAGTCGCGGTAGGTTTCATCGACGATCAGCGCGATTTTACGAGATTTACACAGGTCATAGAAGGCTTGCAGCGTCTCGGCGGGGTATTCGACGCCTGCGGGGTTATTGGGGCTGACCAGAGCGATTGCGCGGGTGCGCGGGGTGATAAGTGATGCTGCTTGGTCCGCGTCTGGGATCAGGGTTGGTCCTGCGTCCAGCGGCACGGTTTTCACACCCGCCATATCCAGCCACATGCGGTGGTTGAAGTAGTAGGGCACGGGCACGATGACCTCGGAGCCTTCATCGCAAAGTGTGGAGATGGCGGCGGCGAAGGCTTGGTTGCAGCCTGAGGTGATCGCGATTTGGGAGTCTTTGATCGGTGCGCCGTAGGCTTTGGACCATTGGCTCGCAACTTCGGCTTTGAGGGCAGGCAGACCAAGAACGGGGCCGTAGAGGTGTGCCTCTGGATCGTTGATGACGATTTCGGCCATCGCCTCGCGGAAGATCAGGGGCGGTGGATCAACAGGCGCGGCTTGGCTGACGTTCAAGAGCGGCCTGCCTTCGGGGTGGATCACTCCGTCGAGCCAACGGCGGGCTTCCATGACGGGAGGGGGGAAGGTGCTGCTGGTGCGGGTCATAAAGCGGTCCTTTGATGTGCTTTCCATTCGCGCCAAATCAGCCAGATCACAAAGATGTCGATGACGCTGAGCACAATCATCATCATATCTCCGGTATGTGCAAACTTATTGAGTTGGTAGGCGATAAAACCTGCCAGCGCCAAAAGCGAGACGGGGTAGGCCCAGCGGAACCCTGCAAGTAGTGCAAGGACCAGCCCGAGGTTTAGGCCGCCGTGGATCAGCAGGTAGATTGTGTAGAAGGCCTCGTTGGCGATATGCGGGGTCGAGGCCGCATCAAGTGCCCATTTGGCCATGAAGCTGCTCGGGTCCTCAATCAGCTCAAGACGTGCAAGGCGCACAACGATGCCGTTGAGCGTGCCGCTGGGGGTTAATGCCAGCGCCAGCCCACCCAAAATTTGGCCCAAGCCCAAAAGGCCCTTGCCGATCATCGAGATCAGAAAGCTAAGATGGGCCCACTTGCTAATTGGCTTGGGCTTGATGAGCGGTCTCATATGGTGTGATTAGTCTTTGCCGCGGTAGGGTTCGACGTATTGCAGCGCCATATCCCATGGGAAGAAGATCCATGTGTCTTGGGAGACGCCCGTGATGAAGGTGTGCACCATCGGTTCGCCTTGCGGTTTGGCATAGACGGTGGCGCAATGGGCGTTTGGATACATTTTGCGCACAACTTCGAGGGTTTTGCCGCTGTCGACCAGATCGTCGATGATCAGGATGCCGGTCCCGTCGCCCATGATCTTGGGGTCGGGGTATTTGAGAACCTCGGCCTCGCGGCGCTCGTCGGCTGCACCACCGCTGGAGTGGTAGGATTTGACGGAGATTGTTTCGACGGTACGGATGTCGAGTTCACGCGCAACGATCATCGCAGGGGCCATGCCGCCACGGGTGATCGCGACGACGGCCTTCCAGCCGCCATCAACGGGGCCTTTGCCATCAAGACGCCAAGCGAGTGCACGGCTGTCGCGGTGGATTTGGTCCCAAGAGATGTGGAAGCCTTTTTCGTGTGGCAAGCGGTCTGTCATGGCAGAGGTCCTAAGTTAGGTGGCGACGATTTTGAGACCTAGCAGGGCAAGCAGCCCGCCGAAGGTCTTGTCGATGATGGTTTTGAGGGAGAGGTAGGCGGCGCGGGATTTCTCAAGCGAGAAAACGCGGGCGACGAAGGTGTTCCAGAGGGCTTCGTTCAAAAAGACAACGGTCAGCACTGCGCCGTAAACCCAAAGCGGGGTAGCAGGTGGCACCGTGCCGATGAATATGGCTGAGAAGAGTACCGCTGGTTTTGGGTTGGCCAGTTGGGTGTATAGCCCGAGGCGGAAGGCGGAGGCCGCAGAGCGGGGCGGTTTGCCGGATTGTGCGGTGATCAGCGGTTTGTCCGCGTCGCGCCACAGGTTGTAGGCCATCCACATCAGATAGGCCGCGCCACCGATTTTGAGCGCCCAAAGCAGCGAGGGGGCTGCGGCGAAGACGATGCCAAGCCCGAAGAGAGCGGCAGCGGCCCAGACGACGGCACCTGCGCCGATACCCATAGCAAGGAATGCTCCCGTACGCAGGCCTTCGGTCACGCCTGTTCGTGCCGCCATAATCACGGCGGGGCCGGGGCTGATGGCGGCAAGAAGGTGGAGAAACCCAACTGCGAAGAAACCTGCGAGGGTCATGATGCGCCCTTAGACGGTTGAGATATCAGGGGCGTCGACGGCTTTCATGCCAACAACGTGGTAGCCGCTATCGACGTGGTGGACCTCGCCTGTCACGCCGCGGCTAAGATCGGAGAGCAGGTAGAGAGCGGAGCCGCCCACGTCTTCGATCGACACGGTGCGACGCATTGGTGAGTTCAACTCGTTCCATTTCAGGATGTAGCGGAAATCGCCGATGCCTGAGGCTGCGAGCGTTTTGATTGGCCCCGCAGAGATCGCGTTGACACGGATGTCGTCTTTGCCAAGGTCTTCGGCCATGTAGCGCACGGAGGCCTCAAGAGCCGCCTTGCAGACGCCCATGACGTTGTAGTGCGGCATGACGCGTTCGGCGCCGTAGTAGGTGAGGGTGAGGCAAGAGCCGCCTGGGTTCATCATCTTGGTCGCGCGGGCGACAACGGCAGTGAAGGAATAGACAGAGATGTCCATCGAGGTCAGGAAGTTCTGGCGGGATGTATCGACGTAGCGGCCGCGCAATTCGGCTTTGTCGGAAAAGCCAATGGCGTGCACGATGAAGTCGAGCTTGCCCCATTTCGCCTCTAGGTCAGCAAAAAGTTTATCGACGCTATCCATGTCGGACACATCGCAAGGCAGGACGGTATCGGAGCCGAGGGACGCCGCGAGAGGGTCCACACGCTTTTTCAGCGCATCCCCCTGATAAGAGAAGGCAAGCTCGGCACCTGCATCGGCCAAGGATTTCGCAATCCCCCAAGCGATGGATTTGTCATTGGCGAGGCCCATAATCAGGCCGCGTTTTCCCTGCATCAGATTGGATGTCATTTTTACCTGCTCCCGCATTGGTCATTTGTTGGGATCGGTTTAGGTGATTGACAGCGCCACGACAAGACTTGAGCGTGGATTTGAAAATAGTGAGAGGGCCGAGGCCATGAGTGACCGCACAGGAATTTTTGCAGGGGACGATCCGTTTGAGATCGCACAGCGTTGGTTGGACGAGGCGACAGCCACTGAGCCCAATGACCCGAACGCGATTGCGCTCTCGACTGTTGACGCGCAGGGCATGCCAAATGCGCGGATGGTTTTGCTGAAGGAAATCGAAAGCAACGCTTTTGTATTTTACACCAATTATGAGAGCGCGAAGGGAAAGGAGTTAGATGCGACCGGCAAAGTAGCCTTTGTGATGCATTGGAAATCTTTGCGGCGTCAGATCCGCGTTCGTGGTATAGTGACAAAAGAAGATGGCCCGCAGGCGGATAGTTACTTTGCCTCTCGGTCATTGAAAAGCAGACTGGGAGCTTGGGCTTCTGACCAGTCGCGCCCCTTAGATGGACGCGCCAGTCTGGTGGCCAAAGTGGCCGCGTTGACGCTCAAACTTGGGCCTAATCCGCCGCGTCCTGCACATTGGGGTGGCTTTCGGATTGACCCCGTTGAGATCGAATTTTGGGCTGATGGTGCCTTTAGGTTGCATGATCGGTTTCAGTGGGTGCGTGAAGGTGATGATGAATGGAAAGTTCACCGTTTGAACCCGTAAATTTCACGCTTCGTGAAATCTAAGGGTTGAATATAGTGGAGTTTTCTGGTGGTGATCGGTTAACCAGCAAAAAATAAAGGCGACCTTTCTAAAGTAGACTTGGGGAGGTCGAATAATAAAAATGAACACGCCTGAAGATACGACAGACGAAATGATCATGGCGGGAACCGTGAAGTGGTTTGATCCAGGCAAGGGCTTTGGGTTTGTTGTTTGTGACCAAGGCGGTCCCGATATATTGTTGCATGCGAATGTGTTGCGTAATTTCGGTCAAGGGTCCGTCGTGGACGGGTCTCGGATCGAAATGTCGGTTCAGCGCTCTGATCGGGGCATGCAAGCAACCGTGATTTTGAAGCTGACGCCGCCTGTTGATGCAAGCGGCACACCCGCTTTGCGTGATATGGAAGAGTACACGGCCGAGCAAATTGCCAGCCAACCGATTCTTCCAGCCCGAATCAAATGGTTCGATAAGGGTAAAGGGTTTGGGTTCGCCAATGTTTTTGGTGACCCTGCTGACATATTTGTGCACATCGAAGTCTTGCGCCGCTGCGGATTATCGGATTTGCAGGCTGGTGAAGCTATTGGCTTGCGCCTGATTGACGGGAAACGCGGCCGTATGGCTGTGGAAGTTGTCAGTTGGGAAACCGTTACAAAATGAAGACCTCTCTTTTAGCAGCTGCGCTCGCCGTTACGTCAACGGCGGCGGCTGCATTATGTTCTGAAGACCGTGTCACGGTGATCGGGGACTTTGGCCATGCGCCATTTACAGTCACTGTTGCGGATGACGATCAAGAACGTGCGCGCGGTCTGATGGACGTGGCCGAGATGCCGACGATGTCAGGGATGCTGTTTGTCTACGACGCGCCGCAGCACGCGACGTTTTGGATGCGCAATACGTTGATCGGGTTGGACATGGTGTTTGCTGGCCCAGACGGGACGATTCTGGCCATTCATGAAAATGCCGTGCCAATGGATGAGACCGTGATCGATGGCGGGCAGGGCGTTCAGTTTGTGCTTGAGGTCAACGCTGGCTTGACCCGTCGGTTGGGTATCAAAACTGGTGATATTTTGCAGCATCCGAGCCTTGGGGCGGGCGCAATTTCACCTTGTGAATAAAATGTCGATTTAGGGGTTTTCAATTCGATTTAGTGACAGTAGATAGGCGCCAGTCGGGGCGTAGCGCAGCCTGGTAGCGCATCTGTTTTGGGAACAGAGGGTCGTAGGTTCGAATCCTATCGCCCCGACCATTTACCACCGCATTAAGCGGTAGGGATCAAAAGCCAACCTTCGGGTTGGCTTTTTGCGTTTGAGGCGACCATTCGAAGTTTAGAAGAAGTGTCACAGCTTTGCACTTTGTCGATTTGGCGTGCTCACGTGCGATTCTCCAAACGGTGCGGGGGATAAGGTTCACGTGACGAGTGAGGCTCTTGGGCTAAGTCTGCTGTTTGTTTGCCTTTCTTCATTTGCTCGGAAAATTAACGAATTGTGGACAAGTCGGTGGAGGAATCGCGTAAAGTGTCTGCGTCACAATATCTAGTGTCGCGTCAACATTTTTAATCCAGAATTTGTGGTAAAAAATCGTTGACCATCGGGGGTGCGATGCGTCAGTTAGTGCAAGCTGGATAGAATAACACTAGATGTGGTGTCCGCGCAGATGAGAGTCACTAGGCGGGCATTCGCCAAGACTATGACGTTATCGAACACGGAAACGCTGGTTTTCGCCGTTTTGATGCTGGGCGATATCTGGCGTACTGAGCGTCCTTATAGAGGGCATGATTATTTTTAGGTCGCAACGTCGGCCGCACAGGATAGAGGCAGACGACCATGAAAATTGAACGCAATTTCACAGACGCAAGCAAAGATGCGTATGCAGCGCTGAATTTCAAGACAACCACATCAGAGATTCGTAACCCTGATGGCACGATTGTTTTCAAACTCGAGAAATGTGAAATTCCGCAAGATTGGTCTCAGGTCGCCTCTGACGTCATCGCCCAGAAGTATTTCCGCAAAGCCGGTGTGCCGTCGGAAATGAAGCGGGTGAAGGAAAAGGGCGTCCCTGAGTTCTTGTGGCGCTCTGTGCCTGTAGAGGGCGCTACATTTGGTGGTGAGACATCTGCCAAGCAAGTGTTTGACCGTTTGGCAGGTGCATGGGCGTATTGGGGCTGGAAGGGTGGCTATTTCTCGACTGAGGAAGACGCCCGCACGTATTTTGACGAGATGCGCTATATGTTGGCGACACAGCGTGCGGCACCAAACAGCCCGCAGTGGTTTAACACAGGCCTGCACTGGGCGTATGGTATTGATGGTCCTGCGCAGGGTCACCACTATGTGGATTATCAGACGGGCAAACTGACTGCCTCGAAGTCGTCCTATGAGCACCCACAGCCGCATGCCTGCTTTATCCAGTCCGTGTCTGACGATCTGGTGAATGACGGCGGGATCATGGATCTTTGGGTCCGTGAGGCGCGTTTGTTCAAGTATGGCTCTGGCACTGGCACGAACTTCTCCAGCCTGCGCGCTGCGGGTGAGAGCCTGTCTGGTGGCGGCAAGTCGTCTGGCCTGATGGGCTTCCTCAAGATTGGTGACCGTGCTGCCGGTGCGATCAAATCGGGTGGCACAACGCGCCGTGCGGCCAAGATGGTCATCGTTGATGCCGACCACCCTGATATTGAAGAATTTATCAACTGGAAGGTTCTTGAAGAGCAGAAAGTGGCGTCTATCGTTGCTGGCTCCAAGATGCACGAGCGTCACCTGAATGCGATCTTTGCTGCGATCAAAGCATGGGACGGTGCGGTCAATGATGCCTACGACACTAAGGTGAACGAAGGCTTGCAAGAGGCTGTTCGCGCTGCGAAAAAGTCGTGTATCCCCGAGACATATGTGAAGCGCGTTTTGGATTATGCAAAGCAGGGTCACACATCGATTGAGTTCCCGACATATGACACCGATTGGGATTCCGAGGCTTACTCATCCGTTTCTGGTCAAAACTCTAATAACTCCATCCGCGTCACTGATGCGTTTTTGAAGGCTGTTGAGAACGACGAAGATTGGAAGCTGATCAACCGTAAGAACGGTGAGGTCGCTAAGATCATTCGCGCCCGTGATTTGTGGGAAACTGTTGGCCACGCCGCTTGGGCCTGTGCCGATCCAGGCATCCAGTACCACGACACTGTGAACGCATGGCACACCTGCCCAGAAGATGGCGCGATCCGTGGCTCGAACCCATGTTCCGAGTATATGTTCTTGGATGATACCGCGTGTAACCTCGCGTCGATGAACCTGCTGACGTTCTACAAAGACGGCGAGTTCCAAGTTGAAGACTATATGCATGCGACGCGTCTTTGGACTGTGACGCTTGAGATTTCCGTGATGATGGCGCAGTTCCCGTCAAAGGCGATTGCGCAGCGGTCTTATGACTTCCGCACACTTGGTCTGGGCTATGCCAACATCGGCGGTTTGTTGATGAACATGGGCTTTGGTTACGACAGTGACGAGGGCCGTGCTATGGGTGCTGCTTTGACCGCGATCATGACGGGTGTGTCCTATGCGACCTCTGCCGAGATGGCCAGTGAGTTGGGGGCCTTTGCGGGCTACAAGAAGAATGAGGCGCATATGCTGCGCGTTATTCGTAACCACCGCAACGCAGCCCTTGGCATGAAAGACGGCTATGAAGGTTTGGACGTCAAGCCAGTGCCGCTGGACCACGCGAACTGCCCTGATGTGCGCTTGGCCGAGATTGCCGTGACCGCATGGGACGAGGCGCTGGAGCTGGGCGAAAAGCACGGCTTCCGTAACGCCCAAGTTTCCGTCATTGCCCCGACTGGCACCATTGGTCTGGTCATGGATTGTGACACGACGGGGATCGAGCCTGACTTTGCGTTGGTGAAGTTCAAGAAGCTTGCGGGTGGTGGTTACTTTAAGATCATCAACCAGTCTGTGCCAGCGGCCCTTGAAAAGCTCGGCTATGGCTCGGCGCATATCGAAGAGATCATCGCGTATGCAGTGGGTCACGGATCAATCGGGCAGGCGCCTGCAATCAACACCACGTCGCTTATCGGTCACGGCTTTGGTCAGGCGGAAATCGACAAGATCGAAGGCTCGCTGAAGGCTGCGTTTGATATCCGCTTTGTGTTCAACCAGTGGACGCTCGGCGAAGAGTTCTGCACAAAGACACTGGGTATCCCTGCGCTCAAGCTGAATGATCCGACGTTTGATTTGCTGCGTCACCTTGGTTTCTCCAAGAAAGACATTGAAGCAGCCAACGACCATGTTTGCGGCACGATGACACTGGAAGGTGCACCGCATCTGAAGGAAGAGCACTATAGCGTGTTTGATTGCGCCAATGCCTGCGGCAAAAAAGGTAAACGTTATCTGAGTGTTGACAGCCACATCTATATGATGGCCGCAGCGCAGTCGTTCATCTCTGGTGCGATTTCCAAGACGATCAACATGCCAAACGACGCGACAATCACCGACTGCCAGAAGGCTTACGAGTTGTCATGGTCTTTGGGTGTGAAGGCGAATGCGCTTTACCGTGATGGATCGAAACTGTCCCAGCCATTGGCGGCGTCTTTGGTCGAGGATGATGACGAGGCGATGGAAACGCTTGAGAGCGGCAACAGCCACGAGAAGGCACGCGTTCTGGCCGAGAAGATCGTTGAGAAGATCATCATCAAGGAAGTCCGCAACCGCGAGCGCGAGAAGATGCCACAGCGTCGTAAGGGCTACACGCAAAAGGCCATCGTTGGTGGTCACAAGGTTTACCTGCGCACGGGCGAATATGAAGGCGGCCAGCTTGGCGAGATCTTCATTGATATGCACAAAGAGGGTGCTGGTTTCCGCGCGATGATGAACAACTTTGCGATCGCTGTTTCCGTGGGCCTACAATACGGCGTGCCGCTGGAAGAGTTTGTTGATGCGTTTACGTTCACCAAGTTCGAGCCTGCGGGCATGGTTCAGGGCAACGACAGCATTAAGAATGCGACCTCGATCCTTGATTATATCTTCCGCGAATTGGCTGTATCTTACCTCGACCGCACCGATTTGGCTCACGTAAAGCCTGAGGGCGCTGCGTTTGACGATATTGGTCGTGGTGAGATGGAAGGTGTGACGAATGTTGTGACGCCGTCCGAGGCCGCTGCGAACAAGTCGCTTGAAGTACTGCGCCAGATCAGTTCCACGGGTTACCTGCGCAAGCGGATGCCACACGAGTTGACGCTGTTGCAGGGCGGTGCTGCGGCTGCTGTCGATGTGATTGGCGCGGCTGTTGGCAATGTTGCGGTAGCGGTCAAGCCAGAGACGTCGATGTCGTCAGGGACCACGGCTGCAACGGGCGTATCTTTGCGAGATAAGGCGAAAATGCAGGGCTACGAGGGTGATCCTTGTGGCGAATGCGGCAACTACACACTCGTCCGCAATGGCACCTGTATGAAATGCAACACATGCGGTGGCACTTCCGGGTGTAGCTAAAAGAATTGGGCGCGGTTGTCCCTGGGGGAATAGTTCCTCCCGTTTGGGGGGATAAATCCTCCCGCTCGGGGCAAAGTTTCTCCGGGGTGGAACGAAAGCAGAGATCGGCTGGTAGCTAACCTTTTCGGGGCTGGCCGATCTCATACCGCCGCGGATTACAGTGACGCGGGACTAAAGGCCCCTGTGGGCAAGGTAAGCCGAAGATCACTTTATTCTTGTTCGTGATTGTGAGGACCTAACTATGGCCAGATGCACCGCACCTCGAGAAGGTCACCGTTCAGCCGCAGCCGCCGCTAACTGTCCAGCGTGCAGGGGGCGCTCCGGTTGGTCGTCGGGATACAGTAGTTACGGATCGTACCCATCCAGAGATTATTCGGGAACAACACGCACTCCGGTGGGGTCAAGCAGTTCGACGAGAACCGGTGGTTCCGCCAAGCCTAGGTGGTCTCGCTCTGGCTCGACCGTTGTGTATACCGACCTTCAAGTTCGTTCCCTGACGCCCATCCGCGAAAGCGTTGAAGCGCGCGCTACACAGGACCTGCGCGACGTATTCTTGTGCCACGCCTGGGACGATCGGCAGGGAGCGGCGAAGGAACTCCATGATCTTCTCGAGCAGAAGGGGGTGAAGGTCTGGTTCAGCGAAAAGGACGTGGGCTTGGGCGTGCCGCTGATGCGAGCCATCGACAAAGGGCTCGCGAATTCCCGGATCGGTATCGTGTTGGTGACGCCCGCGTTGCTGAGGCGGCTCCCGTCTGAAGGTATCGCCGACAAAGAGTTGTCGGCTCTGCTTGCGGGCGAACGGCTAGTCCCGATCGTGCACCAGACCACCTATGACGCGCTGCGCAACGTCAGTCCGCTGCTTGCGTCAAGAAGTGGACTCAGCACCGCTGAGGAAACATTGGCGCAGGTTGCTGAAAAACTTGCGGAGCTGGTTTCACTTTGACGCCTTCCTAAGTCTCACCCTTATCGTCGGAACGCTCCTTGAGCTTTCGCGCGTATTTCGCGGGCAATCCGATGACCCCCTTTTTGAAACCTCTAAAGACCAGATTTTCCTTTTGAAGTTCGGAGGGAGTAATCTCTCCCCGGCGCAAGCGCTCTTCGTCCTGCTCCCTGGCCCGGGCCTTTGTAGCGGCTCTATTTTTGAATTACTATAAATTGTGGAGCCAATGAGTTGATGAACCATCTACGATCAGCGTCAGAAATCATTTAATCAGAACCTCAAATCTATGCGAATAATGGCCAGAGGTTAGTATGGCGTTCGGGACATGAAAAGGACATTTGGCCGAGATTAGAAGGATTTTTCTTTCTGGGACTGATCCTGACCATTAGCGATCTCTCATGCCAAAAGCAAAGTGTAGTCGACCGACAACTTGCAGTCTGCGGTGGCCTCAACTGGTCGACGCAACACACTCGGCGAACTTCTCTGCTGGCATTTGATATTGCAAGGTCTTGTGAGGACGATCGTTGAGTTGTCGTGCGATTGCGCTGAGTTTTGCTTGGGAATGGACTGATAAGTCGGTGCCGCGCGGCAAATACTGCCTCAAGAGCCGGTTGGTGTTTTCGTTCGATCCGCGTTGCCAGGGTGATTGCGGGTCGCAGAAGTAGACATCAACGTTCGTGGCCAGTGTAAATCGCGGATGATCTGCCAGCTCTTTGCCGCGATCCCACGTCAATGATTTGTAAAGTTCGCGCGGCAGCTTCCGAGCCGACTTGATCAGGGCAGTGACGACACTCTCTGTGTCCTTGTTCGCGACTTTGACCAGCATCACATACCGAGAATGCCGCTCAACAAGTGTCGCGATATAGCTGTTCTTCGATCCGCCAATCAAGTCGCCTTCCCAGTGGCCCGGAACGGCACGATCCTCGACGGATGCAGGTCTTTCGCTGATGGAGACAGCATCTTTAATCTGGCCATTACCATTGCGTTTAAGGCTAGCGTGCTGGGAACGCCTGACTGAGCGTTTTGCGCGCAAGTGCGCCAGCAGCTCCTTTTTGAGAACGCCACGTGCCTGTATATAAAGGCTTCGATAGATCGTCTCGTGTGACACCTGTTTGTGCGCCTCCCCCGGGAACGCCCGTTTGAGCCAGCCCGCAACCTGCTCTGGCGACCATTTGCGCCGTAGCTTTGCTGATACTGCGTGGGCTAACATCGGGTGGCAAGCTAGCTCGCACAGTTTGGGACGCAAAGCGCGATCCCACGCTGCTTGATCCGATCTAGACGCACGATAGCCGACCGACCCACCGTTGCGTCGCACCTCCCGACTGATCGTCGAAGGGGCACGTCCCAACTGACGCGCAATCGTGCGCAAAGACTGCTTGGTGCTCAGCCCACGAGATATCTCTTCGCGCTCAGAGAGGCTCAATGCAAAGTGTCCGCGTTTGCGATCCAGTGGCCGTATCCCTCCCGTGGGTGAGATAACGGAAAAGACTGAGGATGATTGGCGATCAAATGCCCGTCCAATCGAACTCATCGACTCTCCACGTTGCCATCGATCCCAGATCTCAGCACGCTGTTCAGCTGAATAGTAAATCCTGCGACGATACTTCATTCAAAACACTCCATCTCTTCCTAAAGATTAAAGTGTTGCGTCGACCAGTTGAGGCCACCGCCAATCCGGACGTTCAACGTGGCTTACTCGGACTTTAGTTCGGATCGGGCAAAAACTTGGGCAGCTTGCCCAACAAAGCGATGATATAAGGCCGATAGAAGCTTCATTGCTCGGAACCGGTGCAGGTGGGCTGGGACACTATATTGCGGCCAAATCAATTGCTGTCGGCTTTAAATCGTCTGCGCCGAAGGGCGTAATCCAAGGACAGTATAAATATTGTCACCTTCCCGCGTGGAAAATGGGCAGCATCGTTCTCAATTTACATTGGTAAAATCCCTGCTCTGCAATCCGCCGTTTCGGTCGTTCACCTGGTCTGCACCGCGATATCCACTTTGATGGCTTTCCGACTGAGTGCATGACATGGTGTCATCGCTATTTTTGAGAGGAATACAGCAGTTGTTCGAGACGCTGCGGCTTGCGGGCGCATAAGCCGACCGAAAGACCTTCACCTGAAACAAGAGAACCTATTCCCCCCCCGCAAGCTGATGTGAAAAAAAGAGTCGAAAGTGTCTGACGTCAGCGCAGACATCAAAAACATTCTCACAAGTGTTCAGGCTGCTATGCGTGAGGAAAACCGCAAGAGACAACGGCATCCCGAACTTGGCGGTCAGTTACAGGTGCTCGGATACGATAAGCTCTGGGACCTGATCGCACAGATTGCTCCAGTTGATCACGCGATCAGGACCAAAGGAATGGACGAAGCCTATAAGGAACTGCACTGCCTCGGCTTGGGTCTTCAGGTAAGCCGTCCATTGGAACGTTGTGAAATGGATGTCTATGCGGTCGATCTCATGGTCTTCCTAAATGACATCGGAATTCTTGCTCACTTGACGGATGCCGAACGACTGAGTCTTGGGCTTGATGGGACACCCCAGCGTGTTCTCCTCTCGGCGGTGATCGACGTGTTCACTGGCTGTGCTCTGCCCCCGGAAACTCTAGACTCAGGTGGTCCAAGGTTGGGGGCAAGTGCATTTGTTGGGCGGACTTTACACAAATCTGGAGGCGTTTAGGGGCGCAGGTCGCAGCTAATCAACCCTTTTAAAGAAAGAACCATCCACCGAGTACCCGTCGTAGCTATGTCCCCTTGTCTTGGGGGGCGCCAAGACCAGTCACAAGAACGGTCGCTCGACAGCCAGGTTGAAGCGCGTCAAAAATATGCTCTCGTTTGTCGGCCCCTAACAAAAAAGTTCCGCTTTCCACCAAATCCAATGACCCATGGTCGGTTATTACTGCACCGCAGTAGCCTAACACATTTGTAGATGGGCGCTCTGATCTCGTTTTGCCGAAAAATCGGACCGCGCCTTCACTGCACGTGCGCGAAGCGGCGTTTTCGGTAACTACCACTTCAAGCTCTTTGGAAAAGAAATAGGGAGATCCGTATTCCCACGCAAAAAATATAGAAAACAGAAATATCGCTAGCACGATCCGTCGCATGTTTATGTCTACCTAAAGTTGCTTGATCAGCTTCGCATTCAATCTAGTCCAAATTACGGTAAAAAATGTTAGCTCACAATGCACTAAAGGAATTGTCTCAAAGGGTTGGTGACTTGGCAGAGCGTGTCGGGCTAACCGATTTTGCTATTAAAAGGGGACAAACTTGCGGGTGTCCACGATCTTTTTTAATGACTAG
>ENA-OWPI01000629-OWPI01000629.1-marine-metagenome-genome-assembly--contig:-NODE-629-length-47252-cov-3.815962_pt1 | contig 47252 bp, 46 predicted proteins | sample MGYA00238138_ERZ651775 | MGnify/ENA primary metagenome ERZ651775 (study PRJEB26906, sample SAMN06265043) | marine metagenome | isolation source: Helgoland LTER site | place: Germany:Helgoland, sampling...
TGTCGTTGGTGATTTCGCCACGTAGGATTTTGGCAAAGATGTTTTGATCGTCATAGGCGTAGGCCATGGAGTGTCCTTAGTCTGAAAAGAGATAATGTGTCTTGGCAATCTCAAGCGCCTTGTCTTGCGGAATTTGAAGGAATGCGGCCAAGACGCTCGCGTTCTCTTCTGTCGATGCATTTTCGCGCATGCGCGTATAATGTTCGAATTGCGCGTCGTGGATGCGATCGGATTCAAACGTCATGTCGTTGCGGATTGTGGGCAGTAGCCGGTCGAGCGTTTCTTCGGAGGTGCGTTCCCCTGCGAGGCCAACGCGCATCGCGTGGCCTGCCAGATAATCATCCGAGAACTGGCATTCGATTTCAAGGATACGTGTCACGGACCGGTCGGAGGCAAAGTCGTTGAGCAGATCAATATTGCCCGGGTCCATACACACGATCAGCCGGTCGGTTTCGTAATAGTCGAAAAGCATCCGCATCAAGGCCCGCCGGTGCCGTGTGCGTTTTCCCAGCGTGTTCTGAATGCCGCCAAGATCGGGGAGCGGGGTGCTTTCCTCGTTGAAGAGATATTCGATCGATGGCAGGTTCGTCGTTTGGCGGATGCGTTCCAGCACACGTTTGGCCACGTGCCATTTTTTGCAGATAACGATGAGCAATTCGCGTTCGCGGTCCAACGTGCTTTCTGTTTCCCAGAACCGCGTGGCAAAGCGCCGTCCGATACGCCCGCGCCCGCTGAGGAAGTTGAACAGGCTGCGCCCTTCGTTGCTGATTTGGAATTCGACGCCTTGTGCCGTGTACAGCAGGCGAAGCCGGCGCTTGAGGTCCATTGCCTCGCTGCTGATTTTGCGTGCGAACAGGTAATCCTGTGCCAGGAGCAAATCATAGTGATCGTTGTAAAACGTGACTGGCAGGCCATAGTCGGTGAACATAAGGAAGGTGAGCGTGCGGGTCTGGATTTCGTCTTCGGGGACGAGGTGGCGGACCAGCGTCTGGAAAAATGTCTCGTCGGGAATCCACGTGGTCTTGAAAAAGCGCATGACGTCGCGGCGCTTTTTTGTGAAATCAAGGATCCATTCGACAGTACGACGGCGCAGACACCACCACTGGCTGCCGATTTGGATCTGGAGATCTTCTGGGATTTTGCGGGTGAGGCCGAGTTTGCGCTGAAAATTGAAGGCGGCGTAAAAGCGGCGCTTCTGGGTCCGCTCGTTGAAGAAGTGGCGATAGATGAGCCGCTCTTCTTTCATGCCGGTCTTGATCCAGTCACTTTCAAAATAGTCAAAGCTTTCGACATAGTCGACATCGGCACGATCAAGGAACTCATGGGCGTATTCGGCAGATTTGATGGCCATACAGTCCCCTGACAGCATGTAAAAATGCGTGGCGCGGGGGAAGGCGTCAACAGCGGCTTCGACTGCATAAAGTGTGGCTTGGACCAAGGACCATTCGCCCCAACCACATTTGATCCGCTTTTTGGCGAAGGCTACATTTGGATTGCCCTCAAGCGCGGATTTTATCATTTCGAAATGGTCTGGGTTGGCGCGCGCATCAAAGTGGATCGACATATAGTCGCCCACAGCCGTGAGGCGCTCGGCCTGCTTGATGATGGCCTCTGGGTCTTTATGGCAAAGAAGTATGAAAGCTATTTTTGCCATTTTCGAAACATTTACCCCTAGTTAGACACACTGTTTACTTGATAAAGATGAAGTGCAGTTGAATAAACACGAAATATTTGCTTTTTTGCGATTAAAAATAACGAGTACCGCTGCGTAACGCAGCTTTAGGAGGCGAAATATGGGCTTTCCCGGAACGTGGATGACCGAAAGTGAGAGCGTGGTGTACCGCGTGGTACCAAAGTGTGCGTGCTCGACCATCGGCCAGATCATGTATTATTCTGATCACGGCGCGTTTTTTGATGGTGATATCCATGATGCAACAGACGGTTTGCACAAATGGGCGCGCGAAGAAAGCCAGGGGCTGATCAACGCCAATGTGAAAACCCATAATTCATATGCATTTACCTGTGTGCGGAACCCTTATACGCGCATTCTTTCAAGCTTTTTTGATAAAATTTGTGGGATTCAACGCAATGGCCGCCGCTATCGCGGAAACCTTGTGCCCCTTCTGATCCAGAAATACGGGATTGAAGTGGGTGGGGACGATGGCAAGGAAGAGTTTGACCAGATCAAGAGCTTCCGGCGCTTTTTGCTGTTTGCTCGGGATACCATCAGATGGCGGCGCCCGATGGACCCAGACATTCACTGGAGTGCCATGTCGGGACATGTGGGCACGTTTGTGGCCAATGGCGGGCGCTATGACAATATTTTTTGGACCGAACAGTTCAACGACGGGATGCAAAAAGTACTCGACGCAATCGAGACGCCTCATAAGGTCAGTCTTAAGAAGATCCCGCGCTTCAACGAGAGTGAAGGCCATGGGCCGAAGCGGCTGCACAATGTTGAAGATTATTTCGACGATCTTTCGATGCATCTGGTCTACGAGATTTTCAAACGCGACTTCGAGCTGTTTAAGTATGATTTCAACGATCCGTCCAACAAGATGCCGATCGGCGAGATTGATCTTGATGAGGTTCATGCAAAGCTTGGTGACTGACGCCCCATTTTAGGGCTTCTCAAACGTGCTAGCTCTGTCACTCTCTCGCTGAAAGGCGGGGGAGTTTTTTTATGACGCAAGCGATGCATGAGTTTGCCACGGGGCTGACCTATGAAGATGTGCCCGAGGCGATGCGCGCTTTGCTCAGGGTGAGCTTTGCCGACACGATGGGTGTGGCTGCGATTGGCGCGACAACTGATATGGCCGAGGCGGCCCGCAAGAGCACTGTTCGTCTCTTTGGCGCTGGCAGCGCGGGGTCTGCACGCATGCTGATGGATGGGCGGGCTGTGAGCCCGGTGGGCGCGGCTATGGCTGGTGCATTTACCGTTGATAGTGTCGATGCGCATGACGGGACGACGCCGAACAAAGGCCATGTGGGCAGCGCTGTTTTCCCTGCTTTGCTGGCGGTTGCTGATGCTATGCGGGCTGAGGGGCGTGCCGTGACGGGGGCAGACTTTCTCCTCTGGCTGGCGATTGGATATGAGGTGAGCAGCCGCGCGGGCAAGGCGCAGCACGCCACTTGCCCTGATTATCACACCTCGGGAAGCTGGACCGCCGTGGGCGTGGCTGTGGCCGTGGCGCGGATGCTTGGGCTTGATGGCGAACGTGTGCGACACGCGGCGGGGATCGGCGAATATCATGGGCCTAGGAGCCAGATGATGCGCTGTATCGACTTTCCAACCATGCTGCGCGACGGTGTGGGCTGGGGCGCGCCAAGTGGTGTTACGGCGGCCTATCTGGCGCTGGACGGTTTCACAGGCGCACCTGCGCTCACGTGTGAAAGTGAGGAGGCGGCAGAGTTTTGGGCTGGCTTAGGCTCTGAGTGGATGACGCTCGCGGACACGCATTACAAGAAGTTTCCGTGTTGCCGCTGGGCGCACCCTTCGATGGATGCGGCGCAGGCTTTGATGGAGGAAAACGGGCTACACCACGCCGATGTGGCGCGGGTTGAAATTCGCACGTTTCACTATGCCACGCGGCTGGCGGGGCATAGGCCCGCGAGCATGGACGAGCTCGCATATTCGATCGCTTTTCCTGTTGCGACGATGATTGTGCGTGGCGGGTTTGGCGCGCGCGAGATGGATGCGGCTGTTCTGGCAGATCAAGACATCATCCGCGTGAGTGAAGCGACAGAACTTATTGACGATGACGAGATGACGGCGCGTTCTGTGGAGAAGCGCTGGGCGGCTGTCACAATTATCGCCAAAGGCGGCGCTCGATATGAGGCGGAGCCGCGCTCGGCGAGGGGCGATGTGGACGCGCCTTTGAGTGAAGACGAGATGCGCGACAAATACCATATGTTTGCAGACCCCGTTTTGGGCCGCGCGCGCGCCGAGAAAATCAGGGCGCTATGTCTTCGGTTTGATGCTTTGGATGCGCAGGAGTTTGCGGGGCTGCTTGACTTGGTACTTGCAGCCCCGTGAGGCTTTAGAGCAGGCCGTGCTCGGCGAACAGCGCCTGCATGTCGGCTTCGGGGCGCGGGCCGACATGGCTGATCACCTCGGCGGCGCAGACATTGCCCATGGCGCCGCACGTGGCCATATTGTGGCCCGAGACGAGCCCAAAGAGGAAGCCAGCGGCGAACTGATCACCTGCGCCAGTGGCATCAACGGGGACGATCTTGTTCACGGGGATGTCGGTGCGCTCGCCCTTGTGAATGATGCTGACGCCATCACCCGAGCGGGTGCAGACGACGAGCGGACATGCGGCGGCGACGCGGGCGAGATCAGCCTCAAGATCATTGTCTTGATAGAGCGAGCGGATCTCGGCTTCGTTGCCGATCACGAAGTCCATTTCGTTTTCGATGAGGCTGACGAAATCGGCGCGGTGACGCTCGACACAGAAGGGATCGGAAATTGCGATCCCTGCTTTGCCGCCAGCGGCACGGCAGGCGCGGGCAGTACGGATGAAGGCGTCTTTGCCTTTGTCTTTGTCAAAGAGATAGCCCTCAAGGAACACAACCTCAGCGCCAGCGGCAACGCTCTCGTCAACGTCATCAGGGCCAAGCTCGGCAGAAATACCGAGATAGGTGTTCATCGAGCGTTCGCCATCGGGGGAAACAAAAATCATCGAGCGCGATGTGGGCAACTCGCCGCCTGCGACGGGGGCATTTACAAAGTCGATTCCTTCGCGTGTCATTGCGTCGGCGTAGAAGTGGCCTAGCTCGTCGTCGCGCACGCGGCCGATGAAGCCGGTGGCGAGGCCAAGGCTGCCGATGCCTGCGATTGTATTGGCAACCGAGCCGCCCGGAGTCTGGACGCGTTCGTCCATTGCGGAAAAGAGCTCTTCTGAGCGCTCTGTTTCGACAAGCTGCATGATGCCTTTTTCGATGCCCATCTCTGTGAGGAAGCTATCGGTTGATTGGGTGATCACATCGACTACGGCGTTTCCGATGCCGACGACTTGGTATTTCTTCATAGGTTCTTGTCCTCAAATTCACAGAGATCGCGGATGATACAGGTGGCGCAAAGCGGTTTGCGCGCTTTGCAATGGTAGCGGCCATGCAGGATGAGCCAGTGATGGGCGTGGAGCTGAAAGTCCGCGGGTATATTGTCTTCGATTGCGCGCTCGACTGCGTCGACATCTTTGCCGGGGCAGATGCCCGAGCGGTTGCCGACTCGGAAGATATGGGTATCAACGGCCTGTGCAGGCATGCGCCACCACATATTCAGCACGACATTGGCCGTTTTGCGGCCCACGCCTGGGAGCGAGACAAGTGCTGCGCGGGAATTGGGGACCTCGCCGCCATAGTCCTCAACCAAGATACGGCTGAGCTTGATGACGTTTTTGGCTTTGTTGCGGAAGAGGCCGATTGTCTTGATGTGCTCAATCAGACCCTCTTCGCCCAGAGCCAACATCTTTTCGGGTGTATCGGCAATTTTGAAAAGTTCTTTTGTGGCTTTGTTCACGCCTACATCTGTGGCTTGGGCAGAAAGCGCCACGGCGACGACAAGGGTATAGACATTCACATGATCGAGCTCGCCCACGGGGGCGGGATCTGCTGCGTGAAAGCGGGTGAAAATCTCTCGGAGCGTTTGATAATTGAGTTGCTTGGCCATGAGGAAGGTATGCCCGCGAGAGGGGCGACAGGCAAGATACTGATTTGCGCAGGAAACGGGTCGCGGGGCGGCGTTCTGGGCGCTAGGGTATCAGCCAAGGAGACATATGATGAAGATGGATCAGCCCGAAGGCCGCTATCATTACCAACTTATGCGCCGTGCTTTGGAGGCGATTGACGCGTCTGAGGGACCGCTTTCGCTTGAGGCTTTGGCGGGTGAGATGCAGATGAGTGCGGCACATTTTCAACGGGTCTTTTCCGCATGGGTGGGTGTCTCTCCCAAGCGCTATCAGCAGTATTTGCAGCTTGGACAGGCGAAGCGGATGTTGAGCGAGCGGTTTACCACGCTTGAAACAGCGCAATCTGTCGGACTGTCGGGCGGCGGACGGCTGCACGATCTTTTTCTGCGTTGGGAAGCAATGAGCCCTGGGGAGTTTGCCAAGAAGGGGGCGGGACTGACTGTAAATTATGGCTGGTTTGACACGCCTTTTGGCGAAACGCTTGTGATGGGTACAGAGCGCGGAATTTGCGGCATGGGATTTGCCGAAGAGATGGGCCGTGAGGCTTGCTTTGAGGACCTGGTACAGCGCTGGCCAAAGGCGGGATTTGTAGAGAAACCGGCTGCGCTTCATGGCTGGGTCAAGGCGGGACAGGAGCAAAGCGGCGAAACGGCGCTGCACCTTATCGGGGCGCCTTTTCAGATCAAGGTCTGGGAGGCTTTGTTGCAAGTCCCTTCGGGCCATGTGACCACATACAGCGAGATTGCTGGAGCGATTGGACATCCCAAGGCTGTGCGGGCTGTTGGCACGGCTGTGGGACGCAACCCTGTGAGCTGGTTGATCCCGTGTCACCGCGCGCTTCGAAAATCAGGGGCGCTGGGAGGCTATCACTGGGGCTTGCCTGTGAAACGTGCACTGCTTGCTTGGGAGTCTGCGCGCGAAGAGGCGTGAGCGGATGGGCGAATTGCTGCCGATCACGCGAGTGTTGCTTCTTTGTGGCGGGTGGTAAGGCGTATATATAGGCCACAAGCCGCAGACTGTGTGGCAAAAAAAGACGAGGCAGATATGAAGATAACTTCAAAATTTATTAGCGTGAGCGCTGTGAGCGCGATGGTATTGCTTGCGGGGTGTACGGATCCGGGACTTGTGAACCCTGATGACCCGAACCGCAAAGCCAAGGAAGGCGCGCTGATTGGGGCCGCCGCCGGGGCGCTCATTGGCGGGCTGACCCAGAGTGACGGCAAGAAAGGCGCCTTTCGTGGCGCTATTGTCGGGGCAGGTCTTGGCGGGTTGACGGGTGCAGCGCTAGATCAGCAAGAGCGCGATTTGCGGGCCAAGCTTGGCAATGATGCGAAGATTGTGAACACTGGCGAGCGCCTGATTGTGACGATGCCGCAGGATATTTTGTTTGCGACAGACAGTGCGAGCCTGCGCCCTGACCTCACAAGCGATATTCGCGCGGTGGCGAGCAGCCTCAACACCTATGGCGACTCAACTGTGCAATTGGTTGGGCATACCGATAACACAGGTGACGCAGGCTATAATCAGAGCCTTAGTTTACGCCGCGCACAGGCGGTTACGGCCATTTTGGCGAGTGAAGGTGTGAACAGCTTCCGCATGCAGGCCGTGGGCCGCGGCGAAGACATGCCTTTGGCGACGAACTTGACGCCTGAAGGCCGTCAACTGAACCGTCGTGTGGAGATTGTGATTACGCCAAGCGTATAACTTTCGTGACACCGACATGAAGCGGCCCTGCCAGAAACGGCGGGGCCTTTTCTTTTTTGCACAGGGGCTGTGCGCTTGTGAGAATTGCTGTGGGAGCGCCGTCAGTTTAGGAGCGAGGAGACTTCAAAAATGGAGGCCAAAATGGCTCATGTAAAACTTCTCGGACTTTCAGGCGCTCTGCGCAAAGGCTCAACCAACACCTTGCTGCTGCAAGAAGCAGCGCGGCTTCTGGGCGATGCAGAGCTTACGCTCGCTGATCTCAATCTGCCACTTTATGACGGCGATCTGGAAGCGGCCGAAGGCGTGCCTGCTGCTGTGCAAAAGCTTGCGGCACAGATTGCCGAGGCGGATGCTGTCGTGATTTCGACACCGGAGTATAACCGCGGCCTTTCGGGCGTTTTGAAGAATGCGCTGGACTGGGTGAGCCGTGTGGAGGGCAGTGCGTGGGCGGGTAAGCCTGTTGCGCTGATGTCATCAGCAGCGGGGCGCTCTGGCGGCGACCGTGGGCTTGTTATGTTGCACAGCTGCATGACACCCTTTCAGCCCAAAATCATTGCCGGTCCTGAAGTGACAGTTGCGGCAAGCTACAATGAGTTTGATGCTGAAGGACGTTTGCAGGGCGAGCTTTATGTGAAGAACTTGACTGCGCTTATGGCTAATTTACGCGCGGCGATTTGATTTCGGATTTTCGCGTTGCGAAAACCCGACCGAAGCGGGGGACCAGTCCCCCGCACCCCCTGGGATATTTTTGGAAAGAAAAAGACAAGAGCTAATTCGGGGCCTAGAGCACCTGTATCACGCTTTTGTCGATGCTGAGGATATAACCACGGCGGGCAATGTTTTTGATCAGCAGTTCAGAGACAAGTTGATTGCCCAATGTATCGCGCAAGCGCTTGATACGGGTGGCGCCTGCCGCTTCGTCGCAATCTGAGGCGAGGCGACCTGAGATGACTGCCTCTATCTCAGCGCCGTTGAGCACATCGTCATCCATGCGGGCTTCGGCGAGGACACTTAGGGTTTCCATGGCTGCGCCTGTGAGCTTGAACCCCATGTTGTTCAGATAGACGGTGTTTTCTTCACGACTGATGAGGAGTGAGTTAACCTGAATCCCCGAGCGCTCAATGGTGGCCATGCGGCGGCTGAAGGCGGCGAGCATCATGAGAAAGACGAACGCGGCGATAAGCATCGCGGCGGCGAAAACGAGCAACACAAAAATTACCATGCGGTAGCTTGAGAGCGTGTCTGAGAAGGCTGTGCCGGACTGGGCCAGAATTTCGAGCAATTTGATTTCTGCTTGTGTGCTCAAATTGTCGTTTTCGACAAAGAGCTGCTCAACCCGCGCGTTGAAAGCGCCAGCATCGGGGAGTGTGAAGAACAGCACGACGGCGGCGATGAGCAAGATTGCGACGATTGCCGCGATCCCGATAAAGACGGTGCGGTTTGGGTTACTCATACGCTCAGAAGCGGAGATAGAAGGGTCCTGCACTCTCTTTCCTCTCATTAAGGCCGCTGGCGTCAAACACCGAAACAACATTGAGCAACACCCATCCGTCTTTGGCAAGGCGTGGCGCAAGCTGGGAACGGGCGGAGGCTGCGGTGCAGGCGCCTGTGATTTGGGCGACGCCATAGTGGAGCTTGAGCGGATTGTCTTGCTTGGCCTTGTAGTCTGCATAGCAATCGGCCGCGTGAAGCGGGGCGGAGAGGAGCGCGAGGGCCGCGGATATAAGTATGATGTTTTTCATGCGGTCAGACTGCGCGTTTTGGGATTGATATTCAATATCCATGCGCCCTTGAGGCAGATGCTATCTGATAGCAGAGGGCTGTTATTGCCTGTCTTTGGGGGATTTCTGATTTTGGCTTCATCGCTGGTTTGCACAAGAGAGTGCGTGCCGCCCTGAAACCGAAAGGAGATATTCTAATGTCACGTAAATTTATTGCTTCGATTGTACTGGGTGCGCTTGTTGCTGCATCATTGAGTGCCGCACCCGCCCGTGCAGACGATCGGGATACTGCACGCGCTATTGCCGGGATTGCGGCGCTTGTGTTGCTGGGGAAGGCGATCAGTGATCGCAATGACGACCGTCGTGATCAACACAGTTATCATGCCAAACCACAGAACCAACATGGTCATGGGGTGCGTCGGCCTGTCCGGCTAGACCCGAAGCCTTTGCCCCAGCGTGTTCGCAAGATGACTTTGCCGCAGCGGTGTCTTACCACGGTGCAGACGCGCCGTGATACGCTGCGCTATATGAACGGGCGTTGTTTGCAGAACAATTACCGCTGGTCAGAGAGCCTTCCGCGCGCTTGCGAGATCAGAGTGAAGGGGCCACGTGGTGTGCGCACGGGCTATCAGGCGGGCTGCCTGAAGCGGAACGGATACCGCCTGAACGGATAATACCTGCTTGATCTGGGCCTGCTCTCTCTGTCATCTGGCAGAATGACAGGCCCAGATTTTTCTTATGAGCGCGCGGCGATGGACCGTGGATTTGCCCGTATTGCGGGCGTTGACGAGGTTGGCCGTGGGCCCTTGGCGGGGCCAGTGACAGCCTGTGCCGTTGTGCTTGATATGTCGCGTATCCCCGAGGGCCTGAACGACAGTAAGAAGCTGAGCGCGAAGCGGCGGGAAAGTTTGGCGGAGGCGATTTTGGCTTGTGCTGAGGTGAGCGTGGCGAGTGCGAGCGTGGAAGAAATTGACGAACTCAACATTTTGCGTGCTTCGCATCTTGCGATGGAGCGTGCCGTCGCGGGTCTTTTGACACCGCCAGACCATTGTTTGATTGATGGAAACCTCATTCCAAAGGGCCTCACCGTCTCGGCAGAGGCGATTGTGAAGGGCGATAGCAAATCAGTGAGCATTTCTGCTGCTTCGATTGTGGCCAAAATCAGGCGAGATTATGTCATGTCGGCACTGGCGCAACAGTACCCGGGCTACGGCTGGGAAACAAACGCCGGATATCCATCAAAAAGTCACAGACTGGCGCTGCAAAATCTTGGTGTGACCCCACACCATAGACGTTCGTTCAAACCAGTGCACAATATCTTGTATCAACAAAAAAATGTAAGTGACTGATTCAAAAAAGAAATTGACCGCGAATCATCAATGACTCATCTTAGGTCTCAACCAATGAGTGCAAAACGCACCGTGAATGAGGCAGAAAATGAAAACGAAAACGAACGCAAAGAGCGCGGTGTCGCTTCCTTTGAACACCATTCTGGACGGAGACTGCATTGAGCGTATGAACGCGCTCCCTGCGGAGAGCATTGATCTGATCTTTGCTGACCCGCCCTATAACTTGCAGCTCAAGGGTGACTTGCATCGCCCTGACAATTCAAAAGTGGATGCGGTGGATGACCACTGGGACCAGTTTGACAGCTTCAAAGTTTATGACAAATTTACACGCGAATGGCTTGCTGCGGCACGACGCCTGCTGAAGCCGAATGGCGCGATCTGGGTGATTGGCTCATATCACAACGTCTTCCGCATGGGTGCCGAACTTCAGAACCAAGGGTTCTGGATTCTAAATGATGTGGTGTGGCGCAAGTCAAACCCGATGCCGAACTTCCGCGGCAAGCGCTTTACCAACGCACATGAGACAATGATTTGGGCGGGTAAAACCGAAACAAGCAAATACACTTTCAATTACGAAGCTCTGAAAGCTTTGAACGAAGGTATTCAGATGCGCTCTGATTGGGTCATTCCGATCTGCAATGGCGGCGAGCGTCTTAAGGACGACAACGGCGACAAGGCCCACCCAACACAGAAACCAGAAGCACTTCTGCACCGTGTGATTGTTGGCTCGACCAATGTTGGTGATGTGGTTCTGGACCCGTTCTTTGGCACAGGCACAACTGGCGCAGTTGCCAAGATGCTGGGTCGCGAGTTTATCGGGATCGAACGCGAAGAAGCCTACCGCAAGGTTGCTGAAAAACGGATCGCCAATGTGCGTAAGTTTGACAAGGAAGCGCTTGAAGTGAGCGTGAGCAAACGCAGCGAGCCACGCGTGCCTTTTGGTCAGCTTGTGGAGCGTGGAATGCTGCGCCCGGGCGAAGAGCTTTACTCCCTTAATGGCCGCCACAAGGCGAAAGTGCGCGCTGACGGCACGCTGATTGGCGACGATATCAAGGGATCTATCCACCAAGTGGGCGCGCATCTTGAAGGCGCACCAAGCTGCAACGGCTGGACCTACTGGAGCATCAAGCGGGACGGCAAACAAGTTCCCATTGAACTGTTCCGCCAACAGATCCGCGCCGAGATGCGCAACTAAATTGAAACGAGAATTCACCCGAAATCATGGCTCAGATTTGAGCCAGCGGGTGAGCTCTGTCTGTAACCGAACACCGCCGGTGCCTGTGGCCTGACTCCACGGCACTTTAACTGAAGCCCCGTCCTCCTCCAGAGGCGGGGCCTTTTTTTGTCGGTATTTTGATATAGACTGGGCGGCAACACTATTGGAAAGCACACCTTAATGACCCACGACGACTCAGAGGCTTTGCGGCCAAAGAATGCGCCTCTTTCGCTTTTGCAAAAGTTGGGGTGGGGGCCGTTCTTTGCAGATCAAGCTGATGCGTCCGTGATGGCTGAGACACCGCCTGTCAGAGTGACGGAAGTGCATCGCAGCGGTCATCATGTCGTGGGAGAGGGGATCGATACGATCCTTCCGCCGCGGCCTGATGCTACGGTGGGTGACTGGATATTGTTGAATGCTGAAGAGCCTGCCGAGAGCGTGGTGCTTGAGCGTAAGAACCTGATCAAGCGGCGCGCACCGGGGCCTGAGCGGCAGGTACAGCTCATTGGTGCGAACCTTGATACCACCTTTATTGTTACGTCTTGCAACGATGATTTCAACATTGCGCGGCTGGAGCGGTATGTTGCGCTTGCACTTGAAGATAAGGCTTCGCCCGTCATTTTGCTGACCAAGGCTGATCTGGCGGAGGATGTCGAAAGCTATCTTAGCCAAGCGCGCTCAATCTCGGCGGATGTGCCTGTGCTCGCTATTGACGGGCGCGGCGAGGAGCCACGCGAGAGACTGGCCGAATGGTGCAAACCTGGTAAGACTGTTGCTTTCATCGGGTCATCAGGTGTGGGTAAGTCGACGCTGACCAACACTTTGTCAGGCGGTCAGGAGATCAAGACCCAAGGTATCCGAGAGGGCGATGCACGGGGGCGGCACACCACAACGAGCCGTCAGCTCCACTTGCTGGTGAGCGGCTGCACCGTGCTGGACACGCCTGGCATGAGAGAGGTGCAGCTTACTGATGCGGCGTCGGGGCTCGGCGAATTGTTTGCTGATTTGCAAGAGCTGAGCACGCAGTGTCGCTTTCGGGACTGTATGCACGAGAGTGAGCCGGGCTGTGCTATCAAGAGCGCGCTTGCGGCGGGTGAGATTGGCGAGGCGCGCTTGGAGCGCTGGAAAAAGCTTGTCGCGGAAGACGCGTTTAACTCGGAAAGCCTGAGCCCGCGGCGCGCGAGAGACAGAACCTTTGGACGCATTTCAAAGCAGCCAAAGAAGAAGGGCAAAAAATAGCGCTGACGGGAATGTGACGGAGCGGACCTATTCCCCTTGGCGCATTCGAAGGGTAGCTATGGCTAAGGCCTTTTGAGGAGAGACATGATGCATATTAACGCGGATTTTTCACAGCGGGTGGTTGTGCGTCCTGAGGACTATGAGTGGGTATCTTCGCCTGCGGCCGGTGTCGAACGGATGATGCTTGATCGCATCGGCGACGAAGTGGCGCGGGCGACGACGATTGTGCGTTTTGCGCCTGACTCGCAGTTTGACACACATACCCATGGCGGCGGCGAAGAGTTTCTTGTTCTTGAGGGCGTCTTTTCGGATGAGACGGGCGATTACCCTGCTGGTACATATGTGCGGAACCCGATCGGGACGAGCCATAAGCCGCACACAAAAGAGGGCTGCACGATCCTTGTGAAGCTGCATCAGTTTGATGTCGACGACCAAGAGCAATTTGCGATTGATACGCGCGCGGCCGCGTTTCGCCCCGGTATGGTTGAGGGGCTGTCTGTTTTGCCCCTACATTCTTGTGCGAGTGAGAACGTTGCTTTGGTGCGCTGGGCGGCGGGCACACAGTTTAACCAGCATGCGCATTGGGGCGGCGAAGAGATCTTTGTGATTGAGGGGACGTTTCAGGATGAGCATGGTAGCTATCCTGCGGGAAGCTGGATCAGAAGCCCCCACCTTTCAAAGCATTCGCCTTGGTCGGATGAGGGCTGTTTGATCTATGTGAAGACAGGGCATCTTCCGCAAAATGAGGCCTAGCGCGGCATCGGGTTTGTCGCCTTGTTATAAGGCTTCCACTCGGTGATTTCGGGGTAGTACATTTCGCGCCATTTGCGCACGCGTGGGTTCATTTTCTTGCGCCAAAGCGGTGGAACCATCGCGGCCATTGTCATCAGTGGATAGCCATAGGGCAGCTGGGGTGCTTGCGCCGCGTCATAGTTCTGCAAGAGCGGGAAGCGGCGGTCTGGCTTGTAGTGGTGATCGGAGTGGCGCTGAAGATTTATCAGAAGCCAGTTTGAGGCTTTGTGCGCTGCGTTCCAGCTGTGATGAGGCATCACGTGCTCGTATTTGCCATCGCCGAGATGTTTGCGTGTCAGGCCGTAGTGCTCGACGTAGTTGACCAACTCAAGCTGCCAGACAGCGGCAAAAGCTTGCCACAGAAAGAGCGCAAGACCCATCCAACCGCCGACAACGAGCGCCAGAAGCAGCATCGCCGCTTGGAGCGCCCAGTAGCGGAAGAAGGGATTGGAGGTATCGCTCCACGGCAGATCCTTGCGGGCGAGCATTTCTTTTTCGGCTTTGAACGCAGAGCTTAGGCCCTCGCGAAGCACACGGGGGAAATAGCGGTAAAAACCTTCGTTGTAGCGTGCTGTTACAGCGTCGCGGGGTGTCCCGACGTAGCGGTGATGCACAAGCAGGTGCTCTGTTCGAAAGTGCGAGTAGAGCACCATTGAGAGAAGTATATCACCAAGCCAGCGCTCGAACTTGTTTTTCTGATGCATCAGCTCGTGGCTGTAGTTGATCCCGACCGTGCCTGTGATCACCCCGACACCAAAGAACAGCACGATGGTTTCGAGCGTCCCGAGGTGCTCAGCGCGGGGGACATAATAAAGCAGGCCGAAGAGTGTGAGAAACTGGAGGGGGATCCAGATTTTGGTGATGAGAGAGTAGGCCGTCAGATGTTCTTCGCCAATGTTAGGGTCTGCATTTTCTGTGTTGAGGCCAAGGACGGCATCAAGACCAGAGAACAGATACCATGTCGCCAGCGGCAGGAGAACGACTGTCCAACCGCCATACAACGCTCCGATCCAGGCAAGCGGAATGAGAGTCAGCGAAAGCCAGAAGGGCAGGGCGCGGCTGAGACTAGCGACTTGTTGGGCATTGAGCATTTGACGAACCTTTACTCAGGACAATTGGCAGAATTATTGCGAGGCAGTGTTGAACGCGCTTTGCGCGAGGTCAAATGCCTTTCGCATGACAGTGGGTAGGGCCTTGGGTGAAAAGCTATGCTTGGGCACGAATTCCAGCCCCTCGATTTCGACGTCTTGGGGCAGAGTTGCGATATGGATATCAAGGCGTAAGTGAAAGTGTGTGAAGGTGTGAAGCGCTTCGGCGTTGATCTTTTTCCAGTCTGCCTCAACGGGTGGCGCCGCGATGCGTTCATCGCCCCAAGCGGCTCCGGGCCAGCCGAGCATTCCGCCGAGGAGGCCTTTGTCGGGGCGGCGCTCCATCAACCAAGCGCCATCTTGGCGACGAGCGACATAAGCAATGCCAAGCCGAGTGGGCTTGGCCGCCTTGGGGCGTTTGCGGGGTAAGGTATCGGCGATTCCTTCGGCGCGGGCCGTGCAGGGCGCACGCCACGGGCAGATGCCGCAAGCGGGGGATTTGGGCGTGCAGAGCGTTGCGCCGAGGTCCATAACAGCTTGGGCATAATCGCCTGCGCGCTGGTCAGGCGTCAGACCAGCGGCATGGGCGCGGAGCGTCTCTTTGCTATCAGGAAGCGGCTCTAACACAGCGTAAAGCCGCGACATCACGCGCTCAACATTGCCGTCCAGCACAGTCTCGGGATGATCATAGGCGATCGAGGAAATAGCCGCAGACGTGTAGGGGCCAATCCCGGGAAGGGCCTCAAGCTCGGCGCGTGTTCGGGGGAAGCCACCCAGCTCGGTGACGGCGCGTGCACATTTCAGCAGGTTGCGCGCGCGGGCGTAATAACCAAGACCAGCCCATTCGGCCATCACGTCTTCATCGCGCGCTTCGGCGAGCGCCTCAACCGTCGGCCAAAGCAACAGAAAGCGAGTGAAATAGGATTTGACGGCAGCGACAGTTGTCTGCTGGAGCATAATTTCTGAGAGCCAAACGGCGTAGGGATCAGGCAGGATGCCAGCGGCTCTGTCAGACGGGCTTGTGCGCCACGGCAGGGTGCGCGCGTGGGTATCATACCAGTCGAGCAGATCTGAGGCTTTCGCCGTTTCACGCATTGTTTATTCCCTGTTTGCCAATCGCTCTGTCCAAGGAGCCTTTGCGCAGGTAACATGGCGTTGATGAACAAAGATGCAAGCCAAACCAAGCGGAACCGCGGCTTTAAGCGCGCGGCGAATTTGATGGGAGAGCGTATCAACGCTGTGTCCCAACAGCGCGGTTTTGCTGTATCGCGACTTTTGACGCATTGGGAAGAAATTGCCGGCCCAGATATTGCCAGCATGAGCCGCCCTGTCGAAATGAGCTACGGCAAAGGCGGCTTTGGCGCGACCTTGTGTTTGCTCACGACGGGGGCAAATGCGCCTGTTCTTGAGATGCAAAAAGCCAAGCTGCGCGAGAAGGTGAACGCGGTTTACGGCTATAATGCGATCTCTAGTATTCGGATCACCCAGACCCATGCGACAGGCTTTGCCGAGGGGCGCGTGGATTTTGAGCATCGCAAAATCAAGGCTGCGCCAAAGGCTCCCGACCCTGCTGTTGTGCAAGAGGTAAAGGCGCAAGCAGCAGACGTCGGTAACGAGAGTTTGCGGCTGGCCCTTGAAGCGCTGGGCCAAAACGTTTTATCCAAACACAAACGCTAGAAGAGAGATTTTTTATGAACCGCAACATTCTTATTATTGCACTGGTTGCAATCCTTGGCGGTGGGGCCGCCTTCTTCGCTATGAGCGGCGGTGGCGCCAAGCAAGTCGATGTTGCGCCGCAAGCGCAAGCCGAAGCCGAAACGGAAAATGTAGCGGAAACGAGTGACGCTGCGGTGTCCGAGATCACTGAAATGACCTTGGGCAACCCAGATGCGCCTGTGAAGGTTGTCGAGTATGCGTCGTTTACCTGCTCCCATTGCGGAGCTTTTCACCGCGAGGGCTTCAAGGAGCTGAAGGCCAACTACATCGACACAGGCAAGATCCACTTTACCTATCGCGAGGTATATTTTGACCGCGCTGCGCTCTGGGCGTCTATGGTTGCGCGTTGCGGCGGGGAAGAGAAATTCTTCGGAATCACGGACCTGATCTATAAAGGCCAGCGCGACTGGATGGGCGGCGGTGATCCTGTGCAAATGGCAGACGGCCTGCGCAAAATTGCACGTGTGGCTGGCCTGTCATCAGACACGATTGACGCCTGCCTTGAGGATCAGGACAAGGCGCAGAGTCTGATTTCTTGGTATCAGGCCAATGTAGAAGCTGACGGGATTGATTCGACACCATCATTTATCATTGGTGAGGATCGTGTGGCGGGCAACAACTATGCCAAGCTGCGTGAAGTGATCGACGCACAGCTCGGTAACTGAGTTATGAGCGCACCTCTGGAAGGCCTCAAGGTTGTTGAGCTCGCGCGGATTTTGGCGGGGCCTTGGGCGGGGCAAACGCTTGCAGACCTTGGTGCAGATGTCATCAAGGTTGAAGCGCCTCAGGGCGACGACACACGTCAGTGGGGGCCTCCATTTGTGGAGCGTGGCGACGATAAATCGGCGTCGTATTTCCACTCCTGTAATCGTGGGAAGTCGAGCGTTGTAATCGACTTTCGCACGCCCGAGGGGCAGGCGCAGGTGCGTGAGCTTGTGAAGGATGCGGACATCCTGATCGAGAATTTCAAGCTGGGAGGCTTGGCCAAATATGGGCTCGACTATGCAAGTCTTGCCGAGGTCAATCCACGGCTGATCTATTGCTCAATCACGGGCTTTGGCCAAACGGGCCCTTATGCGCACCGCGCGGGATATGACTATATTATTCAGGGCATGTCGGGGCTTATGTCGATCACGGGCGAGCCCGATGGGCAACCACAGCGTGCGGGTGTCGCGATCACCGATGTGTTTACAGGAGTCTATTCTGTTGCTGGTGTGCTTGCAGCACTTTATCAGCGCGAACGTACGGGCCGGGGACAACATCTTGATATGGCTTTGCTGGATGTGGCTGTCTCTGTGACCGCCAATCAAGGGCTGAACTATTTGACCACGGGCACACCTCCTGGACGGACGGGCAATTATCACCCTAATCTTACGCCTTATCAGGTTTTTGATTGTGCGGATGGGCATATCATTATTGCGACAGGCAATGACGGGCAGTATCGCCGGCTCTGCGATCTCTTGGATCTCGGCTGGATGAAAGAGCACGCAGACTATTTGACCAACGCGGACCGAGTTAAGAATAGGCCCGCGATGATTGCGTTATTGATGGCCGAGACAGCCAAGCAGACCAAGGCAGAGCTTCTTGCAGGCTGTGAGGCAGAGGGGATCCCTGCTGGGCCGATCAATGACATGGCGGAGGTCTTTGATGATCCACACGTGAAGGCGCGTGCGATGCAGGTCGAGCTTGATGGCATCCCGAGTGTTCGCTCGCCATTTGTTTTTTCAGACGCGGAACTCGCCTTGAAACGACCCTCACCAAAGCTGGGAGAGGACGGGTAAGCGGCTTCGAATTGTGCTGCGCACAATCCGACCGAAGCGAGGGGCCAGCCCCTCGCGCTCCCCGGGATATTTTTAGAAAGAAAAAAGGGCTAGGGGCGCAGTTTCTCTAGCAAACTCTTGAGCGCAGATGCGTTTGTGACCTTTAGGCGCACTGGGAGGGTTAGCACCTCCTGTCGGAAGGCTTGGGGCAGGCGGACGGCATCTTTTTCTGTGGTGACGAGGCGGGCGTTGTGGCGTTTGGCGTCGGCGCTCAGGCGGTTCATCAGGGCGGGCGTAAGGGGCTGGTGATCGGCCAGAGCTTCCGCGTGAATGATCTCGACTCCGAGGTGTTTTAAGGTTGTGAAGAATTTCTCTGGATGGCCGATTCCTGCAAAGGCCAGAACGCGGGTTCCCGCCCAGTCCATACCCATTTGAAGGGGTTCGAGGGCGGCATGAAAGCGGGGGGGCGACTTGGGGGCGACAAAGAGCGCTTGCTCGGGCTCTGAGCCGATTGTGATGAGGGCGTCTGCGCGGGCGAGACCTATTTTTTCTGGTTCGCGCAGAGGGCCTGCAGGAATGCAGTGCCCGTTGCCAAAGCCGCGCTTGGCATCAACAACCACAAACGAAAGGTCTTTGTGAACGGAAGGATCCTGAAAGCCGTCGTCAAAGAGGATCACGCTTGCGCCTTCTTGCTCGGCACGCTCAGCGCCTTGGAGGCGTGATTTGGAGACCACGACAGTACAGAAGGCCGCAAGCAAAAGCGGCTCGTCGCCGACATCGGAGGCGGTGTGGCTGCGTGGATCGACCAAGACAGGCCCTTGGAGAGCGCCGCCATAGCCGCGTGAGACAACAACCGGGGTATGCCCGAGTGCCTGAAGCTCTTGAACAAGGTAGATGACCGTCGGAGTCTTTCCTGTTCCACCTGCGTTTATATTGCCCACGCATATCACGGGCGTGTCCAGATTGACCGTCTCTGTGCGCGCCAATCTGCGCGCTGTGCCAAGCGCGTAAAGAGCTCCCAGAGGGGCAAGGAGCACCGCCTGCCAGCTGCGTGGGCGGAACCAGAAGCGGGGCGTTTGCATCAGCTTTCCTCCAGATGATCTAGGGCGTCATGCACCAGCGACGTGATGCGATCTGTGACATCTGCACCTTCGGTGGCAATTTCCCAAGCAGCCATGGCCATTTGAGCGGCACGGTCAGGAGCGGAAAGCTGACTGACAGCAGCTGTGAGTGTATCTACATCGCGCACAATGCGCGCACCGCCTGCTGCAGCAAAGCGGGAATAGCTTTCAAGATGTTTGCCGACATTCGGACCATAAAGGATAGCTGAGCCAAGGTTGGCTGCGGCATACGGATTGTGGCCACCGTGGCCTGACACAAGGGACGCGCCCATGAAGCTCACTGGAGACACGCGAAACCAGAGGCCCAACTCAAATGGATCTTCGGCCAAGAGGACTTGAGCTGTTTCATCGCTTAGCCCGTCTGTCTCGGGCCAGATGGTGTAGCGCAGCTGGTGTTGCTCCAAGGCGTCTTTGAAGGCTTCATATTCATTCTCGTCATCGGGCACGAGGATCAGCAAGAGCCTATGAGCTGCTCGGCTGGCTTTGAAATGTGCAGGGAGGACAATGTCGAGCTCCTCTGCACGCACGCAAGCGGCCAGCCATGAGGGGCGTGAGTTAAGTGCGGCGGAGAGGTCGTTCAGGTCCGTTTCGTTGCACGGCAGAGTTGGGATGCCTTGCTGCATGCGCCCTGCAACAAAGATATCATCCGCTTCTACGCCCATTTTGCGCAGAGCTGTTTCGGCCTCGCTGTCGCGGGCGAGAAAAGTAGAAAATAGTCTGAGCGCGCGGCGCTGTGACAGACCTTGTCCTCGCCAGACATTGGTCTGAAAGCCTTCGGCATGGGCATCGAGCAGAAAAAGAGGGATGCCGCGTTTGTCAGCTTCTTGCGCGAGAGCTGGATTAATCCAGCCGCCAGCCCAAAGGCAGAGGCGTGGCGCGTATTGGGCGAAGAACGCAGTGATGCTGTTTCCTTCACGAGGGATCACGGCTGTGTTGATCGACGCATCAAGGCTATCAGGAATTGAGAGGCTGCCATCTGTGGTTATCAGGCAGGTGATGTCTGGGCGCTCTAAAGCAATGCTGCGGCGCAGCTGCGCAAAGGCTGGCACGTGGGCAGGCTCTGTGGCGTGACACCAAAGATCAACCGTGAGTGCCTTAGCAATCTTTTCTTCGCGCGAGGAACCGCCAGAATGACGGGGGCGCGCCATGAGACCTGATAGAAGAGGTTTCATAGTTTATTGGCCTCGCGCTTGTGCGCAGTGGCGCTTGTAGTCTGCGACTATGAGACAGCGCTGTGCTATTTTCAGCCCCTTTGCGTGTTGCGTCGCACCAACCTAAGGGATTGCATTTTGGGGTCAAGGCGATGCAAGTGAGCCATAGCAAAAGGATATGGCCCATGAAACCCTTTCTGATCTTGCAACTGCGTCCAGAGGCAGAGGCGGCAGACAATGAGTTTGCTGCGATTTGCGCCAAAGGAGGGCTTGGGCCTGACGAGGTACGACGCGTGCGGTTGGATTGTGAAGATTTGCCTGACGCACTGAATTTGGGTGACTATTCAGGTGTGATTGTTGGGGGTGGGCCCGGATGTGTAAGTGACTCACCCGAGGAAAAAACCGCCATTGAAGCCAAGATCGAGCGTGATGTGCTGTCGTTGATGCCAGCGATTACGGAGCGCGACTTTCCGTTTATGGGATGTTGCTATGGGATCGGAGTTCTGGGTCATCATCTGGCGCAGAACGTCAGCAAGGAGCGGTATGGCGAGCCTGTGGGCACTGCAGATTGCCGGTTGACTGAAGCAGGGCGCGCTGACCCGCTTTGTCATGGGTTGCCAGAGCGGTTTGAGGCTTTTGTGGGCCACAAGGAAGCGCTGCAAAGCTTGCCGGAGGGATGTGTGCATCTTGTTGAGGCGCCAAGCTGTCCATTCCAGATGATCCGATATGGGCAGAATGTTTATGCGACGCAGTTTCACCCCGAGGCAGATGCGGCCGAGTTTGAAGCGCGGATCAATATCTATAAGCATAAGGGGTATTTTGCACCAGAAGAGGCCGAAAGCCTGATTGCAATGTGCCATGCGGCGAGCGTGACGGTTCCTGAGCGTATCTTGAGAGCATTTGTAGAGCGCTACAGGACGTAATCGCGCTGGACAGAATCGGGCGGCGTGCTAGATTTGATCAAATTCTTGTAGAGTCCAGTTTTAATAGCCCGATGGAGAGCGCGATGAAAGACGACAACTTCCTCAAAGAGAACAATGCACGCCATATGTGGCATCCGATGGGCGCGCCGGGCGACAGCCTTGAGCATCCGCCGACGATTATCAAAAGTGCGCACGGTGTGAAGATCACTGATCTGGACGGAGCGGAAGTTGTGGACGCTGTGGGCGGGCTTTGGTGTGTGAACCTTGGCTACTCCAACGATGTGGTGAAAGACGCGATTGCCAAACAGCTTTACGAGCTGCCTTACTATTCGGCCTTTGCGGGCACATCCAACCCCACAGCAATCGAGGCGTCTTATGCCGTGCGCGAGTTCTTTAAGGCCGACGGGATGGGGCGCGTTTTCTTTACATCGGGCGGCTCTGACTCTGTGGAGACATGCTTGCGACTGGCGCGGCAGTATCACCGCATCAAAGGGGAACCGACGCGCACCAAGTTCCTCAGCCTCAAGAAGGGCTATCACGGTACGCATTTTGGCGGCGCGAGTGTGAACGGGAACAATCGCTTCCGCATTGCTTATGAGCCGCTTCTGCCTGGCTGTTTCCATCTGCCTAGCCCCTATACCTACCGCAATCCGTTTAACGAGACGGACCCGGCTGTTCTGGCGCAACTCATTGCGCAGGCGATGGAAGACGAGATCAACTTTCAGGGTGCCAACACGATTGCGGCGTTTATCATGGAGCCCATTCAGGGCGCGGGTGGTGTTATTGTGCCGCATGAAAGCCTGATGCCGCTTCTGCGCGAGATTTGCACACGACATGGTATCCTGATGATCTCTGACGAGGTGATCACGGGCTTCGGGCGAACAGGCCACTGGAGCGGTGCGCGGCACTGGGGTGTGCAGCCCGATATGATGAGCACGGCGAAGGGGATTACTTCAGGATATTTCCCTGTCGGCGCAGCTTTGATGAGCGAGGCTGTGGCGGATGTGTTTGAGAAAGACACCAAGGGCGAGGCCGGAATTTTCCACGGTTATACCTATTCTGCGCATCCTGTTGGCGCGGCGGCTGTGACAGCAACGCTGAGCGAGACATTGCGTTTGGACACGAAGACGAACGCGGCGGCACGCGGCACACAGCTCTATCAAGGTGCGCTCAAGCTGGCGGAAAAATACGATATCATCGGCGATGTGCGCGGCGGTCACGGGCTTATGACGGGGATCGAAATCGTGTCTGACAAGGCTAGCAAAGCGGCGATGGATATGCCGACGATGAAGCGTATCCACAAGGCGGCCTATGATGCGGGGGCGATGGTGCGTCTGGGGGGGAACAACATCCTGATGTCACCGCCCCTGACGATCTCTGAAGCTGAGATTGACACTGTGTTGAGCGCGCTTGATTTGGGCTTTGGCTCTGTGTGAGGAATTGCGCCGCGCCTTTGGCGCGGCGCGGTAGGCGAGAGGGCGCTGCCCTCTCGCGCTCTCCCGGTATATTTTTGGAAAGAAAAAGACTAGAGATCTTTGAGAGCTGCACCTGCGTAGAGACCATACATCAGAGCTCGGCGGGCAGGACCAAGAGGGAAGCGCTTGGGCGGCTGCAGAATAAGTTTTGGGGTTTGTAGTTTCCGTGCGCCTAAGACTTGGTCAGCGAGAAGCGCGCCCGTGTAGCTCCCCATAGCGACACCATTCCCGTGATATGCAAATCCTGCGTAGGCGCCGGGCATCTCGGGAATAGGGCCTGCGAAGGGTGTGAGACCTGTGGAAAGGCAGACCATTCCAGACCAGTAAAAGGGCGTTTCGACCTCTGCCCAAGCGGGGAACATGGCTTCGAAATCGGCACGGATTTTGCGTTTGTTGCGGGTCTCGGCGCTCTTGGAGGACATAAGGCCACCGCGCATTCCGAAGAGGAAGCGGCGGTTTGGCATCAGACGGAAGTAGTGCAGCAGTGTGCGGCTGTCGTAGGCGGCTTGATCGGATGACCAGCCGTTGGCGATCTCTGTATCGGTCAACTCGCGCGTTACGAGCACTGAAGATTGCGCGGGCATATAGCGCGCTGCCATCCATGTGGGGACGTCCTCGGAAGAATAGCCGTTGGTTGCTATAATCAGCTGCTCTGCAGTGAGTGTGCCTTGCGGCGCTTTGAGGCTGTAGGCCTGTGCACGGTCAATTTTGCTGACAGGGCTTTGGCCAAAGATTTTTACCCCTGCCGTCTCTGCGGCGGTCAGGAGACCAGCGAGGTATTTACGTGGGTTCAGGCCAAAGCCAATCGGTGTTGTGATGGCGCTGTGAAAATGGCCCGACATGCCCAGCGCGGGAAGTTCTTGTTTGCAGTGTAGTGTAGGAGTGACCCCATAATTCTCCTCAATCGCGCGGGCGTCGTCATCAAACCGGATACTGGCTTTATGAGCGAGTTGGGTTTCGCCATTGCTGTGCGTGTCGGCTTCGATCTGGTGTATTTCAAGTTGTGTTGCCACATGTCGAACCGCATCTGCTTCAGCGCGCCGATAGGCGAGCCGCGCGGGTTTGCCATGTTTGCGGTCGAGCATCGTATCGCTTGCCTTTGCGCCACCGAGGCAGCAGAAGCCCCCATTGCGCCCAGACGCGCCCCAGCCGGGGAACCCTGCGTCAAGAACTGTGACTGAGATACCCTGCTCGGCCAACGCAAGAGCGGCGGAAAGACCCGTGAAGCCAGCGCCAATAACAGCGACGTCAGCTGTCTGGGCGCCTGTCAGTTGCGGGCGCTTAAGGGCTTCATCACTGACCGTTTGGGACCAGTAGCCTTTTGCCGTACGGTCGTCTGAGTAGGCGTGACCAGAGAATATACGCCGCATCAGTCTGCGGCCCTTTCGGCTGCCCGCTCCTCGCGCTGCTGGCGCACTGTGGCGCGTTTTGACATAAGCGATGCTGTTATGACGCCGACAGTCACGATACTGATCATGATTGTTGAAAGCGCGTTGATCTCGGGTGAGACGCCAAGGCGCACAGCAGAGAAAATCTTGATCGGGAGAGTTGTGGCAGAGGGGCCTGCTGTGAAGGAGGCGATGACGAGATCATCGAGAGACAATGTAAAGGCAAGAAGCCAGCCCGAGATCACCGCAGGGGCGATAATTGGTAGGGTGACAAGGCGGAAGGCCTCAAAAGGCGAGCACCCCAGATCAAGTGCCGCCTCTTCGAGCGAGCGGTCAAAACTTACAAGGCGTGATGAGACGACGACAGAGACGTAGCACATCGAGAACGTCGTATGCGCCAGCACGATTGTCAGAACGCCGCGGTCGAGGCCTATGCCGATAAAGAGCAAAAGAAGCGAAAGGCCTGTGATGACTTCGGGCATGACGAGCGGCGCGTAGATCATCCCAGAGAAGAGCGTGCGCCCGTTGAAGCGACCGCCGCGTACAAGGACATAGGCTGCCATTGTTCCGAGGATCGATGCGATTGTAGAGCTCATCACAGCGACTTTGACGGTGACCCATGCGGCATCAAGGAAGGCTTCGTTCTGGAAAAGCTCACCATACCATTTGGTCGAGAAACCAGCCCAGACTGTCACGAGCTTGGACTCGTTGAAGCTGTAGATGACCAAGATCAGCATTGGTAGATAGAGAAAGGCGAGGCCGAAGCTAAGCGATGTTGCGTTGAACCATGTAAAGCGTCTCATTCTTCAGCCTCCCGTTGCTTCTGCTCGTTGCGCTGAAAGAGCACGATCGGAATGATTAGAATGAGCAAGAGGATCACTGCAACAGCGGAGGCGACGGGCCAATCGCGGTTTGAGAAGAACTCTTCGAAGAGGACTTTGCCGATCATCAGGGTTTGTGACCCTCCGAGCAGTGACGGGATAACAAACTCACCAAGCGCGGGAATGAAGACGAGGAAACAGCCAGCAATGATGCCCTGTTTTGACAGCGGTACTGTCACGAGCCAAAACGCGGTGAGGCGCGAACAGCCAAGGTCTTCTGCGGCTTCAAGAAGAGACGAGTCTAGTTTTTCCAAAGCGGCGTAGATCGGCAGGATCATGAAGGGCAGGTAGGTATAGACGATGCCGATATAGACGGCTGTATTGGTGTTCAGGATTGTGAGCGGTTCGGAGATGACGCCTGTCCAGATGAGAAACTGGTTCAGGAAGCCTTCGTTTGAGAGGATACCCATCCAAGCATAAACGCGGATCAGGAATGAGGTCCAAAACGGCAGGATTACCAGCATCATCAGGGTTGGGCGCCACTCGTCGGGGGATTGTGCCATTGCATAGGCGATAGGATATCCCACAAGGAGTGTAAGCACTGTCGAGATTGCGGCGATTTGCAAGCTTGAGAGGTAGGCCTTCCAGTAAAGGTCATCGGTTGTGAGGAATGTGAAATTCTCAAAATCGAGACCCGCGAAGAACGCTCGGATACCGGCCCAACCTGAAGAAAAATCAAGCGTAGGTGTGTAGGGCGGAATGGCCAGTGCTGTATCTGACAGACTGATCTTAAATACGATCACAAAGGGCACGAGGAAGAGCACCAAGAGCCAGGCATAGGGAACAGCGATCAGAGTAAAGCGGCGCATACTCTAGCCCTCCAGCACGATGGCGGCTGTGTCAGTCCAGCTGAGCCAGACGGTGTCTTCCCAAGTGAAGCTACGGCGCTCGAGGCGCGTGGTGTTGGCGGTTTGTGCTTTGATCATGTGGCCACCCTCGATTTCGACATGATAGGTCGAGAGGTTCCCGAGATAGGCGATATCTATGATTTTACCTTTGATTGCGTTGGTCACTTTTGCGGGCTTTGCCGCAGTGATCGAAACTTTCTCTGGGCGGATGGCCAATGCACATTTCGAGCTTTCGCCAAGATCACTGGTTGTCTTGGCGTGAAGGGGCGCCTTGCCCTCTGCATAGGCTATGTCGTAGCCATCGCCTGCGCGTGTGGCGTGGCCGTTGAGAATATTCACATCACCAATGAAGTCGGCCACATACACAGAGTTCGGGCGCTCATAGATATCGGCAGGTGTTGCGACCTGAATGATTTCGCCTTCGTCCATCACGGCAACGCGTGAGGCGACGGTCATCGCCTCTTCTTGATCGTGGGTCACGATGACAAAGGTTGTTCCCGTCTTTTCCTGAATATCCATCAATTCAAACTGGGTGTCCTGACGCAGTTTTTTGTCGAGCGCGCCGAGCGGCTCATCCAGAAGTAAAAGTTTGGGCGCTTTGGCGAGAGAGCGGGCAAGGGCCACGCGCTGACGTTGGCCGCCAGAAATTTGGTGGGGCTTTCGCTTGGCAAATTTGGTGAGCCGAGTGAGGCGGAGCATCTCTTCGACGCGCGCGTCTATCTCGGGCTTAGGTTTGCCTTCGCGCTTCAGGCCGAAAGCAATGTTTTCTGCGACCGACAGGTGCGGGAAAAGCGCATAGGACTGGAACATCATGTTCACGGCGCGCTTGTTCGGGGGCACGCCTGCCATGTCTTGTCCTGCAATCAGGATCTGGCCTTCTGTCGGTGTTTCAAAGCCGCCGAGCATGCGCATCATTGTGGTCTTGCCGCAGCCTGACGGGCCGAGGAGCGCAAAGAATTCTTTTGCGTAAATATCTTGTGTGAGGTTGTCGATGGCGACGAAATCACCAAAGCGCTTGGTGACATTTTTGAATTGAATCAACGGCTTTTCATTTGCGTCGAGCCAAGGTGCGAAAACTGTCTGTGCCATGCGTATCCCCCGAAGTTTAAGAAGCCCGCAAACCGTAGTTTGCGGGCTGATTTCAGGCTTATGTACCTGATTTGATTTTTGTCCAGAGCCGTGTGACGACACGCTGAACTTTTGCGTCATAAGGAGAGGTTGTGTAGAGCTTCTCCAGAGTTGCCGCATCAGGGTAAATTGCTGTATCGCCGATGACGTCTTCTTCCAGCATAGGCTGTGAAGCCAAGTTGCCGTTCGCGTAATAGACATAGTTTGAAGCTGCGGCCATGTTCTCGGCATTCATGATGAAGTCGAGGAACTTGTGCGCGCCGTCTACGTTCGGTGCGTCAACAGGGATCGCCATTTGGTCGAACCACATGAGCGCGCCCTCTTTGGGAGCGTTGTAGGCGATTTCAACACCATTCTCTGCTTCCGCTGCGCGATCACGGGCCTGAAGGATATCGCCAGACCAGCCAAAGGCAACGCAGATATCGCCGTTGGCGAGCGCGTTGATATATTCAGAGCTGTGGAACTTCTGCACATATGGTGCAATTGCGGACAGCACAGCTTCGGTCTTGCCGATCACGTCAGGGTCTTGGCTGTCGGGGTCTTCGCCGATGTAGGCCAAAGCCGCCGGGATCATCTCTGCTGGAGCATCAAGGAAGTGCACGCCGCATGACGCGAGCTTTTCCATGTTGGCAGGGTTCAGCACCAGATCGAGTGAGCCAACAGGCGCATCATCACCGAGGACTTCTTTAACTTTGTTGACGTTCACGCCAAGGCCTGTTGTGCCCCACATATAGTTAATGGAGTACGCATTATCAGGGTCGTATTTGGCTGTGCGGGCTTCGATTGCGTCCCACATATTGCCCTTGTTTGTGAACTTGGACGTGTCAAGCTTTTGGAACGCGCCGGCAGTGATCTGGCGCTGCAGAAATGTACCTGATGGCACAACCACGTCATAGCCGGAGCCACCTGCGAGGAGCTTTGTCTCGAGAACTTCGTTTGAGTCGAACACGTCGTAGATAAGCTTGATGCCAGTCTCTTCTTCGAACTTGGCTAGCAGTTCTTCATCGATATAATCCGACCAGTTATAGACGCGCACTTCTTCGGCCGAGGCCATGCCTGCGACGAGTGCGAGTGAGGCTACTGCTGAGAGCAGATACGTTTTCATATTTGGTTTCTCCCTGTTTGCGAGGTCATTCCCCTTGACGAAATATTTGATCAAGTTTTGACTGTCTTGGCAACATTTCAATTAAGATGCCTGCACGATGCGCAGAAAAATGCAAGAGATTCGGAAGGATAGTTCATGACGCAAGACCCCGCGACCTCGGCCAGTTTGGTGAGTTTTGCCGCCTACCCCACCATGTTATCTCCGGAGTTGCCAGCACATGAAAAAGTCTATCGCGAGATGCGAGATTTGCTTTTGTTTGGTGAGCTGGCCCCAGGCCAAGCGGTGACAATTCAGGGAATCTGTGACACGCTTGGCGCAGGGATGACACCTGTCAGAGAAGCAATACGCCGCCTGACAGCCGAAGGGGCCCTCGAATTCTTGGGAAACAGGCGTGTTGTCGTGCCAGTATTGACTGTCGGGCATGTGAATGAGCTAATTTTTGCACGGCAGGCGATTGAGCCTCAGCTGACAATTAGAGCAACCGAACGGGCAACGGATGCGGACATTGCGGAGCTGACCTTGATCGACGAAGCGCTAGATGTCGCGATCGCGCAGGGCGACGTGAGAAATTATCTTGAACAGAACTACCGGTTCCATGCGCGGCTCTACTCTATGGCGGATGCGCCTATTCTTTCAGCACTCGCAGACGGTCTTTGGTTACGTTTTGGGCCAAGTTTGCGCGTGGTTTGTGGGCGCGTTGGGACAGAAAATCTCCCCGACCAGCATCATGAGGCGCTGAGCGCGATGCGCGCGGGCGATACGCAGGCGGCGGCCAAGGCCATGCGAGAAGATGTGATACAAGGTATGGAGCAGGTGCGCCGCGCGCTTGCCGAGACCACAAGAGATTGACAGAAAATAATTTGATCATATTCTAACGGGGATGAATTTGATAGCGCAGGCGCCGCCAGCGCTGACGGGAGTTTGATATGACACAGATCACCAACCACATGCCGACAGAAGAGCTGCAACGCCTAGACGCGGCGCATCACATGCATCCTTTTACGACCAACGACGATCTTGAGAAAAAGGGCGCACGGGTGATCACACGTGCGAAGGGCGTGACGCTTACAGACAGTGAGGGCAACGAGATCCTTGATGCGATGGCGGGGTTGTGGTGTGTGAATATCGGTTATGGCCGTGACGAGCTCGCTGAAGTTTCCAGCCGCCAGATGCGCGAGCTGCCATATTACAACACGTTTTTCCAAACGACTCACGTTCCTGCGATTGCTTTGGCGGAGCGTTTGGCCGAGCTGACGCCCTATGATTTGAACCACGTTTTCTTTGCCAATTCGGGGTCTGAAGCAAACGATACAAACATCCGTATTGTGCGAACTTATTGGCAGGAAAAGGGCCAGCCAGAGAAGACTGTGATCATCTCACGCAAGAACGCGTACCACGGTTCGTCGGTTGCATCGTCTGCGTTGGGTGGCATGGCGGGGATGCATGCGCAGAGCGGGATGATCCCTGATATTCACCACATCGACCAGCCGAACTGGTGGGCCGAAGGCGGGGATATGAGCCCCGAAGACTTTGGTCTTGAGCGCGCCCAGCAGCTTGAGAAAGCGATCCTTGAATTGGGGGAACATAAAGTCGCGGCGTTTATCGGCGAGCCGGTGCAGGGCGCGGGCGGTGTGATCATTCCTCCGTCGACGTATTGGCCAGAAATCCAGCGCATCTGTGACAAGTACGGTATCCTTCTGATTGCAGATGAGGTGATCTGCGGATTTGGCCGCACGGGCAACTGGTTTGGCTCGCAAACGATGGGGATAAAACCCGATATTATGACGGTAGCAAAAGGGCTTAGCTCAGGGTACGCGCCGATTTCGGCGAGTATTGTGAACGACAAAGTGGCGGCTGTTTTGGGGGCCTGTGAGTTCAACCATGGCTATACATATTCGGGCCATCCTGTGGCCTGTGCCGTAGCGCTGGAGAACTTGCGGATTCTTGACGAGGAGGGAATCGTGAGCCACGCGGCGCAGGAGCTGGCGCCTTATCTCAAAGAGAAATTCGAAAGCCTTGGCGACCATCCGATGGTCGGCGAAGTTAAGGTTGTGGGGATGATGGGGTCACTGGCTTTGACGCCTGACAAGACCACTCGAGCGAAGTTTGCTGCGGATGTGGGGACTGTTGGTTTTATGGTGCGGGAGCGCTGTTTTGCCAACAACCTTATTATGCGCCATGTCGGAGATCGTATGGTGATCAGCCCACCTTTGGTGATTACAAAGGCCGAGATTGACACGCTGATTGTGCGGGCGCGGAAGGCTCTGGATGAGGGCTATGAGAACGTGAAAGCAGCCGGCCTTTTCAAGGCGATGAGCTAGGGGTTTCGCCTGCTGACGCAGGCGACCCAGTGGGGGCTCTGCCCCCACACCCCCGGGATATTTCTGGAAAGAAAAAGCGGAAATGTTGAGGTGCGTACAGCAAGGTTAATACCTTGGCGTTTGTGTAAAACAGGGGGGGTGATATGTGTGCACAACCCGTGCACAATGCGTGCACCGCCTGAAACGGGGTTTTATTAATACAAAATTACTTAATGCAGCGTGCGCTGGTCTTTAGGCTGTGAGCTTTTTGCTGAGGCCCTGGAGCATGGTGAGGCAAGCCTGAAGTTGATCAGGTGCGATGAATTCGTCTGGCTTGTGAGCTTGTTCGATGCTGCCGGGCCCACAGACCACTGCGGACATACCGAGCGACTGGAAGAGGCCTGCTTCTGTGCCGAAAGCCACCACATCGACACCATTGCCGCCCGTGAGCGCGGCGCAGAGATCGCGGGCTTCGTTGTCTTCCATCGGCATCAGGCCGGCGACCTCACCCATGGTCTCGACTTCGATATGTGCTGCTGGATGCACTGCGCGCATGGCAGGGAGCAAAACATCGTTTGTATAGGCGTCGAGCTCTGCGTGAACGAATGTGTAATCGCTGTCCTGAACGGGGCGGAACTCCCATTCGACTTCGGCTTTGCCGACGATGACATTATGGGCGACGCCGCCAGCGATGCGGCCGATGTTGACGGTGGTGTAGGGCGGCTCAAAGCGGCTGCCTTTGGGCGCGCGCGCCATAAGATCGTGGCGCAGCTCCATGAGCTTGGTGACATAGCGCACGGCATATTCGGCAGCGTTTACGCCGCGGGCGGGCTGGCTGCCGTGGCCCTCGAGCCCCGTGAAGCGCGTGGTGTATTCGCAGCAGCCTTTGTGGCCTTCGATGATGCGCATTTCTGTGGGTTCACCAATGATGGCGATCGCCGGCTTGAGGCCTTGGGCCTTCAGTTCCTCGACCAGGGCTTGCGCGCCGATGCAGCCTGTTTCTTCGTCATGTGTGAAGGCGAAGTGGACAGGGCGGGTGAGATCAAGGGCAGCGTAGTCTTCTGCCATGGCAAGCGTCGCTGCAATGAAGCCTTTCATGTCACATGTGCCACGGCCAAAGAGGAGGCCGTCTCGCTGCGCGAGCGTGAAGGGGTCAGACGTCCAGTCTTGCTCGGCAACCGGGACGACATCGGAGTGACCCGAGAGGACAATGCCGCCGTCGCCTTCGGGGCCCAATGTGGCGAAGAGATTGGCCTTGGTTCCGCAGGGCGAGGTAAAGGTCTTCACCCGCGCGCCGAGCTGACCGAGATGATCGGCCATAAAGGCGATCATCTCCAGATTGCTGTCAGGGGATATGGTTGGAAAGGCGATGAGCTTTTCCAGTATCTCGACAGTGCGGGCGAGTGTGCTCATGGTTTGACAAACATCTTGCGGGGGCGATCACAGAGCGCTTCGGCGGGGCCCTCGTCTTTGATCAGGATCGTTTCTGTGATTTCCATGCCCCAATCGTCCATCCAGAGGCCTGGCATGAAGTGGAATGTCATGCCTGGCTCAAGCACGGTTTCGTCCTCGGAGCGCAGGGAGATTGTGCGCTCGCCCCAGTCGGGCGGGTAGCTCAGGCCGATGGGGTAGCCGCAGCGCGCGCCACGTTCGATGCCTGCGGCCTCGAGTGGGGCGGCGAGGGCATTGGCGATATCGCAGGCGCGGTTGCCGGCGCGGGCTTTATCAAGGCCTGCTTCCAGACCTTCGACAAGGGCGGCCTCGGCGCGCTTGAGGAAATCGCTGGGCTCGCCAAGGAAGATCGTGCGGCAGAAGGGAGCGTGATAGCGGCGGTAGCAGCCTGAGATTTCAAAGAAGGTTGCCTCGTTTTTTTGGAAGGGGCGGCCATCCCATGTGAGGTGCGGTGCGGCGGCGTCAGAGCCTGACGGCAGGAGCGGCACGATGGCAGCATAATCGCCCCAGTGGCCCTCGGCACCGAGAATGAGATCGCGCTGGAGATCGGCGACGACCTCGTTTTTGGGGATGCCGACTTCGACGCGCTCGAGCAGGCCATCGACGACCTTTTCACTGATCTTGGCGGCGCGGCGCATGAAGACGAGCTCTTCTTCGGACTTCACGGTGCGCTGCCAATTGACCAATGCTGTGGCGTCAAGGAACTGCGCGTTGGGCAGCTCTGTGAGAAGGGTTTGGAAGGCTTTGGCAGAGAAGTAGTAATTGTCCATTTCGACGCCGATGCGGACGTCTTCTTTTCCGATAGATTTGATGCGCTCTGCGAGGTCTTGCATGGGGTGGCGTGTGGTGGATTGGACGAAGTGGTCGGCGTAGCCGTGGATGTGGCTGTCTTCCATCCAGACGGTGCGCACGGCGCCATTGGCATCCTGGCGGCGGCCCCACCAATGAGGAGCGCTGTCATGTGTAATGATTACGCCTTGATGGACATAAAACGACCAGCCGTCATAGCCTGTGAGCCAAGCCATGTTTGAGGGGTCTTGCACATAGAGCAGGTCGATGCCTGCGGCTTCCATGGCCTGCCGTGTCTTGGTGAGGCGGGCGGCGTATTCGACTTCGGAAAAAGGCGTTCTCTGAAAATTCATGTGCTTGGCTCGGTTTGTTTTGGATTTTTCTTATGAGGTTCAAAAGCTGTGCTTTGGTCTAGCCAGTAAAGCGCCGCGATTGGGCGGTTTGCGACATTTGGAGGATTGATTCTCCGTTTGTTTACAAGTGAAACTTGCTGCAGGTGCGAAATAATCTTGCGAAAATTCACAGACATAAAAAATTTTCTGGCGCAAAAATGAACTTTTTGTGCGTTTTCTGACTTAAAATTGATCAGACAGGGTCCATAAAAAAATTCTTGGTTTGACTGTTGCATGATACCTCTTACCTGAGGTTAGATGCGAGACGATAAGTGGTTCAAGCCACAGGGAAACGACGGGGAGCCGATTTTTGGCCAACACGCATAATGAAGATGCGTTCGTAGCGTTCGAACGTGTTCAGAAAAGTTACGACGGCGAGACGCTTGTCGTAAAAGACCTTAACCTCACATTGCCCAAAGGCGAGTTTCTGACAATGCTTGGGCCGTCAGGCTCTGGCAAGACGACTTGCCTCATGATGTTGGCTGGCTTTGAAACCGCCACACACGGCGAGATCAAGATTGATGGTGTGAGCATTAACAATATCCCACCGCACAAGCGCGGTATCGGGATGGTGTTTCAGAATTACGCCCTCTTCCCACATATGACGATCGCTGAGAACCTCGCCTTTCCGCTTGAGGTTCGCAAGATTGGCAAATCGGACCGCGAAGCCAAGGTCAAACGCGCCTTGGATATGGTCGAGATGGGCAGCTTTGGCGGGCGGCGTCCTGCACAGCTTTCGGGCGGCCAGCAACAGCGCGTTGCTCTGGCGCGCGCACTGGTGTTTGAGCCTGAACTCGTACTCATGGACGAACCACTTGGCGCGCTCGACAAGCAGCTTCGGGAGAAGATGCAATTTGAGATTACACACCTGGCCCACAATCTTGGCATCACCACTGTTTATGTGACCCACGACCAGACGGAAGCGCTGACAATGTCAGACCGTGTCGCTGTGTTTGACGATGGTCGCATCCAGCAGATTGCGCCGCCGGCAGAGCTTTATGAAAACCCACAGAACAGCTTTGTGGCGCAGTTCATCGGCGAGAATAATACGCTGCATGGTGTTGTGAAAAAGATCAGTGGCAATGCGTGCGTTGTGCAGCTTGATAGCGGTGAAGAGATCGATGCGATGCCCGTCAATGTGAGCAAGGTTGGCGACCGCACGACTGTTTCTATCCGTCCAGAGCGTGTCGAGTTTGACAAAACGCGCTTGAAGAAGGGCGCGCACACGCTGAAGGCCGAAGTGCTCGAATTCATTTACATGGGTGACATCTTCCGCACGCGTCTTCGCGTGGCGGGGAACGACGAGTTCATCATCAAATCACGCAACGCGCCTGACCAGGTGCGTCTGCAACCAGGACAGCAGATCGAGATCGGTTGGCTGCCGGAAGACTGCCGCGCGCTTGACGCGTAAGGCAGCATGAGAATATCGCGCGTGCCGTTTGCGGCGCGTGTTGATTGAATGTGGTTTGGCTGAAAGCCCAAAAGGCCAAGTCACTTAAGTTTACAAGGGCAACAACGGGAGAATGAAATGAAATTCACCAAGACACTTATGGCGACAACAGCACTCACAATGGTTGCTGGCGTTTCCGGTGCGGCGGATATGGCTGACGAAATGACCATCGTGTCATGGGGCGGCGCTTACACCGACTCGCAAATGAACGCGTATCACAAGCCTTACATGGAAAAGACTGGCGTCAACATCATCAGCGATGACAGCTCAGCCGAAGCCGTAGCCAAGCTGCGCGCCATGAACGAAGCCAACAACATCACATGGGATGTGGTTGACGTTGTTGCGTCTGACGCGATGCGCCTGTGCGACGAAGGCCTCGCCATGGAAATCGACTTCGACAACATGCTCGCGCCTGCGCCTGATGGAACATCTGCAACAGAAGACTTCGGCGACCTTTTGGTCAGCGATTGCTTCATCCCGCAGATCGTTTATTCAACAACATTCGGCTACCGCACAGACCTCGTTGGTGACACAGCGCCAACATCTGTTTGCGACGTATTTGATCTGGAAGCTTTCCCAGGCAAGCGTTCGCTTCAGAAGCGCCCAATCGACAACATGGAATGGGCTCTCTACTGTGACGGCGTTGCAAAGGACGACATTTATGAAGTCCTCGGCACAGACGAAGGCGTAGAGAAGGCACTTGCCAAGCTCGACACCATCAAATCAAGCGTTGTCTGGTGGACAGCGGGCGCCGAAACACCACAGCTTCTCGCCGATGGCGAAGTTGTTATGGGCTCGACGTACAACGGCCGTCTCTTCTCAGCGATTGCCGAGCAGAACCAGCCGATTGGTATGCTCTGGGATATGCAGTCATTCGACCTTGACGGTTGGATCATCCCAGCGGGTCTTTCGCCCGAGCGTCAGGCACGTGCTCTGGACTATGTATTCTTTGCGACAGACACACAGCGCCTTGCAGACCAAGCGAAATACATTTCGTACGGCCCTGCGCGTAAATCGTCAGCGCCTCTCGTAGGCAAGCACGAAGCTCTGGGTATCGATATGGCGCCACACATGCCAACAGATCCAGCGAACGCGTCAAACGTCCACATCTATGACTACAACTGGTGGGCAGACAACCGTGACGATCTCGACGCGAAATTCCAAGCTTGGCTTGCGAAATAAGCGATGACTTTGAGGGGGGCCTTTTGGGGCCTCCCTCTTCCTTCGCGTTTTGTATGTGGCTCTGAGCGAGCCTTATTCAAAACGCATAAGGCGAAAAGACCTTGAACGCGACCAACGACCGAGACGAAACGGGGACGATTATGAGCGATACGAAGACAAACGGGCCAGTGCTGGCCGCAGACGGCACGCCGCTCAAGAAGAGCTTGGCGCGCGCGCTAAGGGTTGAAAAAACCCGCGCACTTATGCTGATTGCGCCGCTGCTTATTTTTGTGCTGATCTCTTTTATCATCCCGATTGTTTCGATGCTGTTCCGCTCTGTGGACAACCGTATCGTTGATGAGACAATGCCCTACACTGTGGCAGCGCTGAAAAACTGGGATGCGTCTCAGGGCGAGTTGCCTGATGAGGCGGTTTACGCCGCTCTTGCGCGCGATATGAAGGCGGCCGCTGCTGAGAAATCTCACACGCGGATTGGTGGACGACTGAACTACGAAGAGAGCGGTTTCTCATCGCTGTTTCGGAAGACCGGGCGTGTCGCGAAGAAGTTTGATCTTGAAAATGGCGGGCCGTTCAAAGAGCTCTTGATCGACACACACAAAGACTGGGGCAAAGTCGAGACTTGGAAGACGATGCAGACTCATTCTGTAAAGTTCACCAATGGTTACTTTCTCAATGCTGTCGACATGAAGCGCACGCCTGATGGCGCGCAAGTGCAAGACGAAGACAAGCGGGTTCTTCTCAAGCTGTTTGGGCGGACGATGTGGATGTCTCTTGTGATCACCTCACTGTGTGTCTTGCTTGGGTATCCCGTGGCTTGGATTTTGGCTAATTTGCCAGCGCGCCAAGCAAACCTCCTGATGATCCTCGTGCTGCTGCCGTTCTGGACCTCGCTCCTTGTGCGGACCTCGGCTTGGAAAGTGATGTTGCAACAGCAGGGGGTTATCAATGACGTCTTGGTCTGGCTCGGCTTTCTGGCGGATGACGACAGGCTTATCATTATCAACAACGCGACCGGCACGATCATTGCGATGACGCACATCTTGCTGCCGTTCATGATCCTGCCGATGTATTCGGTGATGCAAACGATCCAGCCGACCTATCTGCGCGCTGCCAAGAGCCTTGGCGCAACCAACTGGACGGCCTTCTGGCGGGTCTATTTCCCGCAGTCTATTCCGGGGATCGGCGCGGGCTCTATTCTCGTATTCATCCTGGCGATTGGCTATTACATCACGCCTGAGATCGTTGGCGGCAACAAAGGCGTCTTTATTTCCAACCGGATCGCCTATCACATTTCGACATCGCTCAACTGGGGGCTCGCGGCTGCACTCGGCTCGATCCTTCTTGGAGCGGTACTCATTCTCTACTGGGCCTACGATAAGATCGTTGGCATCGACAACGTGAAACTGGGGTAAAGACCATGGCAGCACTCACTCCTATTTCTCGCAAACCGTTCTGGCTTGTTGCAATGATCACTGGCGGCTTTGGCACCTTCTTCGGGCTCTTTTTTGGAACGGCGAACGGCTCTGGCCCGATGGGTGTTGTGGTTGGCGCGGCGCTGATGATTGCGCTGGCGTTTGTCTATATCACCATCCTCAAAAACGAACGCCTCGGGCGTGGCATAACGTTTGTTGCGGGGGGCGTCTTGGGCTTTGCGGCGGGGGGTATTCCTCTGGCTGTGATCGGCGGCATTCTTGGCGCCGTGGCGGGCTGGCTCATCTACTGGGCTTATGAGGGGCGCTATCGCTCTTACATCGCGCCCTATCTCACATGGTATCAGGTGCTGTGGTATTTCGGCTTCCGCATGATCTGTGCTGTGATCTTCATTTTCCTGATCACACCTATCCTTGTGGTTCTGCCCCTGTCGTTCAATGCGCAGAACTTCTTTACCTTCACACCAGAGATGCTGCGGTTTGATCCTGCAGGATACTCGCTTAAGCACTACCAAGACTTTTTCACCAACAACGAATGGCAGCGCAGCTTCAAGAACTCACTGATCATCGCGCCGATTGCGACTGTGATTTCTGTGACGCTGGGCACACTGGCGGCGATTGGCTTGAGCCAGTCGCATGTGCCGGGGCGACGCGCTATTATGGCGATTATGATTTCGCCGATGATTGTTCCGCTGATCATCTCGGCGACCGGTATGTTCTTTTTTTACAGCCAGATCGGCAACTGGATGGAGGGCTCGCTTGGGCTTGATAAGAACCTTGTTGGCTATATCAAAGTGATCCTTGCGCATGCTGTTTTGGGCATTCCTTTCGTGATCATCACCGTCACCGCGACGCTTGTGGGCTTTGACCGTTCGCTGACGCGCGCGGCGGCGAATATGGGTGCGGACCCTGTGACGACATTCTTCCGCGTGCAGATGCCGCTGATTTTGCCAGGTGTAATCTCGGGCGGCCTGTTTGCCTTCATCACCAGCTTTGACGAAGTCGTTGTTGTGCTGTTTGTTGGCTCGGCGAGCCAGAAGACGCTGCCTTGGCAGATGTTCACGGGGCTGCGTGAGCAGATCAGCCCGACGATCCTTGCTGTTGCGACGATTTTGGTTGTGATCTCGATTGCGCTTCTGACCACATTGGAAGTTCTGCGCCGCCGTTCAGAGCGTCTGCGCGGCATGTCGCCCAGCTAAGACAATGCTGATCGCAGGCAAGATTGCTGTTGTCACCGGTGCGGCCAAGGGAATTGGCGCAGCATTGGTGAGAGAGCTTAAAAGCAGAGGGGCGGTCCATGTGGCCGCCCTTGATCTGTCTGAGGGGGTTCGATCTGCGGGGGCGGACAGCAGCTATATTTGCGATGTTTCGGACCGAGAAGCGATCTGCGGTACGATTGAGCAGATCGAGGCTCATGCGGGGCCGATTGATCTTTTTTGCTCAAATGCCGGCATATTGGGTCCGCTGAATTTTGACAACGCGGCGGGCGCTGATGCCCTAGAGTGGCAGCGTGCATGGGATGTTAACGTGATGGCCCATGTGCATGCGGCGGCTGTCCTTGTGCCGCTGATGCGCGCGCGGGGTGGCGGGCACTTCCTTCAGACCGCTTCGGCGGCTGGACTTTTGAGCCAGATCGGCAGCGCGCCTTACTCTACAACAAAGCACGCGGCGATCGGCTTTGCCGAAAATCTTGCGATTACGCATCGTGATGACGGGATACGGGTCTCTGTTCTCTGTCCACAGGGCGTGGACACGGATATGATCAAAGGCGCGGCGGACCATCCTGCTGCGCTTGACGGGGTCTTGAGTGCGAAGGCTGTGGCGAAGGCAGCGCTCGACGGGGTCGAGGCCGAGCGTTCTCTGATCCTGCCGCATCCGAAGGTAGACGCGTATTTGCGCGCCAAAGTGTTGGATTATGACCGTTGGATTGGCGGGATGGCAAAGCTCCAGCGCGGCTATCAGAGCACTAATTGAGCGTAGCGACAGACACCCTTGGCGGCCCCGAAAGGCTGGCAACGGGCTCTGGCAGAGCTGAAACAGCGTTCCAGCAAGAGCGCCGCCCGCCAAGGCGAGACCAAGCGCAGACAACAGGCGAATGCGTCGCTTATGCAAACTGTGTGTCTCCCTATTGAGCGGTATCAGGCGCTAAGCGTGACAGGCAAGTCTGACCAAAGCGTGCCGAGACTGTGATTTTGTGATGAAATTTTGAACTGATTGGACTGGAAACTCACTGTGGTTTCTGTGTTGGTGTGGCAACGATTGAAGGGAAAGAAAATGTCAGAGGCAGAAAAGTATCGCGCTCAGATGAAAGCGGTTCAGGCGGCGCATCAGGAGAAACAGAAAGAGTTGAGAGACCCTGAAAAGGGGCTTGTTCTTGTTCATACAGGCGATGGCAAGGGCAAGAGCAGCTCGGCTTTCGGAGTGATCACCCGTGCGCTGGGCTGGAAGCAACGGGTCGGCGTGGTGCAGTTTGTGAAAGGGAAATGGATCACGGGGGAGAAGCAATTCTTTGACCGTCTAGGCGGCGTGGACTGGCATATGATGGGTGAGGGCTTCACTTGGGACAGTCAGGACCGCGCACGCGATATTGCGGCGGCTGAAGCGGCACTCACCCAAGCACGCCAAATGATGGAGAGTGGAGAATATGATCTGATCGTGTTGGATGAGATCAATATTTCTCTTCGTTACGACCAGATCGCTGTTGAGCCAGTGATTGCGGCGCTAGAGGCGCGCAGCCCGAAGACCGGTGTGATCCTGACGGGACGGAACGCACCACAGGAGATTGTGGATTACGCTGATCTGGTGACTGTGATGGAGGAGGTAAAGCACCCCTACAAAGCGGGCATCAAGGCGCAACGCGGGGTTGATTTTTAGGGATCGAATTGCGCTACGCGCAATCCGACCGAGGCGGGGGCTAGCCCCCGCACCCCCAGGATATTTTCAGAAAGAAAAGAACTAGGGGTGCGAGTGGCTCTTGGCTTAGCTGCGCACGAGTGCGTCGTAGGCTTCTGCTATTTCGCGGGTGAGGGCGCCTACCTCGAAGGTATAGTCCCCGATCTGGCCAACGGGTGTGACTTCGGCGGCGGAGCCTGTGAGCCAGCATTGTTCGAAATCAGCCAGCTCTTCGGGCATGATGTGACGGACGTGAACTTTTATGCCACGTTCTTCCAACATCTTGATTACGGTCTGGCGCGTCAGGCCGTTCAGGATAGCATCTGGATCAGGGGTGTGAACTTCTCCGTCTTTGACAAAGAAGATATTGGCGCCCGTCGCTTCGGCCACATAGCCGCGGTAATCCATGAAGAGCGCATCGGAGCAGCCCTTGGCCTCGGCGGCGTGTTTGGACATGGTGCAGATCATGTAGAGGCCTGCGGCTTTGGCAGATGTCGGGATTGTTTCGGGTGAGGGACGCTTCCATTTGGCGATATCGAGCTTTGCGCCTTTGAACTTGGCGTCGCCGTAGTAACTTCCCCATTCCCATGCAACCACGGCCATACGCACCGCATTGCGCGCGGCTGAGACGCCCATGTCTTCGCCCGCGCCACGCCATGCGACAACGCGCACGTAAGCGTCTGTCAGGCCGTTGGCATCGAGCACAGCGCGTTTGGCGGCTTCGATTTCGTCGATGGTATAAGGGATCTTCATATCCATCAGCTCGCCTGATTTGTGCAGGCGTTCAGAATGTTTGCGGGACAGAAAGACTTTGCCGTTGTAGCAGCGCTCGCCTTCAAAGACAGAGCTGGCATAGTGCAAAGCATGGGTCAGGATATGGACATTGGCGTCGCGCCATTCGACGAGTTTGCCATCCATCCAGATTTTGCCGTCACGATCATCATAGCCTGACATTTTGGTCTCCTCCGCGCGTCAGTTTAAGAATGTTGCGTCAAAAACGTCCGAAGCGGACATAAAGTTGCGCAAAAACTGAGAATCGCTACCATTCGTGCCTTGGAATGTCAACAAAGCTGACTTAAAATTGGAAGGACTAGAGAAAGAGAGTGATCATGAGTGAACCTATTAGCGGCGAAGGCTTGTTGTTTCTGACGGATGAGCAATTGCAGCAAGGCATTGAAGGTATGTTTTTTGCCTATCGTGGGTTTACGGCGGATCCTGATCGTATTCTCGAAGAGCTCAACCGTGACCGTGATCAGAACTACGGCCGCGCCCACCATAGGGCTGTGCATTTTGTGGCGCGCGCACCGGGCACAACTGTGAAAAATCTGCTAGAAATCCTTGGAGTCACGAAACAGTCACTTAACCGTGTCTTGCGTACTTTGATGGAGGATGGCCTTGTGGTGAGCAAAGTCGGGGGGAGCGATCGCCGCGAACGCCACCTTTTCTTGACGGAGGCTGGAGCGGACCTTGAACGTCAGCTTTCTGATGTGCAGCGCGCGCGGATGCGAGATGCGTATCGTGCCGCAGGGCCAGAGGCTGTGCGCGGGTTTCGCCAGGTCTTGGAGGCGATGATGGATAAAGAGTTGCACAAGAAATACGGTGCATTGAGGGACAAGAGTGAATGAGTGACGTCGACGCGCACCTTTTGATTGTAGATGATGACGAGCGGATCAGGATGCTTTTACAGAAGTTTCTGATGCGCGCCGGGTTTCTTGTTTCGGGGGCGCGGGACGCTGCACACGCGCGACGCCTTTTGGCGGGGCTCGATTTTGATCTGATCGTTATGGATGTGATGATGCCTGGAGAAACCGGTATCGACCTGACGCGGTCTGTGCGGGAGACATCTCAGGTTCCGATTTTGCTGCTGACAGCGCGAGGCGAGACGGAAGACCGTATTGTCGGGCTTGAGGCGGGCGCGGATGATTACCTTGCCAAGCCGTTTGAGCCCAAAGAGCTTTTGCTCAGGATCAACGCAATTTTGCGGCGGGTGCCTGAAGTGGTGGCAGAGCAGATCCGCCCCAAAGTCTTGGGGCTGGGCGAGTTCAGCTATGATATCGAGCGTGGCGAGCTTTGGCAGGGGGAAGACCCCATTCGACTGACGGCCACCGAGAACCAGCTGATGAAAATTTTTTCCGCAGCTGTGGGTGAGGCGATCAGCCGTGTGACACTTGTCGAAGAGCTTGGCCGCGACCGTGGGCAGGCGCAGGAGCGGGCAATTGATGTGCAGATCACGCGACTGCGGCGCAAGATTGAACGTGACCCCAAGCAGCCGCGGTATTTGCAGACGGTTCGCGGGGCGGGGTATATGCTCGCGCCGGACTGAGGATATCTGGTGAAAGAGGAAGCCGCGACTCTTTAGGTAAAGAGATTTGCGTAGGTGTCGCGCAGAGCCTTCTTCTGGACCTTGCCCATGGTGTTGCGTGGTAGCTCGGGGAGCAGCAAGACGTGTTTGGGCTGTTTGAACTTTGCAAGCTTTTCAGCGGCGACGGCTTGGACAGCCTCGGCTGATAGCGCGGGGTTTGAAGGGACAACGACGGCAACGACGGCTTCGCCGAAGTCGGGATGCGGCACGCCGATCACAGCGCTTTCAAGGACGCCATCGATATCATCGATCAGGCTCTCGAGCTCTTTTGGATAAACATTGAAGCCACCTGTGATGATCAGGTCTTTGCCTCGCCCGACGATACTAACGTAGCCATCGGCATCGATTTGACCGAGGTCTCCTGTGATAAACCAGCCATCGGGGCGCAGCTCTTCTGCTGTTTTTTCAGGCATCTGCCAATAGCCTTTGAAAACATTGGCTCCGCGCACTTCGATCGTTCCGATTTCGCCTTGTTCGACTTCGCTTTCGGCGTCCATAATCCGAAGCTCCACACCGGGAAGAGGCATACCGACTGTTCCGGCACGGCGCTCGCCGTCATACGGGTTTGAGGTGTTCATATTGGTTTCAGTCATGCCGTAGCGCTCAAGTATTCTGTGGCCTGTGCGGGCCTGCCATTGCTCGTGGGTGTCAACCAGCATGGGGGCAGACCCAGAGACGAAGAGGCGCATATTGGCGCAGAGCTCGGGCGTGAGCCGTGAGTCTTGCAAAAGGCGGGTGTAAAATGTGGGCACGCCCATGAGACACGTCGACGTGGGAAGGGCGGCTATGATCTGTTCGGCCGAGAAGCCATTCATGAAGTTTAAGGTCGCGCCAGAGATCAGAGCGATGTTTGTGGCGACAAAGAGTCCATGGGTGTGAAAAATCGGCAGAGCATGGATAAGCACATCATTTTCGGTAAAGCGCCAATGATCTTTCAGGGCTGCCGCGTTTGAATAGAGGTTGTCGTGACTTAGCATCGCGCCTTTAGAGCGGCCCGTCGTCCCCGAGGTGTAGAGGATTGCCGCGAGGTCGTCGGCGCTGCGGGGGACAGGCGTTATGATCATGTCTGTCAGCGCGGCAGTGAGTGTGCCAAGGCCGCTTTTGTCGAGCGTGAAGAGGCGCGCAGTGTTTGCGAGTGGAGTGATTTCGCTTTCGCGGTCAGGATCACAGACAACGATGCTGGGCGCGGCGTCATCAAGGAAATAGGCAAGCTCGCTCGCGGTATAGGCGGTGTTGAGCGGCAGGAAGATGCCGCCCGCGGCAACTGTTGCGAGATAAAGCTCGATGGCGGTGAGAGATTTGTCGACCTGCACGGCAACGCGATCGCCCGGGTTGAGGCCTGCCTCTGTGAGGACAGCCGCGAGGCGCAGGGCATTGCGCAGAGTTGTGCCATAGCTTTGTGACGGCGCATCTGGCTGCTCGGCGAAGGCCTTGTCAGGGTGGGCTTCGGCGTAAGCCGTTAGGCGGGAAAAAAGATAGTTATCTGGCATTGGACCTCTCGAACTTGCGCATCAATCCTGCGCGTGCATTAGCGCGAGTGCAAGAGAGGAATTGACCTTGGATCATGCGCACGCAATGGTCACGCCAAAAGGAACGCCAAATGCACCCGCTCAAAGGCATCGCTCTCAAGATTTGCTCTGTCATCACCTTCATCACGATGGCTTCGCTTATTAAGGCAACGGCACAGCATGTGCCTGCGGGGCAGGCTGTTTTCTTTCGCTCAGTTTTTGCGCTGCCTGTGATCCTTGCCTGGCTGGCGGTACGGGGTGATCTGCGCACAGGGCTGAAGGCGGCTTCGCCTATGGGACATTTCTGGCGCGGGTTTGTCGGCACAGCGGCGATGGGACTTGGCTTTGCTGGGTTGGGCCTGTTGCCGCTGCCTGAGGTGACGGCAATCGGATATGCGGCGCCTTTGATGACGGTTATTTTGGCGGCGATGTTTCTGGGTGAGCAAGTCCGCTTGTTTCGGCTTGGAGCTGTAGCGCTTGGGATGGTTGGTGTCCTGATCGTTTTGGGGCCGAGGCTCAGCGCGTTTTCTGGTGATACTGTTGAAAAGACTGCGGCGCTCGGAGCGATGCTTGTTCTCACTGGGGCGCTCTGTGCTGCGCTGGCGCAGATCTATATTCGCAAGCTTGTACAGAGCGAGCAGACCTCGGCGATTGTGTTTTACTTCTCGGTGACTTCGGCAAGCCTTTCGCTTTTGACGTTGCCGTTTGGCTGGGTCCTGCCAACGGGGCAAGAGGCGGCCTTTTTGATCTTGGCAGGCTTGCTTGGCGGAATGGGTCAGATTTTTTTGACGTCGGCCTACCGTTTTGCGCCTGCGTCTGTCGTTGCGCCATTTGACTATGCCTCGATGCTGTTTGCGATCTTGATCGGGATGTTCTTTTTCAATGAAATCCCAGATCTACGCACTATTGGGGGCGCCGCTCTTGTCATTCTGGCAGGAGTGATCATCATCTGGCGCGAACACCAGCTAGGTCTGGAGCGTGGCCGTGCGCGGCGCGGAATGACACCACAAGGTTAGGAGAACGAGATGCCAACAGTTGGAGAAGCGCTTGTTGAGCGGCTTAAAGAGCATGGGGTCAGCCATGTGTTTGGTATTCCGGGCGTGCATACTGTCGAGCTCTATCGTGGGCTCGCGCGTTCGGGGATTGCCCATATCACGCCGCGTCACGAGCAGGGCGCGGGCTTTATGGCGGATGGCTATGCGCGGGCCTCTGGCAAGCCCGGGGTGGCCTTTGTCATCACGGGTCCGGGGCTGACCAATACGCTCACGCCGATGGCGCAAGCGCGGGCGGATTCTGTGCCGATGCTTGTGGTGTCAGGGGTGAACAAGACCCATACTCTTGGTAAGGGGCTTGGTTGTCTGCATGAGTTGCCAGATCAGCTGGCTTTGTCAAAAACAGTCTCTATTAAAGCTGAACAAATCGAAAATGCCGCTGCGCTGATGCCCGCGATTGATGCGGCATTTGAGGGTATGTCTGCCGCGCGGGGCGGGCCATATCATATCGAGATTCCGATTGATGTGGCCAAACATGACCATGAAAAAGTGGGCAAAGCCCCCGCGCAGCCAGCGCCGTTGGCGGCGGATGCGGACCAGATTGAAGCGCTGGCGGCAGCGCTTATGGCGGCGGAGCGCGTTGTGATTCTTGCGGGTGGTGGCGCGAAGCGGGCTGATGCGGCGCTGGGGGAGCTGGCTGAAAAGCTTGATGCGCCCGTCGTGCTCACGGTGAATGCGCGCGGGATGATGCATAAGCACCCGCTCTGCATTCCGGCGAGCCCGAGCTTACATGCTGTGCGAGCAGCGATTGCCGATGCAGATATGGTCTTGGCGGTAGGGACTGAGTTTGGCCCGACGGATTATGACATGTATGCGATTGGCGATATGCCTGCGATGAAGCGGCTGGCGCGGATTGATATTTGCGCAGATCAGCTGGCGCGGCATGAGGCCGAAATGTGTCTGCGCGCTGACGCTGGCGTAGCGCTGGAAGCGCTTCTCGCGGAGGTGAGTGACAAGCCGATTGCCGACGGCGCGGCGCGGGCCGAGACTGCACGGGAGGGAGCTTGGGCTGAACTCAGCGATGATTATCGGCTGATGTGTGGCTTGCTTAATGTGGTGCGCGACGCGCGGCCTGGCGCTCTGATTGTAGGCGATAGCACGCAGCCGATCTATGCGGGTAACCTTTATTATGATCACGATATGGCGGGTGGCTGGTTCAATGCGGCCACGGGCTTTGGCGCTCTGGGCTATGCGATCCCTGCGGGAATTGGGGCGCAGTTTGCGCAGCCAGATCGGCCTGTTGTGGTGATTGCGGGGGACGGTGGCGCACAGTTTACGCTGCCTGAACTCATGACCGCTGCGCAGGAGAAGCTGCCGATCACGTTTATTATCTGGAACAACGGTGGCTACGGCGAGATCGAGCTGACGATGGAAAACGCGGGCATCGATGTTGTCGGCTGTGATCCGAAGCCGCCTTTGTTTGAGCATGTCGCGGCCAGCTGCGGGATGCCCTATGCGCGTGTTGCAGCGGAGCCTGCTGCACTGGCCGAAGCGATGCAGCCGAAAGCGGGGCAGAGCGGGCCTGTTATGATTGAAATTGATGCCCCGTTTATTGCGAGCTGAGGAGGCAGATTTGGCCATTATAGAGACAGTTCCTGCGAGAGCGACGCCTGATTCAGGCGTCTGGTGTGACCTTCATCAGGAGCGACCGCGCGGACTATTGCCTGAGGCTGAGCGTAAGCGTGTCGCTGCCTATCTTGAGACCGCGACTGATTGGGGCGGGATTATTCTGATCGTCGGAGATGTCAGCCATTGGGTGCAGGTGTCTGCGGGTGAGATTGTGAGCTTTCAGTCTTTTCTTACAGGGCGGTTGGCGCAGGCTTTGGGCGCTGCGGGCGCGCCAGAAGGCGCGTCTGTGGATGCTGCAATGAGTCAGCCCGAACGGCTCGCGGGGCTATTACGCAGTGCCGAAGTGTCAGGCGAAAGCGGCGCGGCGCTGGGCGCTTTGATTGGAGCGGAGCTTGCGGCAACACGAGCATTCTGGCTCGGTGCAGATCTTCGCCTCATGGGCGCGGGCGCCTTGGCTGACGGCTATGAAGCAGCGTTGCGCGCACAGGCAGCTTGGGTGACGCGGGTCTAGAAACGGATCTCGAATTTTGCGCCACTGGTACTCGGAAGAAGTGTGATTTCTGCGCCGTTGGCTTCAAG